>Ga0182232_1000330_pt1 | contig 12535 bp, 12 predicted proteins | sample G6R1MG_30_FD_155484 | JGI IMG/M metagenome (GOLD analysis project Ga0182232, IMG submission 155484) | Phyllosphere microbial comminities from miscanthus, Michigan, USA - G6R3_NF_07NOV2016_LD2 MG | ecosystem: Host-associated > Plants > Phyllosphere > Phylloplane/Leaf | place: USA: Michigan... | reverse complement strand
TGATCGTGGCTACCGGGGGCGCCTGAAGCGACCAGGCGGCGAATCCGGAACACCGGGGCGCAGCCGTCCATCTTGGGCCTGCCGATGTCGAGGATCATCGGGGCGATACCGCCGAGCGGCGCCTTCTCCAGGTCCTCGACGCCGTTGGCGGCCTCCTCGACGGTGAGCCCGGCCGGCCGGACGTACCCGTATCAATCCTGCTCGATCGGTTTCTGATAGACGATCGTGTCGCCGAACTTGCGCGGCAGAAACAGCGACGACATCCGGCTCATGCTCTCGGAATGGCCGAGGCAGATAAAGCCCCCCGGAGTCAGGCATTCGTAGAGCGCTTCGATCGCAGAGCGTCGCGACGTGTCGTCGAAATAGATGAGCAGGTTGCGGCAGAAGATGACGTCCATCGCGCGGTAGGCATGCATGTGAAGCGGATCGGACAGATTGGCGATCGAGAACTCGATGGAGCCGCGCAGATCCTCGTGGATCTCGAACTGATCCTCGCCGATCCGGCGGAAATACTTTCTGCGCAATTCTGGGGATAGCCGTTGCAGGGAGCGATTGCCATAGATCCCCTTGCTGGCATCCGCCAGGACCCGGGAGTCGATGTCCGATCCGGTGATCTCGATCGCGAACTCGCCTGCCCGCGACCAGTATTCGAGAATCTGGATCGCGATCGAGTACGGCTCCTCGCCGGTCGAGCACGGCATCGACCAGATCCGCAAGGTCCCGCCGGGTCGGCGCGTCCGGGTGATCTCGGGCAGGATGCCGCGCACCAGAGCGTCGAACTGGTAATCCTCGCGGAAGAAGTAGGTCTCGTTGACCGTCATCAGGTTGACGAGATGCTGCAGCTCCTCGCCCGAGGCCTGAAGGCGTAGCAGGGTGAAATACGACCTGAAGCTGTCGCTCCCGGTCTTGGCGATCCGCTCCAGCAGGCGCGTCTCGACGAAATATTCCTTCTCGCTGCTGAACGAGATTCCGGTGCGGCGATAGAAATACGCGTAGAACTGCTTGTATTCGTCCTCGGTGATCGAGATCGCCGGGCCGGCCGACCAGGAGCTGCGGGTCGTCTGCATCACGATCCTCCGATCCGGCGAATCGCCACGGCGGCCGCGAAGCGGATGAACGAGACCTCGGGATAGCGCGCGGCCAAGGCCTGAAGCGGCGCGATGGCGCTCGCCTTGCCGATCGCCGGCAAGCCGTCCACCCCCGCCGCGGGCGACGTGATGCGGATCCGCGTCGTCAGGATCGCGATCCGGCGCCGCACGGCGCTCGCGCGTGCGGGCGCGGCGAGGCCGGCCTGCGGCGGCCCGTCGGCGGCTTTCGCGATCGGGTTCGGCTTCTCAAGGTCCATGGCAGTATCCCCCGGCTCTCGGGGGCAGGGACGCAAGCGACGCGCCGGCCCGGGCCGCTTCGGCCGAGCCGTTGAAGGCTGACGTGCTTTCCCTCGGGGCGGTCGCGGTCGGGCCGAGCGGGAGGACAGCTTCTTTCGCGTGAGCCATGTGTCGACGCCTTCGGATTCAGAAACGTTTCCGATCCCGGAAGACGTGCGTGTGATGATATTCGAAACGATGTGTAAATAGTGTATGCATTTTGATCCGTATCGATATTTAGTCACTGCATCATCGTGGGCGTTATTGACGAAATCGGGCGCATGATTGGGCCGTGATCTGAATCAGGTAGTGATGTCGCGCTGTTTATCCAGACGGTGTCGAGCCAAAAATGATTCCGATTCCAATCTGCTCGACGCACGCTTGACCTATCCTGCGGGCTCGACTTGGCTTGCGCATCGCGCGCGGTGGAGCGGGCCTGGAAAGACATTCCGTCTCATCCGATCGGATGCCGAGGCGCGGGTGAGGTCGCCGGCGGGGCGCTCGCGAGTGCGACACGCGGGCTCTGAGGCATGCCGGGATCCGGTTCTCCGTGACCGCCCCGTCCGGGCCGCCATCGCGGCCGACCTCCGGCGCTGCCCGCGGCGATGGCGGGCTCGCCGCGGCAAGGGACGCCTGTAGGGGGGGGCGGCCAGCCCGGGATCCCCGAGAGGTGTTCGTTAAGGCGAGCGCTGCATCCTTATCGGCACCGAAACCGTTGTGCGTGTCCAATTCGGCCACCGGGGCGCCTGTCATGACCATCCTGAGCGTCCTCTGCCTCGTCACCGGTGCGACCCTTGCTGGCATCGCCCCGCGGCGCTCCGTGCAGCAGGCGGCCCTGGAGAGCGCGGGCGGCAGCCTGATCGTGCTCGGGCTCGTCATCATCGGCGCGGGCCTGCCCCTGTTCAGCTGAGGTCGACCCGGATCCGGCCCGCCCCGCGCCCGGAACGCCGGCGCGGTTTTCGCCGTGAGGATCGGCGGATCGACCGACCCTGGCTACGCTTGCCGCGCCGCGTTGCAATCTTGCCCCGGGTCGGCAGCCCCATTTCGCAGCGTAGATCAGTCGAGCGGGACTTGATGTCCTCAAGATTATCCGGGCCGTCCCACCTCTGGTCATTGCCGCAGATCGCCCCTATGGTTCGATCTCTGCCATGTGTCTTTGTATTTTGAAGTGTTACAAAGAACGAATGTGAGGTGTTCCGCGCATGTCCGGTCTGGACGGGGATGAGAAGCCGGGGAGCCGCCAGGATCCGCGCCAGGTCCCATATGTGGCGCTCCGGGCCTTGGCCTCGGAGCGGGAGGACGAAATCGTGTCGGCCAGCCTCCTGCAGGGCCGCCGCGAGATCGTCATCCGTCATGCCGGCCAGCGCTACCGGCTGCGCATCACCGCCAACGACAAGCTGATCCTGACCAAATGACGATGCCGCACGCCTGGTCGCGCCGTTCCCTGCTCGCCGCCGCCGCGACGGCGGTTCTCGCCCCGCGGGGCGCCGCGGCGGCGCCTGCCGCCCGGATCGCCTCCCTCGGGGGCGCCGTCACCGAGATCCTGTACCGGATCGGCGCCGGACCGCGGATCGTGGCGGTCGACACCACCAGCCTGTACCCGCCCGAGGCCCTGCGCGAGAAGCCGAATGTCGGCTACCTGCGGGCGCTCTCCGCCGAGGGCGTGCTCGCCTGCGGGCCGGATCTGGTGATCGCCGCCGACGGGGCCGGCCCGCCCGCCGTGCTGGCCCAGCTGCGCGAGGCCGGCCTGCGTGTCGAGACCGTCGCCGAGCCGCCGAGCCCGGAGGGCGTCCTCGACAAGATCACCGTAGTCGGGCGCCTCGCCGGCCTCGAGACCGAGGCCGACGCCCTCGCCGCCGCGGTGCGTGCCCGCTTCGCCGAGGTCGCGGTCCGCCGCGCGCGGATCGAGACGCCCGCCCGGGCGATCGTCGTCCTGTCCCTGCAGGGCGGGCGCACGGTCGTGGGCGGCACCGGCTCCACGGCGGACGGCATGCTCGCGCTCGCCGGCATCACCAATGCGGCCGCCGGCGTCGCCGGGTTCAAGCCGATGACCGACGAGGCCATCGTGGCCGCCGCCCCCGACGCGGTGGTGATGATGCAGAACGGCCCGGAGCCGCCGAGGCCCGAGACGATCTTCGCGCCCGACACCGCCCTGGGCCGCACCCCGGCCGGCGTGCAGGGCCGCCTCGTCGCCATGGACGGTCTGTATCTCCTGGGCTTCGGGCCGCGCACCCCCGAGGCCGCGATCACGCTGATGCGGTCGATCTATCCGGGCCTGCCGGGTGAGTGAGCTTTTTTTTGACTCCGGTTTTCCCCATCTCGACCGCATCCTGAGGTGCCCGGCGATCGAAGATCGTCGGGCCTCGAAGGAGCCCTTCAGCGGTCGCGGTGACATCTGGAGGGCTCCTTCGCGGCTTCCGCTGCGCGAAAGCACCTCAGGATGAGGGGGCGATTGGGAGATCCCCGGGGTCTGCTGAACCGCCGCAGCGCGCTCCTATGGGTGCTGGCGGCACTCACCCTCCTGATGCTCGCCGTCGCGCTGCTCTCGGTGAGCCTGGGGGCGATCCGCATCCCGCCCGAGCGGGTCCTGGCGGTGCTGACCGGCGGCTCGGGCGATCCGGCCCTGGCGCGCGACGCCCTGGTGGTCCTCAACATCCGGCTGCCCCGGACCCTTCTGGGTCTGATGATCGGCGCCGGGCTCGCGGTCTCGGGCGCGCTGATGCAGGGGCTGTTCCGCAATCCCCTGGCCGATCCGGCGCTCGTCGGGGTCTCGTCGGGGGCGGGATTCGCCGCCGCCTGCATCATCGTTCTGGGCGACCGGCTCCTCGCCTATGCCGGCATGCCGGGGCCGCTGCCCTATCTGGTCCTGCCGGCCGGCGCCTTCGTGGGCGGCCTGAGCGCGACCCTGGCCCTCTACGGGCTGGCGACGCGCTCCGGGCGGACCGCGGTGGCGACGATGCTCCTCGCCGGGATCGCCCTGGGGGCGCTGAGCGGCGCGCTCACCGGCCTGCTGACCTATGCCAGCGACGACCGGCAATTGCGCGACCTCACCTTCTGGTCCCTGGGCAGCCTCGGCGGTGCCACCTGGGGCAAGGTCGCGGCCTCGGCGCCGCTGATCCTGCCGGTGCTGGTGGCGGTGCCGTTCCTGGGGCGCGGCCTCAACGCCCTGGTGCTGGGGGAGGCGGAGGCGTTCCATCTCGGGATCCCGGTGGAGCGGCTCAAGCGCGCCTGCATTTTTTTGGTTGCCGTCGCCGTGGGGGCGAGCGTCGCGGGCGCCGGGGTAATCGGCTTCGTCGGCCTCGTCGTGCCGCACGCTTTGCGCTTGGCGATCGGCCCCGAGCACCGCCTGCTGCTGCCGGCCTCGGCGCTGCTCGGCGGCGCGTTCCTGGTGCTCGCCGACCTCGTCGCCCGGCTGGTCGCGGCGCCGGCCGAGCTTCCGATCGGGATCGTCACCGCGCTGGTCGGCGCTCCGGTCTTCCTGTGGCTGCTGCTCGGCCGGGCGCGGGTCGCCGTCGATGCCTGAGCCGGCCCTGCTCTCCGCCCGCGACCTCACCGTCACGGTGGCCGGGCGCGACCTCGTGCGCGACGTGTCCCTCGCCGTGGCGGCCGGCTCCCTGCAGGTGATCGTCGGCCCGAACGGGGCCGGCAAGTCGACCCTGCTGCGCCTGCTCTGCGGCGAGCTGCGCCCGACGCGCGGGCAGGTCGCCTACGGGGGCGAAGCGGTTGACGCGATCCCGGCCTGGCGGCTCGCTGGGATGCGGGCGGTGCTGCCGCAGGCCGCGCGCCTCGCCTTCCCGTTCGCCGCGTCCGAGGTGGCCCGGATCGGCCTCGACGGCATCGGCCGCGGCCTGACCGCCCGCGACCGGGACGCGATCCTGGCCCGCGCCCTCGACCGGGCCGACGTCACCCATCTCGCGGCCCGGGCCTACCCGACCCTGTCGGGCGGCGAGCAGGCCCGGGTGCAGTTCGCCCGGGTGCTCTGCCAGATGGAGGCCGGCCGCACGGTGTCCGACCGGCAGGTGCTGTTCCTCGACGAGCCGACCGCGAGCCTGGATCTGAACCACCAGGGCGCGCTCCTCGATGCCGCCGCGGCGCTCGCGGCCTCGGGCGTCGCCGTGGTGGCGATCCTGCACGATCTGAACCTCGCGGCCGCCTATGCCGACACGCTGCTGGTCCTCGACGCCGGCCGGCTGGTCGCCGCCGGACGGCCCGCGGACGTGCTGCGGGACGACCTGATCGCCCGGGTCTTCGGGGTGCGCTGGCCGGTCGGGAAAATCCCCGGCCCGGATCAGCCGTTCATCCTGCCGCATCGGAATGTTGCCGCTCCGCAACAAACCTGATCGCCGATCGCGCGCTTTGGAAATGTTGTGATGTGCTGCAGAGGCACATTGCAAGCATTGCAATCTGGCGGGTCGCGGTGACGATTGCGTTCAACTGTCGCATGCGCCCAAGAGATCTGACCGCAAGCCAGCCATCCGCCAGCCAGCGCCCCGTTCGACTGTGCCCTCGCGGATCGTGTCATGTCTTATTCTTCCCGCCGCGCGCTGTTCGCGCTCGGCGTCTCGCTCCTGGCCCTCACCGCCGCGCAGGCGCAGCCGGCCGCCGCGCCGCCGGCCGGGCGCCCGCAGCCCGAGTCCGAGATCAGCCTCGACACCGTGTCGGTGACCGCCACGAAGACCGCCGGGCCTGCGATCGACGCGCTGTCCGGAACCAGCGTGATCACGCAGGCGCAGATCCAGCGGCTGCAGCCGAGCCGGCTCTCCACCATCCTGCGCGACGTGCCGGGCGTGACCACCCAGGAGAGCCAGACCAACCCGGCCCAGGCGATCAACATCCGCGGCCTGCAGGATTTCGGCCGGGTCAACGTGCTGATCGACGGCGCACGCCAGGACTTCCAGACCTCGGGCCACAACGCCAACGGCGTGTTCTACCTCGATCCGGAGCTGGTCGGCGGCGTCGACATCACCCGGGGCCCGACCGCGACGATCTACGGCTCGGGCGCCATCGGCGGCGTCGTCGCCTTCCGGACCCGCTCGATCGACGACATCCTCGCCCCCGACGAGACGGCCGGCTTCGTGCAGAAGCAGGGTTTCGGGACCAACGGCCAGACGTTCCTGAACACCTCGGCGCTGGGCGCCCGGATCGGCCAGGCCGCCGACCTGTTCGGCCAGTTCACCTACCGCACCAACGATCCCTATCGCGACGGCTTCGGCACCCTGGTCCGCGACACCGGCAACGCGCTGACCTCGGGGCTGGCCAAGCTCTCCGTGCGGCCGGCGGACGGCCACGAGATCCGCGGCACGGCGCTGCTGCAGCGCTTCGACTTCGCCAATGCCGGCAGCAGCGGCGCGGGTGCGCGCTTCGCCAACGCCGTGCAGGCCGACACCTACAGCCTCGGCTACCGCTTCGCCCGGCCGGACGTGCCGCTCGTCGACCTCAGCCTCAACGGCTACACCACGACCACGCGCAACGCCCTGACCTTCCTGGCGGATTCGCCCCGGGGCACCTACGGCCGCCTCGGCACGAAGGCGGGGGACCGGTTGACCTACACGATCGACACCTCCGGCTTCGACGCCCACGACACCGCCCGGTTCGAGACCGGTCCGCTCGCCCACGCCGTCACCTTCGGCGGCGACTTCGTCGAGAACCGGGTCCGGACCAGCGATCAAGCCGGCGGGTTCGGGGCGGCCTTCACGCCCTCGGGGCGGCGCGAACTGGCCGGCGCCTTCGTGCAGGACGAGGTGAGGTACGCGCCCTGGCTGCGGGTGATCGGCGCCCTGCGCTACGACACCTATGCGCTGGACGGCGGCGCCTACCATTCCGGCGGCGACCGGATCTCGCCCAAGATCACCCTCGGAATCTCGCCGGTCACGGGGATCGAGTTCTACGGCACCTATGCCGAGGGTTACCGGGCGCCCGCGATCACCGAGACCCTGGTGCAGGGCATCCACCCGTTCCCGGCCTTCACGATCCTGCCGAACCCGGCGCTCCGGCCCGAGGTGGCCCACACTGTCGAGGGCGGCATCAACCTGCGCTACGACGCCGTGCTGATCCCGGGCGACGCGGTGCGCGCTAAGCTCGCCGTGTTCGACAACGCGGTCGACAACTTCATCGACATGAAGGGCGTCGGGCCGACCTACTACGTCCCGGCGATCCCGGGCATTCCGGCCTCGATCTGCGCGGCGCGGCCCGGGCGCTTCCCCTGCGTGATCCCGGTCCAGTCGTACCAGTACCGCAACCTCGCCCAGGCCGACCTGTCGGGCGTCGAGCTGGAGGGCACCTACGACTGGGGCGGGGGCTTCGTGACGCTGGCCGCCACCCACACCGACGGCCGCGACCGGGCCACCCGCGAGACCCTGCTCTCGGTGCCGCCGGACCGGATCAGCACGACCCTGGGCTTCCGGTTCCTTGGCGACCACCTCGAGCTGGGCACGCGTCTGAACCTCGTGGATGCGCGGACGGACCTGCCCCGCGGCGCGAAGGATCGGGCGACGAAAGCCTACGGTCTCGTGGATCTCTTCGCGTCCTACGACTTCGATGACCGGGTCAAAGCCGAGTTCGTTGTCCAGAACGCCTTTGACAAGCGCTATCGGCAATATCTCGACGCGCTGGCCAGTCCCGGCCTCGTCGCCAAGGCGGCGCTCAGCATCAAGTTCGCGACGCGATGAGACCCTACCGGTGCCGGGACGGGTGGTATTCCCGGTAGCTCAGGCCGAGGACGGCGGCGAGCAGGCCGGCGCCGCGGCACAGGGTGTAGCCGCCGCCGATGAGGGTGGCGGGCCGGAGCGACAGTCCGGCGATCCCGAGGCGCGCCAGGCCGCCGCCGAGGCGGGCGAGGCCCCGGGCGGCGTTGGTGAGCCGCCCGCTCACCGTCTCCGGCCGGAGGCGCCCGAGATAGGCCTCGACGCTGCCGCTGCGATACCAGCGGGCGAGCAGCCAGCGGACCCGCATCCGGTGGGCCGGGATGCTGTCGTACACGATCGCGTCGGGCGCCCAGGCGATCCTGTGCCCGGCGCGCAGCAGGGCGTGGAAGAAGAACGTGTCCTCGCCGCCCATCGTGTTGAAGCGCATGTCGAAGGAGAGGCCCAGCGCCTGCACCACCCGCAGGTCCACGAGGGCGTTGGCCGTGTAGGCATCCGCCACCAGCCCGTTGCGGACCGGCAGGGTCTTGGCGAAGAAGCCGCCGGCCACCGCCCAGGCCGGTGGAGGCCGGTCGAAGAGCGGCACCACCGGGCCGACGCAGGCCGGGGCGCCGGTCCGCCGGGCGGTGTCGCGCAGGCCGCGCAGCCAGTCCGGGTCCGGGACCTCGTCGTCGTCGATCAGGGCGATCCAGTCGGCGCCGAGCGTGGCGGCGGCATCGAGGCTGCGGTTGCGCACCGCCGCCAGACCCCGGACCGGCTCCCGCGCATAGGTGATCGGGAAGCGGCCCTCGATCCGGTAGGCCTCCACCACCGGGATCGCGGCATCGCTGCGCCCGTTGTCGACCACCAGAATCCGCAGGGCGGAATCGGCGAGGCTGCCGAGCCTCTGCCGGTCGATGGCCTTGAGAAGCTGCGCGAGCCCCGCCGGGCGCTCGCAGGTGCAGATGCAGATGCACAGGCGCATGCGGTTCACCTCTGTCCGACGGGCGGCGCATCCGGCATCGCGGGGCGCGGGCCTGGGCCGAGGCGCTTGCCCGCCGCCTCCATCAGCGACCGGGTCAGGAACCGCCAGGCCCGGGGCCGGGCGAGCGCCAGCCCGGCGCCCCGGAGCCACCGGCCGCCCTGCGCGGCGTCGATCACCCGGGCGATGATCTGCGCGGTGGCGAGGCTGTCGCGATAGGCGTGGGCGGCCTGCCGGTCCTCGGCGGATCGCGCCCCGTGTCGCGCCCAGGCCGCGAAGGCCGCGTCGAGGCGCTGGATGTCGGGCAGCCGCAGCCGGTGAGACAGCGAGGATGCCCCTCGCCGGTAGCCGTAGCCGGCGTAAGAACTGACGACGAAGCGCGCCCCCGCCGCCAGCGCGGCCACGCAAAATAAAAAGTCCTCGCCGATCCGGACATCGGCGTCGTAGCGCAGGCCGTGCCGGCGCACGAGATCGGCGCGCAGCATCGGCTTGAGATAGCCGAGCTTCACCCCCGGGGTGAGCATCCGGTTGCTGGTGAGGTACGGCGCGAGCGCGACCGTGAACAGGTAGGGCTCCCGGCCGCGTTCCAGCATGCCGGCGCCGCGCGGATCGAAGCCACCCGCGAACGGGATCGGGTTGTCGGCGATGAGGTCGGCATCCGTGGCCGCGGCGAGATCCAGCAGGGTCCGGGTCCGGTCCGGGACGATCAGGTCATCCGCGTCGAGGATCGCCAGCCACCGGCCCCGGGCGGCCCCGAGGGCGGCGTTCCGGGCGGCCGAGGGCCCGCGCGGCGCGCCGGGCTGCGCCCCGTCGAGGGGGATCCGGCGGATGCGCGGGTCGTCCGCCGCCAGCCGCGCCAGCACGGACGCGGTGCCATCCACCGAGCCGTCGTCCACCACCAGGATCTCGACCGCGACGCCGGCCTGGTCGAGGGCCGAGCGGATCGCCGTCTCGATCCAGGGGGCCGCATTGTGGGCGGCCATGAGGAACGAGACGTCCACGGGCGCATCCCGCGCATCGGCCACGATCTGCTTCGCCATCACTGGTCCTGCTTGCCGCCCCCGAGAATCCAACGGGGCGCCGAAGCCGAGCATGCCGCGAAGCCGCCTCGGCGCACGACGCTCAAAGGGCGTAGGGGCGTGGTCGCACCGTCTCATTGCGGGGGATGGCCGAGACCCGGGGCGGGCCGGATTTTTTCGGCCGCCCATTACGCCGGCGGGCTGCCGGCCTGCCCGCGGGAGGGGACGATACCGCATTCCGCCCGGCCGCCATGATCAAATGGACAATGATCGATACCTATATTGTGCTATGCATGAAAAAATCAGACATTATTGCCACGCAGCTGGCGAAATCAGCTTTGATATTTGTTAAACTTTATGTCTCCAGATGATTGCTGTCGGGCGCAGCCGGGCCGCGCAGCCACGAACGGACGGCCCTCCGAGGGCATCAATCACGGGGGATCTCGGTGCCTATCCGGTTCTATTTCGATGTCGAGAACGGCACGGAGACGATCCGCGACCGCGAGGGCGTGGAGGCGGCGGATCTCGCCGAGGTTCTGGCCGAGGCGCGCAGCGTCATCCAGGAGATGGCGGGCGAGGTCTGTGCCGACGCTCTCGGTACCGCCTGGACGCTGGTGGTGCGGGACGCGACCGGGACCCTGCTGGCGCGGTTGCCGATCAGGCGGTAGGCAATTTCAGGCGCCTGAGCGCATCAGGATTGGTCCGCCGGACGAGTGCGTCCGCCCAGATGACCAGGACGGCATCGTTGCCGAAATAGATGGGCGCGATCCGCAGGTCGGGGTTGCCGGCCTCGAGCGCCCCGAGATAGGCGGGGTCGCATTCCCGTCGCCGAACCGTTCCGATGTACTCGTTCTTATCGTTGTACATGTCGTAATATCCGGACACCATCTTGGCGGCCGGAATGTCAATGGCGCGCACGATCTTGGCGGACTTGTTCACGAACAGTGCGTTCGCCATCGAATTGGGGTCCTTGAAGTCGCGCGGAATGGCCCTGGACAGGGCCGCGAAGAAATCGGCGCCCGAGCGGTGGATTTCGGGACGCCAGACCCAGCGGGCCGCTCCGAAGCCCTTCATGGCCTCCTTGTAGCGCGCAGGCGTGGCCGCCAGCGTCTTGGCGAAGGCCTCGTCCGTGAGCAACGCGCTCTCGTCGATTCCCCCGAGCATGTAGATGTTGTTCCGGCCGTGGGGGATCTTGTGAGCCAGAGACAGGATCGCATCGCTGGTCCGCGTCGACAGGGTCGGGGCGGATCGCGGATCCAGCACCTGGAGCGCTGTCGCGGCTGCCAGCGAGACCGGATCGGTCTCGGCGTCCTCCTGTGCCGAGCGGGCCTTCAGGGACGTGTCGATCTGCAACAGCATCAGCGTGTTGGCTTGAGGGGACGGTGCAGACCCGACGAGGTTCATCGCTTCGCCTCCGAACCGTTCCGCTCCGGCCGCGCGGGCACGGATGCCGCGCGCCATGCGCGATGAAAGACCTGTGGGCGGTCATCGGACGCGGCGATCCGCCCAGCCGATGGCGCGCGGCATGATCGAGGGCACCTGAGTTTCGAAGCCCGCGCGAGGTTGCGATCCCCCGCGCTTCGATGCGCCCGCGTCAGCATCCACGAGGGAGCCGCTGCGACGCCCGGTGTGCCCCTCGGAGGCTTGCGCTGGGTGAGGCCCACCCGGACGGGATCGCGGACGGGAAATGTTGTGCCAAAGTCGCGCGCAGGATCATCATGATCCAGGACGAGCCGCTTTGCGGCTCCTCACCTCGCTGCCTGTTATAAAGACCGTGAAGCTTTGTCGAGTCAAGGCAAGATGTGTCCGGGGTAAAATTCGGGTCTGGCCGTGGGTTTATCCTGGCGTATCTGTAGGATTTCCGGATTTTGCTGCGCATCTTCCGGTTGCGGCAGGAAACATTCTTTATCCACTTGGGCGGACCGGGGCGTTCGGCCATCGCCGGCTGCCCCATGGAGGGGCCGCCGAATCCGGATCCGAAATCCGATGCCGGTCCTTGTGGTGGCGCGGCCGCGGTCGGCTCTCACCGGACACGGCCGCGCCTGCGGGGGGATCGGGACGGTGCTTCGGTGAGCCAGGGCGCTGCCTGCACCCGCAAATGGTCACGGACCTGTCGGAACCCTGACCTCTACAGCGGCGTGATCAGCGCGGGTCGCCGAACCGTCCGCGTCGGGGCCCGCAGGATCCGGCGGGCCGGGGATTCGAGGAGCCGCCACGAGGCCTCCGCCAGCAGCAGGGTCAGCGCCAGATCGAGCCCCAGGGTGACGGAGCGCGGCGCGGCGAGAGGCAGCCCGAGCGCCGACAGCAGGTGGTCCGCGTGCAGGGGCACGTGGAACAGGTAGGCGCCGTAGCTGATCACGCCGATCCGGCGTAGCCAGACGCTGTCCAGGAGCGCCACCACGCGGCTTTCCGGGGCTTGAACGATCTGCAGCAGCAAGAGCGCCGCGAGCCCCCCGCTCAGGCGCCCGACGAGCAGCCATCGGCCGGTCTCCCCGGCCAGGAGCGGCAGGGTCAGGAACAGGGCCAGCACGGCGACCAGTGCGGCATCGC
>Ga0182232_1000329_pt1 | contig 12545 bp, 6 predicted proteins | sample G6R1MG_30_FD_155484 | JGI IMG/M metagenome (GOLD analysis project Ga0182232, IMG submission 155484) | Phyllosphere microbial comminities from miscanthus, Michigan, USA - G6R3_NF_07NOV2016_LD2 MG | ecosystem: Host-associated > Plants > Phyllosphere > Phylloplane/Leaf | place: USA: Michigan... | reverse complement strand
GCACCTTGCTCAGCTTGCCTTTTTTGCTGATTTTCTCCATCACCACCCGCGTTTTGTGGTCGGGCAGGCGCGTTACGGTGAATTTCTCGTCCTTCTGCGAGCCGCGCACCTCCACAATGTCGGCCAGCAGGTCGGCGTACTTGGCGGCCACGTCGGGCAGCAGGTCGCGGCGGCTCTTGAGCTTGGCCACGATTTCGGCCCCGTGCAGACTGTATATTTCCTTGGGCCAGCGCTCGGCAAAGGCTTTTTCAATAACGGCATCGGTAAGCTGGGCCTTCATAATCTCGGCCTGCTTCACCCACTCCGCACGGCTCACGCCGCTCAGGTACAGCCGGTCGTTGCTCATACCGGTTTGGTTGAGGCCCTTGTAATCGCCGTAGTCGGAGCCGAAATTCTGGAAATTGCGCACCGCGAACTTCCTTGAAATCAGCGAGGGCAGCACGCCATCGCCCTTGAAGAAGGCAATGTCGCGGTCTTCGGGCACGGCCGTGAAGACCTTGTCGCCGTCCTTGGTTTTGCGCTGCGCCCAGCGCCACTGGTCTTCGTGGCGGTCCCAGTCGCCTATCCACATATCGAAGAGGCGCGAGCGGGCAAAAGCCGGCTGGTCAACCTTATTGTCGTTGTCTTGCAGCAGCTCTTCGAGCATCTTGTCGGTGCTCACCAGCTTCTTGGCGTAGCCCAGCGAGGCATCGTTGTCCTGGCTGCCCTTGGCGTCTTCCTCCAGCGCGGCGGGCGTGTTGGCAAAGCGCTGCTGGTACTGGCCCAGGGCGGGGTCGTTGGGGATGTACACCAGGCGCGGGTTGGTGTGCAGGATGCCGGCCGCCGTGGCCAGCGGCGGCAGCACAAAGGAGGCGTAGGGGTGCTGGGCCGAAATCTGGTCTTGCAGCACGGCCAGCGCCAGCCCGGTGCGGAAGCCCTCGGGCAGCACGGCCGTGGGGTCTTTGTCGATGCCGCGCACGGTGTAGTAGTAGCCGTCTTCGTTGCGCACTTTCAGCGAGGCAGTTTGCTTGCCGCCGCCCGTTTTGTAGGGTATCAGCCCGCCCTCGGCGGTCTTAATGTCGAGTACCGGAAACTTCACCGGCGTGGCCCACTCCTGGCGATAGTGCTCGCCCAGCAGCCAGTTGTGAAATTTGCCGTGCTCGGCATAAGTCGGGTTTACGGCCACCGTTACGGTGCTGTCCTGGTAGTTGGGACGCTTGAGACCGGGCGTTATCTGGGGTGCGCCGGTGGGCTTGCCGGCCGCGATGGCGGCGGCGGTTTCGAGGTCGTCCTTGCTTTGGTTGCCCTTGCGGGTGTTGGCGGTATTAGCCGCGCCGCCCATGCCCTGCACGCGGTCGGGGTCGGGCTTCTCCTGCTTCACGGGACCACCGGGGCCTTTGGTGCTAGCGGTGGCGCGGCCACGGTTCAGGTCGCCGTACACTTGCTGGCGGTACACGCGGCGGGCGGTCTGGCCTTTGTCGCTATCGTTGGGCACCAGGTACTCGACCCACACCTGGCCGTCGGCATAGTAGTTGAGGCGGGCGTAGCCTTTTTCCTTGTCCGAAAACAGCGCGTCGCCGCCCTTGCCGGGCTTCACGTGCTGGGTTTTGCAGCCCGAGCCACTCGTAATGAAGTACCCGTTCACGGTCGGGTTTTCGTAGTACTGGAGGTTGTGCTCGTGGCCGTTGGCGTAAATAATGTTCGGGTATTTGGCCATGATGCCCAGAATACCCTTGCGGTACTCCTGGTAAATGGGCGACGGAATATCCTGGCTGATGCCACCGTACTGCCGCGCCAGCGGGTAGATGGAGCCGATAATGGGCAGCGGCACAAAGGCGTATTTGAACACGATGCTGAGCGGAAACACGTGGTCGGCAAACGTGAAGTAGCCGCCGTGAATACCGTCCGAATACATCGGGTGGTGCGTCACCATCAGGATGTGCTTGTCCTGGTTATCCTTGATAACCTGCTCTATCTGGGCAAAGGCCTCCTCGGCGTTGTCAGCCCCGCAGGCATCACCAAACGGCCGGTTGGCCTGGTCGGTGAGAAACCACTGCGAGTCGATGGCAATCATCACGAGGTCGTCGCGCAGGCGAATTTCGTAGGGGCCGGGGCAGCCGTCGCGGGGCACCAAAAAGTCGCCCGTGTAGGCAAAATTGGCCGAATCCTGGGCCATGTAGTGCTCGGCGTAGGTCTGCTCGCGCAGCAGCTGCTCGCGCCCGCCCTTGATGCCCTGAATCCAGTCGTGGTTGCCGGGCACCATGTATTTCTCGCCCTGGTAGCCCTTCAGGGCGTCGAGCTGGGTGCGCAGGCGGCCTTCGGCCGTTTTGCGGTCGTAGGCGCCCTCGCGGGGCATGCCTTGGTTGTAAATGTTGTCGCCTAGGTACACCACCGAGCTGTTCACGCCCATGTGCAGCAGCTGCTTGCGCAGGTAGTTGAGCGAGGGCTCGCCGCCTTTCTCAAACGGAATGGGGCTGCCCACGTCGCCAATCAGAAACACCGAGTAGCGGATGCGGCTGGAGTCGGGCGGCAGGTTTTTTTGCCAGCCCAGGGCCTTGCCCCGGTAGTTGGGCTTGTAGCCGGGCGGCGGGTTGAAGTCGGACTCGCCGGCCTCGCCCAATTCTTCCAGCTGGGCGTGGGCGGCGAAGGGCAGGGGGGCTAGTAAGCTAAAGAATAACGCCAGGCGAAAAAGTAGCCTCATGATAGAGTAATGCAGAAAAAAAGAAGATGAGCAGGCCAAAAGCGTGGGCCGAGCGGCGGCATATACGAAAATACGACGGCCGTTGGCCGCTGCCTACGTAAACGCCCGACCTACGGTTGAGGCTATTCTCAACCCGGGGCCGCTGCTTCGCGTTGAAAGCGCATTCGGTGGGCCGAACTCCGCGCCCGCCCCGCGTTGTTTCTTGCATTACTTATGGCTACTACTACCCCTTTCGCTGCCGAGGCCGCCGCTGCCGAGCTGCCCGCCGCCGCTGCCCAAAAGCCGCCGAAGCCGCCCAAATCGGAGCCCTCGGCGCTGGTGCAGCAGGCGCAGGCCACCGTGGAGCCGCTGCTCAGAGACAAGCTCGACCCGCGCCTCACCTACCACACCCTGGCCCACACCGAGTACGTGGTGAAGCAGGCGCACGCCCTCGCCGATGCTGCCAAGCTGCCCGCGAAGGAAACGGAAGAGCTGCTGCTAGCCGCCTGGTTTCACGACACTGGCTACCTCGACACCTACGACGGCCACGAATACAAAAGTATGGCCCGCGCCGAGGCCTGGCTGCGTGAAAAACAAGTGGAACCCGCCCGCATCGAGGTAATTAAAAACCTGGTTCGGGCTACCCACCGCAACGAGGAGGCGACTACCGAACTCGAAAAAATGATGGTTGATGCTGACATGAGCAACCTCGCCGCCGACGACTTTCGGTCGCGGGCCGAGCTCATTCGCACCGAGTGGGAGCTGGCGCTCGGCAAGTCGTACTCGAACCCCGAGTGGGCCGAGTTGCAGCTCAACTTCATGCTGGCCCACAAGTACCAGTCCGAAGCAGGCAAAGACCGCTACAAGAAGGCCATGAAAGCCAACATTGAGGACCAGCGCGACTACTTTAAGAAGACCGAGAAAAAGGCCAAAAAAAAGGAGAAAAAGGCCACCGATACCTTTGCCGAGCCCAAGCGGGGCATCGAAACGATGTTTCGCACCATGTACTCCAACCACATGAAGCTGAGTGATATGGCTGATAAAAAGGCGGGCATGATGATTCAGCTCAACGCCGTTATTCTGTCGGTCATTATCACGTATTTCGGGGCCAAGTCGTCGTCGCTGGCCGTTACGGGCGGCACCAGCTTCATTCGCAACCCCATTCTGGCCGTGCCGATGGGCGTGTTGCTGCTCACGGCGCTGTGCTCGGTCACGACGGCCATCCTCTCGGCCCAGCCCGATGTCACGAGCTTCAAGTGGCTCAAGCGAAATCCCGAAATCGCGACTAATCGCCGTGTTAATTTGCTGTTCTTCGGGCAGTTTACCAAGCTCAGCCTCCAGCGCTTTCAAGATGGTATGCGCGAGCTGATGCGCGAAAAAGATACGCTCTACAATAACATGGTGACCGACGTGTACTACCTCGGCGAGGTGCTCGACCGCAAGTACAAACTGCTGCGCGTGAGCTACTCGATTTTTATGGTGGGTTTGATTCTGACCGCGCTCTCGTTTGCGATTGTGTTGGCGTATAAGATGTAAACAGTATCAGGCTTAATGCTCCCAAAACGTACCTTTGGGCATTGGCTGCGTAGTTCAAGGGATAGAATAGGCGTTTCCTAAACGCTTGATAGCAGTTCGAATCTGCTCGTGGCTACGTAGTTACGTAGGAAAAGCCTGGGCTTTGCGCCAAATAAAAAGCTCCGTTGCGAAGGCAGCGGAGCTTTTTATTTGGCGATGGGCGAGTGCTCACAGCCGGAACTGCGCGCCGACCTTGATGCCAAAGTTGCGCGGCGCCGGCTCGTTGGGGCCGGTGGGCGCCGCATTGCGGTAGGTGAGGCGGTGAATAAAATCGACCCGGATAAACTTGAAGATGTTTTCCACGCCGTAGCCGACTTCCACGTAAGGCTTTTTATCCAGCGTGTTCAGGGGGGCCTGCGGTTTGCCATCCATGCCGAGGGGCTGGCGCTGGTTTTTGGAGCTTAGGCCGCCGTAGAGCGCGTTGGCGGTGGCTACCAGGCGCCAGTTGAAGGAGCGGATGCCCGGTACGGCGTTCAGAATGACGCCCTCGAAGTGATGGTCGAGGCGCAGCGACACCGAGCGGTCGGTCACGAACTCGTAGTAGTTCATGAGGTTGAAAGCGTTGGCGTTGTAAAACGGCGTCTGGTTGCCGAGCGGTATTTTGAGAAACAGGGCGGGCAGGCGGTCGGGGGCGTAGGCGCCTTCGGTGCGATAATTGAGGCGCCCAAAGTGGCCTAGCGACACGCTGTGGCTCACGAGCAGGTTGAACTTCTGGTAGCGGGCATCGCTGCTGGTAAAGAAGTCGCGCGCCCCGATGGTGTAGCGAAACGTAAACACCGGCAGGCGCTTGAGGCCGATGGCGCGGCGGCGGTTTTCGGCCTGCACCTGGGTTTCATCGGGCGCGTAGCGCGATTCCAGCACCACTTCCGAGAGCGTGATGTCGGGCACCACCCGGTCATTGCGCCGGTACACGAAGTCGTTGAGCAGCTTGATATTCTGCTCGCGTAGCGTAATGGTTTGGGTGAAGCCGTGAAACAGGTCGCGCTGCACCGAAAGGGTCATTAAATCGCGCAGAATGGGCTTGCCCTGCACGAAGCGCCCCCAGCGCGTGGCCGCCAAAAAGAGGTTGTTATCAACCTGCAAAAAGTCGTTGTCGAGCAGCGCCGCCTGCTCCACATCGTGCCGAAACTCGGCGGTGAGCACCGTCCAGTGGCGGCGCTCGGCGATGTAGCTGGTGCGCAGGCCGTACTTCACGCGGCCGTCGCGGGTGCCGTAGGCCAGGTACGCCTGCGTCACGGTATTGCGGCTAAAGCCCGGCGTGGTGCGCAGCCCGATACGGAAGCGGCTGCCCTCGTAGTCGTTGCGGGCGTAGGTGTTGATGATGGGCCCCAGTTCGAACTTGGTATTGTTATTCTGGTTGCCTATCCGCTTGTATCCGTTGATAAACAAGTCTATCCAGTCGAGAGTACTGCGCACCGAAGGTAGGTCGCGGGCCGAGTCGAGCACCGCGAAGGTCTGCCGCTCGCTGAGGCTCAGCGTGTCGGGGCGGTTTTTGTCGAAGTAGCCTTCGGTGGCGCCCGCTGGCAGCCTTCCGCTCAGCAAGCCGCCGTCTTCGCCGTCCTTGCCAGGCTCCATGATGGTCGACACGATGGGCTGGTCGTAAAAGCTGGCTTCGTGCGGCTGGTTGCGCACGAAATTTGAGTTGACGGTGGTGAAGCGCACGCGCAGCGCGGCCTGCTTTTCGTAGGGCCGGATGCCCATCACCAGCCGGGTGCGGGCGGCCAGGCCGGGGCCGTCGGTGGGCGGCGTCAGGTCCTGGTAAATGCGCAAGTCGCTGACGAAGTTGATGTTGGAGTGCTCGCTGGCCACCACGTCGATGCGGCGCAGGGCGTACTTCTCGGCCGTAACCCAAATAGTGCCTTTGAAAGCCAGGTCGTGGTCGCGCTTGGGCGAAAGGGCAATCTTGTAGCACCAGTCCTTGCCCACAAACACCGAGTCTTGCAGCTCGTAGTCGTAGGTGAGGCGGCCGCCCTCGGCGATGGGCGAGATAAAGTCTTTACCCAGAATATTTTGCCAGTTGGGATAGAAGTCGAAGTTCTGGAAGTTGGAGCCCAGCATTTGGCTCAGCACCGAGCCCTCGCGGGGGCCGGCGCCGCGCATCTGCTTGTGCTGAATGTCTTCGCGACGGCGCAGCGGCGTGTACTTCTGGTACACCTTGGAGCCTACCTCGGAGGCGAAGAGCGGCAGCGGGGCGTCGGGGTCGGCGGCGGCCGCCGCGCCCCGGCGCACGGCCAGCGCCCGGATATCCTTCACCACCTTGCGGTTGGCCATCGCCTTCGGAATGTCGGCCATACTCACCTCAATGCGGTTGTAGGAGTCAAACTCGGCGGCCGTGAGGGCATTACGCTCATTTTCCTTCTTGTGCCGCTGCACCTCGCGCAGGATGCGAAAAGCCGGGTTTTCGGGCTGGCGCGAATAAATGACGACTTCTTTCAGCGCCACGCCGCCCTTCTTGAGGCGAAACAGCACGCTTTGCTCGGGCGCATTGGTGAGGTGCTTGCGCTGCACCGCGTACCCCAAGTAAGACGCCGCCAGCGAATCGGGCGCGCTCGTGAGCAAAATCTTGAATTTGCCGTCGGCATCGGCCGTGATGCCGATGGTAGTTTTGGGCACGAAAATGGAGGCAAAGGGTACGGGCTCGCCCGATTGGGCCTCCACGACTTGGCCAGTGACTATAATTCGTTGGGCAACGGCCGGCAGGGCCCCCAGGAGTAGGGCGAGCAGCAGCAGCGGAACGGTAAATTTCATAGAATTGGGTAATAGCGGCAGGGTGGGGATATAGGGTTGTGCCCGCAAGTTACGCAAGTGCAGTCTACTAACAAGTAGTTCCAAAAGCCGGTAAGTAAAGCAGTTGCCACAGGGGCAGAAAGCCTGTGTGAATGAGCGAAAACCGTGGCCGAGCTACCCAAAAAAGCCCCCGCCGAGGAATGGTTTTCCTCGGTGGGGGCGCGTTGAAAAGCCCGGCCGTTGTTTTATACTTCGACTTTGAGTGTGGCGGGCCGGTCGGTCACTTCAAACAGCTCGCCGTGGGGCACCATCGTAATCTGGCCGTATTCCTGGAGCAGCATCTTGTAGGCTTCGGCCACCGCGCGGGGCTTGCGGTCGAGGTCAAAGAGGCCGCAGGCGTTCACGTTGCCGTTTTTTTCGGCCAGGCCAGTGTCCCAGTCGAGCTGGTCGATGAGCGAATACCACGTGAAGCCCAGCACCGGTACGCCCTCCTTGCGCAGGCGCAGGATATTGACCCACTGCTTCCAAAGCCACGTGGGGGCCAATTCGGCCTCAAATACGTTGGTTTCGGTGTGCATTACCGGCTTTTTGTAGCGCTGGTAGTAGTCGTGGGTGATGCTGGCCCAGCCCAGCACGTCCATGCTGGTGCACACCTCGCCGTCGGGCAAAATGATTTTTTCGTTGCGGCCGTAATAATCGTTGCCCATCACTTGGTAGCCGGGCGGCTCGCCGGCCATAAACCAGTCGTATTCCTTGCGGGTCATGCCATTGTCATACAAGTAGTTGACGACCTCGCCATCGGGCTGGTGGGCGTAAAGCAAATCAAGCGAGGCAAAGCGCAGCTTATTTTCCATCTGCACGGCCGGCGTGCGCTCGGCGCGCAGTTCGTGCGTGAACTCGGCCGATTCGCTCTGCACAATCACGCAGTCGGGCCGGTGCTTGGCAATTTGCTGAGTGCCCATGATGCTGGCCGCCGTGCAGTGCTTGAGGGCGGTTACGAAGCCTTTATCCGACTTCAGCTGCTCGTTCCAAACGCCGTCCTTGCCGCTCGACCGGGCAGTCACGTAAATCTCGTTTACGGGCGTGTAGTAGCGTACCCAAGGGTAGCGCTTGGCCACCTGCTCGCAGTAGTCGGCAAAGTGCACTACCAAGTCAGGGTTTTGAAAATTCTCCAGCCAGTCGGGCACCCCAAAATGCATCAAATCGAGGATGGGCGTGATGCCTAGCCGCTTGATTTCCTTCATGGCTAGGTCGGCAAATTCCCAGTTGTACTTGCCCGGCCCAGTCTGGATGTTGTAGTAAGGTAGGCCGTAGCGCAGTACCTTGAGGCCCATTTCTTTGACCAGGCCCAGGTCTTCCTTATAGCGGTTGTAGTGGTCGCACTCGGCCAGCAGGTCGCGGCGGGTTTTACCATGGTCGATGGTAGGGTACGAGCACTCGATGCCGGTGGCGAACATGAAGTTATTTGGCAAGCCTTTGGGCAGGCCACTGCCATTGTGCCCCAGTGCCCCGCCAAATTCGTCGCCCTCGTAGTTACCGTCGCCGAATCGCTTTTTTATATCCGTGAGAAAGGATTTCATTTCTAAGCTGTTGGCTACTAGCTGCTAGCTATTAGCTACTTATGAGTTAAGATATTGCGGCTACAGAAGGCTGACAGCTAGCAGCTATCAGCCAACAGCTTACGTAAGGTTCTCTAAAAACTTATCGGCCGTGCGCAGGCTCAGCGCCATAATTGTCAGGGCTGGGTTTACGCTGAGCGCGCTCGGGAACGTAGAGTTGTCGCTGATATACAGGTTGGGCACGTCGAACGCGCGACCGTTGCGGTCTACTACCGCATCGTCGCCGCTCAAGCCCATGCGCGCCGTGCCAATGACGTGGGCGTAGCGGTCAAACGACCAGATATCGGTAGCACCGGCCGCCGCCCAAATGTCGCGCATCGTCTTTTCGGCGTGGGCGGTCATGCGGACCTCGTTTTCCTGGGCCGTGAAGTGCAGGCGCGGCTTGCGCACCTGCCTGTTATCGAGCTCATCGCTCAGCTCCAAGTAGTTATCGGCGTGCGGCAGGCAGTCGCCCAAAATGTTAATGCCCGCGATGTGGTTGAACTGCCGCAGGTAGTCGCGCAGGGCCTGGCCCCAGAGCTTGCGCCCGCGCGCCACCTGCCCGGCAAACGTAACCGGCATTACCCCAATGCTTTGCAGCAGGTAGCCGCCCACAAAGTCGGCGTTTTGGGGCCGGTGCGTATCCTGCGAAATCAAGCCGCCCGGAATACCCTTGGTGGGCCGCACTTCTTCGGGGAAGGTGCCCCACACCTGAATGCCGGTATGGGCCATCAGGTTGCGGCCCACCTGGCCACTAGTGAGCGCCAACTCATTGAGCAGCAGCAAACGCGGTGTTTCTACCGCGCCGGCGCACAGAAACAGGTGCTTGCATGCCACCCGGTGCGATTGGTCATTCTGGGTGTACACCACCGCCGACACCAAGCCCTGGGCATTGCGCTCTATCTCCGTTACGTAGCTATTGGGCCGAATATCAGCCCCGTACTTCACCGCCAGCGGAATATAGGTTACGTCCATGCTCGACTTGGCCCCGTTGGAGCAGCCAGCCTGGCAAAAGCCGCGGTTGGTGCACGCCTGCCGCCAGCCCACGCCCTCCTGAAAGTAAGGCGCCGACAGCGCGGCATTAGCCGCTGGCGAGGTGCGAATACCGAGCTTTTCGGCCCCGCGCACCATCAGTTGCGCGGCGCTATTGAGTGGCAGCGGCGCCAGGGGATAGCCCTTGGGCCGGGCTGGCCCCCAGGGGTAGGGCGTGGGGCCCGAAACCCCGATAAACTGCTCAACCTCTTCAAAATAAGGGGCCAGCTCATCGTAGGTCAGCGGCCAGTCTTCGCCCACGCCAAAGTCGGTTTTCAGCGTTAGGTCGTCGGGCAGCGGGCGGGGCGTGTAGGCGGTGTAGTGCAGCGTCGAGCCACCCACGCCGGTGCCCGAATTGTTGCGGCCCATGGCCAGCGGGTTGCCGCCGGCGGCCAGCCGCTCGTCATTCCAAAACAGAAAGTCCTGCGCCTGTTCGTCGGTAGCAAAGTCTGTTTCGGGCTGGTGCCAGGGGCCGGCTTCCAGGGCCACTACCTTCAGGCCGGCTTGGGCTAGGCGGGCCAGCAGCGGCGCGCCGCCCGCGCCCAGGCCAATTACCACGCAGTCAACTTCTTCGGCTGCGGCAGATGTGGGCTGCGGCTGCTCTTGCGGGGTGTCGGCAGCAGCTTGGTTTTCGGTTAGTATCTCGCGCAATAAGGGGTCTTGCACGGTAGTTTCGAGCGGGGTGGCTACCCCTTCTTCAGCAATTTCTTCGTCGGGCATAAAAATGCAGGGTAAGCGGTAGCTTGCCGCTAGTTATAGTTTACTAATCAATAGGTTATTGTAGCTCGTTTATGATTGGCAAGCTAAAGCTTACCCTACATTTCCCGCGCTTCTTTCTCGTTGAGGCCAATTTTGGTCCAGGCAGGCAAGTCGGCGTAACCAGTGTAGCCTATCTCGTCCTGCGCCCAGGGGTGGGCGTAGTAAATGATAGTTAGCTCGGCTAGCACCTCCTCAAAAAACCGGCTGGCGGATAGCGTTTGCCATACTTCGCCGGGTGGAGTGCCGCTGGCCACGGCTTCGATTACTTTATCTTGCTGGGAGGAAGTAAGCTGCTCAAAATCAGCCTTGAAAAGCGCCTGCGCAATCTGCTCAACGCCGCCCAGGCCCAGGCGATACGCCTCGCGGTCGGGCGGCAGGGCATCGTAGCGCCAGCCGTCCGATTTGCCGGTGGCCAGGCGCTGGTCTACCGCCGGGGCCAGCGGAATAGGCACCGGGCGCTCGGGCTGCGGCAGTAGCCGCGCCGCCACGGCTACCAGCAGCCGGTAGGTTGCGGGGGCAAAAAACTGCGGCTCGTAGGCCGCCGCTTGGCTGGTTTCGGCTAGGCGCTGCGTTAGCGCGGCGCGGGTGGCCTCCGACACGTGGGAAGTAGGCAGCAGCTCCTGAAAAGTCATACGTAGGGTGAAAAGGTAAGCGGACTATTGGCTGCCAGTTGGAACTGAAAAGCAGCCAATAGTCCGCCAGCTCTTCTTAACGTGCAAAATCCGCCGTTGGTTACTCGTCGCTGCTGAGCTTGCCGCCCGTCACGTGCACGAGCGAGCCGGTCATAAAAGAGCCGTCTTGCGAGGCCAGCAGCACGTAGGCCGGGGCCAGCTCTTCGGGCTGGCCAGGGCGCTTGAGCGCCACCTCGTGGCCGAACTTCTCGACTTCTTCCATCGGCATGGTGCCGGGGATGTTGGGCGTCCACACCGGGCCGGGTATCACAGCATTTACCCGGATGTTTTTCTCGCCCAGATACAGCGCCAGCGACTTGGTAAGGGCATGAATACTAGCCTTGGTGCAGGCATAATCGACGAGCAGCGGAATACCCACGATGCCCACGATGCTACCCGTATTGATGATGCAGTCGCCATCCTGCAAGTGCGGGATGGTAGCCTGCGCCATCCAGATGTAGCCCAGGATGTTGGTGTCAAACGTGCGCCGGATTTGCTCCTCTGAGATATCCTCAAACTTCTCCTGGGCCATCTGAAAGGCCGCGTTGTTGACCAGAATATTGAGTTGGCCGTGCTCGGCCACCACGTCTTTTACGGCCCGGAAGGCCTGGGCGCGGTCGCGTACATCTACTTGCAGCACTTGGCAGGTTTGGCCTTCGAGCTGCACCAGGCGCTGCGTTTCGTTCGCGTCCTCGGTGTTTTCGTTGTACAAAATAGCCACTTTGGCCCCCTCTTTGGCAAAAGCAATGGCCACGGCGCGGCCGATGCCCGAGTCGGCCCCCGTGATGAGGGCCACTTTGCCTGCGAGCTTGCCAGCGGCGCGGTAGGCGGCCAGGCTGGTCTGGGGCTGAAACTTCATGTCTGCCTGCTTGGCTGGGTAAGGCAGGGTTTGGGCGTGCTCTAGCATGTCCTTGGCGGTGGGGCGCTTGGGGGGCTGGGGCGTAGTGGATGGGGTGGTTGACATAGGAAAAGCAAAAAGTATGGGCCCTATCCTACGCAAAACCAGCGGCGGCGGCTGGCAAATGAGACTAAAAGGAGGGCTGTTATCTATTATGACTTTCCGGGCCTGGTAGCAGTCAGCTGCCAGCGGCTGGGAGAGACTTTTTACGGCCGCAGGTTTTTTGCAAAAAATTGACCTGGTGTCATTTAGTGAATGCGCATTGCTTAAACGCCACCATTTTGATTAGCTAAAATAACCATTGTGAGTATTTTGCGAAGTATTACAAAAACCTGAATCCGCTTTCTTATAACAGTTCTATTTTATGCAGAAATTATTACTTCTCCTGCTAGGACTAACGCTGTGGGCCACTGGCAGCAGCCATGCCGAGCACCTAGCCGAAGAACCTCCGCGCCTAAATGGCCAGTGGCAGGGCCCGCTAAAGGTGCCCGGCGGGGCCATTACGTTGGTGGTGACCATTGTGCCGCTCAGCAACGGCACGTACTACGCCGCCCTCGACGTGCCGCAGCAGCGCATCAGCCGCATGCCGGTCGAGGTCGAAGCAAAGGGCGATAATTTGACACTGC
>Ga0182232_1000327_pt1 | contig 12565 bp, 9 predicted proteins | sample G6R1MG_30_FD_155484 | JGI IMG/M metagenome (GOLD analysis project Ga0182232, IMG submission 155484) | Phyllosphere microbial comminities from miscanthus, Michigan, USA - G6R3_NF_07NOV2016_LD2 MG | ecosystem: Host-associated > Plants > Phyllosphere > Phylloplane/Leaf | place: USA: Michigan... | reverse complement strand
CGTAAGTCGGGTTTTTGGCGTCGCGCAGGTTCACCACCGCGTTCAGGTCGAGGTCGAGGTTGGGGTCGCTCTTGCTGCTCGCCGCGATGGTGTACTTGCCCCGGTCGATATCCACAGTCGTAGCCATGCCGCGGTAGGTGTAGCCGTTGTAGCGGGCACTTTGCACGTTGGCCTTTACTTTACCAATCAGCGTGTTAGGGTCTTGCAGGTTGCCCACCGCATTGATGCGCCCCGAGCCCGTGATGGTGCCAATGGTCGGGTCTTTCAGCAGTTTGCCCGCGTCGAAATTCTGCACTGCAAAGGTGCCCACCAGCGGCTGCCGCCCGCCTGCCTGCGCCGCCCCCAGCCTGCCGCTGAACGCCACGTTGCCATAAGTCGAGCGCAGCTTGAGGTTGGTGTCAAACGCCAGCGTAGTGGGCCGCCCCCGGAAGGTGCCGCTCAGCGACAGGGTAGGGGGGATGCTGATGGTATTGGGAATCGAACCTTTAGGCGCGAGGCTCAGCAAGTCGGCCCGCGTCGAGCTAAAGCGCTTCAAGTCAATATCCACGTACAGCCGTCCATCCACGTTGGGCAAGCCCACGATGTGCGCCCGCCGCGCCTGCACCACCGTATTGCGGAAGCCCACAAAATCGAAGCCCCGGATGTTGAGGTCGCCCAGTCGCCCGCTCACCAGCCCACTCAGCAAGATACTTTGGTTGGGGCCGGTGGTGAAAGGTGGCGTGCTGGCCAGGCTCGGCACCAGGTACAGCACGTCGCGGAAGCCCAGGCGCGTGTTGCGCAGGTCGCCGCTGAGGCCCAGGTTCGGCAGGTCGTCGGCGATGCTGGCCAGCGACTTATACTTGATGCCCAGGCTGCGCTTGATGCGCGAGTGTGGCGTCACGAGGTCAAGGCTGTCGAGCTGAATCTGCGCCGTGTCGTACACGGCATTAGCCCGTGCCGAGGTTACCGCGAAGCCACTGTGGTCCTTGCCCGCCAGGTTGTCAATCTTCACCGTGGTGCGCGCCTCCGTAAAAGTCAAATCCCGCGTGTTCAGCACCAAATCGGTGAAGTGCAAGTGGCTGTAATCCAGCGCCGGGTAGCGGCTCTTTAGCTTAGGGTCATTGAAGTTGTCGAAGTTCACGGCCACGCCGCTGATGTCCGACTGCCCCAGCGTCACGCGCCAGTTCATGGGGCTGGCGTTGGCTTTATCGGCCGCTTCGTCCACCTTGCGCACCGCCTCGGCCGGGTTGATGGCGCGTTGCTCCACAGGCACGTTTTTGTTCTGCGAATAGGCAAACGTAGTGTTTTTCAGCGTCAGCTTGTCGAGGTCGATGCGCTCCTTTACCAAGTCGATATTCTTGGTAGTAATGTCGGCCAGCCCAATTTGGGTATTGATGTACTGCGCCGACGGGTCGTTCTTATACACAAAGCCCACGTCTTCGAGCGTCGCCTTGTTCAGCCCGAAAGTCAGCTTCAACGGCTCCTCGGGCTTCTTGTCGTCCAGCTCAGGCGCGGTTTTGGTTTGCACCATCCGGATGGCCGCCTTGCGTAGCAACGCGTTATCTACTTTATACACCGAGTTATCCACATCTACTTCATCCATGTTCACCAGCAACTCGCCGAGCTTGGCCCGCAGGTCGGAGCCGGCCACTTGGTCGTTTTGGGTAAACAGAATGTTGGTTAGCCGCACCCGCCCGATGTCGTATTTCAGGCCCGAGCTGGTGGTATCGACTGGCGCCGTGGGGTCGCTAAATGCCTTAACAATGAAGTCGTAGTTATTGACGCTGTCGGGCTCGGTGCGCGTCAGGCGCACGCGGCCGTCGTTCAGCTCCACGTCTTTTATGTTGATTTGCTTGTGAAGCAGAGCAAAAATATCGATGCTCACGCCCAGGTGCCCCACGCTCAGCAGCGTGTCGCGCTGCTGGTCGGCCAGGTACACATCATCGAAGTTGATGGCGTGCCGGAAATCAGTGCGAAACTTGCCCAGCCGCACTTCGGTCTTCAGCTTGTCGCGCAGGTAGCCCTCGGCGCGGCGTGTCACAAAATCTTGACCGCTAGGAAATTGCAGAAAAACGACTACGCCTAATACCAGCAGTAGCACCAGGGCAATCAACCCAAATACAACGTATAAAAAGCGGCGTAGGTAGATGGACACAGGCAGAAAAAAGGCTAGGCGCGGCCAGGACCAGCGCCGAATTGAACAGAATTATGTCCTTCCCAAACGGAATATTCAGGGCTGGGGTTGGACTATTTCAAATAACCTGAACGCTAGCAGCAGTAGCTTGGACTTTGTAGTCCGAGCGCGGGCGCAGCCCGCATCTACGTAAGCGAACGGCTGCGGACATGGCTGCGGGCTGCGCCCGCGCTCGGACTACAAAGTCCAAGCTACAGGCCGTTATTTTGCCCCATGCAGCCTACTTCCGCCACCGATTACCGCCCCCTCATTCGCCAGGCTTTTGCCGAGATGGAAAAAGTAGTAGTGGGCCAGCAGGCGCTGGTCAGCCGCTTGCTCATCGGCGTATTTACGGGCGGGCACATCTTGCTGGAGGGCGTGCCCGGCCTGGCCAAAACCCTCACCGTGAGCACGCTGGCTCAGGTACTGCACCTGCACTTTCAGCGCGTGCAGTTCACGCCCGACCTGCTGCCCTCCGACCTCATCGGCACGATGGTGTACAACCAGAACCAGTCGGTGTTTGAGGTCAAGAAAGGCCCCATCTTCGCCAACCTCGTGCTGGCCGACGAAATAAACCGCTCGCCGGCTAAGGTGCAGAGCGCCCTGCTCGAAGCCATGCAGGAAAACCAGGTCACCATCGGCGATACCACCTACCTGCTCGACCGCCCCTTCCTGGTGCTGGCCACCCAAAACCCAGTGGAGCAAGAAGGTACCTACCCGCTGCCCGAGGCCCAGGTCGACCGCTTCATGTTGAAAGTGCACGTCGACTACCTCAAAAAAGCCGACGAGCTGGAGGTGATGCGCCGCATGGCCAACCTCGGCTTTCGGGGCGACGTGCAGCCGGTGCTTACTAAGGAAGACATTTTCGGCATCCGCGACCAGATAAATCAAATCCAGATTTCGGACACCCTCGAAAAGTACCTCATCGAGCTGGTGTTCGCCACCCGCCGCCCCGTCGACTACGACCTGCCCGAGTTTGCCCAGGCCGTGCAGTTTGGGGCCAGCCCGCGCGCCAGCATCGCGCTGCATCGCGCCGCCCGCGCCGTCGCCTACCTCGACGGCCGCGACTACGTGCTGCCTGAGGACATCAAGGACGTAGCCCAGGACGTGCTCAATCATCGTATTCTACTGTCCTACGAGGCCGAGGCCGATGGCATCAAGACGCAGGACCTGATTGAGGGGATATTGCGGAAGGTGCCGATTTCGTAGGCACAATACAACTAGTGCTATTTAACATGATAAGGCTTCCCGGACACTTCTTGAAATAGGTGCGGGTGCTCGCCTGCTGTGCCCGGCATAGTATTTTGCCGACTCATATTATCGGCGATGGTTGCCATGCTTCGGTTTCCAAATAAGACAGGCTCTTTGGCAGGAAAACATTTGCGGGTGTTGAATTTAATTTGCGTCGTAATATCTTGACAATCTTGTCGTATGGGTCACCTTTTACTCGCCTTCTTACTTCTATTCAGCAGCCAAGCAGTCTATGCTCAAGCTGCTGCGACAGCTGACGACGCATACCAATATCTGCAAGCGCAACGGGCCCGTGCTCGTGCCGTCGTTGGACGGGCAGAAAAGCCCTCCACGGATAGTCTACAAAAAGCGGTGCGTATCGTGCAGCAGGCGCTGGCATACTATCACCAACCCGCAGTTGTCGCACTGGCCAAGACAAGCCAGTCACTCTATTTTCGCCAAAGCGACCTGCTATTTGATTTGGCCGTATTGCAGAGCCGCCTCGGGCAGTCAGAAACAGCGGTTGCTTCGCTACATAAGCTGCTAACGCCCGAATTTGCAGAAGTTTACGCCCCGTGGATGCTTACGCACCCGGCTCTGGCGGCGGTTCGCAACCATCCATTGCTTAAGCCAACGCTCGATAAAACGGCTACGCTGCTCAATGTCTTTGATTCCAAGGCTCTGACTACCAGCTACCGCCCCGACCTGACCGAAGCAGAGAAAGTGGCGGGACTTTCAAAGCTGTGGAGCGAGGCTAAATACAACTTTGCCTATTTTGACCACTTGCCGGGCCTGAACTGGGACCAATTGTATCTGGAATACCTGCCCAAAGTGCAGGCCACAGCCAGCACAGTCGCTTACTATCGTGTGCTACAGCAATTTTATGCCCAACTGCACGACGGCCATACCGATGTCTGGGCCAACGACGGCCCAGTGGCTGATTCGATATACGGACGCCCGCCGCTCACGGCACAATTAGTCGAAGGGCGGGTGCTAGTACAGCAAGTGCGGTCCGACAGTTTGCGGCGCACCGGCCTCGTTCCTGGTTTGGAAATCGTGCAGATTGATGAGCTACCCGTTACGGTCTACGCGGACCGCTTTGTCCGGCCTTACCAGAGTGGCTCGACGGTGCAGAATGTGGACGTGCAGACGTACACATACAATTTGCTCTGCGGCCCCAATAACCGTCCCGTTCGCGTGACGTTTCGGGATGAGCGCGGCCGGTTGTTTGTCCGCACTTTGCCCCGGAGTGGCTATGGCAAACTGACGCCCTTTGTACCAGCACGCCTGCGTTTTTTAACCGGAAACGTGGCCTATCTGCAAGTCAATGAATTTGAAACCGACGCGGGCTTTCGCCGCTTCGTGGCGGCCTTCGATTCAATAAAAGCAACCAGTGGCCTTATCATCGACTTGCGCCGAAACGGAGGTGGCAACTCTGGTAACGGTTACCGCATTTTGAGTTATTTGACGGACCAGCGGTACCGGGTGGGACGCTATCAATCCCGTATTTACAGCGCCGTGGGGCGAGCCAGGGGAGAAGGCATTCGATTGGAACCCGTGGATACGGCTAATTTTCGTTTGCCTGCGGGTGGGCAAAAATTATATACTAAGCCGGTGGCCGTCCTCATCAGTGGCCAAACTTTTTCTGCGGCAGAGGATTTCTGTTCAGCTTACGTGGGGCTCAAGCGTGGAGCACTCATTGGAGAGCCAACCAGTGGTAGCACAGGCCAACCGCTCAGCTTCGCGCTGCCTGGAGGACTCATGGCGCGCGTGTGCACCAAGCGAGATGCCTACTCTGATGGCACCGAGTGGAATGGGCAAGGCATTCAGCCAACCCTTGTCGTACATCCCACAATAGTCGCTTTACAAAAAGGAGAAGACCCCGTATTAGCGGCCGCGGTTCACTACTTGACTACGCCCGCTAAAGTGAATAGAGCATCGAGGGCGAAGACGAAATAAAGTCGTTTGTAGACAAATGGATGAATTATGGAGAGTGGGTCTTACAGGTAGCTAGGGAGTGAATAGCTCGTTATTATATATTGTTAATGAGCGTTTGCGGCATGTTCTAAAATCTTCCGCATCTGCGCCGCCAACATTACCCGGTCAAACTCCGCCCGCGCTAGCGTCCGCCCGCGCTCGCCCGCTGCTCGCAAGGTATCGGTATTACCCAGCACCGCCCGCAGCCGCTCGGCCAGCGCCGCGGCGTCGCCGGCCGGGGCGTACCAGCCGCAGCCGTGCTGCTCGACCAGCGCTTTCGTCCAGCCGGGATTGGTGACGACGACCGGCGTGCCCACGGCCAGCGCGTCGTAGAGCTTGGCCGGCGAGTTGGCGGCAAGCACCGGTAGGCCCAAAAACGGCACCACGGCCACATCAGCCAGCGCAAACCAGCTGAAAACCGCGTGGCGCGGCTGCCCGCCCACCAGCCGGATGCGCCCCGGCCAGCGCGCCGCCGCCGCTGCCACCAGCGGCGCGTAGTAGCCGTGGCCCAGGAAAAGCCAGGTTACGGCCGGGTCGGCGGCTACCAGGGCTTCGGCGGCGGCTACCACGGTGGGTATGTCGTTGGCCCGGCCGAAGGTGCCGGCGTAGAGCACTACTTTTTGGTTTTCCAGCTGCTGCGCGCGGCGCAGGGCGGCCACGGCGGCCGGCGTGGCGCGAGCCGCTAGGTCGAGGTCGGTGCCGTTGAGCAGGGTCGTGATTTTAGCGGCCGGAATGCCCAAATCGGTTACGTAGTGGCTCATGTCGGGCGAGAGCGGTACGATGTGCGCCGCGCTTTCATACAGCCGCTTTTCCAGCGCAAACAGCTGCTGCCGGACCAGTGCCGTGGGCACCGCGCCCATCGCCACCGGGAAGGCGGGCCACAAATCCTGCACCTCAAACACCCACGGCACCCGCCAGTGCCGGGCCACCCGCGCCGCCGCCCAGGCCGCCGTGAGCGGCGTGCTGATGCCCCACACCACGTCGGGCCGGTCGATTTTGCGCCCCGCGCGCACCGCCCACGCGGCGTACTGCGCAAAAGCCAGCGCCCGCCGCGCCGGCCCCATCTTGTTGTCGTAGGGAATATTCGCCTCCAGTAGCTCCACGCCCGGCGGCACCCAGGTAAACTCGTGCGTGAGCTGCTGACTGCGCCAGGCGGGCGTGGTCAGCAGCGTCACGCGGTGGTGCTTCGCAATCTCGGCCAGCAGCGTGTAGTGCCGGCTCGTAGCTGGGCAGTCGGGGCTGGTGTGGTACTGGCTGAAAACGGCGAGGTGCATGTGGATAATGAGAGAAGGAGTGAGGAGTGAATGAGTGAAGGAAAAAGGCATTCACTCATTCACTCCTCACTCCTTCTCTCATTGCTTTTTGGGTCGATAATGCGACTGGTCCAAAATGCGCTGTGAGTTTTTCTCGGCCATGAGCTGAGCCAGCGATACGTCGGCGTGCTCGGCCATGTACTTGCGGATGATTTGCAGGCCCATCCACTGGCCCACGCGGCCGGGGCAGGTAGCGTCGATTTCGGGCACGTTGGGGCGCTCGGCCACGTATTTCTGAATGAGAAACGGCGTGGTGGCGTACAAAATATTCTTTTCGAGGAAGTGCCCCCACACCTTAGCTTCGTTGGCTTCGAGGCCGACCAGCTCCTTGCGGGTGTAGCCCATGAGGAGCGAATCGGGCGTGCAGGGTAGCATCCGCCCCGCAAAATACAGGCGCTTGCCCTGGCTTATCATCTCATCGAGCACCGAGGGGGCTACCGTGGGGCGGCGGGGCACGTACTTGCCGGCCACGGCGGTGGCCAGCGTGGGCAGCAGGTTTTCGGGGCGGTAGCGGCGCAGCATGTAGCCCGGTAGGTCGGGCCGGTAGCTAGCCTTTGGCCCGGCGAACCAGTCCAGGCTCAAAACCAAAAGACTGTCATTGACGAAGATATCCTTACCCAGCAGCCCGCTCACGTAAGTGGCCGTGACGGGCGGGGTCTTGAAAGCGGGGAAGTAGTATTTCACCTTCCCGAACATCGTGCCCAAACTACGGCGCAGGGCGGCCGAGTCGGGGAAAGCGGCTTCCGTTTCGCGCCCCAGCTTCTGCAATTCGGGAGTGGTGGCGAGCTGCGCCAGGCTGCCGGCCAGCGCCTGTGGCGACGGGGCCTGCCCCACCTGCAAGTAGTAGCGCGCCACGGCCGGGTGCGCCTGCATGAATTGCAACCCTTCGGCCGCATTTTTAATCTGAAAGAATGGCCGCTCCAGGCGTTCCAGCCGTATGGGGGCAGCGGGGGCACTGGCGGCGGGGTCGGGGCGGCAGCCGGCTTTGTCTTGCGGCTGGCAGCCGGCCAGCAGTCCGGCCAGCCCCAAGGCCAGCGCGGGGTAGTAAACAGATATTTTCACGGTCGACTTACTTTTGCGCAAAATTACACTTTTCCAACGTCGTGCTATACCGTTAATCGTTCCATAGCCGTTTCATTTTCACTTTATGAAAAAAGCACTCCTCACCGTAGCCGCTTTGGCGCTAGCTCCCGCCGCTTTCGCGCAGGTCGAAATCGGCCTCAAAGTATCGCCCAGCATCTCGTATCTGCGCACCGATTCGCCGTCGGCCACTAGCTTTTCATCCGAAAGCTCGAAGTTCAGCTTCGGCGGCGGCATTTTCATGGATTACTTCTTCGGCGAGAACTACGCTTTTAACACCGGCTTATTCCTGACGGGTAAAGGCGGCACCATCAGCTATATCGAGCAAACCGGAGCTGTTGGTACTGGGGGGGGGCAGCCCGGACGGGTAGAGCAAAAAATAGCCATGCAGTACCTGGAAGTACCACTGACTGTCAAGCTTTTCACCAATGAAGTAGCCCCTGACACCCGCATTTACTTCCAGGTGGGCGGTTCACTGGCTATCCCCGTGCAAACGCGCATCAACGGCCAGAAAAACTACATCGACCCGTTTAATGGTAACAGCGAATCGACGGCCGGCAGCCACGTATTCGATGTCGATGCCAACATCATCGGCGCCGTAGGCGCAGAGTACCAGCTTGGTCAAAGCACCAAATTCCTGGCTGGCCTCAGCTACCACCACGGCCTGATTGATACTGACCGGTACTTTGAAAAAACGCGCAATTTCGACAGCGTGAATATTAAAAACAGCATCTTCTCGCTTGACCTGGGCCTCAAATTCTGACCGCAGATTAGAACGGATTAAACGGATTTCGCAGATACGCTTGCTAAAGCAGGCTGACTATCTGTTAGACAAAGAAAGCCGCCCTATTGGGCGGCTTTCTTTGTTTCAAATCGTATCGCTGCAAAAAACTAGTCTATCTTAGTCAGCCTGCTTTAGCAGGCGTATCTGCGAAATCCGTTTAATCCGTTCTAATCTGCGGTGATTTCGACTACTTCGCGGTCCTGTGCTCGCGCCATTGCGGCGGCGGCCGAGTGCAGCTCTATCTGCTCGCCGTGCTCGTCTTCGATGCGGAAGTCGGTGAGGCCGAGCGAGGTATCTTTCATCACCTTCACCCATTTGTAGTACTTGAGGTACCACTTCATCTGGCGGCTCACGAGGCCCTTGGTGTAGAAAGCGTGCAGGAACGGATGCACGAACAGCGTGATACCGGCCTGATTCTGATTGAGTAGCAGGTCGTCGATGCTGTTATCAATTTCGTCGGTAACCTGGATGGAGGCCGAAATCTTGCCCGTGCCGCCGCAGGTGGGGCATACCTCGCCGGTCACAATATTCTCGGCCGGGCGCACCCGCTGGCGGGTAATTTGCATGAGGCCGAACTTGGTGATGGGCAAGATAGTAAACTTGGCCTTGTCCAGCTTCATGATGTTGTACACCGCGTCCTCCACCTTCTTGCGGCTCTCGGCGGCGCGCATGTCGATGAAGTCTACCACGATGATGCCGCCCATGTCGCGCAGGCGCAGTTGGCGAGCTACTTCTTTAGCGGCCAGTAGGTTAATCATGAGGGCCGTCGCCTCCTGGTCGTTTTCCTGGTTGCTTTTCGAGCCTGAGTTCACGTCGACTACGTGCAGGGCCTCGGTGTGCTCTATCACCAAGTAGCCGCCGCCGGGTACGCTCACGGTCTTGCCAAACAGCGTTTTCAGCTGCTTCTCAATACCAAGGTGCTCAAATACTTTGGCTTTGTTATTGTGCAGCTTCACCAGCCCGGCTTTGTCGGGGGCAATTTTCTGCACATAGGTCTTCATTTCCTCGAAGCGGGCCGGCGTGTCCACCACAATCGAGTCGAACGACTCGTTGAGCATATCGCGCAGCATCGACGACGTGCGGCCTAGCTCGCCTAGCATCTTATCGCGGGGCTGGCCTTTGCGGAGGTTTTGGTACAGCGTTTCCCAGTTTTCGACCATGCTTTGCATGTCGCGGTCGAGCTCGGCCACCTCGTGCCCCTCCGCCACGGTGCGGATGATGACGCCGAAGCCTTCGGGCTTGATGCTGGCAATGAGCCGCTTGAGCCGGTCGCGCTCGGCCTTGCTCACTATCTTTTTAGAAACGCTGATGGTATTGCTGAAGGGCATTAGCACGAGGTAGCGGCCCGCCATCGAAATGTCGGTGCTCACGCGCGGCCCCTTGGTCGAAATCGGCTCCTTGATGACTTGTACCAAAATAGCCTGCCCCTTCTTGAAAACGCTGTCGGCCTTGCCGACTTTCTCAAGCGGCGCTTCGAGGGTAAACTTCTCCAGGCCAGCCGATTGGGCCTGGTGCTTCATCACCCCGTTCACCCATTTGTTAAGGGACGGATACTGCTCGCCCAGGTCGCCGTAGTGTAGAAAGGCATCCTTTTCGGAGCCGATATCCACAAAGGCCGCGTTGAGGCCGGGCATCACCTTGCGCACGGTGCCCAGGAAGATATCACCCACCGCGTAGTTGGTGTCGTTGCGGTCGAAGTGATACTCAATCAGCCGCTTATCCTGGAGCAAGGCAATCCGCTCCCCCTCGGGGGTCGAATTGATTATTAATTCATTGCTCAACGTATTAGGTTCGTTAAAATAGCTCCTGGCCGGCTTTGCCGACATGGGTTGCCCCGAAACTGGCAAAAGGGAAGCCAGGACCAAGAGCGTCCCAGCTTCCCCTCGCGAGCCACGGCCACGGCCTTTTTGCAAAGGGCCGGCTGGCACACCACGTTAGTCGTCCGCGTGGCGGAGGCTACGTGAGAGATAGGCGGGCCGCTGACTTCGGGCCAGCCGCCCCACCCCCTACACCGCACGAAGTCAGAAGATTACTTCTTCTTGTGACGGTTTTTGCGCAGGCGCTTCTTGCGCTTGTGGGTGGCGATTTTATGGCGTTTACGTTTTTTACCGCAAGGCATCTTGTTAGGAATTAAGAGTTAAAAGTTGTGAGTTCTGAGTTGAGTCAGTCGGAATCGGGGCACAAAAGTAGGAAATTGCCGGGCAATTTCCTGTCTGCTACTCTCGTTTCGCGCTGAATCAGGGCAATTTGGCCAGTTCCTCATCCACCGACGCGGCGAGGGCCGGGTCTTTGCTGAGGCTTTTAGCTTTCTGAAAGGCCGCTTTGGCTTCGGCCGCCCGGTTGGTGCGGGCCAGCGTTACGCCCAGGTAAAACTGGCCTTCCACGTTGTTGGGGTTCACTTTGACAAGTTGAGCGAAGCGTTCGACGGCTTTATCCAACTGATTGCTCTGGATAGCCATTTCGCCCAGGTAATAAAGCGTTTTCTCGTTACGAGGGTCTTGCTCCAATACCTCGCGCATGATGGTAATGCCCTTAACCGGGTTATCACTGCTCATGTACGTCATGCCTAAATTGGCCTTGGCATCCAAGTTTTTAGGATTAGTTGCCAGTACTTTATCGTATAGCTCCCGCGCTTCCGTACCAAGCATTTTTTTGCGTTCCACCGACGAAGCGAACGTATATGCCTGAAAATACGAATCAGCCGCAGCTTGCCAGGCTTGTTCGCTCGGCTTACTCTGCGCCACGGTAGCCAGGTAGTAGCCGGCGCTGTCGAAGCGTTGGGCAGTTGTATAGCCAGCCGCCAGCTTGGTAGCCACCGCCGCGCGTGAAGTAGCAGTAGCTACTTTATACTGAGCAAGTAAGCCGCTGAGTTCGCGACGTAGGGTAGCATCTGCCTGGGTGTGCGGCGCGGCCGCAGTAGCACCAGCTTCGGCGGAACCGACAGTGGCCGTTTCGGCCGGACGCGGGCCGGACGAAGCTTCAGTTTTGGAGCCGTTGGTGGCCATGCCGCCGCCGTCGCGGTTGGCGGTGCGCGCCGCATCCTGGGTTAGCTCGGCCTTGCCTTCCTTGGGCTTTACGATGCCTTTGGGCAACGCGTAGAGCCCGCCCGCCAGCGCCAAAGCGCCGACCAGCAAGATTGCTTGGTGCGTACCATTGGAAGAAAGAGCCATGAAACTGAAAGCGTTAACAAAAAATAATGGGATGAAAAGGCTATGGGCGACAGCGAAGACCTTACGGGCCGGCTACCACCACGCTAACCTTTTCACCCCACCACTTTGTTCAACTCGACTCCCGACTAAGATTTAGCTTTCTTAGCTTTGGTAGCCTTGGGCTTCGGCGAAGCCTCTTCGCCCACTACTTTCTTGCTGCCTTTGATTTTGGCAACGAAAGTTTTGCTGGGCTTGAAGCTCGGGATGTAGTGCTCGTCGATGATGAGCGACGTGTTTTTAGAGATGTTGCGGGCTACTTTGCGGGCGCGCTTCTTGTTTACAAACGAGCCGAAGCCACGCACGTAAATGTTGTGGCCCTCGGTCATAGAGTCCTTCACTACTTTGAAGAAGGCTTCTACGGTCGTCAGCACGTCGGCTTTTTCGATGCCGGTTTTCTGCGAAATCTCGGAAATTACCTCAGCTTTGGTCACGTTGGTAAGGGGGGTACTGGAAGTGAAAAAAATATATTACGCGGATGGTTAGTCCTCCGGTTTCCGCCGTAAGCCCTTGCCCGGTAAGGGGTTGCTAGCGGAAATCGGACCACAAAGGTACTCCCTTTTTTTGGTTCAACCAATGGTTGACCTCAAAATTACCCGTTGTCAAGGTATTCTGTCTCATTATTTTGCTCGCTTTTACTGCTTCCGCGCCTGCTTTGCCTTCCCCGTCTTTCTTCGCCGCCGCCCTGCTCGGCTGGTACCCGCGCCACCGCCGCGACCTGCCCTGGCGCCACACCCGCAACCCCTATGCTATATGGCTATCTGAAGTTATCTTGCAGCAAACCCGCGTGGCGCAAGGCTTGCCGTATTACCTTGATTTTCTG
>Ga0182232_1000326_pt1 | contig 12583 bp, 17 predicted proteins | sample G6R1MG_30_FD_155484 | JGI IMG/M metagenome (GOLD analysis project Ga0182232, IMG submission 155484) | Phyllosphere microbial comminities from miscanthus, Michigan, USA - G6R3_NF_07NOV2016_LD2 MG | ecosystem: Host-associated > Plants > Phyllosphere > Phylloplane/Leaf | place: USA: Michigan... | reverse complement strand
TAAAAAATATAATTATTACAGTGACTTAGCTCGTCGAGAGATAGATTTTGTCCCCCCCCAAAACCGCTCCTGTCTACGTGGCCTCGACCCCAGCGGCGAACGCGGCATCGATCAGCAATCGCAGGGGGTGTCGAGGCCGATCCGCGAGGGCCTCGGCAACGAACCGCCGGAAGGGCTCAGAAACACCCGTGGCCGGATGGCTGACGCCATCGGCCCCCTTCGGCCGGGGCTTGGCCTCATAGATCATCGTCAGGCTCGCCAGCATCGGCGCCACATCCTGCCCGGCCCGCCGCTTCCCAGCGAGCCGACACAGATGCTTCACGATGCACAGCGCCTGGTAGAGCCGCAGACGGCCGAACTCGTACTGGCGAGCCTCCGTGAGGGAAGGCGTCGGGAGCCAGTAATCCAGCCCCTGCCGGTCAGTGGTGCGCGGACTACGCATCGGTCTGCCCCCCCTTCAACACACGCTCGAAGTCGGCCAACGGGATCAGAACCTTCCTGCCGAGCTTCACGCGCGGAAGGTGTCGATCAATGAAGTTGAGGCTCCAACCAGTACGGTCGTGAACCTGTTGTCGAGTGAGGAACTTGTTAAGAGGGTCCACTTGATTTGCTCCGACCGTTCTGAAGCACTTAAAATGTATCTCAAACCTTCAATACGCTAGTCAGTGAGTTCCTAACTTCTAGGAATTGCCCCTGACTTTCAGGGGCAGTCCCCAAGCCTCGGTTCTGTTCGGGGATGCCACCGGACGACGGCCCACGCTCCTCTCCCAGCAGCTTCTTGAACCCCTCCCCTCGGCGCTTCGTCGCCTTCCTAGAACCTTGAGTATTCGTGCCCTGCGCAGATTGGCGCCCACCCCCTGCCCGGCCCAGCCGGAGCCATGCGGTCCACTGGGCCGAGACGATCCCCACGACGTTCGGCAGGTTGCGCCACATCGAGACCCGGCGTTCCTCAACGGTGAGCACGCCCATGTCTCGGGCCGCCCGGAGGGCTCGCCGCGCGCTGGTTTCGCCAACGCCGGCCACCGCGGCGAGGCGCCCCAGGGGGAGCCGACAATCGCCCCGCTCGGCGACCTCGGCCGCCACGACGGCGAGAACGGCCTGCTCGGCGAGGGTGAAGCGCGCAGCGAGGCCCAGCGGAAGCCGCCCAGAGGCCGCCCAGCGGCGTCGGCGCTCCATGCTCGATCGGTGCGCGGTCGGGAGCCAACGCGCCTTGGCGGGGCCGCCACGGCGATTGGTAGGGCTCGCCAGGTTTCAGTCGGACGGAAAATTTCTTGATCACCCGCTCATGTGAGCGCGTGATCTATAGGTAGCTGTAAGACGGGGCTCTTCGCTGGTGGTTCACACCAGCTCCAGGCGCAGGTTCAGAAGCTTGGGATTGGTCGCCGACCTGATGCCAACCGCCACCAAAAACATTCTCTGAGAAGCGTGATTACCGTCTATAAGCGCTGACAGGGGAATTTGGGGTCAGCAACACCATGGCTGGGAATGTAAACCTCGACGCACTGCTGTCTCGCGAGGATTTTGAGGTTCTAACTTCCAACGATGATGCACCTGTTCCGCAAACGATCAGCGCCCGCGATCTCGAACTGAATGCGTTCTTCTACCTCGCCCTGCGCAAACCTGATTTTCAGAGAGAAACTTCAGAGTGGGATGCCAACAGAGTTGTTGGTTTAATTCGTACGTTCATCGAAGGCGATTTGATACCAGCAGTTATCCTCTGGAAGCACAGAGAGTATCTGTTTGTTATCGATGGATCACATCGCCTTAGTGCGCTTATTGCTTGGGTGCATGATGACTATGGCGACGGCGTTTTATCTCAAAAATTCTTTGAACATGCTATTCCACACGAACAAATAAGCTTCGCACAACGCACACGCGATATCGTTAACAAAGAGATTGGCTCATATGCTGACTTCGTAAAGGCAGCACAGGCCCCAGCAGGCTATGGTCCTGATACCATTGCGAAAAGCCGTGCTTTAGGAAGCCGGGTTCTAAGCCTTCAGTGGGTGCGCGGCGATGCTGCGACGGCGGAAAACTCTTTTGTTCGTATCAATCAGCAAGCAGCTCAGATCACGCCTCAGGAGCTTGAACTCATTCGAGGCCGGCGTAAGCCTGACGTACTGGCAGCCCGTGCAATCACGCGCCGTGGCACCGGGCACCAATATTGGTCAGGCTTCGGAGATACTGAACAATCAGACATAAAGAAACTTGCTTCAGAAATATACCGCCTTCTTTTTGAGCCTGAGTTTTCGTATCCCATCAAGACGATAGATTTGCCTGCTGGCGGATCTGTCTATGCTGCACCTACGCTTAAGATGATCCATGACTTCGTTTTGATCTGCCAAGGCAAGGTAGACGACAGCGAAGATATGACTGGCCACCGTACGGTAGAGTTCTTAAAACGTACAAAACGTGTTGCCGAACTGATTATCAGCAACTGCCCTAACTCCCTAGGACTTCATCCTGCTGTATATTTTTACAGCTGGACAGGTAAGCAGCAGCCTATTTTATTCCTTACTATGGCTGAAATTCTGGTAGATTATGACCGAAATCGGCGTCTACAATCATTTATCAAGATACGATCGTCTTTCGAAGAATTTATTATCTCAAATCGGACATTGCTAAACCAAATTGTAAGGAAGTTTGGTACGAAGTCTTCTGGAAAGACCCACCTAAGCACATTCTATAAAACCGTTCTTACCACCATTGAAGAGGGTAAGAGTGGTCTAGAGATTGTTGAGGTTCTGATCCAGAACAAATCTCTGTCATACCTTCAACCCTCTGAAAACCCTTACGAAACAGCTTCTCCAAACAGACACTCAGCACAAGTAAAATCAGGAGTGGTCATAAAGGGTTTGCTAGATAGCTGCCCAAGATGCGCCATCTGTGAAGGTTTAGTGCCTCGCCAGGCTATCAGCATCGATCATATAGAGCGGCGACAGGACGGAGGAAGTTCCCGATCCAATAATCTGCAGGTGACCCACCCTTACTGCAATACGGGCTTCAAAGAGGCAGAAGTTCAGAAGGCTCGGCGCGCTTCTTCCTAACCAGAAGCTCTCAAGGCCTTCTTACTCGGCAGCGACAAGACTGCCTGGTCGCTGAGGGCGAGCCACTGCGCCATAGCCCTTGCCTGTGCCTGGATGAGCCTCATGCTGCCCACGTAGGGGGTGGTATGCAATCGGCACCTGGGCGGCCACAATAGGAAGGGGCACTGGGATAGGCGCGGTGCGAACGGCAAGCCTAGGCTCCTCACCAATGAGGGGGAGACGTAGAATTTGCTGCCGAACGGCTCGGGCGAGAACCTCGGCCATGAGCGACGGAACAGCGTTGCCAAGCTGGCGCTGAGCGTCGGCGTGCGAGCCAGCGATCCGCACGTCTCCAGGGAAGGTCTGAAGGCGCATCATCTCTTGCACGGACAAGCGGCGACCTGACCAGTGAAATGGTCCCGTTGCGGGGCCAGGCTGCGCCGCGAGCGTCCAAGACGGCTGATCCTTGGCGAGCTTCAGAAGGAACGACCAAAAGCGACGGCGCCAGCCGAACAGCGGCTCGCCGCCTCCGCGCTCGGTGTGCCAGAGGTAGTTCTGCCCCTCAGGAATGGACGGCATCAGGCCGGCCCATTTCCCCTGCATTCGCAAACCAGGATCGTTTGGTTCAGGTAGATCGTGGAGAGCATCCCAGGCGGTACGCCAGCGGTCGCTGTTCGTAGCGCGTGCGACCGACGTTGGATCAGCATGGGTCGGCTCCGGAAACCGGAACGGCGTGCCGTCGCGAGCACCGACGATGAACAGGCGACGCCGAAGCTGCGGCACGCCGTAGTCCGCCGCGTTCAGCACCGCGACGGATGCCGTGTAGTTCGTGCCAACCTTGGCGTTGATGGTCAACAAGGCCTCACGGATGAGATGCAAGCCCTCATCCTTACCCCGGAACCCCAGCCCCTCGACGTTCTCAAGCAGGAACGTCTTGGGCTGCGCCTCGGCCAGGATGCGCAGGTAGTGGTCGAGCGTTGAGGCTCGCGGATCATCGAGGCGTCGCGCCTGTCCGGTCACCCAGAACCCGGCCTTGCTGAAGGGCTGGCATGGGGGGCCACCGATGAGGATATCTGCCTTACCCACCTTCAGGCCAGCGATGCGGAGAACCTCGCTGGTAGGCACCTGGGCAATGTCTTGGCCGATGACAGGCCACGGCCGGCTCGCTCCAAGGGTTTCAAGACAGCGGGGATCCAACTCGAGGGCAACAGCCGTACGAAATCCAGCCGCCTCGAACCCGTAGTCGAGACCGCCGGCGCCGCTGAACAGGCTGATCGCAACAGGCTTCCTCATCGACCCATCATAGCTTGGAGTACGCGGCTTCGAACACGGGGCCAGGGTCTGCGCTCCACAACCCACCCACTAGGACATTGCTGGCGAGCTTGCCGGGGCATTTGGTATGGCCTTCCAAGCGCGTCGGCACGACGTACTTGAACTCCCATTGTTCCGTCACGGCATGTAGGCACCCGGCAACGATGTCGAAGTCGTCTGGAGCGTAGTAGCGCGAGCACGGGTCGGTCTTTGAAGCGCGCGTGCGCTGGAAGTCGATCCGGGCAAGGCCAGCCGCATTTGGCTTCCGAAGCACGTTTTTGCATTCGACGGTGAGCAGGGGGCCGCCATGCCATCGCATACGCAGATCTGGCCCGCCCTCCTCGTCCAGGCGCTCGCACTCCGTGACCCCTGGCGTGGCGGCCAACACATCCAGAAGCTTCACCTCGGCCACCCAACCACGCACGGCCATCTTGAGGCGGCGCGCGCTCGCGATCAGCTCCAGGATCTGACCCGGTTCGAGCTGGAACTCAGTCACGAGTGGATGCAGAACGGACGTCTCGTCCTGCACAGCGTGCTCGTCGGTCACCACCTCGGCGAATAGCTCCCGGCGCTCAGCGAGTAGCTGGCGGTCCCCAGGCGGAAGCCCCTTCGCGGCGCGCTCGAAGCGTACAAGGTCGAGGAAGTGCTCCTTCGTGCCGCCCACGAGTGCTTCGATTGGCTCAGCCATCTCGCCTCGGTGAACCCGTTCCCACGTGTGCCACCCGTCCCGCTGGATCGCCTCAGCGTGCCGATCTTTGAACTCGAGCCGGATATAGAACTTGGTTGGGTTGTGCATTTCGGGATCAGCCGCAACGAAGAACCCTGTGCTGGGATCGATGCCGATGAGGAGGGTGGTAAAGAGCCCAAGCGGATCCTGCCACAGCGCGTGCAGCATCGGGTCACCGTTCACATCCAGCTCCTTGGCGCCGTACTTGATCTGGAAGCTGCGCTCATCAGGCGGCCGGTTCTTCGTCACAGTCCGCGTGGCGGTGAAGGCATAAGCGACGACGCCCATCCGCTCTCCAGCCCTAGTCTCGAAAGTGATGACGAAGGGAGCTTCATCTGGTTCAGAGGCGAACAGGATGCGGCATCCAGCGTCTTGGAGGCTGCTAAGCATGAAGGTGAGTAGCGGTTGGCGCCCCGCGCGTTTGACCCTGTATCGACGCAGTCCCAGGATCATGCGCGGCTCATTCCTTCACTCGGCCGTTCTTCATATCGTCCAGCATCATGCACGTAGCACATGAACTTTAGAGGTTCTGCCATCCTGGCCAGTTTTCGGATCGCTCCCTCGATCGATGCGACCCTGCCATTCTGGCAGCTTCTTGGACCCCTCCGTTGAACGCCTCGTTGCCTTTTTGGAGGAACTTGTATGCGTGCCGGCTCCTCTCTGGCCCCCACCCTCCTGCCAGGCCAAACGCATCCACGCGAGCCATTCGCGGGAGACCACCGACACCCGGTTGGTGTCGTTACGGAAGGCCGAGACCCGGCGCACCTCGATCTCTATCAACCCGAGGTCTCGGGCAGCGCGCATCGCGCGCTTCACCGAGCTGACGGACACGCCCGCGACCGCCGCCAGGTGAGCGTGGGCCATGGTGCATCGGCCGTGCTTCATGCTCTCTGCCGCCACCACCGCCAGAACGGCGGTCTCGGCAGTCGTGAAGCGTGAGGCCAAACCCGGCGGGAGCCGCCCCGAGGCCGCCCAGCGGCGCCTCCGCTGGAGGCTTTCGTCTGTCCGGGGTTTCGATCCCCGGAAAACCCGAACGGCCCGTGGCGGGGCCGCAACGGCCCTCCTGCCCTCGATTAGCGAAGACAGGGCCTCCGCCTCCGCCTCGGTCACGCTGCCGGCGGCGAACGCCTTCCACAAGAGCGCCGACACGGCCGGCAGCTCCACGCGCGCAGCGGTCTCGGCCGCCCGGCGCAATTCATCCGCGAACATAGCTCCACCTCTTGGGTCGCGAGACCCACCGGAGAGGTGCGGACACATACGGGCAAAGCTCCGCCATTGCGGAAAACCCTCGTTTTCCGCTTGCGTGGAGCCGGATTTTCGGGGAGGATCATGACGCCAATCAATGATCTGCCCCGGCTCACCGGCCGGTACGTGACCCGCCCTCGTGGCGGGTTTCGTGTTTCTAGACCTACTCCTCTGGCAACCGGCCATCCCTAGCCGGCGCACCGGGAGCTATGTCGCCCGAAGCGTCGCCTTTCGTCAAACGCTGTTAACTCTCTGATCGCGCTCTAACTGGAAAGTTAGGCACTTTTGAACAGACCATCTGACAGATGGGGCTTTATCTACTTCTATCCGCATTTTACAAGTATATACGCTAGAAATATTGGCCATCCATATTTAAATATACCAGCAAAAGATCCAGAACCGGCGGCAGACAGCCCCTTTAAAATAAGGTCATCTTTCTTAGAACCTTGCCATTTTTGATCTATATTTTGTGCACAGAAAAATCTAAGCCATTTTATATGAATTTTTTGACGTAAAGTTGGATTTCCATTTATAGAAGTGACGTGACCATAAGCAACCATTGAACTTAAATCTTTTGTAACACGCTTCCTAAGCTTATTTGCATTGCTTGGTACGACGGCCAGCAAAATATTCTCTTCTTTTGGCTTCCAATTATCTCCATCACTTTTGAATGGGTAAAGGATTACAGCCACCTCACCATTAAAACCAAAAGAATACACCAAAGTTAGGCCACTCTCACGTAACCATTTTCCAGATCTATCATATCTTCCTGTAATTCCCAATCCAGAAGATATTTGAAGCACTGAAGAAAAGCTATTTATTATAGGCTTACTTCCTATGTCCTTTGTAGCAGATACGTAAAATTTATACCACTTTTGTAATTCAGCATTATTATCAACGATAATGAACTTTTTTAGAAGTTCTGGCTCTTCATGTATAACAAACCTCGCAAATTCTGCTCGCGCCGCTCTGTAAAATTTCATTTTTTCCCAAAATGAATGGTCCAATGCCAATTCCCCATTGTGTTTTGGTAGCCCTACTTAGTATTTTTCAGACTTCTTCCCCACGGTCTAGGGCATCGAAGTCAAGGCCCCGCCGCCGGAACACCTCACGCAGCCCCTCGCGGTAGAGGTCTTGCGGCTTCACGTCCTCGGCCGCCGCGATCTTGCGCAGCTCTCGGAACACCACCGACTGCTCGTATATGGACTGGTAGGGAATATCCGGGTAATTTGACGTCAAATGTGCCGGAAATTGGCCAGCGATTACGGGGAAAATAATATGATTTTGGTGGTTGGAAACACAAAGGGTGGGGTTGGAAAAACCACCCTGGCCGTGCAGTTGGCTATCGCAAGGGCGGGGCAGGGTCGGCGCGTCTGGCTCGTGGATGCCGACACGCAGGGCACCGCCTCCATGTCGATCGCTGAACGGAGCGTCGAGCCTGGTATCGCCTGTTCCTCGTACATCGAACCCAAAGTCCTACGCTCACAGGTGAAGCAGCAGGCTGGTTCCTACGATGACACCGTCATCGACGTGGGTGGCCGTGACAACGGCGTGCTCCGAACGGCGCTCATGCTGGCGGACGCTGTCCTAGTTCCGTTCGCACCGATGTCCTTCGACATTTGGGCGATGCACAACATGGCCAAGGCAGTGGCAGATGTGAACGGCGAGCGGGATGGCCTGATCGCCTATGCCGTCATGAACCAGGCCGAGCCTCGCGAAGCCTCGATCGACAATGCAGAGGCTGCAGCGGCTGTGCGAGAGATCCCTGAGTTTCAGTACCTGGATCTACCGATCCGCAAGCGAAAGGCCTTTTCTGTGGCCTCCGGCCAAGGCCTAGGCGTGGGGGAGGTGGCTTCACTCGACCTGAAAGCCCTGGCTGAGATCGAGCGGCTCTCAGCCGCTGTGTTCGTGCTGGAGGAGGTCTGAGATGGCGTTGAACACGAAGCCCAAGGCGCTCCGGGCAGAGCCCAGCGACGCGGCTTTCGACCGGGTGGTGGCCAAGGCCAGTGATGTCCGTGCCCAGGCGCAGACGGAAGCCGAGCCACGCAAGGGGATTTGGAAGGGCAAGAAGCGGGCGATCTCCCACACCATCGCGCCCGAGCTACTCGATGAAGTCGACACGCTCGCCGCACGTCGGCATCAGACCCGAACAGCCTTCATCAACAGCGCAATCTTTGATGCAGTTGAGAGGTCAAAATGACGTCAAGATGATATCGTGATGACGTCTTTTTGATAGATATTTGACCGTACCTAGGTCGGGGAAGGGGATGTTATGTGATCCCGCCCTTGGCGGAGCGCCACCACCAGCCGCTGGTGGCGCTCCACTCGGCGTAGCGCCGATCCCGTTCGACGGACGGGACGCAGGACATCGTGCGCGCGGCCATGCCGGACGCATCGCGGGCCGAGCGGTCCCATGAACGGGACAGGGCCGAGCGGTTAGCCAGTGACGTTACGGACCTGGCTAAAACAGCTTGCCGAGACGATGGGGGGAGGCCGGCGCAGCCCGTGCCGAGGCTTCTGGCCTCGCCTCGTCGGCACGGCTGCCACCTAACCGCCACGGGGTCTCGGTGTGGTCTCCACGTGGACTTCACGTGGTCTCGATCTGTGCCAGCGCCCGGCTCACGGCTGCAGCCGTCCAGGCCGATCCCACCAAGGGGATGATCTAGACGGCCACTGAGCGACGCGGGGTTAGCCCTTGATAGTGATTTCGACTGCCTCGGGGGGCACGCCGAAGGCATTGGAGAGACCTTCTTTCGCCCGCGCAATCGTCAGGGTGAACGGCGCGTCCTCGGCCATTTCGCTGTCTGGCACGGGCATCGGGAACGGCTCGATCACCTCCGGCATAGGCTGAAAGTTGAGGGTGCTCAGGTCGATGCCCAGCTCCTCCAAGGTGGTGTACTTGATCGGGTTGCGCCAACCCTTCCAAGCCTCCGGTACAGCCACTTCAGCGAACTCGCTGAAGCGGATGAGGTAGCGGTGCTCGTAGCCCTTCTCGGGAGACGGGACGAAGTCCCGAACGCGGGCCACCATGAAAGCCGAGCCGTGCGGCTCCGGCCCCTCCGTCGCCTTGTCGTTGGCGTTCCGGCAACACACGACCCACTGGAAGGACCGAGCGTTCACCGGGTTCAAAACCCAGGAAGAGGTGCCGCCGTTGTCGAGGATACGCTCACGGCTCTTGAAGGTATAAACGGCGATAGCGTCGGTAGGCATCTATGGCTCCATCGATACGTTGGCGATACGTTTATGGATCTAATGCCATAGATCGTCAATAGATTTATATGGTTTCTATGCGAGATTTATTCGTGCCAGCACCCGGCTCACAGCCATAGCCGTCCAGGCCGATCCCCGCGCTGTGGTGATGCCTCTGGCGTCGAGGTCGGTGACGGTGTGGTCTACACGTGGACCTCACGTGGTCTCGATCCGTGCCCCGGCCTCCTTGAGCACGCGCGCCCAGGCCGGACCCCGCGCCTCGTGGCTCGGCCGGCACCGGGGCTAGGTCGGGGTAGCCCCGCGCGCCACAATCCGTCCCACCTGTACGGCGCTCCACGCGCCGCCCCGCGCCGTCTCGATCCGCCGCGCGTTCAGTTCCGAAGCAATAGCCCGGTGCGAGCCGGCGCCGGCCGCGCGGATGGCCTCGATCACTGGCAACACGTTGGCGGCGAAGGTGTCGGCCTCGGCCCGGTTCATGCTCGCACCCTTGGCCGATGCCTCGGCAAGGCTGGCCATGTTGCCCAGCCGGACCCCCCGGAGCTTCAAGCTGGCCAGGGCGGCGCGCGTGCGAGCCGCAATCAGCTTGCGCTCTTGCTCGGCCAAGGCCGCGTAGATGTGGAGCATGAACGGGTCGGCGTTCTCACCCAACTCGGTGACGAGGAACGGGACACGCTGGGCCATGAGGCCGGCGATGAATGCCACGTCACGGGACAACCGGTCGAGCTTGGCGACGACGATGGGGCAGCGGAGCTTGCGCGCGGCTGCGAGGGCAGCGGCAAGTTGGGGCCGACGCTCCAAGGCATCGCTGCCCTTGCCGGTCTCGTGCTCCTCATGCTCACCCACGACGGCGAACCCGTTGGCGTCGGCAAAGGCGAACACCGCCTTGCGCTGCGCCTCGATCCCGAGGCCGCTCTTGCCCTGCTTGTCGGTGCTCACTCTGAGGTAGGCGACGAGGGGTCGAAGGGCAGGTGTGACAACCCCGGAGGTTCGTTCGGACTTGTCACAGAGCCCCATGCCAACCGGCTTGTTCATCGGACCCATCTCCCCCGCTTCGCCATGCGGCGAAGCATAAGGGAGAGTGGATCAACTTCGGGGGGAGAGCAACAGAACAATCAAGTGTAGATTAAAACAAAACACTTGACTTGATTGTGTAATATCATGGGTAGGTACATTAATTCAGATTTGTAATCTTAAATTTAAAGATTATCTATCAGATATACTTTTGAAAATTTCACTTTTTACTGTGATGATAACAGCTTGAGTTAGGCTGTGAAGCCGGCCGAGGTTAGGCCACCTCCTCGCTAGCGCTGGCCTTTGATGATCCCAGGGTAGGATGTACCGAGCGGACCGAAGAGCGCTAGTACGGCAAAGCATCCAGCCTCGGGGCTCTCCATGAGCGTACCGACCCAGGAGAGCGCCATGCGTTTGACGTCAGGGTCGCCCGCGCTGTTGGCCTCACCCGTGGATGCGAGCGCTTCGTTAAAGGTGAACTGGTCGACGCGAAAAACGCTGCACTTCGTCTGGACAAAGGCGGAGACGGCAGCGAGCTGGGCCACCTTCTCCCTAGGGCTGGCCTTCCACTCGGCGGAAGCGGCGGCGGGTAGGAAAATGGCGGTGACGAGGACCAGTGCGCGGAGCATGGGTGCTTTCTTGTTATGCAAGCCCCTGCGCTATCCAGCCTTCAGCAGGTTGTCGAGGTAGGCCGTGAAGCCGGCCGGGGTGAACCGGACCTCCCCCACGACCGGCCCGGCAACGCTGGCCCACATGCGAGCATGCCCCCGCACCTGCTCCGGGGTGCTGGCCTCTTCCTCGAAATCGGTGCGGAGGCACGCCTGCCAATCGGTGAGGGCGTCGTAGGTCTCGCCGCGCCGGCCGGCGAGCCACGCACGGATGGTGTCGGCCCGGTACACCAACGGCCCCCCGGTCGCGCGCCGGAACCAGCCGGCCGGCAGCGGCGGCGGCGTGAGCCGGCGATTGCGCCAGGTGGTCCAAGCGCCCGGATCGATGTCGAGGGCGGCTGTCAGATCCTTGGTGGAGATCGGCGACCACGGGAACCGGCCCGGGAAGGCCGCTATTGAGGCCGGCGGGAGCGTCCGCAAAGTCGTCGGGGTGACCCTCATAATAGCAGCGACCGGCATCATTGGCCTTCTTCCTCGCGAACATAGGCGGCCCACGTGGCCTCGGTGAGTTGATCCGGCGGAATACCGGCCTCGTCGGCGGCGTTCTCCCGGTCCACGTTAGGGTCGACGCCCGCGCCGCCGCTGGCGGCGCGCAGCATCTCCATGCAGCGGTCGTGGGTGTACTCGACGGGCTCGGCCGGCAGGGTCTCGGGCCGGTGCCCCTCGGCGCGCTTGCGTTGGGCGGCTGTCGGCGCTCCCGGCACAACGTGATGAGGATTGACACACAGCGGTTCAGCGCAGAACCGTTTCAGCGTCGGCACATCACAGACCGGGGTCATCGTTGCCGCAGCGTAGACGTGCCGGCGGGCATCCTCTTCGTTCTTCGTGATGGGATGCCGAACCAACGGTGTGGCAGCTTCAGCCGTGCGCCGGCCGGCGTTCTCACGCAATTCGGGATGCTCGACGGTCGAGGTGTAAGGTCGATACCGTTCCCGAGCCCGCCGGGCCTTGCCGGTCCAGTGCCAGCACGTCCGATCCTCGCGGCCAGCGTCGATCTTGATCCGCTTCCGAAGGTAAACAGGAAGATCTTTGGATTTCATTTTGGGGGGGGACATCGGCGGCTTAATCCTTTCTTTTCAGGTGCTTGCCGCCTCCGGTCTGGGGGGGGGATATCGGGACCAGTTCACTATCTCTTTTTCTTCAGACATTGCAGCAATGTATTTTATATACATTGCTGCAATGTTCGGCTTTTGTGGTTCCTTTAATTCGACACTAGATCCCCCCCCCATTTTAGCTCTTCAGGGAGAAGGAAAAAGAATAAAAAATATAATTATTACAGTGACTTAGCTCGTCGAGAGATAGATTTTGTCCCCCCCCAAAACCGCTCCTGTCTACGTGGCCTCGACCCCAGCGGCGAACGCGGCATCGATCAGCAATCGCAGGGG
>Ga0182232_1000325_pt1 | contig 12593 bp, 16 predicted proteins | sample G6R1MG_30_FD_155484 | JGI IMG/M metagenome (GOLD analysis project Ga0182232, IMG submission 155484) | Phyllosphere microbial comminities from miscanthus, Michigan, USA - G6R3_NF_07NOV2016_LD2 MG | ecosystem: Host-associated > Plants > Phyllosphere > Phylloplane/Leaf | place: USA: Michigan... | reverse complement strand
CGAGAGGGTGTCTTTCCACTTCTTCGGTGCGTAGCCGTTCTGGGCGTAGATGGGGGCCTCCCGAAGAACCGTTTGGTCCCAGCTCTCGCCCTTCTGTTGGGCGTACTGGGTGGACCACTCCTCGAAGTCGCTGAAAGCCCTCTCGCGGAACTTGTCGCCCCCGAGGGTCTCCTCTTCGCCCTTCTTGTTGAGGACGGTTACCTGGGGGAGGCTGAACACCTTCCCGCCCCTGACGGCCTCCACGCCCATGCTGGAGAGCTGGGCCTCCTGGGAGTTGAGCCGGTCCATGAGCTGGACCCGAGCGGCCTCCTTGCGGGCCGCCTCCTGGGCCGCCTCGCGCTGGTTCCGGTTCGTCTGGACCCAGGCGTTCGCGGTCCCCTCGTCAATCGATCCGTCCTTCTTCCGGGCCAGCTCCAGGATGCGCTTCTCGTCCTCGGGGGTCGCCTCGCCGTTCTGGAACTTGGCGTAGTCAGACTGCCGGTCCGCGACCGTGGCGTCCTTCGTCAGCTTGTCCCGTTGGGAGCGCGCATGGGTGACCGCCTGGGCCACGCTCGGGCCCACCGTGGGGTTGTCGAGAAGCTTCTCGCCGTTCCGTTCGGTGTCCGCGAGGGCCTGGACGACGTCGTACTTGCCTTGCTCGGCCAGCGCCCGGATGACCGGAACCAGCGCCTTTTGCTGGTCCGTGTAGGGCATCCTGAGGATTTTCTCGTTGCCGTAGAACTCCTTGACGACGTCCGCGGCGGTGGCCTTGAGGTCCTTCCCAGAGTCCTGGGCCTTCGAGACGATGCCGAGGAAGATTTTCGACTGGTCGTCCTGGGTCCGCGTGTAGGCGTCCTGGGCTTTCGTCTGGGCGTCCGCGTTGCGGAGTGCGGCGACCCCTGGGGTGACGTCGTCCACGAACTGCTTACGGAACACCGGGTCATGCCCGAACTTCTCCAGATAGGGCTTCACGGTCTCCGCGGTCAGGGACCCAAGGTCCCCGTTCACACGGTCGAAGTCGTTCTGGTACTTGGTCTTCGCCTCGTTGACCGCCTGGGCCGCGAGGAGCTGGCCGAGACGGCGGGACGCGGCGGCCTTGCCCAAGCCGCTCTGCATCTCCGGGTCGGAAGCCATCAGCTCTTCGACCTTCTTCGGGTCCCCGCCCACCTTCAGGATTTTGGCCTGGACGGAGCTGGACACGTCGTCCTTCCCCTCTTCGGCCATCGTAGCGGCGAACCGCTGAAGGCTCGGGTTGACCCCCGCGAGGGCCTGGGCGAGGCGCTGGGCGTTGTCGTCCTGGGGCGTCTGCATAGCGCGCGCGAACGTACTCACTGCCTGCGCTTGGGGGGTGAGGGCCGGCGCGCGGATATCGGGGTCCTGAAGGTCCCGTGTCTGCCGCGCGCGCTGCGGTTCGGGAGTATCTTCGCGGAAGGGCGTGAGACCGGCTTGAAGGGCCATACGGCGTGTTCCTTTGGGTTGGGCATGGGGATGCGTTCACGCGGGCCGCGAAGGTCCGCGCGTTGGTTCGGTAAGGATTTGGGAGGGGTAGAGCGTTCTAGGCCGTGGCCTCAGACCGGCTTGCGCTTCGCCTCCAGATGGACGCGCGCGGCCTCGATAATTTCCGGCGTGTGAACCCGGTCCGGGTAGTTCTTCGCCGGCAAGCCCATGGCGATGCAGGCCACGTCATAGGCTTCCGCGGCGGCCTCCTGGGTCGCGTAGGCGCCCACGTTCACCGGCATGGGAAACCCGAGCCGGGTGTTCCAGAACTGGGCAAGCCACTGGGCCTTGCGCCTCTGTCTGGTGGCTCCCTGTAGGGTGATGCCGATTGAGCCCGGTCGCTCTCTCAACGCTGGATCGAAGGCGCCTTCCGCGGACTTCGCGACGAAGGCAGCGTGCAGAGCTTCGCTGTCGGCGCTGGACGGGGCTGTCTCGGCAGAGTCGCTGAGCCGCTCCATGATGCAGAAGGGGCATTCATCGTCGTACGTGCCGCACCCGGCATCGCACACAAAGGCGGACGTGGATTGCTGGCCTCTCATGCCTGGGCCCCCGCGCGGCCCGTGAGGCTGACGGCGCGCGGCTCCGTGCCGGCGAACCAAAGATGGGCGTTCCTGGGGTTGGTCATGGTTCTGGTTCCTGTGATGCGCCCGCTCAGGGGCAGGCATGGGGATGCGTTCACGCGGGCCGCGAGGGTCCGCGCGTTGGGTCCGGTGGGTCTTTGAAGCTGCCGAGGCGAACGCCCTCAATAAATCGTCCGCGCGCTCATCATTGAACATTCCGCCGTCTCGTGGCGTTGCCGATCACTGTTTTGGGAGCCGTAATGCTGCGCGACGAACACGAGGAAACGCCGGCCGCTCCCATCGAGACCAGCGGGATCATTCTTAGCGAGATGACCCGCCTGCGCCTGGGACGTCAGCTTCAAGCGATGTATGAGCCGGTCATTGATGAACCGCTTGATCCTCGCCTTGCCGAGTTGATGATGCTGCTGGACCAAGACAGGACCGTGGGCCGCTCTTAGTTGATCATGCGCGCCGTGAGGGGTCCGCGCGTTGCGGTTCGGAGGGGGTGGCCGTGATGAATAGTCCTGTCGCCTCACGCCAGTAGGCGCTTAGATCAACTCTGCGGCCGTTTCGGCTGTCTGCGCCTGATGCTCGCTGTCCGCACGGGCCGCGGCAAGCTGAGCGCGCGCTTCGATAAGCTCATTGCGAAGGTTCGCCAGTTCGGCTTCCTTCCGGTGCCGCTCTACGGCTTGGGCTCCAATCTCGAAGGCGAGACGGTCCTGAAGGGTGGTGAGAATAATCATGTTTCGAGAGGACCTTAACCGGCGACGATGAGGGCTTTGTAGCCCGGAGGGATAGCCCCGCCCGATGCGGTGAGCTGAACGTTGACGTTGTTGAAGGTGATGTTTCCGAACGACCCCGTAGAAGCCGCGAGGGTGCCGTTGACGGTGGCGTTGCCGCCCACGGTGACGTTGCTGGAGGCGGCGAGAGTCCCCGTAGAGACGGACCCGGAGGCCATCTGGCCGTTGACGGTCGCGTTGCCGCCGACCCCGAGGGCACCCGTGATGTCCGCGTTGATGGCCTGGAGGCGTCCGTCAGCCCGGAGGGTGATGCCGGTGCTCGCTCCTTCGTTCTGGATCACGAAGGCCGCTCCCGAGAGCCTGAGAAGGCTATTGCCATCCTGGTCGGTCAGAAGGCTGTTTGTCCGCTTCTGCCCGGCCGCGTTCCGGCCGCGCATAGTGATGGGCTGCGAGCTGCACGCCCCAGTCAGGGTCAGTTCGCCGGCTTCCAGTGCTACTTGAGCCGCACCTTCCTGGGACCTGAACGCCTTTTTCCAAGGCACGATAGGAGTGCGCAGGATGCCGGCGGGACCAATGAGGACGCCCGTGAACTCACCTTGCGGCTGGCACCGCCCGTTGCCTGTGATCCAGATGCCGCGTGCATTGATGAGGGGAATGGACCCATCATCCGCGGGGTGGACCTCCATGTCGATTTCAATGCCATACATCTCGGCCCGCTTGACGCCGGTCGTGGAGTACGGGTTGAGGTTCCGCTGATTGGTGACCACGAAGTTCGCAGGGAAAACTTGAGCGGTTTCGTTGTCGGGGGTGTTCGCCATTGCGGCACCGAAGACACCGCACGGGGACGGGTTCGACATGGTGGACCGAACGATGCCGCCGACACCGGCCGCGAAGGTGGACGCATTGTTCTGGCCGGGGGTCTTGATATCGATGGCCCCGAGGATGCCGTTGTAGCACCCCACGGTGTTCCCTCCGGGGAAGCAATCGTCCGGTAGTCCGCCCACGTTTACGCTGACGGCCTCCACGTGCCTGTCGAAAGTCTGCCAAGCGACGTTCGGTCCCACGTTAGCCCCCATCTTGAGGGCACCGCCGGCCACGAGGGCGTTCACGGCCTGCGTAGGGGTCCCGGTCAGAACGGCCCGCCCGGAAGCGGAGCTGTCCGTGATCTGTGCAGCCGTGACGGCCCCACCGCCCCCGCTCCCGGCCAATCGAGGGTCATCGAAGGAGGCCACGCCCCCCGTCACCCCCACGTTCTTGTATGCTGCGCTTCCGAGCTTGGAGAAGTCCGGGTGAGCGGCAGCGTACTCCGCGGCCACTTGGGCGGTGTTGGCCGCCGTTGCCGACGCGCTGGCGGCGGCCTTGCTGTTGCCCGCGTCGAGGGCGGACCCGGCCGCTGCAGTGGACGAGTTGAGGGCGTCCGTGGCGCTGATCTCCCCCCGCTGGGCCGCAAGCGAAGCCTGATAGGCGTACCCCGAGGCAAGCCGAACCTGAGATGTCATGGACGTCTCGGCCCACGTCTTGGTGACCGCGTCCTGGGCGTTAACGGGGTCCGCGAGGTTGGTCGCCCGGCGCCCCTGGAAGTCATAGGTGTTCTGGGCCGTCAGGCGGGGACCCTCGTCCGCCCGGTCTTGAGCCTCCTGGGACAGGTAGAGGAACTGAGTGTTGTTCTGGTCCAGGTCGCTTTCGGTCAGTGTGGAGCCGTCTACGAAGTCCACCAGACGGGCATCGTTGGGGGTCGTTCGGCGGACCTCCACGACTGAACCGGAACCCGGAACGACATGGCTCAGGCTGATTGTCGCGTCGCCGCTCCAGGTGAAGCCGGCCTGGACGCCGTCCACACGCGCCGTGACATGGGCCTTGTTGATGTAGGGGAACGGAACCGCGAACGTGGTCGTAGACCCGTTGCCAAGATACTGGACGTAGGACTGGGGCATAGGTTTCCTGTGCTTAAACGAGATAGGCCCCCGAAGCGGTCAGCTCCGAGGGCCCTTGAAGGACGGGGTTAGGTTGGTCGGGTAGGGTTAGGCGGTGGGCTCGGTCTCGCGGGCCTGCGCCGCGGCCAGCGCGTCCAAAGTAGCTGTGTCTACAGGCGCCAGCCGTCCGGTCGAGAAGAGGGCGAAGACCTCGGCCATGAGCGCCGTGCGCCGCGTGGCGCGTTCGGTTTCCAGCTTTGTGGTGATGAAGGCAGTCTGCGCCACGTTCAGGGAGTAGGAGACGCGTGGGGTGTTCTCAGCGTTGTGCTGGCTGCCTGAAACCTTCGTCTGGATGAGCGGTCCCATGTCCTCCAGGGTCGTGCGGTGACGTTGGATGAGGCTGGCGGCGTCCGCTCCGGTGGCGAGGACGACGTTACGGGACGTGATAGCGAGGTTCATGATCTAAGTTCCTGATGGTGGCCCGCTCAAGGGCGGACATGGGGATGCGTTCACGCGGACCAGACGGCGCCGCGCGGGGTGGTCGTTCAGGGTTGTTTCGGGAGGGGAACCGCTTACGGGTCCCCTGTGTGGTAGGTGGAGGGGCCTAGGGCAGTGCGGAGGGCATGGCCTTCACCGTGACCGGGAGAGGCTGGGACGTGACCTCCCGAGCAACGGCCTCCATCACCGCCCTGCCCTCGGTTGCCCGAGAGCGGGGAAGAAGGAGACCATCATGGAGGCCCAGCCCCACGATGCCCCTCGCCCGCATCTCCTCCAGCGCATGGATGAGGATGACGCTCTCGGTGTGCATGAGGCTGAACCCCAGGCCGACACCGAAGCATCCCCGAAGGGCCGGATGGTGCTTCAGGATGGCGGCCTTCGTGCGGGCCACGGTCCAGCCCGCGGGGAGTCTCGGGGCATCGTCGTTCTCGGGGGCGGGCCAGGACGTGCGATGGAAGTCATCGAACAGGAGCGTGTTCATCGTCAGCTTCAGTGCCGGCCGGTGTTCCCGCCCGAGCCCTTCAAGGGCGTAGAGGTCGCCCTCTGGAGGGACCGCTCCGGCGGACGCGTAGGCCAACCGCGGGAACATGGACGCGAAGTCCAGGTCCACCACGGGCTCCCCCTCGATCCTAATTCCGGCCCGGCGGTCTCGCCTTAGGTTTTGCCAGAAGCCCCCGAAGAGGCGCCCGGAGCGGTCGAAGCGTGGTGCGCTGTCATCCGGCAACAGGACGAAGTGCCGAAGCATCCGCCGTTGTCGATGGTCCACGGCCCCGCCCCCATCGTCCAGGAAGGCGACGTCAGCCCCCTCCAGGTAGGCGTTGAGGCCCTGGACGGTCTCGCGCATCGCCACGGTGCTGCCCGTCTCGGGATAGTCCACGAGCCCCGCGATGGTGGAGGACGTGGGCCCGCCCCGAGCCTGCTTGCGCTTAAGGAGGATGGGCTCCTCCCCCGGCAACCGGCCGAAGTCGGATAGGGTGATGCCGGCCCGTTCGACCTGGGCGGCGAAGGATGATGTGGGCGCGATGGATGACGCCTCTCGCCACATGGACGAGGGGCCGCAAAAGGATAGCACCTCCAATGCGTTCAGGAGCCCCAGGAGGCCCGTGAAGGTTTTCCCGAATGCTGGGTTGTCGTACCGGCTGGTGCCCCTGTCGCCGTGTCTGAGGCTCACCGCGAGGCGTCCCGTCTCGGGGGGCATGAGCACGGCGTAGGCGAGGTTCGCGACCACGGCCTCTACGGCTGTGAGGTGGCGGCGCTGATCCCCGTCGCGGCGCTTCCGTTGGCGTGCCCCCGTGGTCGCTTCGAGCTGCCCCAGGCGGACCGCCGTCTCGTCTACGAGGCGTCGCAAGGCGGGACCGGACGCATCTTGCCACTCGTCAAACCAGCGGTGCCGGGCGGGCGGGACACGGGGGTTCGTCATGGTGACGTCCTCGTGGATCAGATCGGAGCCGCGGGGGCTGCGGAAGGAAGACGGACCGGGCGGGTGAAGCGGGGCTCGGGCCGGGCGACCACAAGATTGCGAGACCGAAGGTTCAGGGTATCGCCGTCTCGGTAGCGGATGCAGCGCGCGTGGGGGTCGGCCATCACGACACGGGCGACCATCACGTTGTTACGGCGGTCGCGGCTCTTCATGCGGACGTAGAGGTTGCCACTGCCGTTGTCGTTCACGAACCACGAATGGGTTCCGTGGTCGGCAAGGAGGGCGAGATAATCGGTCTCGTAAAGCCAAGCGCACTGCGCCGGGCGGTTGCTCAAGGGGACGCCGACGACCGGACGGCCGTCATCGTCCACGCTGCGGAGGACAGCCGCGGTCATGGTGTGAGTTCCTGATAATGCGGGAGATGGGGAGCCGGCCGGGTCAGGTTGACGGGCCAGTGAGCGTGGACGGCGCGTTACACATGGGCAAAACGATTGATGCGCCCCAGTAGAGAAGCGGACCCGAAACAAGCCCGTGACGGGTCGTTCAGGTCTCGCGGCGGGGAAGCGTCTGGGATTTGCTGGGGTGGGTGGTAATCGCCGGGGTCTATGTGGGTGGGTATTGACGAGGTGGCCTCACAGTAGAAAAGGGGCGCCGAAGCTGCCCCTCTCAATCTTAGTGACTAGCGATACGGACGGCGCATCACAGCGTGGCGAAAGCCTCCGATTTCCCCAGGGTCTCGATGGCCTGCTTGCGCATGTCGCGCGCGAGCACCGCGTACTCGTCAACACTAAGCCTCAATGGCTTGAGGTCGTGAAGCTCGCTTAGAAGCTGTATCGTGCCCTCTGCCGGGTGAGTTTCAGGCCAGTGCCGCGGGAACTCGGGAGCGCGCCCCATGCGCTCCAGAATATATGCCGGGTCGTTCTCACCGATGGCGTTGACGCCTAAGACCCAGAGGTAGCGGTGCGTTGCCTGTGAGGTGGGCGCGAAGCCAGCCTCGCTCATACCGACATCGACCACGAACCGTTCCAGGTCTTCGAACCACTCGCGATACGCTGTCCAGATTTGGTCCTGTTCTTCCGTGGAGGCGTTGAAAGCGTGGTACTCGATGAGGGTGTTCCAAGGCATCTGAGCGGTGCTAGTCATTGTCAGTTCCTGTCCCTGGAGCCGTAGTGCTTGCGTTTCGAGATTGCTGGGGTGGGTAATAATCGGCGCGGGGTCTCTGGTTCAGGCAATTAGGTCCGGCCCGCGCGCATCACCGCAAAGCGCCCGTGCAAATGCGGGGAACTCCACGATGAGATGTCGGCGCCCTGCCCAAACTTGGAAGCCGTCCGGGGACCATGCCCCATCGAAGAACCTCCGCCCGCGGCTGACACTGTCAGACTCATAGAAGCTGTCGAAGATGCCCGCGATGGTCACGCCAGTACGGCGCACCGCGAGGACCGTCACACCGGAGCGGCTGAACGTAATCATGGTGGTCTGTTCCCCAAGGGCTTGTTGATTGGCCCGCGAGGGGAAATTCTCACGACAATTCACACCCATCAAGTGGGCGACAAAGATTTAAAAAGCTTGCAATGTTGCTTGAAGCAAGTAGCTTATATGCCGATACATTAACCCGCAAGTGGGTATGTCTGCTTCATTTGATCTGCCCACTTCCGAGATCATCTTTTTGCTCTCTCCCGTCCGCCGAGGGCGTATCTGTCACCTTCGGACGGCTCCACTTGCCCCCTGCCATGCGCCGCCCAGCCTCGACGCGTTCCCAGTACGCCGCCTTCCGGGCCTTCTCGGCTTCGATCCGTACCGCCCGCTCGGCCCGTAGAATGTGAGCGTTCGCGGCGGACTGTGGCAGCTTGAGACCCCTTCGGCGCAGAAGGCCCCGGTGGTACTCCGCGGTATCCTCGGGCATGGGCCCCAGCTCTTCCAGCTCGTCGCGAAGCCGCCTGCGCAAATCCCCGGCCGCATGGAGTTGAAGTTGCGTGAGGGCCCAAGCGGGTCGGTCGGCGCGGTCCCGAGCTTCCCGGCTCTGGTTGGTGAGGTGCCCCTGGTGCCACTCCAGAGCCTCTATCGCGACAGCCGCGGTCAACTCGTCCACGGGCACGGGCGAAAGAGTTCGGAGGTAGAAGAGCATTCGTGCGTCCGGGAGGCGGCAGTGGTCAAGCTTTACCCTGCCGAGTCACTTCCGCCCATGCCGCCATGAGCCACATTGCCACAGCCCCGAAAATATGGATTATCGATAGCAGGCGATTTCCAGAGAGCGTGCCCTCTCGGGGATGATTCGCTTCCCCTTCGGTTCCACCTCCGCCGCGGCCTTCCCACTCGCCTGAAGCACCGCCTGCATGGCCTATGCGATGGCCGCGGTCATGGAAGCCGTCATGGCCGCCATCATCTGTTCAATACCCACCGTAGCGGCCACCTGGGGCGTCTCGTAAGCATCGAACCGGCGGATGACCTCGGCGCGGACCTCACGGGCCCTGGGGGTCTTCGAGAGGATGCAGACCAAGAGGGCCTGTTGGCGGTTGAGGTAGAACGCCTTCGCCGGCTTGCCTCGCTGCCCTGAATTTGCAGCCAATTCCTGCAAAATCCCAAACCCCTCTAATTCCTCGCGATTTGGCGAAATGAGGTCAGAGCGGATGTTCGTGGCGCGCGCCATCCCGAGTTGCGTGGCGAGGTCCGTATCGAGAACCCTCGGCTCCCCGTCGATGACCTGGACTTCGAGGTTGAAGGGAGCCGCCGGGACGACTTCGCTCGGGGCCGCGGCTTTCACCTTCGAGGGCGGTGTAAGGTCCTTGATGCCGTGCCGCGCGGCAATGGCGTCCACGTCGTACCCTGCTTCGATCAACTGGGTGATGATCTGGAGGGACGGGTTGCGGCCCGTGCGCCATGCCGCGACGAGGCTTCCCTTGACCCCCACCAATTCGGCTGGTGGGCATCAGTCTGCGCAGCCTCGTTCAAGAGATAGCCCCCGGTGTCCGCAATGGCCGGCATGACGTCCCCAGCGAGCCACTGGCGGGTCTCCTGGGCGATGGGCTTACCGCTGAACATGAGGACGAGGTTCACGCCCTTGCGGGTGATGAAGATGGCGGCTCCTCGAATGCTCTTCCCATCGAGAAGACCACTACCGAGGAGTTTGATGCGCTCCATGCTCGGCACGCCGGCTTCGTTCAGGGTGCGGACGGCGTTCTGGGCTGGATATCCCAAGCCCTTCACAAGGTCCGCGGCCATGATGAGCGGACCATGCTCGGGGTGCTCCACTGAACGGGTAGCGATGCCGTTCACGGTGGTGGTGACGAGGGGTTGGCCCTTTGTCAGAGAAAGGTCCAGCGCAAGGGGCAATGAGTTTTTGTGCGGGAAGAGTGAGCTATCTCTGGGACAGCATACCCCCCCCTCACCTACCACACAGGGGACCCGCAAGCGGCTCCCCTCCTTAGTCCGCCATCGCGTCCAGCTTCGAGACCACCCGCGAGACCTGCATCGGGGACCACGCCCCGCCCCGCGCGGTCGGGATGCCCCGCTCGTTCAGGGCCCGTGCAATGCCCCCGAGGGTCTCGATGCCGGCCCCGCGAAGCTCCGCGAGGATTGGCCCGAGGTCACCGGCCCGCTCGTTCGCCTTGGCCGTCCTGGTGGCCCTCCCGGCCTCTCTGGTGGCATCCGTCATGACCACGCCCCGGTTGCCGCCCAGCTTCGTCCCGCGTGCCCTGGCGGCCTGGAGAGCGGCCTTCGTGCGGCTGGCAATCATGCCGGCCTCCAGCTCCGCGACGGACGCCATTTGCTGAAGGAGGAACCGCCCGGTGGGCCCCTCGATTTCCGGGAGGTCACAGAAGCGGACCTCCACGCCGGCCTCAAGGAGCCGATGCAGGAACGCCGAAGAGCGCGTGAGGCGGGAGACGTTGGCGACAATGAGCGGGACGCGATGGAGGCGGGCGGTCGCGAGGGCACGCCCCAGCTCGGGCCGGTCGCTCCTGCGCCCGCTCTCGACCTCCACGAACTCGGCCTTGATGGTCCACTCGCCGCCGTTGAGGTAGCGACGAACGGTTTCCCGCTGGGCTTCGAGGCCGAGCCCTGACGCACCCTGGCGGGCCGTGCTCACGCGGTAATAGGCGACGAAGGCACCCTGGGCCATGGATCTAACATTCCAGTCAACGAGCGTTGGCCAGATTGTTATGGGGTGTGCGAGCCGTCGTCAAGCTGGGACTTCGTCCTTGCCAGTGGCCCCATCCCGAAGAGGGAGGTGGGTTCGCGTTACGCTCGCTTAAGCCCGTTGGGCCAATCCGCTAGCGAAGGCCGACAAGGTCCCCCATCTTCGGTGCCGAGGCCAGCTCACCACTTCATTCAGAGACAGCATGTTGCGTAAGCAGACGCGGCGGTCTTTCACCGTCGAGATTAAGGGCGGGGCCCATCAAGGACGCGCTATCATCGCCACCAAGGCGCCCCGGACGCCGCGCAAGACCGCGAAGAGTGCCCCGGTAGGGCCCCAGGTGGCCTTTCCGTGGGAGCTTCCGACCACTGCCCCGGCCGAGACAGCGAAGGACGCAGAGCCGAGGCGCATCCTGCCCAGCCTCATCACCTGGGAACCCTCCGAGCCCGAGCCGGCCCTTGCCCTGCCCAGTGAGGCGCCCCTGCCACGTGTTCTTCGTGTGGCCCCCTTGGTGGGCCTAGAAGCCCCGCGCAGGAGAGGAAGACCCCGGAAGGTCGTCCCCGAGCCCATGGACGTTGCCCCCACGATCCCGGAGGCTGCACCGCCCACGCCTCAGCTCGCGCCCGCCTCGCCTTCTCAGGCGCGCCACATGCGTGGTGACCGGAGCGAGACCGCTGGGCTTGCCCGTGGGGAGCGATGGAAGCGGCGCCTTCCGCGGGCCTGTTGGTAGCATCGGAGCAGCCCCCGGCCCCACCCCATCGCGTGCCCGCCCGTGCTTCTCTCGTGCGCCTGGGCGCGATACCGCGCGGGATGCCGGGCGCGCGTCTGGAGGGGGTACCAGGGGGGAAACCCACGGCGCCAATCTATCGATGCCCACTCAGATTTTTTTGGTGAAACAAAACTCAGCCTTCGCCGCGCCTTAAAGCTCTGCGTTGTGCAGCCAATCTCAATCGTGCGGGCTCTGTGTAAAGGCGTGAAAGCAAAGCATCGGAAAACTCTAGTAGGTCTTCAGCGTCTTCCTTGGTAAGATTTCCTTGATGTGCTCCATCATTTCCATCTTGGTGAATGCAGCTTGATAATTCCTTCAGAGCTTCAGGAATTTTTTTATGCTCGAAAAGCCAAGGCAGCCTCATTCCCAGGTCTCGCCGTTGACGCCGGTTGATCCCAGCGGTTCCATCATCGGGCAATAAAGGACGTGTTGCTAAATCAAGAGCCATCCGAAACATAGTTCCAGCAGCGTTCCAGCATCCAACCGCAATGCACCTTGCACCTTCACGGAACGCGCCTTCAATATCCTCTGGTAGATGCTCTGGCGGCGCTACTTCATCCCTATCCTTGAGGCTAATATATCCGTCGCACGTGAAATACTGAGTTAAGTCACCCTTGTATGTGCTAAAATTTGCATTCATATAACGATAGTCACTGTTGGAAGAGTTTTTGATAACAAATATTGTTGTTCTCTTGCAATTTCTGCAAAGAGAAAATATTTCGTATGAGCGCATCCAGCCATGTTGTTCAATTAGAAAATTGTCGCTCAGCACGTCGAACGTCATCCTTTGCGCGCGGCAGCGAGGGCAATCGTTCACAATGGTTTTCACTGACGCATCCCCAGGCGACGTAAACTATCTCATGATAGATCATATCGAGGCATCGCCTTCAATTCTTCGGCCATGTCCTCGATTGTCGGCGTCTCGTAGTCGTCTCCTACATCGTCAGAGGCGTGTCCGCAGAACGCGAACCGTATCCGACGCTCGATCTTTGCACGGGCCGCACGCCGCTTAAAGGTGTGCCGCCATGCATGGTTGGGGCTTATGTTCGTGTCCGTCACGCCGAGGCCCCGAACCCACTCCGCGA
>Ga0182232_1000324_pt1 | contig 12598 bp, 12 predicted proteins | sample G6R1MG_30_FD_155484 | JGI IMG/M metagenome (GOLD analysis project Ga0182232, IMG submission 155484) | Phyllosphere microbial comminities from miscanthus, Michigan, USA - G6R3_NF_07NOV2016_LD2 MG | ecosystem: Host-associated > Plants > Phyllosphere > Phylloplane/Leaf | place: USA: Michigan... | reverse complement strand
GAGATCGTCGAGCAGGCATTCGAGTTCGAGGGCGATGAGCACCTCATCCTCGACCACGAGGATGCGCAGGGGCCGTGGGGTCATTTCTCCCATTGGGGTGCCTCCTCCACGGGATCGGCGGTGGCGTCGCGCAGGGAAACGGCATCGAGGGGAACGCGGATTTCCACCCGCGTGCCCGGATTCGTCTCGCTCCACGCGATCGTTCCGCGAAGCTGGCGAACCACCATCTCGACGAGTGAGCGCCCGAACCCCGCCGGATTGGGGGGACCCGCCGCGAGACCGATCCCGTCATCCTCGATGGTCATGTGCAGCGCATCATCGCGGCGTTGCGCCGTGATGCCGATGCGCCCGGCTCGGTCATTCGGAAACGCATGTCGCACCGCATTCGTCGCGAGTTCGTGCAGCATCAGGGCGAGGGGCGCGGCCATGGCGGCCGACACCGCCATGGAGTCGATGGAGGCGTTCACCACCGTGCGATCACCGTCGATCCCCGCCACGAGATCGCCGACGAACTCATCGGCGAATTCGCGGAAATTGAAGCGGGTCACGTCGCCGGCCGAATACAGCATGCGATGAACGGTCGAGAGGGCGCTGATGCGCTCGGCCATGCCGTTGAGGGCGTCGCGCGCCTCGCCCTCGGGGGTGCGCCGGGCCTTGAGCAGCATGAGCGAGGAGATCACCTGAAGATTGTTCTTCACCCGGTGATCGACCTCGTGGAGGAGGGCGGTCTTCTGCTCGAGGGCGGCGCGGAGACCGGCGGTCTGTTCGGCGACCTGACGACCGAGATCCTGGTTGGCGTGCGTCATCGCGACTTCGAGATTGCGCTTGCCCGTCATGTCGGCCTGCGCCGAGTAGTAATGCGTCACGGTCCCGTTTGCGTCCCGCACCGGCGAGAGGGTGAGGCCGTTCCAGAACCAGGAGCCGTCCTTGCGGTAGTTCACGAGTTCGGCTTCGAACGGGGCTCCCTTCGCAAGGGCCTCGCCGATGCGCGCCACGGTGTCCGAGTCCGTCAACGGCCCCTGCAGCATCCGGCAGTTGCGGCCCGCGATATCTTCCCAATCGTATCCCGTCAGCGCGAGAAACGCCGCATTGACCCAGACTATGGGGTGATCCTCGCGCTGGGCGTCCGCGAGCACCATCGGCGTCGGGCTCGCCGCGAATGCGGAGGCGAAGGTTCCGTCGGCGTCGACTGAATCGATCAAGGAATGCGGGCGGACGTTCATGTCCGCCTCGCGCGAACCCGGACGCACCCGAATCGAAAAGACGGAGAGCGACGCGTCACGAGGGAGGGCCCGCCTGTGTATGACGTCGAGAAGACGTCTGCGGGGATGCAATCGACTGACGATCCGTGACGCAAGTCCCAATTCGCGTACATGCAGTTTGAACGCAGCCTGTTAACAGATTATCGGCCATTTCCGGGATTGCCGAGGCCGCTCCTTTGCGCTCGCTCACGCGACCCAACGGATGTGACCGACGCCCGTTACGGTCGCCGAATGTAAGCGCCGAGCTTGAAAAGGAGTTCCATCCCATGGCCGAAAGCCCTGTGAGGAGCCGGCCGCGCCTGCGCGCCTGGGTCGAGGATCGCCGAATCCCGCTCATGCTGGCGCTGGGCTTCTCCTCTGGCCTGCCGCTGCTCCTCGTGCTCGGAACCTTCTCGACGCGGCTCGCCTACTCGGACGTCGACATCAAGGCCATCGGCCTCTTCAGCTACCTCGCGCTGCCCTACACACTGAAGTTCCTCTGGGCGCCGCTCATCGACCGGTTCGACGTGCCGGTGCTCACCGGCCGCCTCGGCCGCCGGTGCGCTTGGCTGGTGACGACGCAGGGCGCCGTGGCCGCCGCCTTGACCCTGATGGCCTTCGCCGATCCGTCTACAAGTCTCGCGCTCCTCGGTCTTGGTGCCTTCCTCCTGGCATTCTGCGCCGCCACCCAGGACGTGGTCATCGACGGCTGGCGCATCGACGCCGCCGGCACCGATCTGCAGGGCGCCCTCGCCGCCACCTCGAACCTCGGCTACCGCTTCGGCCTCATGGCGGCGGGAGCCGGCGCCCTGTTCCTCGCCGATGCCTATGGATGGCAGGCGGCCTACCTCGCCATGGCGGCCCTGATGACCGTCGGACTCGTGGCCGCCCTCCTGGCTCCGGCTTTCGACCGGTCGGGCGACGAGGCGCGAGCGGCGGCGGCCGTCGACGCCCTGGCCGGTCGCCCCGTCAAGGTCTGGACGTTCCGTGGCGCCGTGCTGGAGCCCCTCGCCGAGTTGCACCGCCGTCTCGGGTTCGGCCTGTGGGCGATTCTTGTCCTCGTCGCCTTCTATCGGATGCCGGATTTCATCTCCGGCGTGATGGCGAGCCCGCTCTACCGGCAGGTCGGCTTCAGCCTCACGGAAATCGGTGCCGTGTCGAAGCTCTACGGCATCTGGGTCGGCATCGCGGGTGCGTTCGTCGGGGGCTGGGCGATGCAGCGCTTCGGGCTGTTCCCGACCCTGGTGGTCGGCGCGTTCCTCGGCGCCGCCTCGAACCTCGCCTTCTCCTGGCTGTCCTTCGGCGGCCCGGAGGTGTGGCGCCTCGCGGCGGCCATCTCCATCGACAATTTCTGCGGTTCCTTCGCCGGCATGGCGCTCATCGCTTACATGTCGAGCCTGACCGCACCGGGCTTCGCCGCGACCCAGTACGCCCTGTTCTCTTCCCTCTACGCGCTTCCCGGCAAGCTGGTCGCCGGCACCTCGGGCTACGTGGTGGCCGCCTACGGCTATCCGGTGTTCTTCGCGTTCACGGCGGCCGTCGGCATTCCGGTGGTGGTGCTCTGCCTGTTCGTCGGGCGGGCAGGGGAGCGCAGCGCCGCGCGAGCGGCGGAGGGCGTCGGGGCGGATGCCGCCGCCGTTCAACCGACCGACGCCGAGATCCTGGCAGGGAACCATCCCGGCAACCCCAGGCTTCCATCATCCAATCCCGGCACCGCGGTGCCCGGCCCACGCGTGAGATCCCAGACGTGAGCAACATCTCCCTCGTTCCCGAATCCCACCCTCAGGATTCCCGTACGGACGAAGCCAGCGAATCGGACCTCGTCTCCAAGGGCGCGGCAGAGTTGAGCGACCTCGATGCTGCCGCCCTGCGACGGGCCGTAAGGACCCTCGAGAATCCGGGTCTGGCCTCGCGCCTGTCGGCGGCGGCGGGCGCCCCCCTCGACATGATCGGCCGGGCGCTGCCCGAAGCCGTCACCGGTGCCGTGTCGCGGGCGACCGAGAGTGCGATGCAGACCGCCCTGCGGGTGGCGCTCGCCACCCTCCCGGAAGCGCAGAAGACCGTGGTGCCGGCCGGCAACGACCTCGTAGAGACCCTCGCCGAAGCGCCAGTGAGCGCCGGTACGCGCCTCGGACGCCTGCTCCCGGCGAGCGATTTCGCCCACAAGGCCATGGCGGCCGTCTCCGGTGCCGTCGGCGGGGCCTTCGGCCTCGCGACATTGGCGGTGGAGTTGCCCCTCTCCACAACCCTGATGTTGCGCTCCATCGCGGGTATCGCCCGCGAGGAGGGCGAGGACCTGTCCGATCCGGAGAACGCCCTGGCCTGCGTGCAGGTCTTCGCCCTCGGCGGTCGCACGGGAGAGACGCCGCTCACGGAGAGCGGCTACTTCGCCGTGCGCGCAGCCCTCGCCAAGACCATGGCCGAGGCGGCGCGCTACGCCGGCAACCGCGCCCTCCTCGACGAAGCGGCCCCCGCCCTCATCCGATTCTCGACGCAGATCGCCGCCCGCTTCGGCGTCGTCGTTTCGCAGAAGGTCGCCGCCCAGGCGGTCCCGATCCTCGGCGCCGTCGGGGGCGCCGCCGTCAACACGGCCTTCATGGACCACTTCCAGGTGACGGCCCGTGCGCATTTCACCGTGCGCCGTCTGGAACGCGCGTACGGTGCTGCCCTCGTGCGGGAAGCCTACGAAACCGAGAAGGCCGCCTTGGCGGTCTAGCTCGCTCGGACAGCGCCTTCGAACCGAGCGAGAACCGGCGACTGTCGGGTTTCACAAGGCGCTCGAAGCGGAGGAAGCGTTGGCGTGCCATCGCCTACTCCGCACGAAGCCTTGTTCTCGAAAAGGCTTCGCAGTCTATTCCGCCGCAGGATACCGCCTCGACAGCAGCTCATGGACGAGGCGCGCGGTCTGCACCTCGCCGCCTTCAGGCCGACCCGGTTTCGTCGACGGATTCCAGCCGTACAGGTCGAAATGCACATGGGCCCGTGTCGCGGGCGCGAAGCGGCGCAGGAACAGGGCGGCGGTGATCGCGCCGGCGAACGGCCCGCCGGGGGCATTGTTGAGATCGGCCACCTTCGAGTCGAGGAGGCTGTCATAGGGGGCGTGCAGCGGCAGGTGCCAGACCGGATCGACCGCGGCGCGGCCCGCCGCCGTCACCGCCTCGGCGAGGCTGTCGTCCTCCGTGAAGAAGGCCGGGAGGTCGGGGCCGAGGGCGACGCGGGCAGCGCCCGTGAGGGTCGCGAAATCGATGAGGAGATCGGGTTTCTCGGCATCCGCCAGGGCGAGGGCGTCGGCGAGGATGAGGCGCCCCTCCGCATCGGTGTTGCCGATCTCCACGGTGAGGCCGGCGCGGCTGCGGATCACGTCGCCGGGCCGGAATGCGGCGCCCGAGATCGAATTCTCCACGGCCGGAACGATGAGGCGCAGGCGAAGGCGCAGGCCCGAGCCCATCACCATGCTGGCGGCTGCGAGAGCCGCGGCGGCACCACCCATGTCCTTCTTCATCAGAAGCATGCCGCTCGAGGGCTTGATGTCGAGCCCGCCCGTATCGAAGGCCACGCCCTTGCCGACGAGGGTCACGCGGGGAGCGTCGGGATCGCCCCAGGTGAGGTCGATGAGACGCGGAGCACGGGGCGAGGCGGCCCCGACCGTGTGGACGAGGGGGAAATCCCTCGCGAGGGCATCCCCCGCGATCACCGTGACGGCGGCGCCGTGCGCCTCCGCCAGAGTATGGATGGCAGCCTCGATCTCGGCGGGACCGAGGTCGTTGGCCGGCGTGTTGACGAGATCGCGACCCAGAGCCACCGCCTCGGCGATGCGAGTGATCGCCTCGACATCCACGCCCTCGGGGGCGACGAGGGTCGGAAGGGTCGGGCCGACGGCGCGGTAGCGCGTGAAGCGATAGCTGCCGAGAAGCCAGGCGAGGGCCGCTTCCGCCACGTTGAAGCCGGAGCCCTCGAGGCGGTAGCGACCGGCCGGCAGGGCGCCGGGCAGCTTGCCGACGAGGAGGCGATCACGGCCCGGCCCGGGTTCGCCGAGGCCCAGCAGCACCCGCGCCAGGCGCCCGTCGCCCCCCGGGAGAAGCGCGATGCGCCCGGCCTTCGGAGCGAACGCCGTGGCGCGGGCATAGGCCGCCGCGCAAGGGTCGAGGCCCGCTTCCAGGGCGACCCAGTCTGACGGAGCGACACAGGTGATGGGGGTGGCGGACGCGTCGTCCGAGGCGTCGGTGAGCAGTCGGGACAGGGCTTGGGCTCCTCGGTGAGGGACGGAATTAACCGGTGGTTAGGGTTAACTATCTACCACCGGGATACCGGCAGCGTGAAGCAATGTCCGGGTCGTTGGGTTGACGGAGTCGCCATGGTCCGGCCGCGTTTCGAACCGTCACGGGCGCTTCCGCGCCTCGTGGGTCTCACGCTCGTCGCCACGCTTGCAACCGCCTGCAATCGCAAGGACGGTCCCGAGACCACGGGGTCCCTCGGAGGCCTCTCGCTGCCGAGCTTCGGGGTGCCGAGTTTCGGCCGGCCGCAGACCAACGTGGTCACGCGCCGCGAGGTCGAGGCCATGGGCGAGCGCTACAACGCTGACCCCAACGACATCGCCCTCGCGATGCGCTACGCCCAGGCTCTGCGGGCCACGAACCAGCGGCCTCAAGCCGTGGCGGTCCTCCAGCAACTCGCCCTGCGCAATCCGAAGAACACTGCCGTGCTCGCCGCCTATGGCAAGAGCTTGGCCGAAGTCGGCCGCCTATCGGAGGCGGCGGACGTGCTTCAGAACGCCCACACGCCGGCTCAGCCCGACTGGCGCGTGCTCTCGGCGCAAGGCGCCGTGGCCGATCAGCTCGGCGACCACACCCGCGCACAAGGCCTCTATGAAGCCGCCCTCAAGATTCAGCCCGAGGATCCGGTGATCCTGTCGAATCTCGGGCTCTCCTTCGCCCTCGCCAAACGTCTCGACGAGGCCGAGGCGACCCTTCGCCGAGCCGCCGCCCAGCCGCGAGCGGATGCCCGGGTGCGTCAGAACCTCGCCCTGGTCTACGGCCTCAGGGGAAAATTCGCCGAAGCGGAGGAGGTGTCCCGTCGCGACCTCTCCCCCGAGGAGGCCGCGGCCAACACGGCGGCCCTACGCGCGTTCGTCGCCCAACCGAACGCCTGGAAGGCCTTGAAGGCATCGGATGCCCGTCCGCAGGCGGCCAAGCGCGGCTGACGTCAGATCGGATCGGGTCGATCGCATCGGGATGGCGGATCTGAGCTTCGCTCACGCGGACGCTGGATCACAGGTCAGCCGACACCTGCAGGGTCTCGACCGGTGCATTCTGCGCGTCCGTGAACACGCCCGCCGTGAGGGTGGCGCCGTAGACACAGGCCGTGTCGAGGTTGGTTCGGTGGGCACGCAGATCCGGCCGGCCGCTGCGTTGCGGCGTGTGACCGTGGACGACGTGACGGCCGAAATCGTAATCTGCCGAGAGGAACGGTTCGCGGATCCACAGGCGGGTCTCGATATCGGGGTCGATGCCGGGACGGCCGGGCCGGAAGCCCGCATGAACATAGTAGCGCCGCGCGTCCGCCCAGGCGGTCGGCAGGGCGGATATCCAGGCAAGGACGTCGCGCGGCAGGGCCTGTGGGTCCGGCGTCCCGAAGGACTGCAGGGTCGCAACCCCGCCGTTCTCGAGCCACGGCGCGGCGCCGAAGCCGTCGCGATAGGCGCCAAGCATCAGGCTCTCGTGGTTGCCCTTGAGGCAGGTGACGGCATCGGGCTCGGCGACCTGGAGGGCGCGTAGGGTCGCGACGACGCCGGCGCTGTCGGGACCGCGGTCGATGTAATCGCCGAGGAACACGAGGCGGCGCGGGGCGCCGGCCCGGTGGGTATCGATGCGGGCGAGGAGGCGCGCCAGGGCGTCGGTGCAGCCGTGGATGTCGCCGATGGCGTAGGTGAGTCCGGCGGACGGGTCCGTGTGCATCAGCGCAGCCACGCCTTCAGGCGCCGCACGGCGTCCGCGCAATCGGCATGCGAGCCCGCGAACGAGAACCGGACGTGGTGGTGGCCCGCTTCGGCGTCGAAATCAAGGCCCGGCGTGGCGGCGACCCCGGCCTCGTCGAGCATCCGCCGGCAGAACCCGGCCGCGTCGTCCGTCAGGTTCGCCACGTCGGCATAGAGATAGAACGCCCCGTCCGCGGGATGCGTGCGCTCGAGGCCAAGGCCCGGAAACGCATCGAGCAACAACTCGCGGTTGGCCGCGTAGCCGGCGCGTACGGCCTCGACCTCCTCCACCGCATCGAATGCCGCCAGGGCGGCAACCTGGGACAGGTAGGGTGCCGAGATGAAAAGGTTCTGGGCCAGGCGCTCCACGGGGCGGACGAGCCATTCCGGAACCACCATCCAGCCGATGCGCCAGCCCGTCATGCACCACGTCTTAGAGAACGAGTTGATGACGATGGCGTCGGGCTCGTAGCGGAGCGCCGTGTCGGTCGGCACGCCGTAGCTGAGGCCGTGGTAGATCTCGTCGGAGATGAAGCGCAGATCGAGGGCGCGGGCCGTGGCGCAGAGATCGGCGAGACGCTCGGGCGCAATGACCGTGCCGGAGGGGTTGGCCGGGCTCATCACCAGCACCCCGGCCAGGGGCGCTTCCTCGTGGAGGGCGCGCAGGCCCTGGCTCGTCGGGGCGTAGCGGTCCACTTGCCGTAGGGGGAGGGGGGCCGGGACGAGATCGAGGGCGTTGAGGATGCTGCGATAGGCCGGGTAGCCCGGCTGCGGTACGGCGACCCGCGCTCCGACATCGAACAGGGCGAGGAAGGCTAGGATGAAGCCGGCTGACGACCCCGTAGTCACGACGATGCGCTCGGGCGCCACCGTGACGCCGTGGGTGTCGGCGTAATGCCGGGCGATCCGCGCGCGCAGGGCCGGCAGGCCCAGTGCCTGAGTGTAGGGCAGGGTCCCCCCGGCGAGGGCCGCCTGCGCCGCCGCGACGACGGCGCGGGGAGCGGGTGCCGAGGGCTGGCCGACCTCCATGTGAACCACGCCGTCGCCGCGCGCTTCCTGGGCGGCGGCCGCCGTCATCACGTCCATGGCGAGGAATGGCGCCACCCGCGCGGCGCGGCGGGACGGCAGGGGAGAGGTCGCGGCGCGGGGGGATCGAAGCGTCATGTCGGCGTCTTTAAGGTGTTCGCGTCGGGACGGAAACTCGGGTGACCTTCTGACTGCGCGATTGACCCGCCGCCGCGAAAACGCCTAACCCCGGCGATAGACGCACAACCCGACGTGCACGATCTTTTTCGCCCGGCCGCGTTTTCATCGGCCGTGCCCCCGCGAGGACGCATGCCCCTGCTCCGGTCACTTCTCACCTCCGTCGTCCTCTTCGGGGCTTCAGCCGCCCTGGCGCAGACGACCCCGCAGAACGCTCCGGCCGCGGCGACGCCGGCCCCGGTAACATCTGCCCCGGTCTTCTCCGACACCCAGCGCCAGGCCATCGAGGCCATCGTCAAGGACTACCTCGTCAAGAACCCGGACGTGCTGCAGGAAGCCATCGCCGAAGGCGAGAAGCGCGCCCAGGAGACCCAGAAGCTGGCCCAGGCCGCAGCCCTGAAGGAATCCCGCGAGGCGCTGCACAACTCGCCCCACGGCGTGGTGGCCGGCAACCCGGCCGGCGACGTCACCATGGTGGAGTTCTTTGACTACAATTGCGGCTATTGCCGCAAGGCGCTCGGCGACATCCAGGCGCTGATCAAGGGCGACCCGAAGCTGCGCGTCGTGCTGCGCGACTTCCCTGTGCTCGGGGCCGAATCCCTGGAGGCCAGCAAGCTTGCGCTCGCTGCCAAGCAGCAACTCAAGGCCGACAAGATGTTCGACTTCCACGTCAAGCTCCTCGAGACCAAGGGCCGTGTTACGGGCGAACGCGCCCTGGCGGTGGCCAAGGAGATGGGCCTCGACGTCGCGCGCCTCGCCAAGGACGCACAGGGGCCAGACGTGAAGGCGGCGCTCTCGGAGAACATGACGCTGGGCGACAAGCTCGGCCTGTCGGGAACGCCGGCCTTCATCATCGGCGACGAGGTCATTCCCGGCGCCGTCGGTGTCGATCCCATCCGCAAGACCATCAGCGACGTCCGCCAGTGCGGCCACGCCAGCTGCTGAAGCCGACGAACCCCGGAGGCGGCAACCGCTTCCGGACATGCGAATCCCTGACTGACGACGACCGAGCCGATGCCCAAGGAGCCGATGTCCAAGAACGATCCCTTCGATCCTGAGCTCGTGCGTGAACTCGCCAAGCTGATCACCGAGACGGATCTCACCGAGATCGAGGTCGAGAAGGGCGACCTGCGCATCCGCGTCGCCCGCCGCATCGAGCCGGTCCACGTGCAGGTGGCGGCACCCGCCCCGGCCCTCGCGGCGGTGACGCCCGCGCCCCAGCCCGTCGCCGGACCGGGCTCCGTGCCCGAGCGCGCGCGCGCCGGATCCGGTCATCCCGGCGCGGTGCCCTCGCCCATGGTCGGCACCGCCTACCGCCGGCCATCCCCGGACGCGAAGGTGTTCGTCGATGTCGGCTCGCAGGTGGAGGCCGGCGAGAAGCTTCTCCTCATCGAGGCGATGAAGACCTTCAACGAGATCGTGGCGCCCCGCGCCGGCACCGTCACGGCCGTCTTCGTCGAGGACGGCCAACCCGTCGAGTTCGGCGAACCCCTCCTCGTCATCGAGTGAGGATCGAGGCATCATGTTCGACAAGATCCTGATCGCCAACCGGGGCGAGATCGCCCTGCGCATCCTGCGCGCGGCCAAGGAACTCGGGATCGCGACCGTCGCCGTCCATTCCACGGCCGATGCCGACGCGATGCATGTGCGGCTCGCCGACGAGAGCGTTTGCATCGGCCCGCCCGCCGCCCGCGACAGCTACCTCAACATCCCGTCCATCATCGCCGCCTGCGAGATCACCGGCGCCGACGCCGTCCACCCCGGCTACGGTTTCCTGTCGGAGAATGCCCGCTTCGCCGAAGTGTTGGCGCATCACGAGATCGGGTTCATCGGCCCCAAGGCCGAGCACATCCGCATCATGGGCGACAAGATCGAGGCCAAGCGCACCGCCAAGCGCCTCGGCATTCCCTGCGTGCCGGGCTCGGAGGGCGGCGTCGAGGATCCCGTGGAGGCCAAACGCATCGCCGCCGAGATCGGATACCCGGTGCTGGTCAAGGCCGCGTCGGGCGGCGGCGGACGCGGCATGAAGGTGGCGCGCACGGAAGCCGACCTCGAACAGGCCCTCGGCATGGCCCGCCAGGAGGCCAAGGCCGCCTTCGGCGACGATGCCGTCTATCTCGAAAAGTACCTCGAGAAGCCGCGCCACATCGAGGTTCAGGTGCTGGGCGACGGGCGCGGCAACGCCGTGCATCTGGCCGAGCGCGACTGCTCGCTGCAGCGCCGGCACCAGAAGGTCTGGGAGGAGGGCGGCTCGCCCGCCCTCAACGCGGATATGCGTGCCGAGATCGGGGGCATCTGCGCCCGCGCCATGCAGGAATTAAAGTATCTCGGCGCAGGCACCGTGGAGTTCCTCTACGAGGACGGGCGCTTCTACTTCATCGAGATGAACACCCGCATCCAGGTCGAGCATCCGGTCACCGAGATGATCACCGGGATCGACCTCGTGAACGAGCAGATCCGCGTTGCGGCCGGCCTGCCGCTGTCCGTGACCCAGGACGAGATCGCCGTATCGGGCCACGCCATTGAGTGCCGGATCAACGCCGAGCACCCAGCGACCTTCCGGCCATCTCCCGGGCTCATCACCTATTTCCACCCGCCGGGCGGCCTCGGGGTCCGCGTCGATTCGGCCGTATTCCAGGGATACCGCATCCCGCCGAACTACGATTCCCTCATCGGCAAGCTCATCGTTCATGGGCGCACCCGCAACGAGTGCCTCATGCGCCTGCGCCGAGCCCTCGACGAGTTCGTGGTCGATGGGGTCGACACCACGTTGCCCCTGTTCCGCACCCTCGTGCGCAATGCCGATGTGCAGAACGGTGCCTACGACATCCACTGGTTGGAAAAATTCCTTGCCGAGGGGGGGCTCGACGAGCCGTAGGGCCACCGGTGGCGACGGCAGCCGGAACGGGATGCGACGGTGCCCGTTCTTATCCGACGCCGCCAGTTGTCAGCCGCACCATCGGTTCCGCAGCGGCACCTTTCTCGGACCCGCCAAGGAATCGTTTCATGCGCCTCACCTCCCTGCTCATTGTCTCGACCCTTTTGACCGGACCCGCCCTGGCGCAAGCACCCTCGGGCAACGTCGCTCAGCCCGAGCGGGCCGTGCCGCAGGCCGGCAACACCACGGGCGGTCCCCTTGAACACCCGGCGAGCCGCGACATGGCCCCAGCCCGGTCCGGATCGATGCCGGCAGGTGAGAACGGCGTGTCGTCGAGCACCGGCGCTGTCGACTCGGCCAAGGGTGGGAACGCCCAGCAAAACGAGCGCGCGGTGCCGAACACCGGTGGGACATCGGGCGGCCCGGCACGGTAACGCCACCCACCTGTCTATCGTCCGAGCATCCCGATTAAGGCCGGCCCCAGTTGGGGCCGGCCTTTTGCGTTTCGGCGGCCCTCTTTCGCGCCTGCAGCATGACGATGGTGCGCCGCCGCACATCGTACTTTGCCGACGCAATGTTTCGAGGAACAGATTGTGTGCAATCGACTTTCTCTGGAACACCGGACGGAAGTCGGACTTCCAGCCGGGGCGCCCGCTGCCCCGAGCCAGCCGGACACCCTATCGACGCATCTCGAAAGCACCTCATGAAGTCCCTCGCCTATGCCGCCGCCGCCCTGGTCTTCACCGTCGGCGGTGCCCTCGCCCAGTCCCCCTCCGGCAATGTCGGTCAGCCCGAGCGGGCCGTCCCCCAGGCCGGCAACACCACACGTGGCCCCATCGACAACCCGTCCGTCTACGGTGCGTACCGCAACGCCGAAACCGGTCTCGTCGACCTCGACGTCACCGGCAGTGTTGGCCCCCGCCAGCTTCCTTCGAACAGCGAGGCCGTCATCGTGGACTCGGCCAAGGGCGGCAACGCAGAGCAGAACAATCGGACGGTGCCGAATCTCGGCGCGACGTCGGGTGGCCCGGAATTCTGAGGGACGGATCAGAGAAATTCTCACGAACCTCGCGGTCGCCGCCAGCTTTCATCCAGACCACGACGGCACACCGCGAAGTTTGTGAAAGGCATAAAAAAATCGGCGGAGCCTTCGGGGCTTCGCCGTTTCGCGTTCACGATCCGCGCGGCCCGCAGTTCCGCCCTAGCGTTCCGACGCACCGCACGGCAAAGTCCATTCATGCACGACGCCGACCGCGTGGACATCACGCCCGAGATCCTGCTCAAGGCCTACGCGGCGGGCAT
>Ga0182232_1000323_pt1 | contig 12643 bp, 11 predicted proteins | sample G6R1MG_30_FD_155484 | JGI IMG/M metagenome (GOLD analysis project Ga0182232, IMG submission 155484) | Phyllosphere microbial comminities from miscanthus, Michigan, USA - G6R3_NF_07NOV2016_LD2 MG | ecosystem: Host-associated > Plants > Phyllosphere > Phylloplane/Leaf | place: USA: Michigan... | reverse complement strand
CATCCGGCGCCTGGCCGAGGCCAGCGGCGTGCCCTACCAGCTAGAGGTCGAAGGCAGCGGCGGCTCCGATGCCAAGGAGTTGCAGCGCAGTGATATACCCTGGGACTGGTGCTTCGTGGGCGCGCCCGAAGACAACGTGCACACGCCCGACGAAATCGTGGACCGGCGCGACATCGACAGCATGCTGCGCCTCTACCAGGCGCTGCTGCGCGCGCTGTAGGCCAGCCGGCCGGGGTGGGCCAAGCTAGGCTTAGGCCCTAAATTTGCTGCCGATTAGCCGCGCCCGCCCCAGGCGCGGCCCGCCTTGCCTGCCAAGAGCCACGCTGCCAGCCGGCCCCCGGCCAGGCCGCGAAGCCCGCCTTATGACGCCCGAAAACACGCTGCCACCCACGCCCAGCTTATCCATCGTAGTGCCCCTCTACAACGAGGAGGCCAATGTGCACGCCCTCTACGAGCGCCTCAAAGCCGTGGTCGAAGGCATGGGCGTGAGCCACGAGCTTATCTTCGTCAACGACGGCTCGCGCGACAGTACCCTGGCCCTGGTGCAGGCCCTAAGTTACCGCGACCCCCAGGTGCGCTACATCGATTTGAGCCGCAATTTTGGCCACCAGATAGCCGTTACCGCCGGCCTCGACCACGCCGCTGGCGCGGCCGTTGTTATCATCGACGCCGACCTGCAAGACCCGCCCGAGCTCATCCCGGAGCTCTACGCCAAGCTGCGCAGCGGCTACGAAGTGGTGTACGCCAAGCGCCTCTCGCGCCCCGGCGAAAGTCCCGCCAAGCTCATGACCGCCAAGCTGTTCTACCGAATGCTGGCCGCCATCACGCACGTCGATATTCCGGTCGATACCGGCGATTTTCGCATCATCGACCGCAAGGTGGTTGAGGCGCTCAAGCTCATGCCCGAGCAAAGCAAATTTCTGCGCGGCCAGATTTCCTGGATTGGCTTCCGCCAAACCTACGTGGAGTACAACCGCGCCCAGCGGGCGGGCGGCGAAACCGGCTACACCTACAGCAAGATGCTGCGCCTGGCCATCGACGGCATCACGGCCTTCTCCGATTTTCCGCTCAAGCTGGCCTCGCTCAGCGGGTTTCTGGTGTCGGGAGTGGCGTTTCTGATAATGCTCTACACGCTGTATTCGCGCTTCGGCTCGCGCGACTACCAGCCCGGCTGGGCCTCGCTCATGATAAGCGTGCTCTTCATGGGGGGCGTGCAGCTCATCGCCATCGGCATCATCGGCGAGTATATCGGGCGCCTCTCGGCCGACGTGCGCCAGCGCCCGCTATACCTCATCGCCGATACCAACATCCGGCAGCACTGACGGCGGGGTGGGAAAAAGGCGGCCGGAGCAGGCGTGATATAGCATCTTTAATTTATATCACGCATATTTACTCCGCTCCCCTTTCTCCCCACCCAACCCCCTCAGTTTATGCCCGCTATCCTCTACGCCGTGCCCGCGCTCGGGCTTTTGGCCCTGCTCTACACCTGGCTGCGCGCCGGCTGGGTGGCCCGCCAGGATGCCGGCGACGCCAAAATGCAAACCATCGCCGGCTACATCGCCGACGGGGCCATCGCCTTCCTGAAAGCTGAGTACCGGGTGCTTACGCTGTTCGCGCTCATTGCCAGCCTGTTTCTGGGCTACCTGGGCTTCACGGGCGAGAAGTCCAGCCCGGTTATCGTCATCGCGTTTTTGATTGGGGCCGTGTTTTCGGCCACGGCGGGCTACATCGGGATGAAAATTGCGACCAAGGCCAACGTGCGCACCGCGCAGGCCGCTCGCACTTCGCTCAGCCAGGCCCTGAAGGTTTCCTTTTCGGGCGGCTCGGTGATGGGCATGGGCGTGGCCGGGCTGGCCGTGCTCGGGCTGGGGTCGTTATTTATTGTCTTCTATAAGCTATTCGTACCGAGTGGGATAGCCACGGGCGTGGAGATGGAAAAAGCGCTCGAAGTGCTCACTGGCTTCTCGCTCGGGGCCGAAAGTATCGCGCTGTTTGCCCGCGTGGGCGGCGGCATCTACACCAAAGCGGCCGACGTGGGGGCCGACCTCGTGGGCAAGGTCGAGGCCGGCATTCCGGAGGACGACCCGCGTAACCCCGCCACCATCGCCGACAACGTGGGCGACAACGTGGGCGACGTGGCCGGGATGGGGGCCGACCTGTTCGGCTCCTACGTGGCTACCATTCTGGCTACGATGGTGCTGGGCCGCGAAGTCCACCTCGGTAATCCTGACCAGTTCGGCGGCCTGTCGCCCATCTTGCTGCCCATGGCGGTGGCGGGGCTGGGTATTCTAGCTTCGCTGGTGGGCATTTTGCTGGTGCGCGTGCAGGAGGGCGGCAACGTGCAGGGTGCGCTCAATTTCGGCAACTACGCCTCGGTAGTGGTGTCGGCCGTCTTCTCGTACTTTTTGATAAAGTGGCTGTTGCCGGCCGGTGACATAAGCGTGCGCGGCTTCACCTTCGATGCCAACCACGTCTTCTACGCCGTGCTGGTGGGGCTGGCCGTGGGCACGCTCATGAGCATCATCACCGAGTACTACACGGCCATGGGCAAGCGCCCTGTGCGCAGCATCGTGCAGCAAAGCAGCACCGGCCACGCCACCACCGTTATCGGCGGGCTGGCGGTGGGCATGGAAAGCACGGTGCTGCCCATCCTGGTGCTGGCGGCGGGCATTGTGCTCAGCTACGAGGCGGCCGGCCTCTACGGCGTGGCCATCGCGGCGGCCGGCATGATGGCCACTACCGCCATGCAGCTGGCCATCGACGCCTTCGGCCCCATCGCCGACAACGCGGGCGGCATCGCCGAAATGAGCGAGCTACCCAAGGAAGTGCGCGAGCGCACCGACGTGCTCGACGCCGTAGGCAACACCACGGCCGCTACCGGCAAGGGTTTCGCCATTGCCTCGGCGGCGCTCACCTCGCTGGCCTTGTTCGCGGCCTTCATGGGCACGGCCCACATCGATGCCATCGACATCAGCAATGCCCGCGTGCTGGCCGGCCTCTTCGTGGGGGCCATGATACCGTTCATTTTTTCGGCGCTGGCCATCACGGCGGTGGGGCAGGCGGCCATGGCGATGGTGCAGGAAGTGCGCCGGCAGTTCCGCGAAATCCCCGGCATTATGGAAGGCACCGGGCGGCCCGAGTACGAGAAGTGCGTGGCCATCAGCACGCAGGCCGCTATCAAAAAGATGGTGGCGCCGGGCGCCATTGCCTTGCTCACGCCCATCATCATTGGCTTTGCCTTCGGCCCCGAGGTGCTGGGCGGCACGCTGGCGGGCGTCACGGTCAGCGGCGTGCTCATGGCCATGTTTCAGAGCAACGCCGGCGGGGCCTGGGACAATGCCAAAAAGTCGTTCGAGAAGGGCGTCATGGTCAACGGCAAAATGGAGTTCAAAGGCTCCGATGCCCACAAAGCCAGCGTCACCGGCGACACCGTGGGCGACCCGTTCAAGGATACGAGTGGCCCCAGCATGAACATCCTCATCAAGCTCATGAGCATCGTGTCGCTGGTAATCGCGCCCCACATCGCCCAAAAAGGCGGCGCAGCCAGCCTGCCCCCCGCCCCGGCCGTTGACCGCGCCGAGCTGCGCCTGCCCCCCGTGCGCTTTGCCCAGCTAACCAAAGTAGCCACCCACCTGGCAGCAGACTAAGCTCGCCCCCCACCCAGCCAGCCCGGCGCAGCCGGGCGTATCCGTTAAATCCTGAAAATCCGTTTGAATCTGCGGTCTATCTTTGCAGCCCAATCGGCCACTCTGGTCGGTGTGTACTGGTCGTTCCGGCCGTTTTTTACTGGCCATTCGGGCCGCTTTCAGCCGGCCGCTTCGGCCGATATACCGCATGGGTCACCCCCTTATTACGCTCCACGACAAGGCTTTCCGGCCCTACCTGTCGGCGGCCAAAATTGCCGAGGCCATCGACCAACTGGCCGCCCGCCTCAACGCCGACTACGCCGGCCGCCGGCCGCTGTTCGTGGTGGTGCTCACGGGCGGGTTCATGTTTGCTACCGACTTGCTCAAGCGCTTCACCGGCGAGTGCGAGATTGTCTTCATCCGCGTCGCCTCCTACGAGGGCACCGAGAGCACGGGTAAAATTCAGGAAATCCTGGGCTTGCGCGAAGACGTGAAGGGCCGCGACATTATTCTGGTCGAAGACATCGTGGATACGGGCACTACCCTGCACCACCTGCTGCCCTCACTGCAAGCCAATCAGCCGGCTTCTATCGAGATAGCGGCCATGTTCTACAAGCCGGCCAGCCTACGCTACGAGTTGAACCTAAAGTATATGGCCATGGAGATTCCCAACGACTTCGTAGTGGGCTACGGCCTCGACTACGATGGCCTGGGCCGCAACCTGCCCGATGTGTACGTGGCCGCCTAGCCGTACCTTTACCTAATTATTACTCCTTGCCCCGGTGTCCCCCGCCGACTACTATTCTTTTGCCATGCATAATATTGTTCTCTTTGGCCCCCCCGGCGCGGGCAAAGGCACTCAGAGCCAAAAGCTTATCGCGCAATACAACCTCGTGCACCTGAGCACCGGCGACCTGCTCCGGGCCCAGATTGCCGAAGGTACCGAGCTGGGCCTGAAGGCCAAAAAGCTGATGGACGAAGGCCTGCTCGTGCCCGACGAGGTAGTTATCGGTATGATTGGCAATGCGTTGGAAAAGAACAAGCAGGCGGCTGGTTTCATCTTCGACGGCTTTCCGCGTACCGTGGCCCAGGCCGAAAGTCTCGACCAGCTGCTGGCGCAGCACGGCACCGCCGTGGCCTGCATGATTGCCCTCGAAGTAGGAGAGGAGGAGCTCGTAAAGCGCCTGCTGGAGCGCGGCAAAACCAGCGGCCGCCCCGACGACCAGGACGAAAGCAAAATCCGCCGCCGCGTGCAGGTATACAATACCGAAACCGCGCAAGTGGCTGGCTACTACGACAATCAGCACAAGTTTCATTCGCTCAATGGCATCGGCGACATTGAGCAGATTTTCACCCAAATCTGCACCATCATCGACCACAACGAGCCCGCCAAAACCGAAGCGCCCGCTGCCGCCATCCGCGAAGTGAAGGCGTAGGCAGGGCTTTGCCCAGTTATGAGTGGAGAGTTTTGAGTTATGAGTTTCGGGCCATAGCCTGAAATTCATAACTCATTTCTTTAGGGCGGTTTTCAGCCTGTTCAATTGATTGAATCGGTCTGTCATTGCGAGCGCAGCCAAGCAACCGCGTCTGTTCAGCTACGCCGCTCGGGTTCCGTTCTGGTGCGATTGCTTCGCTGCGCTCGCAATAACAGGCGGTTCCGGACGCAACTCATAACTCAAAACTCATAATTCAAAACTTCCAACGCCGTGGCTAACAACAATTTCATCGACTACGTAAAAATCACCTGCCGCTCGGGCAAGGGCGGCGCGGGCTCGCACCACTTCTTCCGGGCCAAGGGCCTGCCCAACGGCGGCCCCGACGGCGGCGATGGCGGCCGCGGCGGCCACATTATCCTGGAAGGCAGCTCGCAGCTCTGGACGCTGCTGCACCTGCAATACCGCAAGCACCTTTTTGCCCAGGATGGCGAGGGCGGCGGCCCCAACCTGCGCTCGGGCGCGCAGGGCGAAGATATCGTGATACAGGTGCCGCTCGGCACCGTAGCCCGCGACGCCGAAACCGGCGAAGTGAAGCTCGAAATTACCGAGGATGGCCAGCGCCTCATCCTCACGCCCGGCGGGCGCGGCGGCCTCGGCAACGACCACTTCAAAACCGCTACCAACCAGGCCCCGCAGTACGCGCAGCCCGGCGAGCCCGCCATCGAGGAGCAGGTAATTCTGGAGCTGAAGCTGCTGGCCGACGTGGGCCTCGTGGGCTTCCCTAATGCCGGCAAAAGCACCTTGCTATCAGTAGTTTCGGCTGCCAAGCCCAAGATTGCCGACTACGCTTTTACGACGCTGGTGCCCAACCTGGGCGTGGTAGCTTACCGCGATTTCAAGTCGTTCGTGATGGCCGATATTCCGGGCATCATCGAGGGCGCGGCCGAAGGCAAGGGCCTGGGTACGCGCTTTTTGCGCCACATCGAGCGCAACTCCATGCTGCTCTTCATGATTGCCAGCGATAGCCCCAGCATCGCCAATGAATACCGCGTGCTGCTAAACGAGCTGGAACAGCACAACCCCGAGCTGCTGGACAAGAAACGCATACTCGCCATCACCAAGGCCGACATGATAGACGAGGAGCTGGAGGCCATGCTCCTCTCCGAGCTACCTGCCGATTTGCCACCCACCGTAGTCATTTCCAGCCTCACGAACAAGAATATTCAGCGGCTCAAGGATATGATTTGGAGCGCGCTGCACGAATAAGGGTTATTCTTCATCTTGGCCATAAGTACTTTCGTAAATATCACTAAGTAGCTGCCCGTCAAATAGCCAGTATGGGCATGGCGCTACGCTGTACGAAATGCCCAAAGCCCTGCGAGTAGCTGCGGTCAATGACATTTCTTCTCCGTCAAAAGCTACTTTTTTGGCGCTTATAACTACCACTGTCGTCGGATTGGCTCTGCAGGTAAGAACAGTACCAGTTGGTATCTGCATTTCAACAAAATTTAACGGTGGGTTTTTCTTCTTACCTAGCTGAATACCAGCATCAACCTCTGATTTCTCTAGTGTTGTCGGTTGACTTTCTATCTCGGCGGTAGAGTCGTGAACATGTAGTAATTTAAGAATCACAATTGCTTGGGCTGCCTCAATAGTAAAAAATTCTCTTTTCGGATTGACTCTGTGAGGCGCGAATGCTAGATGTAGTGCTTTCTCAACTTCTTCAGAGTTTGGTACTTTACATACAAACTCCAACTTAAAGGGTACCGGTACGCCAGTAGTATACAATTGGTCAATGCGAGTTTTTGTATCGTCTTGGCTAGTGCGACCAATTTTTACCATGCCTGGCATTGCTGGATTAGTAAGGACGTAAACGACACTGAGTGGTCCCTGATTAGCGTAAGAATTCATTGAGCTTCTCTGAATTTATCCAAGCAAAAGTATCAATCCGTGCCAACTTGTCACCCTTCCCAGCTTTGGCAAACTCCTTGCGCCTGACGTGCCAGCCCTATGGCAACTCCCTTTTCTAGCCGATTCCGCCATTTTTTCCAGAAAATGACCGACGATAAACATATGAATCCTGACGAACAGCCCCTCGCCGACACTACCTCCGAGCACACCGCTGGCGAGCAAGATATTGCCACCGACGCCGCCACGCCCGAAGCCAGTGCCTCCGAAGGTGCCAGCCGCACCGAAACCGAGCTGGCCGACCTCAAAGACAAATATTTGCGCCTGGCTGCCGAGTTTGAAAACTACAAGCGCCGCACCGCTAAGGAGCGTTCCGACCTGTTCAAGACCGCCAATCAGGAGCTAATGGTAGCCCTGCTGCCGGTTATCGACGACTTCGACCGGGCGCGCCAGCATACGCAAGGCGCTACTGACCCCGCCGCGCTGCAAAATGCGCTCGATATTACCTACAACAAGCTCACCAAGACCTTGGAAAATAAGGGCTTGAGCCCGATGAATGCCAAGGGGGGCGACTTCGATGCTGAGCTGCACGAGGCCATCACCCAGATTCCGGCGCCGAGCGACGATTTGCGCGGCAAGATTGTGGACGAGATTGAGAAAGGCTATTATCTGGGCGACAAGGTGATTCGCCACGCCAAAGTAATTTTGGGTCAATAGTTTGATTACTACTGTCATGCTGAGTTTGCGAAGCATCTCGCGTGCTGCACTAACTTTCAGGTTTTTTGGTTAGTGCAGCACGCGAGATGCTTCGCAAGCTCAGCATGACAGACGTTTTTTTGATACAGCAATGGCAACCGTAAAGCGCGATTATTACGAAGTATTAGGGGTGGCAAAAAATGCGGAGGGCGACGTAATTAAGTCGGCCTACCGCAAGATGGCTATTAAGTACCACCCGGATAAAAACCCCGATGACCCCTCGGCTGAGGACAAGTTTAAGGAAGCTGCCGAGGCCTACGAGGTGCTGAGCGACAACGATAAGCGCGCGCGCTACGACCGCTTTGGCCACCAGGGCGTGGGCGGCAACGGCGGTGGTGGCCCCAATATGGAGGACATTTTCTCGCAGTTCGGCGATATTTTCGGCGGGGGCGGGGGCTTCGAAGGCTTTTTCGGTGGCGGCCAGCGCGGCGGCCGCCGCGTGAAGAAGGGCTCTAACCTGCGCATCAAGCTCAAGCTCGACCTGGAGGAAGTGGCCAATGGCGTGGAGAAGAAAATAAAAGTGAAACGCTACGTGGCCTGCCCGCCGTGCAGCGGCACCGGGGCCAAAAACGGTACCGAGCTCAAAACCTGCCCCACTTGCCAGGGCCAGGGCCAAACCAAAAAGGTGGTGAACACGATGCTCGGCCAGATGGTGAGCGCCAGCACTTGCCCCACCTGCCACGGCGAGGGCAAAACCATCTCGGCGACCTGCGACGCGTGCAAAGGGGAAGGCCGCCAATTGAACGAGGAAGTCATTCCGATTAATATTCCGGCCGGCGTAGCCAATGATATGCAGCTGAGCATGAGCGGCAAAGGCAACTTCCCGGAGCGCGGTGGCGTACCCGGCGACCTGCTCATTCAGATTGAGGAGGAGCCGCATGAATTCCTCAAGCGCGATGGCAACAATATCATGTTTGAGCAGTACATCAGCTTCGTGGATGCCGCCCTGGGTACCAACCTGGAGGTGCCAACCATCGAAGGCAAGGTGAAAATCAAGGTCGATGCGGGCACCCAGCCCGGCAAAATCCTGCGCCTGCGCGGCAAAGGTATCAAGGACCTGAACGGCTACGGCCGCGGCGACCAGCTCATTCACCTCAACGTGTGGACGCCCAAAAACGTGAGCAGCCAGGAGCGCGAGCTACTGGAGAAGCTGCGCGACTCGGATAATTTTACGCCGCACCCCGGCAAGAACGAAAAGGGCTTCTTCGAGAAAGTCAAAGAATACTTTCAATAAGCAGCGACTAAACGAGATTCGCTCGCGCTTCCACTAATAGAAAGCCCCACTTGGCCAGCGGCCGGGTGGGGCTTTCTGCGTCTGGTCGTATTGCTGGTATCGTGGGTTGAGATTAACGCGGTGAACAACGAAATCTTAATTTGCAACAAAGATGCAATAATGATGACCTTTGCAGCTCAGGTCGTGTAAATTTTACCTGTGACCCGTACCTCTTTTTCACGAAGTGCATATGATACAATTTTTTCGCGTTGAGTTCGTCAGCCGTTGCGCACGGTGGGGTTTGGGCATAGCCTTGCTGCTGGGTAGCAGTGAAGTCAGCGCTCAGTCGGTGGCGGGCTACCAGTTTTCGGCCTCGGCGGGCACCTTTACGCCGCTTGTCGGGGGCACGGCGGTGCCGGCTATCATTTTCAATAATGCCAGCTCGGGCAGCTTGCCCATTGGGTTTTCGTTTCCGTTTGCGGGGGCTGCCTACACGAGTTTTCGGGTGTCGTCTAACGGGCTGCTCGGTTTCGGCAGCGCCCTCTCGACGGTGGGCGAGGAGCTGAGCAACACCATGACCAGCCCCCGCCTCACGGGTACCAGCCTGCCCGTATTAGCGCCTTTCTGGACTGATTTGGCGGGTTTTGCGGGGGCGGGCGCTACGGCGCAGTACGCTACTACCGGCACCGCGCCCAGCCGGGTGCTGACTATGCAATGGCTTGACTTTTATGATGTGAATGGCGAGGTGACAGCCTACGTCTCCTTTCAGGTGAAGCTCTACGAAACCAACGGCCGCATCGAATACGTGTACCGCAAGGGCCCGCCCGGCGAAGCCAACGATGCCACCATTGGCCTGAAAGGGGCTGATGGCAGCTTTCAGGCCCTAACGAGCGCCGGCGCCGCGCCCAGCGTGTCGGCCACCGTATCGACCGACCGGCTGCCGCGCCCCGCCACCGGGCAGGTATACGCCTTTACACCCGCCGCCGCCCCGCTGGCGGCCAAATCGGGGCTAGCAGCTGCGGCGGTGGAGCTGTTTCCTAACCCCGCGCAACAGTGTTTCACGGTGCGGGTGCCGGCCGTGGCGGGGGTGCCCACGGTGCAGGCCGAGTTGCTCAGTAGCCTCGGCCAGGTAGTGCGCCGCCAGGCGGTAGCGCTGCCCGCCGCCGGGGCCGAGTTTACGGTGCCTACCGCCGACCTCGCGGCCGGGCTATATAGCCTGCGCCTGCTCGCCGGCCCGGCCACCCTGACCCGGCGCGTGGTAGTGCGCTAGCCCGCGCCGGGTCAGCGTACTTTGCCGAAAAGCGGCCCTGCTAACCAGCGAGGCCGCTTTTTTGTGCGCCGTGAGTGCTACCCACGCGCTCAAAATAAAGTTGCCGACGGCCTGTAATAGCCCACATTCGGCGGCGATATACTTTTCCGAAACCACTACCCCGCATGGCTACTGCCCCTTCTGCCGACTTTTTGGCTGCGCTGCACGAGTACCAGCCGCTGGTGCGGCGCGTGTGCCGGCTCTACTGCCAGGATGCCGACGACCGACAGGACTTATTTCAAGAGATAGTCTTGCAGCTGTGGCGTGCCTGGCCGCGCTACGTGCCGCAGCCCGATGCCAAACTCAGCACCTGGCTCTACCGCATTGCCCTGAATGTGGCCATCTCCAACCTGCGGCAGCGCACCCGCCGCCCGGCCTCGGTAGACGTGGAAGGCGAAGCCTGGCACCTGGCCCAGCCCGTGGAAAGCAGCGCCTATGAGCCCGAGGAAACGGCCGCCTTATACACGGCCATCAACCGGCTCTCCGACGTGGACAAGGCCTTCGTGCTGCTGTACCTGGAAGACCGGCCCTACGACGAAATGGCCGACATTTTGGGCATCACCCAAAACAACGTGCGGGTGAAAATGCACCGCGTGCAGGAAAAGCTGCGCAAACAACTGGTTCGGGCTTAATCTTTTAATCAGCGATATTTTATGGAACTCGACGACCTGCGCCGCCAGTGGCAGCAGCCCGAGCTGGCGGCTACCCCGGCGCTCACGCCTACCGAACTGACCCGGCTGGTAGCCCGGCAGTCGGGCAGCATCCTGGAGCAGCTGCGCCGCAATGCCAGCCGCGAGCTGGGCCTCAACTACCTGCTGGTGCTGGGTACGCTGGGGGTGATGGTGGGCACCTCGCAGCTGTGGCTGCGGCTGCTGGCCGGCATGATGGGGCTACTTGGGCTGGTGTGCATCTACTACTTCCACCGCAAGCTGGGCTTGTTGCGTAGCATGACCGACCCGGCCGGGCACCTGCGGGCGCATTTGGTTCGCATCACCGAGGGGCTGCGCACGCTCATCCGGTTCTACTACCGCCTCACGCTGTGGACGGGGCCCTGGACGATGCTGCTCATGCTGGGCTTTTACCTGGGCAAGGAATTGCACCGGGCCGCCGGGCCGCGCTGGCTACTGGTGGGCATCGTGGCCGGCCTGGCGCTGGTAATCGGGGCCTTGTGCCAGGTCGCGATAATCCGCTTTACCCGCTGGTACTTGCAACGCCTCTACGGCCAGCACCTCGACCGGCTCGAAGGCCAGCTGCGCGAGCTGGACGAGCCAGTAGAAATCGGTAAGTAGCGCTTATTCGGAATAAAAACTGTCATGCTGAGCGCAGCGAAGCATGACGGTTGTACCCACTCAGTCTCGTTTTTTACCGCTTGGGGTCGGCCCGGTGCCGTTTGAAGCCCGACTATTGCCAGCCAGCGCGCGCGGCGGCTACTTTTACCTCCCGACTACCAACTCACCTTTTCTCATGCAAAAAACTACTGCGGCGCCCATCCTGGAGGTACGCGACGTGCGCAAGCACTACGCCCAGCACACGGCTCTCGACGGCGTGAGCCTGGCCGTGCCCGAGCAAAGCATTTTTGGCCTGCTCGGGCCCAATGGCGCGGGCAAAACCTCGCTCATCCGCATCATCACCCAGATAACCGGGGCCGACTCGGGCGAGGTGCTTTTCAGGGGCGAAAAGCTGAACCCCAGCCACATCGGCCAGATTGGCTACCTGCCCGAGGAGCGCGGCCTCTACAAAAAAATGAAGGTGGGCGAGCAGCTGCTCTACCTGGCGCAGCTCCGCGACCTGAGCCGCGCCGACGCCGTGCAGCGCATCAAAAAGTGGCTCGACCGGCTGGAGCTCAAGCCCTGGGCCGATAAAAACGTGGAAGACCTCTCAAAGGGGATGCAGCAAAAAGTGCAGTTCATCGCCACCGTGCTGCACGAGCCCAAGCTGATAATCTTGGACGAGCCGTTTTCGGGCTTCGACCCCATCAATGCTAATCTCATCAAAGACGAGATTTTGGCCCTGCGTGACCAGGGCGCGACTATCATTTTCTCGACGCACCGCATGGAGTCGGTGGAGGAGCTGTGCGATAGCATTGCGCTCATCAATAAGTCGCGCAAGGTGCTCGACGGGCCCGTTACGGCCATCAAAAACCAGTTCAAAACCAACACCTACGAGCTGGAGGGCAAGGGCCGCCTCATGCTCACGCACCCCGATTTTGAGGTGCTGGAGCAAAAAGAGCGCGAAAACGGCCACGTATTCGTGCGGGTGCAGCTGCACGCCGGCGCCACCCCCAACGACCTGCTGCGCTTCGTGCTAACGCAAATCGAGGTGCAGGCTTTCCGCGAGCGGATTCCGAGCATCAACGAAATTTTTATCCGGCGCGTGGGCGAAACCATGCCGGGCA
>Ga0182232_1000322_pt1 | contig 12684 bp, 7 predicted proteins | sample G6R1MG_30_FD_155484 | JGI IMG/M metagenome (GOLD analysis project Ga0182232, IMG submission 155484) | Phyllosphere microbial comminities from miscanthus, Michigan, USA - G6R3_NF_07NOV2016_LD2 MG | ecosystem: Host-associated > Plants > Phyllosphere > Phylloplane/Leaf | place: USA: Michigan... | reverse complement strand
GATGAGGTCCTTGCCGGCCAGGATTTTCGGAATCGCCTGCTCCTGAATGGGCGTGGCGTTGAGGTAGTTCATGGCGTCCACGCCGGCCAGCAGGTCGTCGTGGAGATTAAATTCGTGGAACGTCAAAGGGACAGCTGGTAAAGTTGAAAGAATACGTGCTGACCTTGCCTTTCCTGGGCCAGCAAACCGCTTGATTTAGAACAAAGGTAAGCTTAATAAGTGCCAAGCTCCTGTGCGGTAAGCGCTAGCTTGCCGGGCATCTGGAGGCTTAAAAAAACATCTGGTGGGCTTTCAGGCTCCTACTTACACGGCAAGCTAAAGCTTACCCTACACATCCTATGTCGCTCGACCGTTTTTCGGCCCAGGCCGCCCAGTACGCCCGCTACCGTATCGATTATCCGCCCGAGCTCTACGCCTGGCTTTTACCCCAGGTAGCGAGCCGCATCAGGGCCTGGGACTGCGCCACCGGCAACGGTCAGGTGGCCGCCGTGCTGGCGCAATATTTTCAGGAAGTGGAAGCTACCGACCTCAGCGAAAGTCAGTTGGCCCAGGCCCCGCCGCTGCCCAACGTGCACTACCGGGTAGCGAAGGCCGAAAATACGCCTTTTCCCGACGAGCGCTTCGACCTCATCACCGTGGCGCAGGCCGTGCATTGGTTCGACCAGCAGGCCTACCACGCCGAGGTGCGCCGGGTGGCCGGCCCCGGCACCGTGCTGGCCGAGTGGGGCTACAACCTGGTGCAAACCGGCGACCCCGCGCTCGACGCCTGGATTCTGCACTTCCACAACGAAACCGTGGGGCCGTACTGGGACGCCAACCGCTGGCACGTGCTCGACGAGTACGCGCGGCTGCAATTCCCCTTTGCGCGGGTGCAGCGGGCGCGTTTCATGGTGCGTCGGCAGTGGTCGGCCGAGTGGTTTTTGGGGTATTTGTATACGTGGTCGGCGGTAGCCAATTATAATAAGCAGCACGATGGGGCCGATGTGGTGGCCCAGGTAGCGGAGGCGCTCACGCGCCTGTGGGGCGCGGGCGAGCGGGAGGTGATTTTTCCGGTCTTCGCGCGAGCCGGAATCGTAAAGTAAGCTTTAGCTTGCCGGCGCAATTCAGTACGCTGCTCGGCCGATGAGCGGCAAGCTACAGCTCACCATACATGCAACTTCCCTTCGCCGGCCTCCGCGTGCTCGAACTCGCCTCCGTCTTAGCCGGCCCGCAGGTCGGCCAGTTTTTTGCCGAATTGGGGGCCGAGGTACTCAAAATAGAGCCGCCCGGCGGCGACGTCACGCGCACCTGGCGCGTGCCCGGCGACGACCCCGATAGCACCGTTTCAGCTTACTTTTTGGCTTCCAACTGGGGCAAGCAGGCGCGCACCCTCGACCTGCGCGAGCCCGCCGCCCAGGCCGAGGCGCAGCGGCTGGCCGCCGAAGCCGACGTGCTCATCGCCAGCTACAAGCCCGGCGACGCGGCCAAGCTCGGCGTAGCCTACGAGGCACTGGCCGCCCAAAACCCACGCCTCATCTACGCGCAGCTCACGGGCTACGGACCGGGGTATAACCGCGTGGGCTACGACGCGGTGCTGCAAGCCGAAACCGGCCTGATGCACCTCAATGCCGCCAGTCCGCACGACCCGCCGCAGAAGCTGCCGGTGGCCTTTATCGACCTGTTTGCCGCGCACCAGCTCAAAGAGGGTATTTTGATAGCGCTGTACCAACGCGAAAAAACCGGCCAGGGCTGCCTTATCGAGGTGAGCTTGTGGGACAGCGCCCTGGCCTCGCTGGCCAACCAGGGCGCGACCTGGCTCATTACTGGCAATGACCCCGTGCCGCTGGGCTCGGGCCACCCCGGCATCGTGCCCTACGGCACCGTGTACCGCGCCGCCGACGGCCAGCGCCTGGTGCTGGCCGTGGGCACCGATGCGCAGTTTCGCACGCTGTGCGGCGTGCTTCAGCGCCCGCGCTGGGCCGACGAGCCGCGCTTTGGCACCAACCCGGCGCGGGTGCGCCACCGCGCCGCGCTCGAAGAGCTGCTGCTGGTGCGCATCGCGGAACTCAATGGCTGGGCCCTGCTGCACGAGCTGGCGCGGCTGGGCGTGCCGGCCGGCGCGGTGCGCACGGTGGGGGAGGCGCTTGACACCGACCTGGCGCAGGCCATGCGGCTGCCGCCCGCCGGGCCGCCTTTGGGGCACGCGGGGGTGCGCACGGTGGCGTTTCGCAGCTCGGCGTGGCCGGTGGTGCCGGGGCTGGGCGCGCCGCCCGAGCGTCAGTAGGTTATTGCACTAATGGCTCAGTATATAGGAAAGTAACGCGGAACATTGCTTCACCGTTGGGGTTGCTTACACCGCTATTCTTTCACCTCCGTGCTATTACTACGCTTTTTCGTTGGCGTGCTGCTGGGCTGGCTTGTGCTGGCGGCCCGGCCCGCGCACGCCTATTCTGTGCTCAGCCACCAGGCCAGCATCGACTCGTGCTGGACGCCTTATATAACGCCCGCGCTGGAGCGCCGCTTTCCGGGCGGCACCAGGGAGGAGCTGCGCGCGGCCAAAGCCTACGCCTACGGCGGCTCCATTATGCAGGATATGGGCTACTACCCGTTTGGCTCGCACCTGTTTACGGACCTGGCGCACTACGTGCGGTCGGGCGATTTTGTGGAGAACCTGCTGCGCGAGGCCAAAGACCGCAATGAGTATGCTTTCGCGCTGGGTGCGCTGGCGCACTACACGGCCGACATCTACGGGCACGAGGTGGGCATCAATAAATCGGTGCCGCTGCTGTTTCCGAAGCTGAAGCAGAAATACGGCCCCATCGTGACCTACGAGCAAGACCCGGTAGCCCACGGCCGCACCGAATTTGCCTTCGACGTGACGCAGCTGGCCGCCGGCCGCTACCGCAGCAGTGCCTACCACGATTTTATCGGCTTCAAGGTCAGCGATGAGTTGCTGGAGCGGGCCTTTGCCCAAACGTATGGCCTGGAGTTGAAGCAGATAGTGATGAGCACGGGCCTGGCCATCGGCTCGTATCGCTTTGCGGTGCGCAACCTGATACCGCTAGCGAGCCGGGCGGCTTGGCGCGCCAACCGCCACGAGCTGCGCAAGGTGAACCGCCGCATTCGCCGCCGCGACTACATCTACAAGCAGAGCAAGGAAAAATTTGAGCAGGAATACGGCCGCAACTATGAGCGGCCCAAATTCGGGGCGCGCGTGCTGGCGGGCGTTATTCAGATTCTGCCGAAGGTAGGCAAGCTGAAATCGCTGCAATTTATCGCGCCCACGCCCGAGGCGCAGCGCATTTTCAGCCAGAGCTTTCACGAAACGGTGCTCAGCTACGCCAAGCTGCTGAGCCAGCAAAATGGCACCGTGGGCCAGGCCACGCAGCTACCCAACGTAGACTTTGACACCGGCCACACCACCAAAATCGGTGAGTACCCGCTGGCCGACCACACCTACGGGGAGTGGGTGCGCGAGCTGGCCAAAAATGATTTTAAAGAGGTAACGCCCACGATGCGGCAGGACATTCTCACGTTCTTCGGCAGCGCCGCCAAAGCGCCGCTCGACCAGGAAGAAAAGGAGGCCAAAAAGCGCCTGGAGACCGAGGCGGCGCTGGAAAGGCTGCGGGCGCTAAAATAAAGTGCGGCGAAGCTAAAGCGCTTACCGGCTGGCTTTCAGCCTTAGATGAAAGTCAGGTGAAGCTTGAGAATTGGTATTATCTAACGATAAAGTAGGGGTAAACGAATGGTCACATTGGGTTCCGAGCTTGCGGCCTCATTCATTTGGAATTCATTTTATGAAACCAACGACTACCCTTCTTTTCCTGGCTACGCTGGGCGGCCTGTCCCTCCCGGCCGCCGCCCAAAACACGGCCCCGCTGGTGGCTGCCAGCAGCAGCTGGAAATATCTCGACAACGGCACCGACCAGGGCACGGCCTGGCGCGCCGCCGCCTTTAATGATGCGGCCTGGGCCAGCGGCACCGCCGAGCTGGGCTACGGCGACGGCGACGAAGTAACGACCGTGAGCTACGGTGCTAATTCGTCTGCTAAACACGTGACTACGTACTTCCGGCAGCAGTTTCAGGTGAGCAGCCTGGCCGGTTTTGCCCAGCTCAAGCTGCGCCTCATCCGTGACGATGGCGCGGTGGTGTACCTCAATGGCGTGGAGGTTTTTCGCGACAACCTGCCCACCGGCGCGATTGCGTATAACACCTCCGCCGTCAGCACCATCAACGGCGCCGACGAGAGCACCTACCTCGAAGCCATCGTGCCCAAATCGGCCCTGGTGCCGGGCACCAACACCCTGGCCGTGGAGATTCACCAGGACCGCGGCAGCAGCTCCGACATCAGCTTTAAGCTGGAGCTGCTGAAAGACCAGGCTACCAGCACCACGGCCTGCGCCACGCTGCCGGCCACGGCGCTCAGCAATTTTGTGTCGGTGCAGCCTACGGCCCAGACCCAGACATTTATCATTCCGAGCACGCACGTGTACCAGGTGCTGACCCAGACCGGCGACGCCTACACCACGGGCACCGGCACGGTGAAGGCCGCCAACGACTTTACGGGCTACGTGCCCATCGCGGGCAGCAGCACCAATGGCTACCTGTCCATCAACCACGAGGGCTCGTCGGCGGCTAGCTCGGGGGTGAGCATCTTGGATTTGCAGTACAATAACACGTCTAAGCTCTGGAACGTATCGGCCAAAAATGCCGTCGATTTTGGGCCGGTAGTGGGCACGTATAACAACTGCTCGGGCGGCACCACGCCCTGGGGCACGGTCATCACCTGCGAAGAAAACACGCCCACCGCGCCCACCGACAGCAACAACGACGGCTACCTCGATTTTGGCTGGAACGTGGAGCTGAACCCCGCCACCCGCGCCGTGAAAGACCAGAACGCCGATGGCACGCCCGACAAGCTCTGGCGCATGGGCCGCATGAAGCACGAAAACGTGGTGGTGGCCGCCGACCAAAAAACCGTGTACGAAGGTGCCGACGACGGCGGCACGAGCTACGTGTATAAGTACGTAGCCAATACGGCCGGCAACCTCGCCAGCGGCACGCTCTACGTGCTGCAACTGAGCGGGGCCATCGGCACCGCCACCACCGGCACCTGGCTACCCGTGCCCAACAGCACGCCCACCGAGTGCAACACCACCACGACCCTGGCCACCGCGCTGGGGGCCACCAGCTTCGCGGGCGTGGAGGACGTGGAAATCGGCCCGCACGACGGTAAAATCTATTTCACCTCCAAAGGCACGGGCCGGGTGTACCGCTTCGCCGACGCGGCGGCCGGCGTGAGCAGCTTCGAGATTTTCGTGGGCCAGCCGGTGGGCGTCACCAACCAGACCTACCCCGTAAACTACGGCACCGCCACCGTGCAGGAGGCCTGGGGCTCGGGCAACGACAACCTGACGTTCGACTCCTACGGCAACCTCTACGTGCTGCAAGACGGCGACCGCAACCACATCTGGCTCGTGAAGCCCTGCCACACCCAGGCCGCCCCGGCCGTGGAGGTGTTCGCCACCACGCCGGCTGGCTCGGAGCCCACCGGCATGACGCTCTCGCCCGATGAGAAATTTATGTTCGTGTCGATTCAAGGGCCAAGCTCGACTAATACCCTTGCCACGACCGATGCGGCCGGCAAGTCGGTGGTGTTCAACAAAGCCACCACGGTAGTTATCGCCCGCAAGGAAAACCTGGGCAACGTGACCACCAGCACGGCCGTGGCCAAAAACGCGGCCAACCTCACGCTCTACCCCAACCCCGCCACCAGCGAGCTGAACCTGAGCCTAACCCACGACCGCCGCGAAAAAGCCACCGTGCAGGTACTAAGCATCCTGGGCGGCCGCGTGCTGGCCCAGCAGGAAGTAGAGCTGACCACCGGCGCCAATACTCTGCGCCTGCCGGTGCAGGGCCTCAGCAGCGGCCAGTACCTGCTGCTGCTGCGCACGCCGAGCGCTACGCTCACCCGCCAGTTTGTGAAGCAGTAAAGGCGGAGGGTTTCTAACCGCTATGCTGAGCGTAGCCGAAGCATCTCTACCGGTGAACTAACTTCCGACGCCTACAACGAATCGGTAGAGATGCTTCGACTCCGCTCCGCTGCACCCAGCATGACGGGTGAAAAATACTGTGCTTGAGCCCTTAATCAAGAACTGAAAAATTGAATACGACGCTAGCTTTTCTCCTAAGCTTCGGCCTCTGGATTGCCCCGCTGCTGCGGGGCAATCTTGGCGTTTATGGCGAGCAGTGCCCGGCCGCCGCCTTCACCGTGGCCGATGCCCTGCGCCGCCCCGAGTGCACGCAGGAGCTGAACCTGCGCTTCCAGGACCTCGAAACGCTGCCCGCCAGCGTGGGCCAGCTGCCGCGCCTGCGCCGCCTGCACGTGCAAGACAACCACCTGCGCCAGTTGCCCGACGAAATCACGCGCCTCGACAGCCTGCGCGAGCTGTTTGCCCAAAAAAACGCCCTCCGCCGCCTGCCCGCCGCCCTTGGCCGCTTGCGCCGCCTGCGGCAATTGCAAGTCAACGAAAACGTGCTGACCGAGCTGCCGCCCAGCGTGGGCCAGCTCGACAGCCTGCGCTACCTCGTCACGGCCTGGAACCAGTTTACCTCGCTGCCCGAGCAACTAGGGCAGCTAGGCCAGCTCGACTACTTCGACTGCTCGCACAACCGTCTGCTGTTCCTGCCCGCCAACGTGGGCGGGCTGCGTCAACTGCGATTTTTATACTTGAATGACAATCAATTGCAGCAGCTGCCGGCGCAGCTCGGCGGCCTCGCGAAGCTGCGCGAGCTGAACCTGGCCAACAACCAGCTCACGGCGCTGCCCGCCAGCCTGGGCAACTGCCGCGAGCTGCGCGCCCTTATCCTGAGCGGCAACCAGCTGGCGGCGCTGCCCACCAGCCTGGGGCAACTAGAAAATTTGGAGATGCTGATTGTTAATGATAACCCACTGACCGAGCTGCCGCGCAGCCTGCGCCGGCTGCCCCGGCTGCGCACCGTTATTCTGCGTCACACGGCGCTTTCGGCGGCGGCCCAGGCACGGGCGCGGGCGCTGCTGCCGCAGGCTAAGCTTTATTTTGAATGAGAATTTTCGCTAAAAAGGTCAGCCCGGCCGCGGTTACCCCACCCCCGGCCCCTCCCCTCCGGGAGAGGAGAGCCGACCGCAAGCCGGCGTTAGCCAACGTCAGGCTCCCCTCTCCCGGAGGGGAGGGGCCGGGGGTGGGGTCTTACGGCCGGGCTAAAACCATCCGCCGCTATACCACCCGAACGCTGCTCCTTAGCCTGCTGTTTCTGCTTGCTTTCAAAGCCGTGCCGCCGCCCCCCGCCGAGCAAGTTAAAAGCTACTACGCCCAGCACCTAAGCCAGCTGCAAGCGGCCCTCACGCACTTTCGGGCGGTGGTAGACCAGGCCGACGAGGCCGCGCTGCGCACCGAATTCATCGCGTGCCGGGCGGCTTATAAGCCGCTGGAATTTGCGGTTGAGTATTACTACCCCGGCACAGCCCAGCGCCTCAACGGCGCGGCCTTGCCCGAGGCCGAGCCCAGCGAGCCCGAGCAGGTGCAGCTGCCCGGCGGCTTGCAGGCCCTCGAAGAAATGGTGTACGCCGCGCCCACCGAGCCCGGCCGCCGCGACTACCTGCGCCAGGAGCTGGATAACATGCGCTACCAGGTGCGCTACCTCGAAGGCCAGCTGCCCGCCCTCAGCCCTACCGACAGCGAGGTGCTCGACGCGCTGCGTCTGAACCTCTACCGGCTGGCGTCTAAGGGTATATCGGGCTTCGATACGCCCACCGTGGGCACCGCGCTGCCCGAGGCGGCTATTACCCTGCAAGCCACCGGCGAGGTGCTAGCCAGCTACGGCGCGCCCGCCCCGCTGCTCGCGCAGCTCGGCCGCTGCGTGGCAGCCGTGCAAGCGCCCGGCCCCACGGCGGCGGGTTTCGAGCGCTTCGACCGGATGGCGTTTTTCACGCGGGCGTTCAATCCGTTTCTGGAGCAATTGAAAACCTGGCAGGCGCAGCGTGGCATTGCGCTGGTGAGTGGGCGGCGGGCCATTCGGCCGTCGGCGGCCACGTTTTTTGCGGCCGATGCCTTCGACCCCGCGTTTTTTGCCCCGGCCGATGCCGCCGCGCCCACCCCGGCGGTGCTGGCCCTGGGCGCGGCGCTGTTTGCCGAGCCGGCCTTGTCGGGGCGGGCGGGGCGCTCGTGCCAGAGCTGCCATTTGCCCGAAAAGGCCTATGCCGATGGGCTGAAAGTAAACCGCTCGCTGCTCGATGGCCGCAGCCTGGCCCGCAACACGCCCACGCTGCTCAACGCGTCCTTGCAGCCGGCGTTATTCTACGATAGCCGCGTGCATTTTCTCGAAGACCAGGTGCACGAGGTGGTGTCGAACCGCGCCGAAATGGGCGGGCAACTCAGCGCCGTGGCCGTGGCCCTGCGCCGCAAAGGCTACGCGCCGCAGTTCGCCCGCGCCTTTGCCGACGAGCAAGCGCCGCTTACCGAGCGCAACCTGCGCCGGGCGCTGGCCGCCTACGTGCGCACGCTGGGCGGGCTCAACAGCCGCTTCGACCGCCACCTGCGCGGCGATACCACGGCGTTGAACCAGCAGGAAATTCAGGGTTTCAACCTGTTCATGGGCAAGGGTAAGTGCGGCACCTGCCACTACGCGCCGCTCTTTAGCGGGGCGGTGGGGCCGCTCTACGAGCAGGCCGAAAGCGAGGTGCTGGGCGTGCCCACTACCGCCGATACGCTGCACCCGGCGCTCGACCCCGACCAGGGTAAGTACCTGCTGCACGGCATTGCGCACCAGCGCTACGCCTTCAAAACGCCCACCGTGCGCAACGCTGCCCGCACCGCGCCCTACATGCACAACGGCGTGTACCAAACGCTGGCTGAGGTAATTGACTTCTACGACCGGGGCGGCGGCCAAGGCCTGCACCTCGACGTGCCCACCCAAACGCTCGGCCCCGACCGGCTGCACCTCACGCCCGCCGAAAAGGCGGCCCTCATCGCTTTTATCGGGGCACTCAACGACGAGCCGGTGGCCGCCAAGGCAGTCGGGCGGCAGTAGGCGCAGGGCCGAAAAGCTCGACTACGGCAACGAGCGGCCGGGCTTTGCCGTTGGCAAAGGCTACCACTCGCTTTGCCCGCGTTTATGCGCCTGATTCGCCTTTTGTTACTGCTGCTACTGTTGGCCCCGGCGGCCCCGGCGGCGGCGTATTCGGTGCTTACGCACCAGTCCATCATCGACTCGACTTGGGAGAAATGCGTGCTGCCGCTGCTGCAGCAGCGCTACCCCGGCGCCACCGAAAAGCAGCAAAAAGAGGCCAAAAGCTACGCCTACGGCGGGGCCATTTTGCAAGACATGGGCTACTACCCGCTGGGGGCCGAGCTCTTTACCAACCTCACGCACTACGTGCGGGCCGGCGACTTCGTGCGCAACCTGCTGCGTGAGGCCAACGACCGCAACGAGTACGCCTTCGCGCTGGGTGCGCTGGCGCACTACGCCTCCGACAACGTGGGCCATCCCGAGGCGACCAACCTGGTGCTGCCCAACCTCTACCCCGAGCGGGCGGTGGGCCTCGGCCCCGTCGTCACCTACGAGCAGGCCCCGCTCAACCATACCGAGGTCGAGTTTGCCTTCGATGTGATGCAGATTGCCAACGGCCGCTACCGCTCGCAGGCCTACCACAAGCACGTTGGCTTTCGGGTGAGTAAGAAGCTGCTGGAAAGCGCCTTCCGCCAAACCTACGGGGTAGAGCTGGGGCGGATTTTCCTGAACGTGGACGCCAGCATCGCGGCCTTCCGGCTGGCCGTGAACCAGGTGCTGCCGGTGGCCGTGCGGGCCGCCTGGTACAGCCAGCGCAAGCAAATCTGGCGGGCCAGCCCCGCGCTGCGCCAGCGCTACCGCGCTTATAAAGAGAACCCCGCCGAGTTTAAGCAGGAAAACGGCGAGCACTTCGAGCGGCCGGGTTTTGGGGCGCGGGTGCTGGCCAGCCTCATCAATATTTTGCCCAAGGTGGGGGCGCTGCGCACCTACTCCTTCCGGGTGCCGACGCCCGCCGACAGCAAGCGCTTTCACCAGAGCTACACGGCCGCGCTGGGCCGCTACTGCGCCCTCACCAGCGCCCAGCCCGCCGACACCGCCGCCATGGCCGCCCGCCTGCCCAACCTCAACCTCGACACCGGCCGCCCCACTCGCCCCACCGACTACGTGCTGGCCGACGAAACCTACGCCGAGCTGCTGCGCACGCTGCGCAAGCATAAGTTTGAGCACCTCACCCCGGCCCTGAAAGGCAATATCCTGGCTTTCTACGCTGCCGGCCCGCCGCCCAGCGCCCCGCCCGCGCGCTACACCAAAGCCACCGAGGATGAGCAGGAAGACACGCGCAAAAACCGCAAGCGCCGCCAAAAAGCGCAGGATGCGTTGACCGAGCTGCAAGCAAAGAAGTAGGGACGCAATAGTTGGAGGCTGGCGTCCGGGTAAGTCGCTCAGCAGTGCTGGACTTCAGCTATTGCGTCTCTACGCTCACCGTTAGCCTGCCGATGTCCTGCTTTTTCATAGCAATTTGCGCTTCCGACAAACGCTCCTTGCTGCATGGCCGCATCTTCTACCATAGTTCGCTCATTACTCCTTGCGGGCGGCTTGCTCGCCGCCGGCCCCGCCCGCGCCCAAAACCCGGCCGCCGACGCGGCGGGGCCGCTGCTCACGCCGGCGCAGTTTCTGGGCTACGCGCTGGGTAGCCGCTTCACGCCGCAGGCCGACGTGAACCGCTACGCCGCCCACGTAGTGGCCCACGCGCCCGGCCAGATGAAGCTCGTGCGCTACGGCCAAACCTACGAACACCGCCCGCTGCTGGTAATAGAAGTGGCTAGCAAAGAGAATTTTGCGAAGCTCGATGACATCGCGCACAACAACCGCCGCCTCGCCGGCCTCGACCTCGGCGCGGCCAGCCGGCAGCTGCCCGCCGTGGCCTGGCTCAGCTACAACGTGCACGGCAACGAGGCCGTGAGCTCGGAAGCCGTGCTGCAAGTGCTGTATGACCTGGCCAACCCGCAGGACGCTGAGATGCAGCGCTACTTGCAAAATACGGTGGTGCTGCTCGACCCCTGCGTGAACCCCGACGGCCACGACCGCTACGTGAACTGGTACAACCGCGTGCAAAACCAGCAGCCCAACGCCTCGCCCTACGCCTGGGAGCACCGCGAGCCCTGGCCCGGCGGGCGCTACAACCACTATTACTTCGACCTGAACCGCGACTGGGCCTGGCAAACTCAGCAGGAAAGCCGCCAGCGCATCGCCCTCTACAACCAGTGGCTGCCGGCCGTGCACGCCGATTTTCATGAGATGGGGCCGAACAACTCGTACTACTTCTCGCCCGCCGCCCGGCCGTTTCACGCCGACATCACGGCGTTTCAGCGCAAGTTCCAGAATACTATCGGCGAGTACAACGAGCGGACGTTTGACAAGAATAACTGGCTGTATTTCACCCGCGAAGTCTACGACTTATTCGCCCCAACCTACGGTGACACCTGGCCCACCTTCAACGGGGCCATCGGCATGACCTACGAGCAGGGTGGGGGCGGGGCCGCCGGCCTGCGCTACGCCCGCCCCGATGGCGACACGCTGACCCTGGCGCAACGCATCGCGCACCACGCGGCCGCCAGCCGGGCTACCATCCAGGCCACCGCCGAGCACCACGACGAGCTGCTGCGCGAGTTTGAAACCTACTACACCACGGCCCGCACCCAGCCCAGGGGCGAGTACAAAACCTACGTCATCGCGGCCGGCAACGACCCCGGCCAGCTGCGCAATTTCACGCAGTACCTCGACCGCCAGGAAATCAAGTACGGCTTCGCGCCCAGGCAAGTCAAAGCAAAGGGATACAATTATTTATCGGGTAAAACCGAGACAGTGCAAGTCGAGCCGCGCGACCTCGTGGTGACTATGTACCAGCCCAAATCGACGCTCGTAAAAGTATTATTCGAGCCCAAGCCGCAGCTCGAAGACTCGCTGACTTACGACATTACGGCCTGGGCTTTGCCGTATTCGTTCGGGGTGAAAGCCTACGCGCTGCCCACGCGTCTGGCCGCCGACGCCACCGCGCCCGCCGCCCCGATGGTGAAGGGTAGCGCCGCTCTCGCCGACAAACCCTACGCCTACCTGGCCCGCTGGAATAGCCTGCAAGACGTACGCCTGCTGAGCCGCCTGCTTCAGCAAAAGGTAAAAGTGCGCTTCGCCGAAAAGGCCTTCGCGGCCGAAGGCCAGCAGTACGCGCCCGGCTCGCTCATCATCACCCGCGCCGGTAATGAAGGCTTGGGCGCGAAATTTGACCAGCTGGTGCGGGCGCAGGCCGACTCGGCGGGCACCGTGCTGCACGCCGTAAAATCGGGCTTTTCGACTACTGGCGGCGACCTGGGCTCGGGCTCGGTGCGGGCCGTGAGAGCGCCCACGGTGGCTGTGGTAGCCGGCCCTGGCGTCAATGCGTCGGCGTTTGGCGAGGTGTGGCACTTCTTCGAACAGCAGCTCGGCTACCCGCTCACGGTGCTGGGCACCGACTACCTTAGCACCGTGCCGCTCAGCAAGTTCGACGTGCTCATCTTGCCCGATGGCAACTACGCCGACGTGTACCCCACGGCGGCGCTCGACAACCTCAAAACCTGGGTGCGGGCCGGCGGCAAGCTCATCGCCCTGGAAGGCGCGACC
>Ga0182232_1000321_pt1 | contig 12705 bp, 15 predicted proteins | sample G6R1MG_30_FD_155484 | JGI IMG/M metagenome (GOLD analysis project Ga0182232, IMG submission 155484) | Phyllosphere microbial comminities from miscanthus, Michigan, USA - G6R3_NF_07NOV2016_LD2 MG | ecosystem: Host-associated > Plants > Phyllosphere > Phylloplane/Leaf | place: USA: Michigan... | reverse complement strand
TCGGACCATCACAGACGCCGCTGGATCAGTCGGTCTGCGCCCATGCATTGCAACAGCCCGGCATGCTCATCATCCCCGACATGACGGCAGACCCACGGACCAGCCGCAACACCCTCGTGACCGGCCCGGAAGGGTTGCGGTTCTATGCCGGGGCACCGCTGCTTACCCCGGCGAGGTTAGCCCTCGGCACATTGTGTGTGATCGATACCGTTGTGCGCCCGAACGGTCTGTCTCAGGACCAGAGAGAGGGCCTGCGACTGCTAGCCTTACAGGTCATGGCGCAGCTCGAGCTGCGGCGCGAGCTGGCCGCCGCCAAAGCCGAAGCGGCAGGCTTGCGTGAGAAAATAGTCGCCTCGTTCCGGGCGTTTCCGGAGTCGCAGATCTTTAGCCGCACCTCCTGATGCATGCCGTCTCCACTGTTTGGGGGTGCGGCCCGCGTCGGAACAGCCAGGCTTCGGCATCATTGCAGTTTAGAATGGCTTGAAAGACGTAATGGACGATCAATGCAGAGCGGCCGCAGCCGTCTCCCCTGAGCAGGGCGGCACGACCGCCCAGGAACTGGCCTACCGCCTGCGGCAGCAGCAGCTTATGGCTGAATTCGGCCTGTTCGCGCTGATGACCCGCGACGTGCAGGCGCTCCTGCAGGAGGCGACGCGGATCTGTGCGGACGGCATGCAGGCCAAGCTCTGCAAGGTCATGCAGTACCAGCCGGACCAAGGGGATTTTTTGCTCCAGGCGGGGGTCGGCTGGAAGCCTGGCTACGTCGGCGAGGCTCGCGCCGGAGCCGATCTCGGCAGCCCAGCGGGCTTCGCCTTTCAGACGGGTCGCCCTGTCATCTCCAACCACCTGCAGGACGAGACCCGCTTCCGCACCCCCAAAATCCTCGCCGACCACGGCGTCAAGCGCGCCATCAACGTGCTGCTGCAAAGCGGCGGCGACAAGTTCGGCGTCCTAGAAGTGGACAGCCCCAACGAGGGCCGGTTCACCGAGGCCGACCTCGCGTTCATGCAGGGCTTTGCCAACCTGCTCGGCGTCGCCATCGAGCGCCAACACTCCGAGGAGGCGCTGCGCACTAGCGACACGCAGCTCCGGCAGGCGCTTGAACACCAGGGCGTGATGACCAAGGAGATCAGCCACCGGGTCAAGAACAGCTTGACGATCGTCGCGGGCCTCCTGAGCATGCAGGGACGTGGCTCGGACAACGCCGAGGTGCGTCGTGCCCTTGAGGATGCCCAGACCCGCGTGCAGACCATCGCGGCGGTTCACGACCGCCTGTGGCAAGCGGATGAGGTGCATAGTATCGACTTGGCCGACTTCCTCGGTGGGTTGTGCGAGCAGTTCGTCGCCTCCGGTCCGGCCAACGCGGTCACGCATGAGATCGCTTCGGTAATGATCTCCACCGAGGATGCGGTTCCGCTGGGCCTGCTAGCCAACGAGTTGGTCACCAACGCGATCAAATACGCGACACCCAAGGCACCAGGGGATGTCTGCCTAACGGTGACCTCCTGCGCAGGCAGCTGCCTGCGCCTGGAAGTCCGCGACCACGGCCCCGGTCTGCCCGCTGAGTTCGATGCCACGAAAGCCAAGAGCCTCGGCATGAAGCTGATCGCCCGCCTTGGCCGTCAGCTCGGCGGCAAGCCGGAATGGCACAACGCCGAGCCTGGCACCCGGTTTGTGCTGGAGTTCAGCCCCCAAGCGGCGGCGGCGTAAGCGCACGCCACTAGCACGAACTGGACCGTTCCGGGTTGGGGGCCATTGCCTAAGAATGTCATCCGCATCCGCATCGCCCGCTCTTGCCGTTGTCGCCGAAGATGAAGTTCTCGTCCGGCTGGTCGCCGCCGACATGCTTGAGGATGCCGGGTTCAGCGTGATCGAAGCGGGCGACGCCACCACCGCTCTTGACCATCTGACCCGTCATCCGCAGGTGACACTGCTGTTCACTGACATCGAGATGCCGGGTCCGATGAATGGGATCGAGCTGGCACAGGAAGCCCTCCGGCGCTGGCCGCACATCTCGGTGGTGGTCTGCTCCGGCCGGGTACGGCCACCGGAAGGCGCTTTACCGGAACGGGCGCATTTCATCAGCAAGCCCTATAGCCACGCCTTGGTGCAGCAGGTGCTTGCCGAGAAGGGGCTGGTTTAACCCTTCTGTTTTGAGCCGGAGAACCCGGATGCGTGAGACGATCCAACGCCTGATCGACATGGCCTTGCGCGGCGTCATCCTAGATGAGGGACGTGCCCGTGAGTTCGCGGAGCTTGCCCAGCAATGCGAGCAGGAGGGCGGACCGATGATCGTCGCGCCCCTTCAAACGGCAGCTCGGACCTACCGTATTAAGGGCATGAAGGGGCGTGCTGAGGCCAAAGCGCTATCTGTTCGCTACGGACACCTTCTGAACGATCCGGTAAAAAAAGGACGGAGTGAACGACCCTGAGTGAACAGATTGGACAATGGGTTTGAGGAGGCTGGGGCGTACAGAGGTTAGATTTTTCGAGACAGTGGGACCTGCTGCTTCACCGAGTGCCTAAGAGCAGACGTTGCCAGTGTCTGCAAGGGGTCGGAAGCTGACCCTGACCCTTAGCCCTAAGCGGACGTTCCGCCTCCGACCCAACATAGTCGTACATCCCGTTGCGAGCGTCGCCCGAAAGCGGACGTTGCCCTAAAGGCCGCCAAGCAACTAAAAAAATCAATTTCTTAGGGCGTGGAACCCACGCCAGATCGAAGCTCGATTCAACACAAAAGTCCGACATGCCTAAGGTAAGCATCAATCTGAACGCTAGCTCAATGGATTAACCAGGCCGCTCATAACGGTCAGTCCAAACCATGCATCCCCTGGGCGGGACTCGGCTGTTTTTCGGTAGGGCACGAGAAACGTCACGGAAAAGGTGCTCCTTTGGTTGGAGTTCGTGACGTCCCACCAGCGCGGGACTTGGGCTCGACAGGCCCTGCGGTATCCCGCCCTGGACCTTGGCGATGCGGATCGTCCCGGAAGTGGCCCACGTGGCCTCCAATGACCGACAGGCTCCTCAACCGAGGTCGACCCAGGGTCGAAGCGCTTTTTTGGGCTTCCTATTCGAACCGGACGTACCGCCCTTGGTGGCAGCAACCGGCCAGTGTCGGGATCGGTCTGCGGGCTATCGAGGACGCAATCGCCGCCGGTCTCGCTGCGTCAGTTGTCCGACGGCAAGACTTGATTCGGTGCCGCCCCGAGCCATCCGCAGGCCCCCTGCCGGCCGGGACACCATGCGCCAACCAGCAATGTATCCCTCAGGCCGCAAGGTGGGCCTTGTTCATCGTGAGGGTGACGACGACGCCGGCCTCGTCCCAATCCCGATGGATCGTCCCATCGAGCTGATGCGTCATCGCACGGTTCAAGAGCTTGCTTCCGTATCCGCCCGAACCCGAGGGAGCCGTGACCGCAGGACCGCCTCGCTCTGTCCACACGAGCTCGACGACGTTCTCCCGGGCGAGGCACGAGACGTCGAGCGTTCCCGTAGGCACCGACAGTGCACCGTATTTCAGCGAGTTGGTGGCGAGCTCGTGAACGACCAGCGCGAGCGCGGTTGCGGCCGCTTCGCCCACGCCCATCCGCCGCACCGATACGCGTATACGACCGCTGAATGCTCCCATGTCGTCGTAAGGGGCCAGCAGGATCGCGATCAGGTCGCCAAGAAGCGCGGCCTTGCCCTCGTTCCCGGGAAGGGGCCGGACGAGGTCCTGGGCCCGGTCGAGGGCCGTGAGGCGCTGGGTGAGTTCGCGGGCCATGTCGACAGACGTGGTCGTCGAGCGTGAGGTGATGGCGGTGAGGCCGGTGGCGATGGCAAGCAGGTTCTTGACCCGGTGGCCCATCTCGCCCGCGAGGAGCTCGTGTCCCTCCTCGGCCTGCTTGCGGCCGGCGACGTTGAGGAAGATGCCGGACATGACCCGATGGACGATCCCCTGGTCATCACCCTGGCCGCGGGCGGAGATCCAACGGGGCTTCTCTCCGTCCAGGATGCGGAAGTCGATCTCGTAGGTGCCCTTGAACGCACGGGTGGCGGCGAACGCCGCCCGGACGCGGTCGCGGTCGACCGGATGGATGTGCATCGACAGATCCTCGAACGTGACGATCTCGCGCCGGGACACTTTCCAAAGCACGAAGGCACGCTCATCCATCGCGAACGCGTCGTCGTCGACGTTCCAGGACCACAGCGCGACCCCGGCGGCGTCGATGGCCTGCCGCAGTCGCGTCTGGTCCCACGTCATGGAGGGCCTGGGATCGCACCCCATCTCCACGGACTCTCCTGACGATTGCAATGGGGCCGCGCGGTTCCTGCCGTCCTTATGTTCGGGACAGCCGTTCCCGGACGCATGGCCTGCACGACCCATCGATGATGGTCCGTGGCGGACCATTCGCGGATCGCGTGGTCCTTCGCTCACTGATCGTAATTCCGTTCGATATTCGGATTGGGCAAGGATAGGCTCAATGGGGTGCGCCCGGGCCGGTTGGCATCGCGTGGAGTGCGACCATGACCTCCGCCGCCTGGATCAAGCTGACCGTCCGGTCGCTGGCGCCTACCAGGCATGCCTCGATCCGCAGGTCGCCGATGGCGGCGGCGAGCTCGGGTCGCAGGGGGCATTCACGAGTTTCCCGCTCCTCATCGAGAAGAAGGATGAGTTCGTCGAGGAAACGGCTGGTGATGTCCCGTTCGGATTTTTGCATCGTTCGAACCTCTTGGTGCCGTGGCGGTCATGGACCCCGTCGCATCGGGGAATGGCTGGGCGACCACCCAAATAGACTTACGCAACGTGGGCCGGAGGAGCGGGCGGGTCGGAATGGTCGAGTTCGGGCATCGACCCGAGTACCGTTGACCGTAAAGCCTTGACGAAACCAAGCGGCATCATAAGCAAGTATTTAGCTGATATTCCTACCTGAAATTCAGCATCAAAATCGATCAATTAATGCATAATATCTTGCTCAAGATGGTACCTTTCTTGTCGATCACGAAAGTATTTTCGGATTTCGAAGGAAGGCGAGCATGAGCGACGGCACGAAACGGACCGCGGTCTATTGGAACGACCTGAACAGGAGCGTTTCCGAGCGCGTCGAGAATGCCCTGGCGTCGGAGGCTTCCAACCCGGACTCGCTGATCTGGTCGTTGCGGCAGCTTGAGGAGATGGCCCGGCGGGAATGCGACCGTCGCGACACGATCCAGGTGCTGGTAAGCGGAAGGCGGCTTCTTGGTGACCGTTCGACGGTCGGCATCAGCAATGGCCCGTTTTCGCTGACTTGAGCGTCCTTACCTGGTTGATCCACGCCGTCACACTAACCTTGGGCAAACGGTCCAGGACACCGTCCCACGCAGTGTCCGGAGCACGCCCGGACCTTCGTGCATCCAAGGCATCGATGGCGGTCGGTCGTACGCGAACGGCAACCCCAAAATCCTGCTGGAGCAGCAGCACGCCGGGCCATAGCGCCGCGCCCCCATGAGGCCGTTCGCGTTCGACCTGAGGCCCGGGATCCCCTTGGCCGAGATGAAGCGCGTGGTCACGCGCATACACTTCGAGGCCCCGCCCTTCGATCAGTAGCCGGGACCCGGCGCATCCGATGCGCGTTCCCTTCCGAGAGGCATGCAGGCCACCCGGGAGGAAAGATGATGCAGAGCGACAGCCCGACTCCCGGCGACGATCCGTTGCCGCCGGTGGGCGACCCGCCGCCCGGACCGTAGACGCCCGAGGGTGACCCGCCGACCGAGCCGCCCGCACCCCAGCCACCGGGCCCCATCGACAGCCGGTGACGTTCGGCGTGGCGACTATCGGCCTGGCGCCGCTTTCGGCTCTGCGCCGAGCCGTCTCATGCAGGCATGGTAAATCTCCGCGCCCAGGTCGAAGGGCGTCAAGCGCTTCGGGTTGGGTGCGGAGAAGACGAGGTCCCTCGCCTCGTCGCGGCACTGAGCGTCCTCCGGTCCCTGGATCGGCTGGTTCTGCGCCGCCGCCGAGAGGGCGTCGGCGGTGAACAGGACGACGGCAAGCGTTATCCGGGTGCCACTCATTGGCCGCCCTTCGCCGCATAGGCATCGATGGCGCGTCGACAGTTCTCCGTTAGATCCTTGCGATGGGTCTTGAAGCACGCCTTCATTTCCTCCCCGCCCGGGTCCATGCCGCCGCAGTGGGTCGTGGCGTCGCCGGTGCAGTAGCGCTTGAGGTCCTCCTTGCCGGTCTGAGCGGAGGCTGGTGCAACGAATGCGAGGCCGAGGACAAGCGCAAGGGTTTGGGTTCGGGTCATGGGACTCCAAGGGGTGGATCGCGGTCGCGGCCCGACAGGCGTCGGAAACGATGGGAACACGGACCCGCTCGCATCAACGCCTGACGCCGTCAAAGCGACCCATGCCGGTTCGGTAGGCTCCCTACCGTCCGCCGCCCGTGACGGCCCGGACCGGGGCGCCGGCGAGGTCGACAGTGGAGCCCACGGTATCGCGCAGTCCCGAGCCGACATTCGAGAGATGCTCGCCGTAGCTCTCACGGGTCTGCGGATCAACGAGGGCAACGGGCGCCGCCACCGCAAGCGCGGCGCCGGTTGCCACCGTGGAGGCGGCACCCGCCGCCGTGCTCACGAGCTTGTCGCCGATCCCGACCTTGCCGTCCGAGATCGGCTGGCCGTCGGCCAACCGCTTGCCCAGCAAGGCGACCACGTCGCCGGAGGCGAACTTGCCGTGGTTGAGGGCGTCGTCCGACTTCACCGAGGACAGGTTGAGGACGCCGATGTTCTCGCGCTCCAACTCGGACTTGTACGGCTCGACGTTCGGGTCGATGGCCCCGAGCCGCACGCTGTCGCCCCAGACCAGGCGCGAGACGTCCAGCGCCTGGTCGTCGCCCGACACCATCAGGGTCAGGCGGGGGCGGTCCTTGCCCATGTCATGGAAGGCGCCCCGGGCGAGGTCCATGTCGACGTCAGGGGCCGCCAGGATGACGTTGCGGATCTTCGGAGCCACGCGCCTGTCGCGGATGGCCATCTGCCGGAGGCTCTCCAGGGTGAGCCAGTTGCCCATTGAGTGGGCGAGCACCGTGACCTCACCGACGTTCGGGTCCTTGGCGAGGTCACGCAGCAGCGTCTCAAGCCCGTTGCGCGAGAAGTTGGTGTTTTCTCGGTCGTAGCCGTAGGCGAGCACCGAGCCGCGGGACGGCCAGGTGAACAGCACCGGCGCAACCTCGGCACCGGAATCGTGCACGATCTGCGCGAAGCGGAAGACGGCGTCCTCGAACTTGTTGTTGAACCCGTGCACGAACAATAGGACATGCCGCTTGCCGCGTCCGCGGACCGCCTTGCCGGTCCAGGCAGCGACCTTGGAACGGTCGACCGGCCTGGCGCGGATCGCGACGAAGTCGGACGCGGGGTTGCCCGGCAGGCGTTCCGGCCACTGCACGGTGCCCGGATGGCGGGTGACGTCGGGCGGGATCGAGACCGCGAGGTCGGTGTAGGTCACCGCCTCGCCGCGCTCGCCGGAGAACAGCACGCCGCGGTCGGTGGCGGACTTGCGGGTCGTGGCAACCAACATCTCGACGCGGGACATGCCGGCGACCGGTGCCGCGTCGGCGATGGGCAGCAGCACGCCGGACGGACGCCCGGCGCAGGCGGTCAACCCCATCAGGACCGCCATGGCGATGGCGACGTTCCCCGCCGCATGCCTCGAAACGAACGTCCTCGACACACGCATCCCCACGTTCCACCGTCCTCCGAACCCGACGGCGGGGTGGTTCACGGTGGACTAAAACGGGCTTCCGGTATGCCGCCATTGTGGCGGCCGGGGGTCCGGACGGGCGATTGCGAGACCACGGACCGCCCGATCCCGTGCGACTGATCGTTACGGAAGGATCTCAGCGCCACAAACCCGGATCGGCCGGGTTCGCCCCGATGGCTCTACGGACAATGGGGCACCGGGATCGAACGCGTCATATGATGCCTTCGGCCGACGATGTTTGCGTTAACCTCTCCGATATCGTGCCGGCGCTCCCGCAACGGCAGAGTTCCTGGGAAATCCGCATGCGGCATGCCTGCGACGTCACGAGAAGCGCCGACGTGATCGAGCTGAGGCCGGGCGCGCGCCAGACCCCGCCCCATCCGACGCGCACGGCCGATGCCCTGTTCGCCGAGGCGGCCATGGATGCACTGAAGCGAGGGATCTGGAGCCTTGGAGACGGTCAGCCGATGTGCGATGCTGGCGTCCGCCGATTGCCTGGAACTCCTCGACGCTCACGGGCGGGTACGGTTCGCGAACCCTTCGGCGTCACGCATCCTGGGCAAGCCCGCTCCCGCCGGGGATGCCGGGAACGACTGGATCGAGGCCTGGCCGCCCGGCGCACGCCCGACGGTCGCCGTCGCCCTGGCCGCCGTCAGGTCGGGGGGCACCATGCGGTTCCACGAGTGGCGCAACGGGGTCGACGGTAGCACCCGGTGGTGGGACGTCGCCCTCTCGCCCATCCTCGACGGGGACATGGGCATGCTGGGCGTCCTGGTCGCATCCCGAGACATGCCGGCCGGCATGGGAGGCGTGCGCGTCAATGCGCTGCCCGGGGCCGGCGTCACCCTCTGCAGTCGGACCGCGGAACCACCGGAATGAGGGATGCCATGGACCATCCACCCAGTTCGCCGGCAGTGTCCCGCTACCCGCGACCGTATTCGAACGCCTGCATCAGCTACGAGGCCGGGCCATGGGCAACGCGCTGACACGGAAGCTTGAGAGCTACGAGCCACTCTCCACCGAGGACAGGCACGCGCTCAATGCGCTCGTTCCCAGGATGAGGCAGGTCGGCGCCCACGTCGACCTCATCCGCGAGGGGGACGCACCCGACAAAGTCCTCCTGATCCTCGATGGCTTCGCCTGCCGCTACAAGGTCCTGCCCGACGGCCAACGCCAGATCATGGCCTACCTCGTCCCTGGCGATTTCTGCGACCTCAACGTCTTCATCCTCGACGAGATGGACCACAACATCGGCACCATCTCGCAGTGCCAGGTCGTGGACATCCAGCGCAAGGCCATCGACGAGATCTCCACCCGGCATCCGAGCATCACGCGGGCGTTCCTGTGGTGCGCCCTCGTCGACGGGGCGGTCCTGCGCGAATGGCTCGTCAACATGGGGGCGCGAACGCCGGACCAGCGCATCGCCCACCTCTTCTGCGAGCTCCTCACCCGCCTGGAGGTCGTCGGACGTGTCAACGACAACAGCTATGCCTTCCCATTCACCCAGTCCGAGATCGCCGAGACGATGGGCCTGTCGAATGTGCACGTGAACCGCACGATTCGCGAGCTGCGGGCGCTCGACCTGATCAAGCTGAAGGGGCGGGTCCTCACCATCCTCGACGTCGACCGCCTGAAGGCCTACTGCCGGTTCACCCCGAACTACCTGCACATCCGCAACACGCGCTGGGGCGAGCGCCGCGACTTGGCGTGGCCCGGGCAGGCGGCGGGGGGATAGCCGATGGCCGGGCGCCGCACCGTCGAGACGCTGGTCGTGATGCAGCCCATCGCCGTCGATACGGGAAGCCCGGACCACGAAGGCAGGCTGGTGATCGCCAACGGCCTCCTCGTGGCGGTCCTGGTCCGTCTCGAAGCCCCCGAGCACGACGAGATCGGGGGCTGGTTCCTGGAAGTGGGCTTCGGTCGCCTGAAGGGACTGCGGGCACCGACCTTCCTCACGCTGGACGCGGCGACCCGGTGGCTCCGGGGAGAGCTCCGGCCGTGATGCAGGCATCCGACCGGCGGCAACTCCAACAGGTCGTCGATGGCCTCGCCGAGGGCGTGATCTTCATCGCACCGGACCATACGGTGACCTACGCCAACGAGGCAGCACTGACGATGCACGGGGTGGCCGACCTCGGCGACCTCGGGGACACGGTGGCCGAGTATCGGGCCAACTTCGTGCTGCGCTACCGCAACCATCACGAGGTCGGGCCGCTGCAGCACCCGGTCGAACGCGTGCTCGCCGGCGAGGCTTTTCGCGATGCCGTGGTCGAGGTCCACCACAGGCGTGATCCCGGCCGGACCTGGATGCACCGGATGCGTGGCCTGGTCACGACCGACGCCGATGGCATCCCGACCGGGCTCGCCCTGGTGATGCAGGACGTCAGCGAGCGCTACGAGGCGGAGGAGCGCTTCGAGTGCATGTTCAACGCCAATCCCGCCCCGGCGGTGGTCTGCCGGCTGTCCGACCTACGCTACCTCAAGGTCAACCAGGGCTTCGTCGACCTGACCGGGTACACCCGCGAGCAGGTACTTGGCCGGAGCTTCACGGAGATCGACCTGATCGGCCAGGGCGAGCACCGCGCCTCGGCCGTAGCGCACCTGCATGCCGGCTCCACCATGCGCCAGCGCGAGGCATGCCTCTCGGTCCCCTCGGACCGCGAGAAATACGTCATCGTCGCCGGCCACCCCATCGAGATGCCGGGCGGCGAGCGCTGCATGCTGTTCACCTTCGCCGACCTGGAGGACCGCCGGAAGGCCGAGGCCGAGCTTCGGTTGAGCGAGGAGCGCTTCGCCAAGGCCTTCGAGCTCAGCCCGATCCCGACGGTCCTCCTGAGCTCCGACGCGGACGTGCCGACCAGCGTCAACGAGGCCTACGCCGCGACCTTCGGGGGCGCGGACGCCACTTCGATGCCGTGGGCGGAGGAGGCGGAGCGGACGCGCTTCAGGCGCGAGCTCCAGCGCTACGACCGGGTGCGGGCCTTCGAGGGGCGTCTGCGTACCCGTGACGGCGACGTGCTCGACTGCCTCGTGTCGGCGGAGAGGATCACCGTCAACGGCGGCGCCGGGCTGCTCTGCGCCGTCCAAGACATCTCGTCCAGGAAACGCACCGAGACCGAGCTGATCTCGGCCATCGAGTCGGTGATGGCGGACGCCTCGTGGTTCAGCCATGGGGTGATCGAGAAGCTCGCCCTGCTGCGCAACCCGCCGAGGCCCGGCAAGCCGCAGGGCATGATCGAGAAGCTCACCGCCCGCGAGAGCGACATGCTGGAAGGCATCTGCCGCGGCGACACCGACGAGGAGATCTCGGCGGCGCTCGGCGTATCTGTCAGCACGGTACGCAACCACGTCGCCAGCCTTTACCGCAAGATTGGGGTCAACCGTCGCAGCGCCGTGGTGGTCTGGGCCAGGGAACGCGGGATCGGGGAAAAGCCGTCATTTGACCATTACGGCAAACACGGCAAGCGAAAACCAGGTCAAAAACACTAGGCGCCGTGGTCTGAAATACTTTTATGTAAAATCACGGAACATGGGCTGGATTTAACTATTCGGTAAGTGTAGCCCTTCTCTTACCGGGCATCTCGACTAGGCCGAAGAGGCCGGAACGAGGGTCAGGACATGGGCAAGGGCCGCAAGGTTCTATCGGCCGACCACGCCCGCGCCCTGGTCAAACAGGCCCTCGGGATGATCTTCGGAGACGCGAAGGTTGAGGCCGAGGCGACGGACGAGATCGCCGCGCTGGAGGCGCGGCAAGCCAAATCATCAACCAGGCTCAACAAGCCACGCACGGACTAACGTTTCCGGCGTCCCGATACCTCAGACGTTCTCGTCCTTCCGCGCGCCCCCCAAGCGCCGGAACCTTGCCGCACGTCCGCATACCCGGAGCCAACTTATGTCCCTCCTCGCCTGGATCGTCCTCGGCCTGATCGCCGGCTTCATGGGCTCCAAGATCGTCAACAACACCGGCCAGGGGCTCGTCGTCGACATCCTGCTCGGCGTCGTCGGCGCCGTCGTCGGCGGCTTCCTGTTCAACCAGTTCGGCCAGCCCGGGGTGTCCGGGGTGAACCTCTACAGCCTGCTCGTCGCCGTCGTCGGCGCGGTGGTGGTGCTGTGGCTCTACCACGCCCTGATGGGCCGCCGCCGGGTCCTCTGACCCTAACTAACGCGATTCCGTCGGCCCCCGACGAAAGCCTGACCCGACCACCCCCGACGAGAGAGTTTCCCACGATGGCGTTGCCCCCCGATACCACCCGCGCGGCCTACGACCGCGACCTACCGGCCACCAGCTTGGCCACGCCCGCCGAGGACATGCGCACGATGGCGCTGCACTCCATCTCCTGGGGGGCCGTCATCGCCGGCGCGGTGATCGCGCTCGTCGCACAGGTCATCCTCAACATGGTCGGGCTCGGCATCGGGCTCTCGACCGTCGACCCTACCGGCAACGGCACCCCGACCGCGGGTAGCCTGTCCTCGGGCGCCGGGATCTGGTTCGTGATCTCCGGCATCCTCGCCTCCACCGCCGGCGGCTGGCTCGCCGGGCGCCTCTCGGGGAAGCCGGCCCGGACCACCACCGCCTACCACGGCCTGATCGCCTGGGCGGTCTCGACCCTGGTTGTCGTCTACCTGCTGTCCTCGGCGGTCGGTGGCGCGATCAGCGGCGCATCGAGCGCGGTGTCGAGCACGCTCGGTGGCGCCGGCAACCTGATCGGCGGCTCGGCGAAGACCGCCGCGCAGGCTGCGGCCCCGTCGCTGCCGGGCATGGACAACCCGTTCTCGAACATCGAGAGCCAGGTCCGCGGCACGACCGGCAATGACCCCGAAGCCCTTAAAAACGCTGCCGTCAGCGCCATGCGCGCCGCGGTGACCGGTGACGCCGCCCAGCAGAAGGACGCCCAGGAGAAGGCGGCCCAGGCGCTTTCCAAGGCGCAAGGCATCCCGGTCGATCAGGCCCGGACCCAGGTCGCCCAGTACGTGCAGCAGTTCAACGAC
>Ga0182232_1000320_pt1 | contig 12766 bp, 13 predicted proteins | sample G6R1MG_30_FD_155484 | JGI IMG/M metagenome (GOLD analysis project Ga0182232, IMG submission 155484) | Phyllosphere microbial comminities from miscanthus, Michigan, USA - G6R3_NF_07NOV2016_LD2 MG | ecosystem: Host-associated > Plants > Phyllosphere > Phylloplane/Leaf | place: USA: Michigan... | reverse complement strand
CGTGAAGGTGTCGGAGCGCTACCGCACCACCGAGTCGGTGGAGCGCGCCTTCGTCGAGGATCGCGAGCACACCTTCCTGTATGAGGACAGCGAAGGGTTTCACTTCATGAACCCCGAAACCTACGAACAGGTGCTGGTGCCCAAGGACGTGGTCGGCAGCGCCGCCCCCTATCTGCAGGAGGGCATGGCCGTGATGGTCTCGATCCACAACGACGTCGCGCTCACCATCGAGCTGCCGCAGCGGGTGATCCTCGAGATCACCGAGACGGAGCCCGCCATGAAGGGCCAGACCGCCTCTTCGTCCTACAAGCCGGCTATCCTGTCGAACGGTGTGCGCACCGCCGTTCCGCCGCATATCGCGGTCGGCACCCGTGTCGTGATCATGACGGAAGATGGTTCTTACGTGGAACGCGCCAAGGACTGAGCCTCCTACGGTGGCGGCGCGGTCCCTTCGGCGGCCTCGTAGCAGGCCTGCGACAGGGCCTGTGCGTGGGCCCGCTCCACCACCGTGAACGCTCGCTGCGACTGTGCCCAGAGGCCGTCGCGGCGGAATCCCACGACGACGCAGCGTGCCGCCACGCGGCAGGCCCCGGCTTCGCCCCCCGTCGCGACGCAGTTGCGGGCGTAGAGCGTCCGGAATTCCGCCTCCCCGGCACGGGGATGCGGCCCCGTGAGGGCGGCGAGCCCCGAGAACACGGCCAGCAGCACCGGCTGATGCACGAGGTAAACGGCGAGGCTGTGCCGACCGGCCCAGGCGATGCCCCGCCCCGGCCGCGTTTCGGCCCGCCATCGGCCGAGGCGCGACGGGACGAGACGCGGCAGACCGAGGCGGCCGACGACGATTCCCGCCAGGATGAGACCTAACCACGGGAAGAGCGGCACATAGTCGTTCGTCTGCGGCAGGGTTTTGCCGAGTCCGAGGAAGTACAGGACCGGCGCGTCGAGGACGCCCCCCCCGGTGAACATCGGGGTCGCGACCACGGCGGCCGCGCAGGCGGCGGTGACCGCGACGGGAACGAACAGGAACGGCAGACCCAGCACGCTGCCGAGCGCGATGCAGTGCAGGATGCCGAAGAACACGTAGCTTTCCGGAAATATCAGATAGGTCGCCACCGTCACGGCGAGAGCCGCACCGCCGATCCGCGCGAACCGCGTCAAGGCAGCCCGGCGCCGGATTCCGGCCCCGTGGGCGAGCACCAGCCCGACACCGACGAGGACGAGAAAGCTCCCGGCGATCAGATGGGCCGCACCCCGGCCGAACGGCGAGAGCGCATAGTTCTCGGGCGTCAGGCGAAGAAAGCCGAGATCCCAGGTTGCATGATAAAGCGCCATCGCCGTGAGGGCCGCGCCGCGCGCGACGTCGAGGGCATCGATCCGGCCGTGCTGGCGTGCCGGGATCGTGGCGGTTGCTGAGAGATCGGGGGAGGAGAACGCCATGCGCCGGCCTAACATCGATCCGACGCCCTCGCGATCCCCTGTGGCCCCCGCACCCGCGCACCGAACAATGCAACATGGATCGACACGGGAGGGTAGCAAATGGGCTTCCGCGAGGTGAGCACTTCGTTAAGCTAACTTTTGAGTTGCGCAGCGTGATTCGGAGTGGATTGCCTTCATGTCGGACGAATTCGGGCCAAGCTCCGTCGGGGGGCGTTCGACTGGAGAGCCCTGGGACACCCGCACGGGCGAAGATCTGGGCGGTGAGCCCCAGCGTCCCCTCGACCTCATCGAAGTCGCCGGCCGTATCAAATGGTTCGATGTCGCCAAGGGCTTCGGCTTCATCGTGCCCGACGACGGCTCGGCGGACGTGCTGCTCCACATCACCTGCCTGCGCCGCGACGGCCACCAATCCGCCAGCGAGGGCGCGCGCATCGTCGTCGAAGCGACCCAGCGGCCACGCGGCTGGCAAGCGTTCCGGGTTATCTCCCTCGACCAATCCACCGCCCTTCACCCCTCGGAACTGCCGATGCCGAGGACGCATGTGAGCGTCACGCCGACGAGCGGGCTCGAGACGGCCGTGGTGAAGTGGTTCAACCGCCTGCGCGGTTTCGGATTCCTCAGCCGGGGTGATGGCACGCCCGACATCTTCGTCCATATGGAGACGCTTCGCCGCTACGGCATCGCCGAACTCAAGCCCGGTGAAACCGTCCTCGTCCGATACGGCGATGGCTCCAAGGGCACGATGGCGGCGGAAGTGCGTTTTCCCGACGGCACGCTGCCCGCCTCGCACTGAGTCCGGCTTCCGCGAGGAAGCTCTCCCAAGCCATGAGTTCTGCGTTGCACATCATGACCGCCGTCCTGCGCGCGCTCTGCGCCCTCCTGTTCCTCGGCCTTCCCGTCGCTTCGGCACAGGACGCGGCTTCGGGCCCGACCGAGCCCCTGACCATCGCGTCACGGGCCGGACGCCACACCTTCGCCGTCGAGGTGATGCGCACGGACGCCGAACGGTCGCGCGGCTTGATGTATCGGCGCACCATGGCGCCCGATCACGGCATGCTGTTCGATTTCCAGGCCGTCGCTCCCGTGGCCATGTGGATGAAGAACACCTACCTCCCCCTCGATATGGTGTTCATCCGGGCCGACGGAACCATCGCCCGGGTCGCCACGGGAACCGAGCCACTGTCCACTAAGGTGATTCCGTCGGGCGAAGCCGTCCTGTCCGTGCTGGAACTCAATGCCGGGACCACGGCGCGTCTCGGCATCCATGCCGGAGACCGAGTCGAGCACGACCTGTTCCGGAAACCATGACGCGGCTCCACGAACGCAACGAGAACATCGCTTGACGTCCGATTCGGTTCGGATCAATGTTCCCTCAATGTTCTAAACGACGTGCGATTCGCCATTGCGTGATTCGCCCGACGCCGACGAGGGGCATCATGATCGACCTGTATCCGGACGAGACCTGCACCACGGCCGCTTCGCTGTTCCAGAACGCCGAGTGGAACGTCGTTCCCGAGGGCCTCGAGCACCGGACGAGTGGGTATTTCATCGCTCGCGACGTCATCGCAATGCGCCGGGGCGACCTGTGGGAATGGCCCCTGCATCTGGCCGAGAAGACCTGGTGCCGGGCGCTGCCGTTCCGCGAGGCGTTCTTCGCCGCCCTGAACGTCTTCGGCGTCGCCCGCGATGCCGGTCTGGCTTCGTCGTTCGCCACCGGTTTCGGTCTCAAGGTGGGATCGGGGACCGCGAAGGCGGCGGACGACTTCGTGATGCTGGGCGATGTCCTCCGTCCCAAGACGCCGAAGTCCGGCGCGACGCGCAAGCGGAATCCCGCGCTCGAGGGACGTAGCACGGGCCGTCGGAGCGGAATGCCGGCGCAACAGCGCACCATGGAAGCCGCCCCCCAACACGCCACTCTTTGAAACGACATCCGCTCGGGAGGGTCGTGGGATCGAGAGGTCCGACACAGCCCGAGCGACGGCGTTCTCACGACGGAATTTGCCCTTCGGCCGCCCGGCCCTAGATCGGCAAGGCACCGGAGAGCGCCATGAAACAGCACAGTGACGATGTCGACGCGATGGACGGCCTCGATGGACTGACGACGTCGCCGTTCTCGCGGCGGGGCTTCGTCATGACGAGCCTGATGACCGGGCTGACCCTCGCGACGACGTCGGTGGCGGCGCAGGCGATCCATACGGACGCTGCCGGCTTGGTGGCCGGCGAGGTCAGCATTCCCGCGGGCGACGGTCCGATGCCGGGATACCGCGCCATGCCGGAGGGGCCGGGGCCGTTCCCGGTGATCCTGGTCATCGAGGAAATCTTCGGCGTCCACGACTACATCAAGGACGTGTGCCGGCGGTTGGCAAAGGCCGGGTACTGCGCCGTAGCGCCCGAGCTCTACGCGCGCCAGGGCGACCTCTCGACCATGACGGACGCCAAGGTCATCATCCGCGACGTCATCGCGAAGACGCCCGATGCGCAGTGGATCGCCGATCTCGACGCCGCCGCAGCCTGGGCGGTCTCGGCCTCGAACGGTGACGGAACCCGCCTTGCGACCATGGGCTGGTGCCGGGGCGGGCGGGGCGTCTGGCTCTACGCCGCCCATCGACGCGACCTCAAGGCCGGCGTCGCGTGGTACGGCCCCGTCGGCGGCGAGCGTACCGCCATCCAGCCGCGCACGGCCGACGACGTCGCCGGCGAAATCCATGCTCCGATCCTGGCCCTCTACGGCGGTGCCGATACCGGTATCCCCGTGGCGTCCGTGGAGGCGGCGCGCGACAAGGCTGTGGCCGCCGGCAAATCCGTCGAGCTCGTGGTCTATCCCGATGCCCCTCACGGCTTCCATGCCGATTACCGCCCGAGCTACCGTCGCGAGGCGGCCGAAGAGGGTTGGACACGGGCGCTGGCGTTTCTCAAGGCGAAGGGGCTGTGAACCGAAGATCTGAGAGGCCGAGTGCGGCACACTTGCTGCATTGATCAAAAAAGCACTCTCATGGGTGCCCGCAGGAACGACACATTCCCCGGATAGTTCATCGATCTGGCAATACAAGGATCGGCCCGCCGTCCTGGCTTGAAGAGCGTTCCGAACCCATGAGTGCTGCACCTTCGTTGGACGCGCGCCCCGTCATCCTCGTCGTCGAGGACGAGCCCGACGAGCGCTATCTCGCGGCCGAGATGCTGGAGGAAACCGGTTTTCGCGTCCTCGAGGCCGAGACCGCCGAACGGGCCCTCGCGATCCTCAAGGACCGGGGCGAAGAAGTCAGCGTGGTTTTCTCGGACGTGCGCACGCCGGGCCCCATCGGCGGGTTCGAGCTCGCCCGAATCATCGGCGTCACTTGGCCGAGGGTGCGCGTCCTGCTCACATCCGGCGATGCCGGAGATCAACCGAGCGACCTGCGGATGTCGGCGACCTTCATCCCCAAACCCTGGCGCGCCGCCGACATTCTGGCTTGGGTTCAGGAAGCGGCCGGTCGCTCGGCGCAGGCCCATGCCGGACCCGACGTGATCGGCGTGGGCGTACCGGCTACCAAAATTATCGTCGGCGAAGTGGAAACATAAGCCCGTCGATCCGTTGAAATTGATCTTTCCTATATTACCACCCGGAAGGGCTGGTGGACCGATCATGACCGCCGACCATGGCAATCGATACCCCGCTCCGGCGGTCTTTTTCAGCACCGCCTTCAACGAGACGGTGATGCTCGCCCGGATTGGAAGCGATCTGCGCGACCTCTATGGCGATGTCGAGGACGCGCCGCTCCCCCGCGATCTCCTGCTTCTCGCGAGCCGGATCGACGAAACGCGTCAGACCAAGAACGGGAGCAAAACCGGCACCTGAGTGCGGCGTGAATGCCGCACTGCCCGCGGGCTTTTCCCCGGGCATCGCGCACTTCCCACGATCTGCTATGTCTCGGTCACCGGTCCGCTGTCGTTCCGAACCCGTCCGCCGAGCACACCATGCGCCTCAACCTCCGCCCCGGCCTCATCGCCGCCTGTCTGAGCACAATCGGCGCGCTACAGGGTCCGGCCCAGGCCGCAGCGCCGCCGGTGCAGCCCATGGAAGGGCCGGGCGGGATCGGCGACCGTGCGGCGGTGATCGTCAAGCGCGGTATCGGACGTGCCAGCGCAGCGAGTTTCGTGTTCTACAAATCCGGCGCCGCCCCCGCCGAAGGTCGGCCCGTCGCCGTGTTCCTCCACGCCTGGGGGGCCCCGAACCCGCAGGCCTATGGGGCGTGGATCGATCACCTCGCCCGGTCCGGCTACCTCGTCGTGTTCCCGCGTTTCCAGGAGATCAACCGGACCCGACCGGTGGACGCCTCGGCCAACGCCGAGCGCCTGATCAAGGCGGCATTCGCGGAGCTGGCGAACGACGCCGACGCCAAGCCCGACCTGAAACGCGTCGCCCTGATCGGTCACCTCGCGGGGGCGCCCATTGCCGCCAACATCGCCGCCGATGCGGTGGCGCAGGACCTTCCCGTGCCGCGCCTCGTGTTCGCGATCATGCCGGGAGGCATCGCGAGCGATGCCAAGGCACGCGGGATCGTCCTGCACGATCTCTCCAAGATTGCGCCCGAGACCCTCGTCGTCACGGTGATCGGCGACCGGGATGCCCGCGCGGCCGATCTCGCCGCGCGCCGCCTCCTGCGCGAGGCGAGCACCGTGGCGCCGGAGCGCAAGCTGTTCCTGCGCGCCCTGTCCGACGATCACGGCTTCCCGTCACTCACCGCCACCCTGTCCTCGCCGGCCGGCGCCGACGCCGCCTACGACGGCACCGCCCTGAAGCTTCCACCCGATCCGCCGCGTGACCCGAAGCAGGCGCCGCCGCCCTTCCGCTGGACGCCCGACATGGCCCTGACCGGCGAGCAGACCACCCTGGTGGCGCAGATCAACAACGCCCGAACCGACAGCCTCGATTATCTCGCCTACTGGAAGAGCTTCGATCTGGCTGCAGCGGCGGCCTTCGCCGGGGCCGACGCACAGTCCCTCAAGGGCAACCCGCGCCTGAGCGACATGGAGCGCTGGGCCGATGGCTGGCCGGTCAAGCGCCTCGTGGTCGAGACCCCGCGCGTGACGCCGCATACGGCCCCCGTCGCCACGCCGGCACCCGCCGCGGCACGGGCCAAGCCGGTCTCGCGCCGGCCCTGATTCTCACCCTCCCTCGGAAAGTCGTCTCTCACCCGATGAAGCTGTTCCATTCCCCCTTCTCGCCGTTCGTGCGGAAGGTCACGGTCGTCGCCCATGAACTGGGCCTCGCCGAGCGCATCGAACTGCTGCCGAGTGCCGCGCATCCGACACAGCGCGACGCCAGCATCCTGGCCGTGCATCCCCTGGCGCAGGTTCCGATCCTGATCACCGACGAAGGCCACGCCCTCGCCGACAGCCGGGTGATCTGCGAGTACCTCGATGCCCTGGCGGGCGGCGGGGTGTTTCCGTCTTCCGGGCCCGCCCGCTGGACCGCCCTCGGCGATCAGTCCACGGCCGACGGCCTTCTCGATGCCGCCCTGCTGCTTCGCTACGAGCTGACCGTCCGGGGGGAGGGCGACCGCTCAGTCGCCTGGATCGCCGGGCAGACGGCCAAGATCGAAGGCGTTCTCGACCACTTCGAGGCCGGCGCCGAAGCGCTTGCCGATCGGGTCGATATCGGCACGATCACCGTCGCCTGCGCGCTGGGGTACCTCGACGTGCGCTTTCCGGATCTCATCTGGCGCCGACGCGCACCTGCCCTCGGTCGATGGGCGGACGGCTTCGCGGCGCGCCCGTCCATGGAGGCGACGAAGCCGCCGGCGGCTTGAGGACACGGCACCAAGCAGCATTATGTCTACGAAAAAGGCTCGACGCGCAGACGGCGCATCGAGCCTCGCTTGCATGAGATTCGATAGCATCGTCCCGAATAATGCAGTCGGGACGATACTTTAGACGAAGCTTTAAAAGTAGGACTTCAGCGTACCGCGGCGGCGCACGTCGAGGGTAGCGCAGTGGAACGAGCCGCCGAACGGGCCGTAGGACAGGAACGGCGCCGGGATTGGATCGAAGCCCCAGTCCTTCAGGGCCTTGATCAGGGTCGGCTGGCTCTGGTCGACGACGATCTTCTTCTCGTCGATGGCTAGCACGTTGATCGAGGTCCAAGGCGAGCACATGGAGATCTTGCTCATGAAGCCCTCGACCGGGTCGGGGCGCGGGGCGATGAGCACGTCCCACTTCTTCAGCACGGCGGGCAGCTTCTCAACGTCGATGTAGTCCGGGTTCACCAGCACCTTGCCGGGAGCCAGAGGCATGAACGACGAGTCGATGTGCATCGGCTGCGGGCAGCGACTCTCGATCTCGTGGATGCGGAAACCCGGGCCGAGGTGGCGGCGCAGCCATTCGATGCCCATGAGGTTCGTGACGTTGGAGCGGGTGACGAAGATGTCCCGTCCGCAGCGGACGAAGTCGGCGGCGTCGAACACCGGCTCGAACTCGTTGACGGTGAACTGCATCGGCTCGCCGGCTTTCAGGTTCGGCACCCGGTAATCGTAGTTGTAGAGTTCATCCGTGAGCTGCGGACGCGGCGCGGACGTCCACCGCGCCCCGTTGCGGAAGTACTCCTTGAACAGCGAGCGATAGGCATCGCCCTCGAAGTAGCGCGAGCGCCAGCACATGGGGCTCTCGATGATCTCGTCGCCGATGACGAGATACGGGTCGCGCGGGCAGGCGACGCAGAAGCCGCGCGAGGACCAGCGCGGCGCCCGGAACTTCTTCGAGAAATCGATGCTGTCGGGGCGACGGATCTTCACGCCCTCGCCGGCGAGGATCGAGATGAAGTTGTCCAGCTCCTGCTGGGCGAGCTTCTTCATGAACTTCGGGTAACGGAAGCCCGAGGCGAATCGATAGAACGGCTGCGCGGCGCGCGGCAGGTTGAAGATTACCGTGAGGTGGTGTGTCGGAATGGTCGCACCGTCGAGACTTCCGACGATGACCTCCTCCAGGGGGTCCCACTCGTTCCAGGCCATGACCGGCGATTGCGGCTTGGGCGCTCCCGGGGCGCCGAAACCGGATCCGGCGTAGCGGTCGCCACGCCCGTCCTGATCGACGGCTTCGCCCGTCGTGATGTGTGATTCGCGGTCCATGATCCGGTCCCCTGTCGCGCGTCCTGCGGCTGATCTTGGGGCCCTCGCCCCTGTGCCGCTTTGGTCCGCACTGTGTCTATCGGGTGATAGACAACGGTTCCCAAAGCTGCAACTTCCGAAGATGCTCATCGCTTCCGGCGGTCTTCTGGCCCGGAAACACGGCGGGATTTCAGCAGAGATCGGCCGAACCGACGTCCGAAAGGGGACCATGAAGCGTTTGACGACATTGGCCCTGATCGCCGGTCTTTGCACGGTCGTTGGCCTGTTCCTCTCCTCGGGTCTGGAAGACGTCGCCAGCGCGGTGGTCAGCGCCGGATGGGGCGCCCTCGTGGTCGTGGTCGCGCGTGCCGTGGCCGTGGCTTGGGCGGGTCTCGGCTGGTTCGTGATCTTCCCGCGCTTCGAGCGTCCATCCTTGAGCGACAGCGTGACCCTGCGTTTCGTCCGCGAGGGCATCAACACCCTTCTGCCCGTGGCCCAGGTCGGGGGCGATTTCGTCGCCGCCCGCCTGCTGACCAAGCGGGGCGTCTCGGGCGGCGTCGCTGGGGCGAGCATGTTCGTCGACCTGATGACCCAGGCGGTCACGCAATTCCTGTTCACCGTGGCGGGCGTCGCGCTCCTCGCCTGGCTCGCCGGGGACGGACCCATCGTCCGCACCGTGGCGGGTGGCCTCGCCGTGGCGGGCCCCGCTCTGGCGGCTTTCTATCTCATCCAGCGCCGCAGCGGCCACAAGATCATCCAGGGGCTGGTCAGCCGGTTCGCCGGTTCGCGCGAGTGGCGGGCGCTGGGCGCCATCGACGTGCTCTACGACGCCCTGAAGCGCCTCTACGGCAACCACGGTCGGATCGCGGGCGGCATCGGCATCCATCTCGTCGGCTGGCTCATCGGCACCATCGAGGTCTACGTGTGCCTGCACTTCATGGGGTATCCCGTGAGCTTCCTCGAAGCCGTGGTGATCGAGAGCTTGGCGCAGGCCGTGCGCGGCGCCGCCTTCGCCGTGCCCGGGGCGCTGGGCGCCCAGGAAGGCGGCCTCATCGCCCTCTGCGCCATCTTCGGCATTCCGGCCGAGGCGGCCCTCGCGCTCTCCCTCGTGAAGCGCCTCGCCGACCTCCTCATCGGCGTGCCCGGCCTGCTTGCGTGGCATGCCCTCGAAGGCAAGACCGGTCCCGCTCCGGACAGCGGGGATGCGGTGACGCCGCGCCACGCGGCGCCGCAGGCCGCCCCACTGGTCGTTCCCTACGCGAGCGATCGCGGCACCACGCTCCTGCGTCCGCTCGAGGGCGATCTCGCGGAGTTGAAGAAGTGCGCCTGACCCCCGCCTTCCGCGCGAGCCTCGTCGCATGCCTGCTGTCGTCAGGCTTCGCCGCACGGGCGGCCGACGATCCCGCGGTGAACACGGTGCGCGCGCTGTACACGAGTTTCGAGGCCGCCCTGAAGGCCGGGCCCGGCGATGTCCGGACCCGTGCCACGGCCATCGGTTCGACCTTGAGCGAAACCATGGACTTTCCCGCCATGGTGCGGATCGCCGTCGGGCCGAAGTGGAAGGATTTCAGCCCTGAGCAGCAGGGTGCCCTCACGGACGCCTTCGCCCAGTATTTCATTGCCACCTATGCGACGCGCCTCGCGCAGGCCGCCGGCGGCAGGTTCACGGTCAAACCGGAGATCGAGACGCGCGGCGCCAACCGGCTGGTTCAGAGTGAAGCCACCAGTGCCGACGGCGATTCCTCCCAGGTCGACTACCTCGTCGGCCCGGCGGGCCGCATCCAGGATGTCTATCTCAACGGCGACGTCAGCGAGGTCGCCATCCTTCGCGGTAACTTCGCCGAGCCCCTGAAGGCTGGCGGGGCCGATGAACTGCTGAAATTCCTGCGCGAACGCACGGCCGGAATGCTCGCCGCCAAACCGGCGCCTTAGAGTCCGGTCACTGCCAGCCCTCACCACCGACTCAACGACATTCGCGCCGCTCCCCTCGCGGCACTCTCACGAGCCCCGTGACCGAGCGACGCCCCCATGGACCTGATCTGGCTCTCGCATCTGCTGTTGCTGCTCGCCCTCGCCGGCTGCGTCTACGGTCTCGTGGCTGCGGCCCTGGCCGGTCGTTTCGCCCGGCGCCCGGCACCGGTGCTTGTCGGTGCGGCGCCGTCGGTGACGATCCTCAAGCCGCTCTGCGGCATGGAGCCGAACCTCTACGAGAACCTCGAAACCTTCTGCCAGCAGGGCTATGCCGGTCCCGTGCAGGTCGTCTTCGGCGTTCAGCACGCCGCCGACCCGGCGATCGCCGTGGTGCGCCGTCTCGCCCAGGCCTACCCGGCCCTTCGCCTCGATCTCGTGATCGACGCCCGTCAGCACGGCTCCAACCGTAAGGTCTCGAACCTCATCAACATGTCGGGTGAGATCGCACACGACGTGGTGGTGCTGGCCGACAGCGACATGGTGGTGAAGCCCGACTACCTCGCCCGCATCGTCGCCGAATTGAGCCAGCCCGGCGTCAACGGCGTCACCTGCCTCTACCATGGTGTGCCGGCGCACCGGGGTATCTGGGCCCACCTCTCGGCCCTCGCCATCGACGTTCAGTTCCTGCCCAACGTCGTCATGGGAACCTCCCTGGGCCTTGCCAAGCCCTGCTTCGGCTCCACCATCGCCTTTACGGCAGAGGCCCTAGCCGCCATCGGCGGCTTCGAAGCGTTCCGGGACGATCTCGCCGACGACTACGCCATCGGCGAGGCCCTGCGCGCCGGGGGCGGCGTCGTGGCGATCCCAACCTTCACCATCGGCCATACCTGCGTCGACACGGATCTCGCCGGCCTGTGGAGCCACGAGCTGCGCTGGAACCGCACCATCCGCAACGTCGATCCCGCGGGCTATGCCGGCTCCATCGTCACCCACGCCTTCCCGCTCGCCCTCGTCGGCGCCCTGATTCCCGGGGCCGGCATCCACGCCCTCGCGGTGGCCGCCTTCGCGCTCGCCTGCCGCATCGTCCTGTGCCTGCGCCTCGAGCGCGCCTTCGGCCTCGCGCCACACCCGTACTGGCTGTTGCCGATTCGCGACATCCTCTCGTTCATGAACTTCGCCTGGAGCTTCGTCTCCGGTGCGGTGACATGGAAGGGCCACGATTATCGGGTGGTTGCAGACGGCACATTGATCCCCGAGCGAAGCCTTGGCCGCGATGCTGGTGCGTCCTCGCTCTGATCTTCGCTTGAGCTTCCCGCTTGTCCCGTTTCCTTCTCGCTGAGGCCTTGAACCCCATGCGCACCCTCTTCCTCCAGGCCCCCACCTTCGACGGCTTCGACGGCGGCGCCGGCTCCCGCTACCAGGCCAAGCGCGAGATCAAGTCATTCTGGTACCCGACCTGGCTCGCTCAGCCGGCCGCCCTGGTGCCGAACTCGAAGCTCATCGACGCGCCCCCGCACAACATCAAGCTTCAGGAAATCGTGGCTCAGGCCAACGACTTCGACCTTGTGGTGCTTCATACCTCGGTGCCGTCGTTCAAGTCCGACGTGAAGACCGTCGAGGCGCTCAAAGCCGCCAATCCGAAGCTCATCGCCGGGCTCATCGGCGCCAAGGTCGCGGTGGATGCCGCCGGCGCCATGGCGCAGGCCCCGTGCATCGACTTCTGTGCCCGTAACGAATTCGACTTCACCGTGAAGGAAGTCGCCGACGGCACGCCGATGTCGGAGATCAAGGGCCTGTCCTACCGGGATGCCAACGGTGTCGTGATCCACAATCAGGATCGCGAGATCATGACGGATATGGATCAGCTTCCGTTCGTGACCAGCGTCTACAAGCGCGACCTGCAGATGGAGAAGTACTTCATCGGCTACCTCAAGCATCCGTACATCTCGTTCTATTCCGGCCGGGGCTGCAAGAGCCGCTGCACCTTCTGCCTCTGGCCCCAGACGGTGGGCGGCCACACCTATCGCACCCGCTCGGTCGCGCACGTGATCGAAGAGATCAAGTACTGCCTGAAGGAGTTCCCGCAGACGAAGGAGTTCTTCTTCGACGACGACACCTTCACCGACAACCTGCCCCGCGCCGAGGAGATCGCCCGCGAACTCGGCAAGCTCGGCGTCACCTGGTCGTGCAACGCCAAGGCCAATGTGCCCCGCGAGACCCTGAAGGTCTTGAAGGAAAATGGCCTGCGCCTGCTCCTCGTCGGCTACGAGTCCGGCAACCAGCAGATCCTGAACAACATCAAGAAGGGCATGCGCGTCGAGGTGGCCGAGCGGTTC
>Ga0182232_1000319_pt1 | contig 12767 bp, 7 predicted proteins | sample G6R1MG_30_FD_155484 | JGI IMG/M metagenome (GOLD analysis project Ga0182232, IMG submission 155484) | Phyllosphere microbial comminities from miscanthus, Michigan, USA - G6R3_NF_07NOV2016_LD2 MG | ecosystem: Host-associated > Plants > Phyllosphere > Phylloplane/Leaf | place: USA: Michigan... | reverse complement strand
CGGCACGGTCCATCTTGTTGACGAAGCAGATGCGGGGCACGTGGTACTTGTCAGCCTGGCGCCATACGGTCTCCGACTGCGGCTCTACGCCCGATACGGCGCAGAACAGGGCTACAGCCCCATCAAGTACGCGCAACGAACGCTCTACTTCCACCGTAAAGTCAACGTGACCGGGGGTGTCAATGAGGTTAATCTTGTACTGGTGCGTATCCGGTACCGTGTTGCCTTGGGCATCGGTCGGGTAGTTCCAGAAGGTGGTGGTAGCAGCCGAAGTAATGGTGATGCCACGCTCCTGCTCCTGCTCCATCCAGTCCATCGTAGCAGCTCCGTCGTGCACCTCCCCAATTTTGTGGGTTTTGCCAGTGTAGTACAGAATGCGCTCCGAAGTGGTGGTCTTGCCCGCGTCAATGTGGGCCATAATCCCAATATTGCGCAGGTATTGAAGGTCTTTGTTGACTGCCATTACGGTAGGTTAATTAGCGCGTTAGCGGGTTGTTGAGTTCAGAGAAGAAGACAACCAAAAGTGGCTAAACATTCAATCTAAACTCAACAACCCGCTAAACGCCCGATATATTAGAAACGGAAGTGCGAGAAGGCCTTGTTGGCTTCGGCCATCCGGTGGGTGTCGTCCTTTTTCTTAACGGCAGCACCTTCACCTTTGGCAGCGGCAATGATTTCGCCAGCCAGCTTGTCTTTCATGGTTTTCTCACCACGGCGACGAGCGTACTGAATCAGCCACTTCGAGCCCACCGCAATGCGGCGGTCGGCACGTACTTCAATCGGCACTTGGAAGGTAGCACCACCTACGCGGCGGCTTTTTACCTCGACGGTCGGCATCACGTTATTCAACGCTTTGCGCCACATTTCGAGGCCGCTTTCCTTGGTGCGGGTCTCTACCTGCTCTACGGCGTCGTAGAAAATGGTATAGGCCAGGTTCTTTTTCCCGTCATACATCATGTAGTTGACGAAGCGGGTTACGAGCGTCTCCTTGAACTTGGGGTCCGGCAGGAGAATGCGCTTTTTCGGTTTTGACTTACGCATGGTTTATATAGTTGTCAGTTGGTAGTTGTTAGTTGTCAGCCGCTTGGAGCGGGCTTTGCAGCCCTGGCGGCTGACAACTAACAACTGGCAACTAATAAATTACTTCTTCTTACCGGGTGCCGGCTTACCACCTTTACCAGCGGCTGCAACTTGGCCCGGCTTCGGACGCTTAGCGCCGTACTTCGAGCGACGCTGCAAGCGGCCGCTTACACCTGCCGTGTCGAGGGCACCACGAATGATGTGGTAACGAACACCTGGCAAGTCTTTTACCCGGCCTCCGCGGATGAGCACGATGCTGTGCTCCTGGAGGTTGTGGCCTTCACCGGGAATGTATGCGTTTACTTCCTTACCGTTGGTAAGGCGCACACGGGCCACTTTGCGCATAGCCGAGTTCGGCTTCTTAGGCGTGGTGGTATACACGCGAGTGCATACGCCCCGACGCTGCGGGCACGAATCAAGGGCGGGCGACTTCGACTTGGTAGTCAGAGCCTCGCGACCTTTCCGTACTAGTTGGTTGATGGTTGGCATTTAGCGATTGGTTGAACGGGAGCCGTTTGCCCCCAGAATTTTCAGGCCTGCAAAGGTAAGAAATTACTTTGGCAATAGCAAACTTGCTGAAAAAGTTAATCTTCCGTTTTGTTAGCCGGCAGGCAAAAGCCCTCTAGGCCTCCCCCACCGCCCCGCCGAAATTCATCGGGTAAGTAGGTGTTTCTTGGTGCAACTTGATGGGGCCGTAGCTCTGCTCGAAGCGCTGAATGTTCTCTTCCAGGGCCGACAACAGCCGCTTGGCGTGCTCGGGCGTGAGCACGATGCGGGCCTTCACCTTGGCCTTGGGCACGCCGGGCATCATACGGATGAAGTCCACCACAAACTCACTGGTGCTATGGGCAATCAGGGCCAGGTTGGCGTATTCGCCTTCGGCTATTTCCTCGCTTAGCTCAATGTTAAGCGCGTTTGGGTCGGGGTTTTGGGGTTGGGATGGTTGCATGGTCAATTAACGTACTGCTTTTTTTATTACTCTCCTTTCTATCGGAGTTAGCGGACTTGTGTCATCGTATTCTACCCAATCTGTTGTAACACGGTAGCCTAAACTATCACGGATAACCTCTATCCTACTACTTCCTTTTACTTTCACAATACTATCATTATCAATAACATATTCACGGCATGCTCCAGGCGCATACAAGTCGAAACGCCTGTAACTGATAGAGTCTACTTTACGGCGAATGAGTGGATAATCATGTTCGTGACCAACTATCACAATCCGAGTGTTTATCTGGTAGTCCAAGTAAGCTTTGTGAAGTGAATTATGCCCGAATAGATTGAAATAGACAACGAGGCATACTATCGGCGTAGCGGCAACTAGATTGAAATACTTACCACCGGGTATAAAGTCAATTAAATAGGCCATTCTGAAGTATTGCTTATTATCCTTGCAATAAGCACGCTAGTTAAACAAAAAACCCCGACTAGCGTCAGCTAGTCGGGGTTCTCTTACAAACCTACATCACTCGTTAGTCCTGCACGGTCGTCGTCTCGCGCTTGGCACGCGAGGCGCGCTTTGCGGGAGCGGCCGGCTCGGCAGCAGCGGCGTTCTGGCGGGCGGCCAAGTCCTCTTTCGAGGTAACCTCGATGCCTTGGTACTCGCGCAGGCCAGTACCGGCGGGGATGAGGTGGCCGACAATTACGTTTTCCTTTAGACCCAGCAGTTCGTCGGCTTTGCCACGGATAGCGGCTTCGCTCAGCACCTTGGTCGTCTCCTGGAAGGATGCGGCCGAGATGAACGAAGCAGTACCCAGCGAAGCCTGCGTGATGCCTTGCAGCGTGGGCTTCGACACGGCGGGATGCGCGTCGCGCACTTCGGCCAACTTGAGGTCGCGGCGGCGGAGCGACGAGTTTTCGTCGCGCAGCTTGCGGGAAGAAATAATCTGACCGGGGCGAAGCTCCGTAGAATCACCGGCATCCACCACGACTTTCATGTCAATGATGATGTCATTCTCTTCCATTAGCGAACCTTTGTCAACCAGTTGGTTTTCGAGGAAGCTCGTGTCGCCAGCGTCCATTACAAGCACTTTCTGCATCATCTGGCGGACGATAACTTCAATGTGCTTGTCATTGATTTTTACACCTTGCAAGCGGTACACTTCCTGAATCTCGTTCACGAGGTACTCCTGCACCGAGCCAGGGCCCTGAATGTTCAGGATATCGCTCGGGGTGATGGCACCGTCGGAGAGCGGGGCACCGGCCCGTACGAAGTCATTGTCCTGCACTAGGATAAACTTCGACAGCGGCACCATGTATTTCCGCTTCACGCCGTCTTTCGACTCCACGAAGATTTCGCGGTTACCACGCTTCACCGAGCCGTAGGTTACCACACCGTCGATTTCCGACACGACGGCCGGGTTCGACGGGTTGCGGGCCTCGAACAGCTCTACTACGCGGGGCAGACCACCGGTGATATCGCGGGTTTTGCCCACGGCACGCGGAATCTTGGCCAAGATGTGGCCGGCTTTCACTTTCGTGCCGTTCTCGACGTTCAAGTGAGCGCCTACCGGCATCGAGTACGACTTGTTGGCGTCGGCGTCAGCACCTTTAGCCGGAATCAAGATTACCGACGGGTTTTGGGCCTTGTCCTTCGATTCTACAATTACCTTCTCGCGGAAGCCCGTCTGTTCGTCGGTTTCTTCACGGTAGGTAATGCCTTCGGTGAGGGCGTCGTATTGCACGGTACCGTCGAACTCGGCCAAAATAACGGCGTTGTACGGGTCCCAGTTAACGAGCTCCTGGCCTTTCTCTACCTCCTGGCCTTCTTTCACCAATAGGAACGAGCCATAAGGCACGTGGTTCGAAATGAACACTTTGCCCGTGCCTTTCTCCACGATGCGGATTTCGCCTGAGCGACCCATTACCACGTTGGTTTCACCACCTTCGGCGTTGACCCCGGCTACGGTACGGATGTCTTCGAACTCAATCACGCCGTTGAACTTAGCGCGGATGTTAGGCTCTACCGAAATGTTCGAGGCCGTACCACCTACGTGGAACGTACGGAGCGTCAGCTGCGTGCCGGGCTCACCAATCGACTGGGCGGCGATAACACCTACCGCTTCGCCTTTCTGCACCATGCGGCCAGTGGCCAGGTTACGGCCATAGCACTTGGCGCAAATACCGCGCTTGCTTTCGCAAGTCAGTACCGAGCGAATCTCAACCGATTCGATGCTAGTAGCGTCGATGCGGCGGGTGGTTTCCTCCGTGATTTGCTCACCAGCAGCCAGAATCAGCTCCTCAGTCAGCGGGTCGATGATGTCGTGTACGGCCGTGCGGCCAAGAATACGCTCGGAGAGCGGCTCCACGATGTCCTCGTTGTCTTTCAACGCGAAGGTTTCGGTACCGCGCAGCGTGCCGCAATCCGGCTCGTTTACGATAACGTCCTGCGAAACGTCTACCAGACGACGGGTCAGGTAGCCGGCGTCAGCCGTCTTCATCGCCGTATCAGCCAGACCTTTACGGGCACCGTGCGTCGAGATGAAGTACTCGATTACGTCGAGGCCTTCTTTGAAGTTCGACAGAATCGGGTTTTCAATAATCTCGCCTACTGAGCCTTGCAGCGACTTTTGGGGCTTGGCCATCAGGCCACGCATGCCGCCGAGCTGACGAATCTGTTCGCGCGAGCCACGAGCGCCCGAGTGCATCATCATGTAGATGGAGTTGAAGCCCTGATTCTCCTTTTCGAGGCGACCCATCAGCGTCTCCGTAATCTGCGAGTTGATGCGCGTCCAAACGTCGATTACCGCGTTGTAACGCTCGTTATTTGTAATCAGACCCATCTGGTAGTTCTGCGTTACGGCAGCTACTTCGGCTTGCGCCTGCTTGATGAGCACGTCCTTCTCCTTCGGAATCTGGATATCGCCCAGACCCATGCTCAGGCCGCCTTTGTAGGCCGACTGGAAGCCGAGAGTTTTGATATCGTCGAGGAAAGCCGCCGTGCGGGCCATGCCCGTGCGCTTGAATACCATCGAGATAATTTGCTGAAGTTTTTTCTTCGTCAGCAGCTCATCCACAAAACCTACTTCCTTGGGCACGAGCTGGTTGAAGAGCACGCGACCGGCTACGGTTTCGATGATTTTGGGCACCAAGTCGTCATTGGCATCGCGCACCATAGTTTTCACCTTGATGTACGCGTGCTTCGACAGCTGCTTCTCGTTGAGGGCAATCACAACCTCTTCGTCCGAGTAGAACGTCCGGCCTTCGCCTTGAATTTTCTCATCATCCGTCGAGCGCTTGCCCTTGGTCACATAGTACAAGCCCAAAACCATGTCCTGCGACGGTACCGCGATGGGCGCGCCGTTGGCAGGGTTCAGGATATTGTGCGAGGCAAGCATGAGCATCGAAGCTTCCAGGATAGCGGCCGGGCCGAGGGGCACGTGCACAGCCATCTGGTCACCGTCAAAGTCAGCGTTGAAGGCCGTACAAACGAGCGGGTGCAGCTGAATAGCCTTGCCCTCAATGAGACGCGGCTGGAATGCCTGGATACCTAGGCGGTGCAGCGTAGGAGCGCGGTTGAGGAGCACTGGGTGGCCTTTCAGCACATTCTCAAGAATATCCCACACCACGGCATCCTTGCGGTCTACAATCTTCTTAGCCGACTTTACCGTCTTCACGATACCGCGCTCGATGAGCTTACGGATAATGAACGGCTTGAACAGCTCGGCGGCCATGTTCTTGGGCAGGCCGCACTCGTGCAGCTTCAGCTCAGGACCAACCACGATTACCGAACGACCCGAGTAGTCCACGCGCTTACCGAGCAGGTTCTGACGGAAGCGGCCCTGCTTGCCTTTCAGCATGTCGGACAGCGACTTCAGGGCACGGTTACCTTCGGCGCGCACGGCGTTCACCTTACGCGAGTTGTCGAAGAGCGAGTCCACGGCCTCTTGCAGCATACGCTTCTCGTTCCGCAGAATCACCTCGGGAGCCTTGATTTCAATCAGGCGCTTGAGGCGGTTGTTGCGGATGATAACGCGGCGGTACAGGTCGTTCAAGTCGGAAGTCGCGAAGCGACCACCGTCCAGCGGCACCAGCGGGCGCAGTTCGGGCGGAATCACCGGCACCATGCGGATTACCATCCACTCGGGCTTGTTTTCCACGCGGGTAGCGGCGTCACGGAAAGCTTCCACTACGCGCAGACGCTTCAGCGCCTCAGCTTTACGCTGCTGCGACGTTTCGTGCGCGGCCGAGTCGCGGAGCGAATAGCTCAGCTCGTCGAGGTTGATGCGCTCGAGCAGCATTTGCAGCGCGTCGGCACCCATTTTAGCGATGAACTTTTGCGGGTCATCGTTGGGCAGCATCTGATTTTCGCGGGGCAGCTTATCGATGATATCCAGGTACTCGTCCTCCGTGAGGAAGTCGAGCTGCTGCACACCTTCTTCAGCTTGTACGCCGGGCTGCACTACCACGTAGCGCTCGTAGTAGATAATCTGGTCGAGCTTCTTGGTGGGCAGGCCCAGCAGGTAGCCGATTTTGTTCGGCAGGCTCTTGAAGTACCAGATGTGGGCTACGGGCACCACCAACTCGATGTGGCCCATGCGCTCGCGGCGCACCTTCTTCTCGGTCACCTCCACGCCGCAACGGTCGCAGATGATGCCCTTGTAGCGAATGCGCTTGTATTTGCCGCAATGGCACTCCCAGTCCTTCACCGGGCCGAAAATCCGCTCGCAGAACAAGCCACCCATCTCGGGCTTGTAGGTGCGGTAGTTAATCGTTTCCGGCTTTACCACCTCGCCCGTGCTGCGCTCCAGAATTCCTTCGGGAGAGGCCAGCGAGATAGTAACCTTCGAGAAGTCCTGTACTAACTTCTTGTTTTTTGCGAAAGCCATTAGGTTGATTTATTAGCTGTTAGCTGTTTGGCTTTTAGCTGTTAGAGTATCTTCTAACAGTTCGACGCTACGAAAAGTGCTCTATAGGTCGGACAGGTACGCCGCATAGTAGATTTCCGTCAGGCCTTAAATTCTCACTATCTATTCAGCGGCTGATTCCTGTGGCTACCCTGACCTGTCTCGGGATAGCTGTTTCGTACCAGCCGCTTATTAACTACTCTTTATAGCTAGTTTCTACCTAGACCAGCAGGTTTACCGGAGTTGGCTCCTAGGCGGCCAACTCCGGTACCTTACTTAGTCGAGCGAAATCTCCAACGCTAGACCACGCAATTCGTGAATCAGTACGTTGAACGACTCGGGAATATTCGGCTTAGGCAAAATGTCGCCTTTTACGATGGCTTCGTATGCCTTGGCGCGGCCTACCACGTCATCCGACTTGATTGTCAGGATTTCCTGGAGCACGTTGGAAGCACCGAAGGCCTCCAGCGCCCACACTTCCATCTCGCCGAAGCGCTGGCCACCGAACTGCGCCTTACCACCCAGCGGCTGCTGCGTGATGAGCGAGTAAGGCCCGATGGAACGAGCGTGCATCTTGTCATCAACCAAGTGACCGAGCTTGAGCATGTAAATCACGCCCACGGTTACCGGCTGGTCGAAGCGGTCGCCGCTCAGGCCATCGTGTAGGTAGGCACGGCCCCAGTCAGGCAGGCCAGCCTCGGTCAGCTCCTTAGCCACTTCGTCTTCGGTAGCACCGTCGAAAATCGGCGTTGCATAGGTGCGGCCCATTTTTAGGCCCGCCCAACCGAGTACGGTCTCGTAAATTTGACCGATGTTCATGCGGCTTGGTACACCCAGGGGGTTGAGCACAATGTCCATCGGCGTGCCGTCGGGCAGGAAGGGCATGTCCTCATCGCGCACAATGCGGGCTACTACGCCTTTGTTACCGTGGCGGCCAGCCATTTTATCACCTACCTTCAGCTTGCGCTTCTTGGCGATGTAAACCTTGGCAAGCTGTACGATACCAGCGGGCAGTTCATCACCAACTTCCAGCGTGAAGCGGTCGCGCTTGAAGCGGGCGGTGATGGTGTTGCGGCGCTTCGCGTAGTTCTTGATGAGCTGTTGCAGCATCTCGTTCACGCGGTTGTCGGCAGTCCAGTGGTCGAGTTGCAGGTCCTTGAAGAGGTTCACTTCTTCCGGCACGGCGTAGTTACTCTCGTCACGGTAAGCGTTTTTGTCGGGGAACAGCGCTTCGCTGATGTTCTTCCGGCCAAATTTCACGCCTTTCGCCAAGACCTCATCGCCGAAGCGGTGCTTGATACCCTGCGAGGTTTTGCCTTCTAGCAAGCCCACCAGCTTATCAATCATGATGGCTTTCACACCGCGCAGTTCGCGGGCGTAACCTTCCTTAAGGTCTTCCACTTCTTTCTTCGACTTGGCGCGAAGGTTTTTGTCCTTCTTAGGCCGCGAGAAAAGCTTGGTGCCGATAACCACCCCATTCAGGGAGGGCGGCGCTTTAAGCGAAGCATCCTTCACATCGCCGGCTTTGTCGCCGAAGATGGCGCGGAGCAGCTTTTCTTCCGGGGTCGGGTCAGTTTCGCCCTTCGGCGTAATCTTACCGATGAGGATATCGCCTTCCTTCACCTCCGCACCCAGGCGGATGATGCCATTGTCATCGAGGTTGCGTACGGCTTCTTCGCTCACGTTCGGAATCTCCGACGTCAACTCTTCTTCGCCACGCTTCGTCTCGCGCACTTCCAGCTCGAACTCTTCGATGTGAATCGAAGTAAAAATATCGTCGCGTACTACGCGCTCCGAGATGACGATGGCATCCTCGAAGTTGTAACCCTGCCACGGCATAAACGCCACCTGCATGTTGCGGCCCAGGGCCAACTCACCGCGGTTGGTGCCGTAGCCTTCGCAGAGCACCTGGCCTTTGGTCACGCGCTCGCCATTTTTCACCAGCGGCGTGAGGTTGAGGCAAGTGTCCTGGTTGGTGCGGCGGAACTTAATGAGGCTGTACGTCTTGCGGTCGGCATCGAAGCTTACTGCCAGTTCATCCTCGTTCAGGTCGTACTTGATGATGATGCGGTTGGCATCTACCGAGTCCACTACGCCATCGCCTTCGGCAATGATGAGCGAGCGCGAGTCGATAGCCGTGCGGCCTTCCAGACCCGTACCCACAATCGGGGCCTCGGGGCGGAGCAGCGGCACTGCCTGGCGTTGCATGTTCGAGCCCATGAGCGCACGGTTGGCATCATCGTGCTCTAGGAACGGAATCAGCGAAGCAGCTACCGATACAATCTGGTTCGGGGCCACGTCCATGTAGGTGTACTCTTCCGGCCCAACGACCGGGAAGTCACCTTCAAAACGACCCTTCACCAGCGTCTGCGTCATCTGACCGTCGTTGTTGAGCAACGAGTTAGCCTGCGCGATGTGGTGCGTGTCTTCCTCCTCAGCGGTCAGGAACTTCACATTCTCGGTCATATCTACCGAGCCGGCTTTCACCGTGCGGTAAGGCGTCTCGATAAAGCCCATCGAGTTGACGCGAGCATGCACGCAGAGCGACGAAATCAAACCGATGTTGGGGCCTTCCGGCGTTTCGATGGTGCACAGGCGGCCGTAGTGCGTGTAGTGTACGTCACGTACCTCGAAGCCAGCGCGCTCGCGCGACAGACCTCCCGGCCCGAGCGCCGATACGCGACGCTTGTGCGTCACCTCGGCCAGCGGGTTGGTTTGGTCCATGAACTGCGACAACTGGTTGGTGCCAAAGAACGAGTTAATCACGCTCGAAAGCGTGCGGGCGTTAATCAGGTCAACCGGCTTGAAGTCCTCGTTATCGCGCACGTTCATGCGCTCCTTGATGGTACGCGCCATGCGGGCCAGGCCCACGCCGAACTGGGCGTAGAGCTGCTCGCCCACGGTACGCACGCGGCGATTGCTCAAGTGGTCAATGTCATCGACAATGGCCTTCGAGTTAATCAAGCCAATCAGATACTTCACAATCAGCACGATGTCCTGATTGGTCAGTACCCGCGACTCCTGCGCCATGTCAATCTGGAGCTTCTTGTTAATCCGGTAGCGGCCTACTTCCCCGAGGTCGTAGCGCTTGTCCGAGAAGAACAGCTTCTGGATGATGTCACGCGCAGTTTCTTCGTCAGGAGCCTCCGTGTTACGGAGCTGACGGTAAATCTGCTCTACGGCTTCTTTTTCCGAATTCGAGTTATCTTTCTGCAAGGTGTTGTAAATGATTGCGAAATCCGCAATGTTTACATTCTCCTTGTGCAGAATAACCGACTTGGCGCCCGCGTCCACGATGGTGTCGATGTCAGCTTCCTCGATAACCGAGTCACGCTCCAGCAATACTTCGTTACGGTCGATAGAAACAACCTCGCCGGTGTCTTCGTCCACGAAGTCTTCCGTCCAGGTGCGGAGCACCCGGGCGGCCAACTTGCGGCCAACGGCCTTTTTGAGGGTCTTTTTGTCGGCTTTCAGCTCTTCGCTCAGGCCGAACAAGTCCAGAATGTCCTTGTCGGTGCCGTAGCCGATGGCACGCAACAGCGTCGTAACCGGAAACTTCTTCTTCCGGTCGATGTAGGCGTACATCACGTTATTCACGTCCGTGGCAAACTCAATCCACGAGCCCTTGAACGGGATAATGCGGGCCGAATACAGCTTCGTACCGTTGGTGTGCTTGCTCTGGGCGAAGAACACGCCTGGCGAGCGGTGCAGCTGCGATACGATAACGCGCTCGGCGCCGTTAATAACAAACGAGCCCTTTTCCGTCATGTACGGAATGTTGCCCAAGAAAACTTCCTGCTCAATCGTCTGGAAGTCCTCGTTATCCTTATCGTTGCAAATTAGCTGCAATTTAGCCTTCAGCGGCACGGCGTAAGTCAGGCCGCGGTCAATGCACTCATCCACCGTGTATTTCGGTGGGTCAACGTGGTAATCGATAAAGTTCAGCACGAAGTTTTCGCGCGAGTCCGAAATTGGGAAGTTCTCGGCAAACACCTTGAACAAGCCCTCATTGGTACGGCTCGCGGCGGCCGTTTCGAGCTGAAAGAACTCCTGGAACGACTGCACTTGCACGTCTAGGAAGTCCGGGTACTCGATAACTTTCTTAATCTTGGCGAAATTGATTCGCTCACTGGCCCCAGTCAGGTGTTTGACTTCGGCGGCCTCAGTTGCTTGCGGTGTAGCCAATTGGAAAGGTTTTAAAAATGTACACGTAAGCTATTGTAGTTACGCGAGTTAACTATACTATCAACCTTAGTCCGGAAGTTTGCTCTCACATCTGCACCTACAGCGAAAGCCTTCAGACAAACTCAGGCGCATTGAGCGCAGCAAAGGACCTTACCACGTTGCGTATCAAATGAGTCCGAAACTCTTCTGATGGGTAACGTGATAAGGTCCTCGTATTTTGCTTCGCTCCATGCGGAATGATAGAAGAAGAAAACTGCTAGCGTAAGACAACCAAAGCCGAGGGCTTTGAGTTGCAAAAGGTAACTTATTCTCTACAAACAGGAAAAGACCTGGCTAAGTGCCAGGCCTAATCCGTTGCGGGAGCAAGCCCGTAGGCGAACCTACTTAACTTCTACTTCAGCACCAGCTTCTTCGAGCTGCTTCTTCAGTGCTTCGGCTTCGTCCTTAGCGATGCCTTCTTTCAGGGGCTTGGGAGCACCGTCAACCAGTTCCTTAGCCTCTTTCAGGCCCAGGCCGGTCAGGTCTTTCACCAGCTTAACTACTGCCAGCTTCTGGCCACCAGCAGCTTTCAGGATTACGTCGAACGAGGTCTTCTCTTCGGGAGCCTCAGCAGCAGCGCCAGCACCACCACCAGCTACCATTACGGGAGCAGCAGCAGCGGGCTCGATGCCGTACTCATCCTTCAGGATGCCTGCGAGTTCGTTTACTTCTTTAACGGTGAGGCTAACAAGCTGCTCAGCGAAGGCTTTCAAATCTGCCATTTCTGTAGATTATTAAAAAAAGGTTGTATTGAAAATTGAAAGTTGAAAAGGATGAGCAGCGGTTAGCCTGCAGCTTCTTCTTTTTCGGAAAGCGTTTTGAGGATGCCAGCCAGCTTGTTGCCGCCGCTCGACAGAGCCGAGATAACGTTTTTGGCGGGCGATTGTAGCAGGCCGATGAGTTCACCGAGCAGTTCCTGCTTGCCTTTGATGGTGGTGAGGCCTTCCAGCTGGTCAGCACCGATGTAGATGCTGGAGTCGATGAAGGCACCTTTCAGCGCGGGCTTCGGCGTCACGCCACGGCCGTAGGCCTGCGCTTTGTAGAAGTCCTTGAGCAGCTTTGCGGGAGCATTACCGCTCTCTTTCGAGAACAGTACGCCCGACTGGCCTTTCAGCGCCGCGTCCATCTCAGCCGTGTCGCCACCTAGAGTATCGAGGGCTTTGCGGATGAACGAGTTCTTATAGACTTTGAACTCCATGCCACGGTTGTAGCATAGACGACGGAAGTCGTTGATTTTCGCTACCGACATGCCCGAGGCATCGGCAATATAGAATGCGTTGTGCGACTGAAACTTCTCGCTCAACTCATCCACGAGGGCTTGTTTTTCTTCCCGATTCATGGTTGGTTGATGTTAATTAGCTAGCGGAAGAAACCGTGCTGTCAACCGGAACGCCGGGCGACATGGTGCTACTCAAGGTGATGCTGCGGATGTAGGTGCCTTTCGACGAAGAAGGCTTCAGGCGACCAAGCGTCTGAATAACTTCCAGCGCGTTCTCGGCCAGCTTGCTGGGCTCGAACGATACTTTACCTACCGAGCAGTGGATGATGCCGGTTTTGTCAACTTTGAAGTCGATTTTACCAGCTTTCACTTCCTGCACAGCCTTAGCCACGTCG
>Ga0182232_1000317_pt1:10000-12822 | contig 12822 bp, 6 predicted proteins | sample G6R1MG_30_FD_155484 | JGI IMG/M metagenome (GOLD analysis project Ga0182232, IMG submission 155484) | Phyllosphere microbial comminities from miscanthus, Michigan, USA - G6R3_NF_07NOV2016_LD2 MG | ecosystem: Host-associated > Plants > Phyllosphere > Phylloplane/Leaf | place: USA... | reverse complement strand
CGATGTCGGCTCTTCCTATCATACCGAAGCAGAATTCGGTAAGCGTTGGATTGTTCACCCACTAATAGGGAACGTGAGCTGGGTTTAGACCGTCGTGAGACAGGTTAGTTTTACCCTACTGATGGAGGGTTATCGCAATAGTAATTCAACTTAGTACGAGAGGAACCGTTGATTCAGGTAATTGGTATTTGCCCCTGTCCGATCGGGCAATGGGGCGAAGCTACCACCTGCTGGATAATGGCTGAACGCCTCTAAGCCAGAATCCGTACTAGAAGCGATGATGTTGGTCCCGCACATGTTACTTGTGTTTGAATAGAGCTTTGCTCGTGAACCATAGTTGGCGGGTCTCGGCTGCCTTGACGGAAAGGTCTTGGTAGCTTGCCTGCGTATTACAATCAAAATATGGGCGGGGGTGAATCCTTTGCAGACGACTTGAATGGGAACGGAGTGCTGTAAGCAGTAGAGTAGCCTTGTTGCTACGATCTGCTGAGGCTAAGCTCTTGTTCTAAAGATTTGTTCGACTATGTCGAACTTTTCCCCCTTCCACCAGCAAGGGGAGAGACTCCCCGCATATATATCACGTCCATTTGCCTTTGCGCTTTTTGGACCTCTGCCATATATATGTGCTGCTGCTGCCGCTGCTGCTGTATATGCAGCAGCTTCGCTTCTCTGCTGCACAGAGGGAGAGACTCTGTAGATATGTATAGGTAGTTGGTTGCTGTGTAGACAGCAGCTGGCTGCCTCGCTTTTGCTGTATTGTCTGAGAGAGAGACTCCCCTGATGTATAACTGCTGTGGTGCCTTGGCTGCACATAAATCAGTAAATATGCAGGCTCTCACTTCTCAGCCAACCTGCAGCAGGCAAATGTGTGGCCACACCAGGCTCTGCACAGCCCTGGCACTCCATGATATACTGCACAGCAGCTCAGGGCTCACTGTTGCAGCATGCACAGGTGCAGAGATGGCATATGGCAGCACACTGCACCCTTATACATTCTGATACTGCACAGGTGACCATGCCAGCAGCTCTGCACACATGCTGGAGCATCTGGCAGCAATATAGCACAGTCCTAGGCACAGCAGAGCGCACCCAGCACATGCAGGAGCCCTGTTCTGGGCCTAACCCTAAAAGTGCTGTTTTGCAGATTGCTGCTTGCAGCACACAGCTGTGCTTCCAAAAACCCACCTAACCCTAATTCTACACCATCTGCAGCTGCCCACACACCCACAGAGCCACAGCAGGCCCCAGATTTTAGCAGCTTAGGGTTACAGCCCCCAATCACATTTTGACAGCAAAAATGGACACAACACTGCACACACACACCCAGCAAGGGGAGGTCAAGCTAGAATTAGGGTTAGAGGGTGCACAATTAGGGTTAGAAGGCACAGAGGCTGGTTAGGGCAGAGTTAGAGCACAGCAGGGCGCCTAGAACACACTTTTGCATCTGGTGCCCCATGTTTAGGGTTGGGACCTGGCTAGAACTGAGTTTTAGGGTTAGCCTAGGACCCCCTAGAAGGGCCTCACAGCCCCTTCCCCCTGTTTCAAAAGTCACAGCCCCTTCCCCCTGTGTTCAAAGTCGCCCTTCCCCCTGTGTTCTCAAAGCCGCAATGTGGGCATTGCGGCAAAGCCGCAATGTGGGGATCCTAACCAGCAATTGCCCTAACCCTAAAATCAGGCCTCTAAGAGGTGGCAAAGCCTAACCTCTGCTCTAACATGAATTTTGATGCTAAAAACTAGGGCAGAAGTGCGCTCCAGGCTGAATGGCAAGCAGAACAAGCTTCTAGGGGGGTATACACAGGGGTGGCTGGTGCCTAACCCTAACCAGCGCTTAACTAGGAGAAGGCAAACAATCTCTAACCTCAGGAGAGCAAAACAGGATATCTGAGGTGAGCAGAACAAGCAGAAAAAAGCCTCTAACCCCTGTGTAAACATGCTCTAACCCAGGAAATGAGCATGTATACCCCCTCTCTAACCCCTGCTGAGCCTAATGCTGCCCCCCAATGCTAACAGAGACCCATGTGCACATGCAGAAGGCTCATTAGGGTTAGAGCAGTCTGGCAGAGATGGGGTATATCATGGGCGCGCGCCCAAGAACTAACATCTTCGGCCATAGAACCCTGAAAGCACCGCATCCCGTCCGATCTGCGAAGTTAAGCAGGGTATCGCCTAGTCAGTACTGCGGTGGGGGACCACGCGGGAATCCTGGGTGCTGAAGTTACCTTTTGCTGCTGGCACGTGCATCAACTTTTTGCATGACAGCAGAGCTGCATGCTTGGTCAGCAGCAGGTTCTGCTTAGTCAGCATGACTCAATGCTAACTCAGCAGCCTCCACCTGATGTTTTGCAGGTGATTTAGGGCAGAGTGGATAAAAGTGACCAAAATATGCGTTTTTGCAGTAGCAGTGCCTAGTAACGTAGGCAAGGTTGCGGTGACGAAAAAACGGCCCAACTTTTTGACATCGAAATTATATTTTCAGATCGCGTATACGTATACGTAAGAATCGGCACACGTGAGCCGGTTTATGAAAACGCGTAAATTTGCGCGCGGCAATACAAATTCACTGACTATAGAAATACGTGAGATTTGTAAGCGCTTTATTACAATTTCCACCCTCAGGGAGGGCAACCTCCCGAGAGAAGATTGAAAATGAGGCATGCCTCAAGTAGGTCACACTCGAAAGACCATCGAACCTATCTTCATTGCTTAGCAGCTTAATCCTCACGGGTGGAGCTCGGCATGATTGGGGACGATAGGGTGATAGATCAGCAATGATCAGTCTCCTTGCCAGACTTGTTCCGCCTTCGGGTGTTGACAACAAGCAC
>Ga0182232_1000316_pt1 | contig 12831 bp, 4 predicted proteins | sample G6R1MG_30_FD_155484 | JGI IMG/M metagenome (GOLD analysis project Ga0182232, IMG submission 155484) | Phyllosphere microbial comminities from miscanthus, Michigan, USA - G6R3_NF_07NOV2016_LD2 MG | ecosystem: Host-associated > Plants > Phyllosphere > Phylloplane/Leaf | place: USA: Michigan... | reverse complement strand
CGGCGCCGAGGGCGCAGTTGAGGCCCACGCTCAGCAGCGGCAGGTGCCGGATGCTGTTCCAGAAGGCCTCTACCGTTTGGCCGCTCAGGGTGCGGCCCGAGGCGTCGGTGATGGTGCCCGAAATCATGACCGGCACCTGCCGGCCGCCCTCGTCAAAGAACCGTTGCACCGCGAATAGGGCGGCCTTGGCGTTCAGCGTGTCGAAGATGGTTTCGATGAGCAGCGTGTCCACGCCGCCATCCACGAGGCCGCGCACCTGTTCGAGGTAAGCGGTAGCCAGCTCATCAAAGGTCACGGCCCGAAAGCCGGGGCGGTTGACGTCGGGCGAGAGCGAGGCTGTGCGGTTAGTGGGGCCGATGGCCCCGGCCACGAAGCGTGGCTGCTCGGGCGTGCTGTACTCATCGGCTACCTCGCGAGCCAGGCGCGCCGACTCGTAGTTCAGCTCATACACCACGTGCTCCAAGGCATAGTCGGCCTGCGCGATGGTAGTGCCCGAGAAGGTATTGGTTTCCACCATGTCGGCCCCGGCCGCGAAATACTCGGCGTGAATGGCCCGAATGATGTCAGGCCGCGTGAGGCTCAGCAGGTCGTTGTTGCCGCGCAGCGGGTGGGTGTGGTCGGCAAAGCGGGTGCCCCGAAAGTCGGCCTCTTCCAGCGGGTAGCGCTGAATCATGGTGCCCATGGCACCATCGAGCACCAGCAGGCGCTGGCGCAGCAGCGCGGGCAGCGGCGAAATACAGGCGGGGTCGGGGGCGACGGGCGGGGCAGCGGGCGAAACGGCGGGCATAGTCTTCTGGGGCAAAAACACGGCAAAAACCGCTATCCAGAAAGAAAGCCGCGCCGGGCGGCGCAGGTTCCGGCTGATATCTTTTTCGGCCCAATTGCTTGGCCGAACAGGAGTTGGCACCTACTCGGGGTAAGTTGCCAAGACGTCGTCGGGCCTGGTCCCTCGGTCTTTCTGGATAGCAGCAGGCACGAAGATACAACGGCGGACTCTACTTTGCTTGAAACCTGAATTAATTAGCCTTAGCTAACCTGGTAGACGCAAAAAAGCGCCTTCCCGGCGAGGGAAAGCGCTTTCGAAACTTATTGGCGAAGCGGCGCTTACGGGAAAAGCACGGCGCGGTAGTTGGTCGGGTTGACGGGTTGGATAGTGGAGCCGTAGTAGCCGTTGATAACCCGAATCCACTCATTGGCCACCAGGGCGTAGCCGCGGGGCGTGGGGTGCACGCCATCGAGCGAGAAGATATTGCCGCTGGCGAAAGTGGTGGTGTTGTTTACGCCGTTGGCTACTACGCCGGTATTACCAACCGAGGTGAAGAAGGTGTTCATATCCACTACCGGCACCTTGAAGCGCAGGGCCGTTTTGGCGATGATGTTGTTGAGCTGCGTGGTGCGGGCCAGCACGGCCGCCTGCTCGTCGGCATCGAGCACGTACTGGTTGGGCAGGGGGTTGGTAGGCAGGCTGCCGGCGCCGGTGGCTACCACGGCCTGGGCCGTGAGGGTCAGTAAATCGGCGCTGGTGGCCAGGCGCACGGGGGTAGCGGTGCTGGAGGTTTGGATGAACACGCCCGGCGAAGCCGCGTTGGCCGCCTTAAAGGCGGCGGCCACGGCCGCCACCGTTACGGTGCGGAAATAAGGAATATTGGCCACGGCCGGAATGTTGGCTACCGCGCCTTTTACAGTGCCGTTCTTGGAAATGGTGCCCAGAATGGCCCGGTAGCCACTACCGAAGCGGGTAGTATCGGTGAGGCCGCCGAAGGGGTTGAGCAGCGATACGACGCCGCCTGCCGTAGCGTAGGCCAGCACGTCGTTGTTGCCCATCCAGCAGGTGAAGAAGGTGGGAGTTTTCTGGCCGATGTAGGTTACATAATCCTTAGCTGGCCTCTCGGCTTGCGTCAGCAGGCGCTCATAAAAGGGGTTGAGCAGCCCGTAGGGCGCCTGCCCACCCGTGAGCGCCGACACGCTGCTGAGCACCGAAATACCCGGCACGCCCAGGTTATCGGGCTGCGTGCCCGAGTAGGCTTCGAGCTGATTCTCACCGCTAAGTAGCTTGTTGCCCGTGGCGGCTAATAGCTCACCGAGGTAGTTGTTGGCCGCGGTGGGCTGCGTAGGAGCCAGCGCCCCATTCACGGTTCGCAGCTGGATGTAGCCCGAACCATCCTTTTTGCCGGCCGAAAAGGCGGGCTGCACGAAGCTCGCCGGCCCCTTGCCGGTGGCGCCAAACTGCTGGGCCAGCAGGGCGGGGTAGGAGGTAGCCTGGGCCTCGTTGTAGAGGCCGCCATCGCTGTAGCCGGCGGTGAGCGAGTTGCCCACGGCCACGTAGCTCGTGAAGTCGAGCGGGCCGGGGCTGGCGCTCGGCGCGTCGATGTCGGCCTGGCAGCCGGCCAGGCCGACGCTCAAACCCAGCAGCGCCAGCGCGGGCCGCGCGGCACGGGCAGCGAGAAGAGAAAAAGTAGTCATAACGCGAATACGGGTGGGAAAAAGTCAGCCTTAGAACTTGTAGTGCACGCCGATGCCGGGCACGCTGATAACCGTTTTGTAGGTGCCGGCCACGCGGTCGGTGGTGCCGTTGGCCAGCAGGTCGGCCTGGCTTTGGCTGCGCTTGGCAAAGTCCTCGAACAGGAAGGACCCGTCGATGCCGAAGTGCTCGCTGACCTGGTAGGTGAAGCCCGCCGTGAGGCCCACGCGTTCAGCATCCGGCGTTTCGGGCGTCACGTAGCCGTCGCGCACGCAGGAGAAGTCGTAGAAGCCCCCGGCGCGCACCGTGAATTTATCCGACACCTTGTACTGCCCGCCCAGGCGCAGCGCCAAGGCATCCTTGTAGTTGCGCACCGACGACGAGCTGGTGCTGCCGCCCAGCACGCCACCCGAGTAAGTGAAATCGAGCGACTGGTAGCGGCTCCAGCCCACGAGGTTGGCGTCGAGGGCCAGCGTCAGCTGCTCGGTGGGGCGCACGCCCACGCCGAGGCTGTACACGGCGGGCAGCGGCAGGGTCGCACTGAAGTTCTTGGCCGTGAAGCTGCTGGCTACCGAACCGGGTACGTTGCTCACCGTCACGTCGCCGCTGCTGATGCGCGCGTCGATGGCCGAGCGGTAGCTGGCCCCGATGCTGAACTTATCGCTGGGCTTGAACATAATGCCCACGTTGTAGCCCACCTTGTGCTCGGCCTTGCCCGTAAGCTGGGCGTGCGCCACGGCACCATTTTGGCCCTGAATGGGAATGTCGCGCTGCAAGTCCACGTCGCCCAGCGCCAGCACCACCAGGCCCGCGCCGATGCCCAGCTTGGGCGTAATGGCGTAGGAAGCAGTTAGTTGCCCAAACACCGAGCGCAGGTTGATGTCGGTGAGCGTGTAGCGGCCCGTCCAGCCCTGGGCGTAGTGCAGCTCGCTGCCGAAGGGCGTGTACACGCCCACGCCTACTTTAAACTTGTCGCTGATGCTGTAGCCCGCGTAGCCGTTGAAGGGAAAAACGTTCTTGTTCTGAAGCGTTTCCTGGGGGCCGCCGCCATCGCCGCGAAACGAGATGCGCGGCACGGCCATGTTGAGGCCGCCCTGCACGCTGTTGTAGGCCACGAACACAAACGCGCCGGGGTTGTAGAACTGCGCCGCCTGGTCGAGGTAGAGGCCGGTGCCGGTGCCGCCCATGCCCACGTTTTTCTGGCCTGAAAGGCCGACCTGGAATCCGCTGGCTTGCACGCCGGTAGTGGCGACCAACAGGGCGCCTCCGGCAAGGAGTAGCGATTTTGCCTGCATACTAGAGTAAATGGGTGGGTGAGAAAGTGGGCTAAAGGTATTGCGTATTTACCAAAAAACAGTCGGCATGCCGACTATATTTTAGGCTGAAAAGACTGCAAAGCTATTGCCGACCCACTGGCGGCGGCCACCGGCCCAAAAGCCGCCTTGCGCACGGGGCGGGCGGCCCTTGCCGGCGGCGGCTGGCCTGGCCCGTCCTTAGGCGCACTACCGTATTTATAAACATTAACTTAACCCGGAAAAATAGGTTTGGGTGGTAGTTTTGTACTACTCTTTCCCCATAACTTCCACTGTATGCTAAAACGATTCCGTAAACTGGGTCTGTTGGGTGGGCTGGCGCTGGCCTCGGCCGGTGCGCACGCCCAAACGCAGGCCTCCCTGGGCACCACCAATCCCTACGTCGAAACCTTCGACAACCTGGCTGCCGGGCTGCCGGCGGGCTTCAACCTCTATACGGGGGCCTCGGCTACCAGCCTCGGCACCAGCCCCACCGCGGCCCAGGTTATCCTGACGCCGGGCACTACCACCGCCTGGGCCAACACCACCGGCGCGTTCAAAAACTTCGCCTCGGCCACGAGCGGCCTGCCGGCCACGGCCAGCACCGCCGACCAAACGGCGGCCCCCAACCGCGCGCTGGGCGTGCGCCAAACCGGCTCGTTTGGCGACGGCACCAGCAGCACCGGGGCCGGCCCGGCGTTCGCGTTCAAGATTGACAACACGACCGGCAAAACCGACTTTGCGCTGAGCTTCAAGCTGCAATCGCTCGACAACTCGACGGCCGTGGGGCGCACTACTACCTGGCGTGTCGACTACGGCCTCGGGGCTACGCCCAGCGCGTTCACGCAGGTAGGCACCACGTCTACTACCATGTCGGCGTTTGCGAGCACTACCATTACGGCCAGCTTTGGCGGCGCGCTCGACAACCAGGGTGGCCCGGTCTGGATTCGGGTAACGGCCCCAGCGCAGACGACGGGCTCGGGCAACCGCCCCAGCTCGGCCATCGACGACTTTACGCTGAGCTGGCAAACCAACTCGACGGCCCCGCAGCTGTCGGCCGCCCCCGGCGCGCTGGCTTTCGGCAACCAGAACATTAATACGCCCTCGGCCCCGCAGACCTACACCCTGACGGGCAGCAACCTGACGGGCGACGCCACGGTAACGGCCGCGGCGCCCTTCAGCGTGTCGAAAGACGGCGTGAGCTACGGCCTCACGGCCACCTACACGGCCGCCGAGCTAGCCGCCGGCCCCAAGCCGGTGTACGTGCGCTTTACGCCCACCACTTCGAGCCAGGCTACCGGCCCCGTGTCGGGCAGCATCACCAACAGCAGCGCGGGCGCGGCTACCCGCACCGTAACGGCCACCGGCGCGGGCGTGGACCCCGCCCAAACGGTGTACTCGTTTAATAACTGCGTTAATGCCAGCAACCTTTCGGATGGCTGGCTGCAATACAGCGTAACCGGGGCCCAAACCTGGGCCTGCACCACTTTTGGCCGCGACCCCGGCGCGCCGGCCGGCACGGCCGCCTACCCCAGCGCGGTGCAGATGAACGGCTACGCCAACAGCGCCAACGTGAGCAACGAGGACTGGCTGATTTCGCCCGCCCTGGCGCTGGCCGGCACTACGTACCCGCTGTTTTCGTTCTGGAGCCGCACGGCTTTTGCCGGCCCGCAGTTGCGCCTGCTGGTGTCGACCAACTACCCCGGCACGGGCAGCCCCGTGGCCACGGGCGTGACCTGGACCGACCTGAACGCGACCTTCCCCGCTACGGGCTCCGACGTGTGGACCCAGACCGCCAACGTGGACCTGAGCGCCTACAAAACGGCCGGCGTGTACGTGGCCTTCGTGTATAAATCGACCACCGACGAAGCCGCCCGCTGGACCGTCGACGACGTAGTGCTGACCAACTCGGCCACGCCCGCCCCGCCCGCCGTGCGCCTCAACCCCGCCAGCTTCAGCTTCGGCTACCGCGCCACTGGCACCAGCACCGTGCAAACCCTGAACGTAACGGCTACCAGCCTCACCGGCAACCTCACCGTAACGTCGTCCAACGCCGCGTTTCAGGTATCGAAAGACGGCACCTCGTTTGCCAGCAGCATCACCTACACTACCGCCGAGGCGTCGGGCAAAATCGTGCCCGTGCGCGTGCGCTTCCAGCCCACGGTGGCCTCCACTACCTACGCGGCCACGGCTACCGTGGCTACGGCCGGCGTGGCTGCCCAAAGCCTGGCGCTGAGCGGCAACACCTACGACGTGGCCAACACGCTGGAAGTGGTGAACTGGAACGTGGAGTGGTTTGGCTCGCCGGCCGCCGGCTTCGGCCCCGACGATAAAGCCCTGCAGTACACCAACGTGAAGTCGGTGCTGAACCAACTCAATGCCGACGTATTTGCCCTGCTCGAAGTAGTGGACACCCTGAGCCTGAACCGGCTCGTGGCCACCATGCCCGGCTACGCCTACCGCGTGTCGGACTTTGGCTCGGCGGCCGACAACAACACGGACCCCGACTACCGCCTGGCCCAAAAGCTGGCTTTTGTGTACCGCACCAGCGTGGTCAAAAACCCGAAGTTCACGGCCTTTTTCCGCTCGACCCAGGGCACCAGCTACACCAACTGGTCGTCGGGCCGCTTCCCCTTCGTGATGCAGGCCGACGTGGTGCTGAACGGCGTGACCCGCCCCGTAACCTTTGTGGCCATCCACGCCAAGGCGAATACCGACCCGGTCGTGACCTCGTATGCCCGCCGCAAAGCCGGTGCCGACGAACTCAAAGCCAAGCTTGATGCCGACTACGCCGGCAAAAACGTAATCGTGCTCGGCGACTTCAACGACGACCTCGACCAGACCATCACGGCCGGTATCGTGCCGCCCATCACCTCGTACAGCGCCTTCACCACCGACGCCGTCAACTACCCCTCGCCCACGCTGCAAGAGCTGAGCCTGACGGGCCAGAAATCGACGGTGGGCTACAACGACGTGATTGACCACGTGGTAACGACGAAATCGCTTTACAACTCCTACATCAGGGGCACGACCGAGATTCAAACCGGCGTGGCGAATACCATCGCCAACTACGGCAGCACCACCTCGGACCACTACCCCGTGCAGACGCGCTATGCCTTCGTGGCTAACAACCTCGTGGTGAACACGCCCAGCCAGCCGGTAGCCACTGGCACCTACGACAACGTGACCGTAACCAGCGCCGGCCAGGGCACTCTGCAAGGCCCGCTGACGCTGTATGGCACCCTGACCGTGGAGGCCGGCGGTAGCCTCGACACCAACTGCCAGCCCATCACGGGCAGCGGCAACTTTGCGGTGGCCGATGGCGGCACGCTCAGCATCTGCGACGCGGCGGGCATCGCGGCCACCGGCAGCACCGGCGCGGTGCAGGTAACGGGCACGCGCTCGTTTTCCTCGGCCGCCAGCTACGTGTACAACGGCACGGCGGCCCAGATTACCGGCTCGGGCCTGCCCAGCCAGGTGCGCGCCCTGACGACGACCAACGCCAGCAACCTGGCCCTGAGCCAGCCCCTGGCCGTGGCCCAAACCCTGACCGTAGCCAACACCGGCAACGTGGTGCTGAGCCAGCCCCTGACCCTGCTGAGCAGCGCCACTGGCACGGCCCTGGTCGTGAACAGCGGCCGTGGCTTTGTGAATGGCATCGCCACTGTGCAGCGCTACCTCGATGGCAGCCTGAATGCCGGCCCCGGCTACCGCCAGCTGGCGGCCCCGGTGGGCAACACCACCGTGGCCGACCTGGCCACCGCTAGCTTCACGCCCGTGGTAAACCCGGCCTACAACACCAGCGCCCAGCCCAACTTCGTGCAGCCCTTCCCCACGGTGTATGGCTACGACGAAAGCCGCCTGAGCCTGACCAACAACCTGCCGGTATTTGACAAAGGCTGGTACTCGCCGAGCAGCCTCACCGACCCGCTGGTGCCGACCGTTGGCTACACCGTGAACCTCGCCGCCAACCAGGTGGTCGACTTTATGGGCTCGCTCAACAACAATACCTTCACCCGGGTAATGACCCGCAGCAACCAAACCAACGACGGTGGCTGGCAGCTGGTGGGCAACCCCTACCCCGCGCCCCTCAACTACGCGGCGGTAAGCGCTACTGACCGCCCGAACCTCAACGCGGCCATCTACGTGAGCCAGAGTATCGGCCAGTACGCTAACACCTACCGCACCTACGTCAACGGCATCGGCAACCCCATCATTCCGCTGGGCCAGGCCTTCTTCGTGCGCGTAGCGGCTGGCCAAACCAACGCTTCCCTCACGCTGCGCAACAGCCACCGCGTTACCGAATACGACGGCCGTGCCCAGGTGGCCGTGCAGCGCACCACCGGCGAAACCCGCCCGGTCCTCAACCTGACGCTGGCCGCCGCCAACGGCAGCGCCGACGCCCTCTACGTGTATGCTGAAAGCGGCGCCACCGCCGGCTTCGACCAGCAGCAGGATGCCGCCAAGCTTGCCAACCTCACGGGCCTGAACCTGGCCGCCCTCACCAGCGCCGGCCAGCCGCTCAGCGTGCAGGGCCTGCCGGCCCTGGCGGGCCGCGTGGCCCTGCAAGTGCAGGTGCCGGCCGCCGGCACCTACACCTTCGCCGCCGCCGAGCTGCTGAACCTGCCCGCCGGCACCCAGCCGGTGCTCGAAGACACCAAAACCGGCCAGCGCACGCCGCTGGTAGCCGTGGGCAGCACCTACACCTTCACGGTGGCCGCTGGTGAGGCCCTCGCCGGCCGCTTCTGGCTGAACCTGACCACGGCTAGCCCCTTGGCCACCGCCAGCCCGCTGCAAACCGAGCTCACCCTGTACCCCAACCCCACGCACGAGGGGCAGGCTACGCTGCTCGTGCCCGCTGGCACGGCCGCCGGCCAGGTGCAGGTGCTCGACGCCCTGGGCCGCCTGGTGCGCCAGCAGCCGCTGGCCGCTGGTGGCGCCACCACCCTCAAGCTCGCTGGCCTGCCGGCCGGCGTGTACGTGGTGCGCGTGCAGGCTGGTAGTGAGCAGGCTACCCGCCGCCTCACCATCGACTAAGGCAAGGGCGGGGGCCTGAAACCCGCCTTTTTGCCTGGCTTTTGAAAGCGCCCGTCGGCTGTGCCGGCGGGCGCTTTTTTGTGCGTGTCGGGGCGCTGGTGAGGCTGTTTGCGAATGCCGTGAAATCATTGGCAGGCAGGCTTTTGGGCTAGCGTGCTATGTTGGCCCAGGCCAGCCTAAGAGCGCCGGTGCCGGCTGGCTAGCGTCCAGGTAATGCGCTGAAAGCTTGGGTTTTGGGCGAAGAAAATATTCTGCCGCTATGCCTCAGTATTGGCATAATATGAATATCTGGTGAATATATTCGCCTTTCTAAAGGTGCTTGGCCTAAGCGTTGGGTTTTCAGCACACTACTTCTCATTGCGTCTCATTTGGTTTCTCTTTACCCTCCTTTTTCATGCCTAAAACCTTACTTAGCAAGTCGCCGCGTCGGCTGTTTCAGCTGGCCTCTACGGCCCGGCGCTGGTCGTGCGCCCTGGGCACCGGGCTTTTGCTGCTGGCGAGCCGGGGCGCCCAGGCACAGGCCCTGAGCGGCGCCTACACCATCAACAGCGCGCAGCCTACGGGCGGCACCAACTTTGCCACCTTCGCCGAAGTGGCTGGCCGCCTGAGCCTGAGCGGCGTGACGGGGCCGGTAACCATCGCGGTTTCGGGCGGGCCGTACACCGAGCAATTCCTGCTGGGCACAATACCGGGCACCAGCGCCACCAACACCGTGGTGCTGAATGGCGGCGGCAGCACCCTGCAGTTTGCCTCGGCCAATACCAGCCAGCGGGCCGTGGTGCTGCTGAACGGAGCCGACTATGTAACCATCAACAACCTGACTATCAACGCTACGGGCGGCACTTACGGCTACGGTATTTTGCTCACCAGCAACGCCGACAATAACAAGATTACCAACAACACCATCAACGCGGACATTGCCACGACCTCACTCAACTTCGCGGGCATTGCGGTGAGTGGCTCGGCCACGAGCGCCACCGCTACCGGCGACACGGGCAGCAACAACCTCATCGAGGGCAATACCGTGAACGGCGGCTACTACGGCATCTCGCTGCAAGGCAACACCACTACCTTCAGCCAGGGCAACGTGGTGCGCAACAACCAGGTACGCGATTTTTACATCTACGGCATCTACACGGGCTACCAGGACGGCACCCAGCTGGTGGGCAACGACGTGGCCCGGCCGCTACGCGCCAACCCCAGCTCATTTTACGGTATTTATGCCTTCGGCCTCTCGCGCGGGGTGTCCATCGAGAAAAACAAGGTGCACGACCCCTTTGCCGGCAACCCGACCTCGACCAGCCTTATGTACGGCATCTACCTGGTAACGGGCGCGGGCGCCACGGCCAGCGCGCCCAACGACGTGGTGAACAATGTACTCTATAACCTGAGCGGCAACGGCGTGCAGTACCCGATTTACAGCTCGGGCGCGGCTTACAGCCGCATTTATAACAACACGGCCACCTGCGATAACCAGGCCTCGACCACTACGTCGGCCACCTACGGCGTGTACAGCACGGGCGCCAATGCCGACATCAAGAACAACGTAATCAGCATCACGCGCGGCGGCACGGGCACCAAAACCGCCCTCTACACCACCAATACGCCCACTAGCAACTACAACGACCTATACGTGCCCGCCGGCAACGTGGGCTACGCCAGCACCAGCTACGCCACCCTGGCGGCCTGGCAGGCGGCGGGCTTCGACCAGAACAGCGTGGCGGCCGACCCGATTTTCGCGGCTCCCGCCACCGGCAACCTCGTGCCCGCCAACTCGCAGCTCAACAACGCCGGCACGCCGCTGGCCCGCGTGACCGACGACATCACGGGCGCGGTGCGCGGCGCGGCCCCCGATATGGGCGCCTACGAGTTTGCGCCCGTGGCCATCGACCTGGCCGCCGCTGGCCTGGCCGGCCCGGCCGCTACCTCGGCGTGCTACGGCCCGGCCGAAGCCGTGAGCGTGCAGGTGCGCAACGGCGGGGCTAATACGCTCAACTTTGCCACCAACCCCGCCACCGTGACGGTGGTGGTAACGCCGCCCACCGGCCCGGCCCAGACCTTCACCACTACCCTGAATACCGGCACGCTGGCCAGCGCCGCCACCCAGACCATCGCCCTGCCGGGCGCACTCAATATGATTGCGGTAGGCACCTACGGCTTTGCCATCACGGCCACCGTGGCCGGCGACCTCAACGCCAGCAACGACGTGCTGGCGCCCGCCGTCAGCCGCACCGTGCTGGCCCCGGTGGCGGGCACGGTGTCGCCGGCTACCAGCGACGTGTGCCTGAACGGCACGGCCCCGCTGACGCTGACGGGCTCGGACAACGGCACCGTGCAGTGGCAGCAATCGACTGATAATATTACGTTTACCGATATTGCCGGTGCTACCAGCGATACGTACACCACGGCGGCCCTTACCGCCACTACGTACTTCCGCGCCCGCACCGGCTGCAACGCCACCACCGTGCTCAGCAACGTGAGCACCATCACGGTCACCAACCCGCAGGTGCTGACGGTGAGCACGCCGCTGACGGTGTGCGCGGGCAGCCCGGCCACCCTCACGGCCACCGGCAGCGCCGGCACTACGCTGCGCTATTTTGACACCGCCACCGGCGGCACGGCGCTCGGCACGGGCGCCAGCTTTACCACGTCGGCCGTCACGGCCTCGCGGCAGTTCTTCGTGGAAGGCGTGAATGGGCAGTCTTCCACGGCTGGGCCGGCCACCAATGCCATCGGCGCGGCCGGTGGTACCAACCTGACCTATGGGCTGATTTTCTCGGTAACTACTCCTACTAACCTCAACGGGGTGTATGTGTACCCCACCTCGGCTGGCCCCATCAATATTGAGTACCAGAGTAGTACTAATTCTATTATTCAGAGCACTACGGTCACCATTACGGCCGCCAACGTGGGCACTAAAACCTACGTGCCGCTCAACTTCGCGCTGCAAGCCGGCACCGGCTTCCGCCTGATGCTGATTAGCGCCACCGGCGGGGCCTCGCTCTCGCGCAATACGGCCGGGGCCACCTACCCCTACACCAGCACCAACGGCGGCCTCAGCATCACGGGCAACACCTTCACGGGCTACCCGCAGTACTACTACTATTTCTACGACTGGCAGCTGGGCCGCGAGTGCGTGAGCGCCACGCGCACGCCTATTCAGGTGAACGTGACGCCCGCGCCCACGGCCACTCTCGCGGCCACCATGCCCGCTACGGGCGGCATCCTGCTCACGGCCACGCCGGTGGCGGGGGCCACCTACCAGTTCTTCCGCAATGGCACGGCCGTGGCCGCCGCCAGCACCACCAATACCTTGCTCATAGCGAGCGCGGCGCTCAATGGTAACTACACCGTGGTGGTTACCAGTGGTGGCTGCGCCTCGGCCCCGTCGGCGGCCGTGGCCGTCACGCTCACCGGCACCCGCCCGTCCTCGCTCAACGGCGTGAGCCTGCTGGTGTACCCCAACCCCACGCCCGACGGCCACCTCACCCTGGAACTCACCGGCCCGCAGGCCAAGGCCGCGCAGCTGGAGGTGCTGAACTCCTTGGGCCAGACCGTGCAGCGCCGCCCGCTGGCGCCCGGCACGGCCACGCTCAGCCTCGCACCGCTGGCCGCTGGCGTGTACACGCTGCGCGTGCACACCGAGCAAGGCATTCTTACCCAGCGCGTGGTGCGGGAATAACCTGCTTGTTTAGCGCTTTATAAAAAGCCCCGCCGACTATGTGTCGGCGGGGCTTTTTGATTACGTGGTTTATTTGGTGCAGCGGTTCGCTCCCGTGGCCCGACCTTCCGTTCTGTAGCTTTCCCCGCCTGCGCCCATGTGCCCCAAATCCCTGCCAAAATCCCGCTTTGCCTTCACCCTGCCGCTGCTGGCGGCCCTGCCGGCGCTGGCCGCGCCGCCCACGGCGCGGCCCTACTTTTCGGAGCCTGGCGTGTCGCCCGACCGCCAGGAAATCGCCTTTGTATCGGGCGGCGACATCTGGACGGTGCCGGTGGCGGGCGGCGAGGCCCGGCTGCTGGTGGCCCACCCCGCCACCGAAA
>Ga0182232_1000315_pt1 | contig 12850 bp, 9 predicted proteins | sample G6R1MG_30_FD_155484 | JGI IMG/M metagenome (GOLD analysis project Ga0182232, IMG submission 155484) | Phyllosphere microbial comminities from miscanthus, Michigan, USA - G6R3_NF_07NOV2016_LD2 MG | ecosystem: Host-associated > Plants > Phyllosphere > Phylloplane/Leaf | place: USA: Michigan... | reverse complement strand
GCACGTAGCGATGGACGACCCGCCACAGCACAAACCCAACTGCGTTCTCGGGTGCGCCAAGAGTCTCGTTCGCGAACAGATCAGCGAGTGTCTGATGGTCGGTAGCCATAGCTCCTCGTAGCGCCTCCGAGCACGCTGAGCATCCCTTCAACGCCGGGGGTTCACACAATAAACGTATTTACTATATGGTCGGGTGCCCGTTGGAGGAGCCTTCGATGACCGACCGAACCCTCGACATTGCGTTCTGGAACTACGACCGTACCCGTGCGCTCAGCGACGGTCGCATCAAAATCGACGGCGTTACGGCTCGCTTCCACACGGCCCGCATCGTACCTCAGATCTTCGAGGCGATGATCCAGCAGCGCGCCTACGACGTATCCGAGCTTGGTCTGACCTACTTCCTGCGCACCTTCGCGGATGGCCCGTCGCCTTTCCTCGCGATCCCTATCTTCCCGAACCGCGCGTTCCGCCACTCCGCTATCTACGTCAGCGGAGCCAGCGGCATCCGGCATCCTCAGGATCTCGTGGACTGCACCATCGGTGAGTTGGCGCTCTACGGACACGACGCCGGGGTAATGCCGAAAGGCATCCTCTCGGACGAGTTCGGCTTCAAACCCGAGCGCAACCGCTGGATCGTGGGTGGTATCGACTTTCCGATGGACCCCATAGACTTTGTGCCTCACCCCCACCCGGCCGGTGTCGAGGTTACGATGGCTCCAAAGGGCACCGACCTCGGTGTACTGCTGGAGGCAGGCGAGATCGATGCCTTGATCTCGGCGGACGTGCCCCGCTGCGTGCTCTCAGGCTCGTCGAAGGTCCGCCGCCTCTTCCCGGATCACGAGGCGGTCGAGCGCGACTACTATCGCCGGACGAGTATCTTCCCAATCATGCACACCGTCGTGGTGACGCGCGAACTGGCCGAGCGCGAGCCGGATCTCGTTCGCGCGGTCTACAATGGCTTCTGCGAAGCAAAATCGGCCGAGGTCGCGGGACTGACACATGCGATGACGTTCAATAACATGGCGACGATGGTGCCGTGGTTAACGGATCTGCTTGCCCGCGACCGCGAGCTTCTCGGGGACGATTGGTGGCCCTACGGCATAGCCAGGAACAGGGCGGCTATCGACGCGGTGCTTCGCTACCATCACGAGCAAGGTCTGACCGAACGGCGATTCAAGATTGAGGATGTGTTCGTTCCATACTTGCTCGACGCGTAGGAAGCAGCATTCCGCAGCGGCCATCGATCAGGAGCGGGCGCTACAGTAGCGGCTGCTTCTTTGGCCCCTCGCTCCAAAGCAGACCGGCAGAAATCCACCCTTCTCGGACGGAGGGGAACTAAGTACGGCGGCACTTACGAGCCGCCGCGGTAATCGTCAGATGTCGGTCTGCTCGGCCATCACGAGCGCGTCGTCTGCCTCGATGCCAAGGTAGCGCACCATGCTCTCCAGTTTGGTATGGCCGAGTAGCAGTTGGCAGGCGCGCAAGTTGCCCGTCCGCCGGTAGATCAGTGCAACCTTCGTCCGGCGCAGGCTGTGCGTACCGTAGCCCGCCGGGTCCAGGCCGATTAACGCCACCCACTCGTCCACAAGCCGGCCGTACTGGCGCGTCGTCAGATGCTCGCGCGGCCGGCTGCGGCTTGGAAACAGCCAGTCGCTCGCCCGTAACCCCCGCTGCTTCAGCCAAGCCGTCAGCGTCTCACGGTTGGTCTCAGTCAGTTCGAAGGGTACGGGCCGGCCGGTCTTCTGCTGAACGATTGTGGTGCGCAGGCGGATGCCATCACCGAGGCGGACGTCGGCCACGCGGAGGCGGACGAGGTCGCAGCCGCGCAGCTTGCTGTCGATGGCGGTGTTGAACAAGGCGAGGTCACGGACGCGGCCCTCGTGCTGCAGGCGAGTGCGGATCGCCCAGATATGTTTAGGCTTGAACGGTAGTTTGGGCCCGACGAGGCGGCCGAGGTTCCAGGGCCGGCGGGTAGTCTCGATAGTTGAAGGCATGACGCTGCTCCGTTTGAGGAGCATCAGCATCCCACCCAACCGCGATCCGCCACCACCGCAGCTGCGCGCCATAAACAAGAGCTGGTGCGACGTCCGATGCCAGACATGTAGTTTCTAGGCATCCCCGTCAGCTTCGGAAGAGCTGGGGTGGGTCGATCCACGCTCTCCGGTGTCCTGATGCGGCAAATTGATCTTGCCTGAATCCGGAGGGTGCGTGATCCTCCGTGTCGACGTGAGGCGGCATGGCGGGGATGTGATCATGGCCAGGAAGGGCTCGCGTAGGACGGTCGACATCCCCGCAGCCCTGATCGCATCCATGCAGCAGCAGCGGGTAATCCTCTTCCTGGGCGCTGGCGCTTCAATGGAGGCAGGTGCACCCTCTGGGGAGCAGCTTCGGGCTGCCCTGGCGACCCACTTTTTCGCCTCACCGATGGAAGGCTACGACTTGATGTCGGTCGCTGAGATGGCGATCCAGGCCCATGGGAATGCAGTAGTCTTCGAGTATGTCCGGACGCTCCTCACTGGTATCGAGCCTTCCGACGCACACAGGCAACTCGCGACGTTCCGCTGGCGGGCCATCGCAACGACCAACTACGATTTTTTGGTCGAGCGCGCCTACGCGGCCACTCCTAACCGTCTACAGGATCTCGTGACGTTCGTCCGTAACACCGAGCCGATCGAGGAGCGGATGCATGCGGTGGCCCGCCCGGTCGAATTCCTGAAGCTGCACGGGTGCCTTGAGCAGCTCCATGACCCGAAGCTGCCCCCGATCTTGTCCCACGAGCATTACGACCGCTACATCGAGGGCCGTGAGCGCCTCTTCTGGCGACTGGAGGACAAGGCCCGCGAGAGCCCTATCGTGTTCTGCGGCTATCGGATGGCGGACGCGCACATCCGCAAGCTGGTCCATCGTTTCGTCGGGTTGGGTAACCGGCCACGCTACTACCTGGTTGTGCCCGGCATGGCCGAGCATGAGGTGGCCTACTGGGCCAGCATGAACGTCGGTGTCATCGACGCGCGCTTCGGCGAGTTCGCGAGGGCCCTCGATGGCGCGGTCGAGCCTCTATTCCGCTCGCTCTCGGTCGCCGCGGACGTTAAAGAATTGCCCATCCGCAGGCTGTACCGCGTCAACGCGTTCGAGACGCCCCAGCTGAAGACGTCCCTGGAACGGGACTTAACGTATCTTTACGCGGACTTGCCCCACTCCTATCAGGACCCGCGGAAATTCTACGAGGGGCTCGACACCGGCTGGGGCGCCATCGTGCAGCGGCTCGACGTCGAGCGGCGCCTGACCGGCGACCTCGTCCTCAAAGCCGTCATGGACGAGCCGGCGGACTCCGCGCAGGTACGTCTGTTCGTTCTGCGCGGCCCTGGGGGCGCCGGGAAGACGATTGCCCTCAAGCGGGCAGCTTGGGACGCAGCCACCGCGTGCGACGCGCTTGCACTCTATTTCGAACGGGCGGGTGCACTGACCGGGGAACGCTTGGTTGAGTTGCACGAGCTGACCGGGAAGCGTGTCTTCCTCTTCGTCGACCGCGTAGCTCTCCATGCCGAGCGTGTCGCGGCCGTTTTGAGGATGGCCAGAGGCCGCAAGATCCCCCTCACGGTCATTGCAGCCGAGCGCGATACCGATTGGAACGTCTACTGCGAGCCACTCAAGGCGTTTGCGCCCGTCGAGCTGCGCGTCACGAACCTATCGACTGGCGAGATCGAGCGGTTGCTGGACCTCCTTGCTCGGCACGGGTCCCTCGGAATCCTTGCCGGGTTGACGCGTCCCGAGCAGGTGCAGGCGTTCCAGCAACGGGCGGAGCGCCAACTGCTCGTAGCTCTGCACGAGGCTACCCAAGGCAAGCAGTTCGAAGACATTGTTTTCGAGGAGTACCAGCGCATTACGCCAGGGCAGGCGCAGAGCCTCTACCTTGACGTAGCCACGATGAACCAGTTTGCCGTGCCGGTGCGAGCAGGCACCATCTCTCGTATATCCGGCATCCGGTTTGAGGATTATCAGCGAGACTTCTTCGGGCCTCTGGAGAACGTCGTAACAACCCTGCAAGACCCATATACCGGGGACTACCAGTACCGGGCGCGCCACTCGCGGGTCGCCCAATTTGTGTTCAGAGGTGCCTGCGCGACCGACGACGAGAAAGTTGCCCAGCTGACGCGCATCATCGCAGGTCTCGACCCGAGCTACTCCACGGACAATCAGGTCCTGCAAGACATTGTACGGGGACGGACGCTGAGCGAGGATCTTTCGGACGTAGAGGCCGGACGCACCCTTTACCGGGCGGCGGTCGCGGCGGTGCCCACGCACGCCCACGTTCTACAACATTGGGCCATCTTCGAGATGCACCATCGGCACGGGTCGCTCGCGGAGGCCGAGGACCTCGCCCGCCGGGCGAGGGAGATCGCACCGAGGTCACAATCCATCGTCCATACCCAGGCCGAGGTTGCGCGACGGCGCGCAGCGGCCGAGAACTCGATCGTCCTACGTGAGCAGTTCCGACGTCAGGCCCGTGAGCGGCTCGACGAAATGAACTCGAAGGACCCGATCGCGCTGACGAGTCGCTGCAAGCTCCTCATCGACGAGGTCCAGAACCTCGGCGACGACATCGACGAAGACAGCAAGGAGCACGCAGTCGCGTATTTCGCTATGCAGGTGAAAGCGGCGGAAGATCAGCTCACGAGGGCTCGCCAGATCTCGCCAGAAAGTCCCGAGCTGCAGCAGATTGAGGCCCGCCTTCACGAGGTTTTGGAGCGTCCCGCCAAAGCTCTGCGTGCGTTGGAGCGCGCCTTTGCGCTGGGTGCTAAGGGCGCCGGAGTGGCCATACGGTTGTCGAGTGCCTACGCGGCGCGAGAGGATTTCGCGAAGGCGGCGGGGATCCTGACGAAGGCGCTCGAACGGACGCCCGACGACAAACAGCTCCACCTCGCGACGGCTAAGCTTTTGCTCTCCACCGACGGCGACCATAATTTGATTAGGGGGCACTTAGCCCGCAGCTACGGCAAAGGAGACAATAATTTCGAGTCGCGGCATCTGCATGCCCAGTTTCTGTTCCTGAAGGGGCTCGCGGCAGAGGCTGCGGACTTGTTCGCTGACATAGAGAAGCGAGCACCGGATGGTTGGCGGACGTCGATCCCCGGACGTGATTCCGAGATATCAGCAAAACTTGGACGTTACGGGGGGACCGTCCGCAAGCAGGAGATTGGGTACCTGTTCATTAGATGCGCAGCTTATGCGAAGGACATTTATGGTCGACAAGATCATGCGACGCCAGACGACTGGCATGACCTCAGGGTTGGCAGCGAGGTTAACTTCCTCTTGCGGTTCACCCGGTCGGGCCCGGTGGCGGTTGATATGAGACCTGGTCGGATATCCGATCGATCGGCTGCGTAACAGGGGCGGCGCGCGACAGTTCGCGATAAGCAGACGTTGCGAAGGTCTGCTCTGGGTCAAAACGTACCGCATGCGCGCAACGTCGTGTTCCTTCATGGGTGCGCTACTCGGGCGCCGGCATCGTGGCCGTGACCTTCGCCGACGCCTGCCCTGCCGAGGGAGTCAGCGTGGGCGGTTGGCGGCGAGCTGATCTGGGCTACTGCCGGCCTCGAAGCCTACCGCGCCGGGGTCGATCGCTCCGAATCGACGACCCGCGGCTCGCCTCGATGGCCGCCGGTTCGGCACGAAGCCGGGCGGCCTCGCGTTCGACGGCCAGCCGACGCGGGGATTTCCGTGAAGGTTCCGTCCGTGACACCGCTCCGTTTGTTTCCGCTCAACCCAGGTTTGGACCGATCGGTCACGGACGTCGTGTTTCGGGCCTCCGCATCGACCACGTCATCGCAAGCCGCGGCTGGGACGCGTTCACAGGGGGGCGGCGGGGGCGTGCCGAGCGGGTTGGCAGCTCCTGTTTCGGCATACAGCGCGAGTCGTCGCAGGAGATCCCGCAGCGTCGCCCTCGACTTGGCGAGCTCCCTCCCGACCATCGGGGTGTCCGATGGCGATGGGACGACGGTGTCGAGCAGGCGAGACACCTCCGTCAACCCTTCCATGGCGGACAACGCCGCGATGCGTCGATCTTCCGGCACGTCAGCCATCTGCCTCGGATCCCTCATCGATCCGCCCGCATGGGGCGAGGTCGTCCCGCCTCGAAGAGACCCAGCACGAAGGAACGCCAAACCGCGGGCGGATCGTCGAAATGCGGCGTTTGGCGCATTGGCGGGTTCCCTGGAACGGCGCGCCGGTGGCCCGGCTTCCCCGGCGTCAGGATCGCGTCGATCGCGCCCTCGAAGGCGACCGGATCGAGGATCGAGGCCGCGCCCACCACGGTCGCATGCCCCAGGGCGGCGACATCCGGCCCGGCCGGGGCGCCGGTCCGGTCCAACGAGGCGCGGATGGCCTTCATCGCCGCGACGATGACGTCCCGGCGCCGCTGGGCCGGCACGCGGGCGCATACGGCCCGCCTGGCGTCGACGGACATCCCGTCGCACGCAATCCGCAGCCAGCGAAGGTCCGCATGGACGAAGCCCAGGCCGTGCAGGACGTAGGCGTCCCCTTCCGAGGCCAGCAGGCCGTCCAGGGTCCGCAGGGCTGAGGTCGCGGCCGCCAGGTTTCGGCCCAGCCGGATGACTTCCTCGGTGATCTCGGGGCTCGCCCCTTGCGCCAGGCGGCCGAGATACTGATCCAGCGTCGAGGGAGGCGGCATGATCGTCGTCGACTGCGTCCGGGAGGAAATCGGCCTGCGGATGCCTCCAGGATAGCGATTCGTTCGGATGCCGGTACTCCCGAGAGGCGCGACGGCCATCCCCGTCGAACCGGCGACCGGGGGGGCGTGGCCGCGCCCGATCAGATCGGGCCCATGCTCGGCGGATCGTCGTCGGGAGACGCCGAGGGCGCGACCCGCGCCGGACGGAGCGGGGACGGGCGATAGCCGAGGCCATCGAGCAACTGCGCCTTCTCCTCGGGCGAAGGGGCGCCCGATGGCGGGTCGATGAAGACCAGGGCATGCGGCCGATGCCCGTCGAACAACTCGGGCAGTTCATCGGGCCCGACCAGATGACCCACGCGCGAGTTCGGGTCGGCCAGGAGGAGCGCGACGAAGATCGTCAATTCGACGCCGTCGTCGAGGCTCGTGGAATATGCACCGCGCATCGTTTCCTTGACGGCGTGTGCCGCCCGCACGGTGGGCAGCAACAGCTCCCCTTGCGCGGTCGCCTCGTGCCAGAACAGGTAGAAGCACCACCGGCCGAGGATGCCGTGCTCGCCGAGGCAGGGCAGCCAGCCGCCGTCCACGTCGACGACCGGATGTCGCGCCTCGTGCCGGACCAGGAGGTCGACCTGTAGGGTATCGCCGACAGGGTGGTCGACTTTCGCGAGGGGGAACCGTCTCGCGCGCTTGGCCTGCAGGAAAGCCACCTTGTAGCGATCGCCGCCGAGGCCGATGACGAGCGCAAAATCGGCCCCCAGGCTCGGCTCGAGGTGATCCGAGGCGAAATCCGCCCAGTAGACCAAACCGTAGGAACCCTCGGGGTCGTCCACGTCCTCCAAGAGCCTGAAGGTCCGCAGCGTGCTCGCGAGGTGGCCGAAGAAGCCCGTGTTCCTGGCCACCTCGTTGAGGCCATGCTGCCCGGATGTCAGCAGAAGATCCTGGACGGCCCGGGCGATGGCCCAGAACAGCAACGCCGTGGCATGGGCGTCGCGCGGCGACGGCGCGATGAACGTGGCCGGTCGCCCAAGGCGTTCAAGGTAGTCGCCTCGCTCGTGGGCGCCGCCATCGCGGACGGTCCCGTCGAGCGCAGGCGAGAGGAATCCGATGAACCCGGCTACGTCCCGGGTGAGCCGGTCGAGCGTCGGATAGCCGACCTCGTAGCGTTGCATCATTTCGACCGTCTCCGCGACCAGGCGTCGTACCGCCGGGGCGAAGTCCGCGAAGTCTCGTCCCCCATGAACCGCCATGCCGCCCTTTCTTCGCCGGGATCCTGGAACGCCGTTCCGCCTGGCTTGGATCACCTACGTGGCGAAACCACGGTCCGGCTTCTCCCCCACCGCCTGGAGCCGCCCGGGCATCGGGGGACGCGCCGTCCCGTCGGGCGCATCCCAGCCCGACGCAAGCCCATCCGGCCTCGGCCGCCCGGATGGCCGGCGGCCGACCCGATCGCCTGGGCCGGTCGGCGCAGCCACACGCGGATCTAAGACGCGGCAGGCTCTTGCGAGCGCGAGCTGCATACTGATCGGTGCGTTGGCGCTGGCAGCCCTGGCCTATCGGCGATCCAGGGACTCTCCGGCATGACCCCGCGGATGTGCGCCCGGTCTCCCGCGCCCCGCGTGGGTCGGCCAACCGGTTCGTCGCGTGAGAGGCCGCGACCGGGGGGATGCCGGGCGCAGCGCCGCCTCGGACCGAGCCTCGCGCCACGTGCTCTCCCTGGTCCCCGTGCTCGACGCGATCCGGCTGGAGGCGGGACGCACGCCGACGATCGTGGCGGCCGAGCTGACGCGTCGCGGTGTGCCCAAGCCGCGCGGGAACGTGGTGTGGACGCCTGCCGACGTGCGCAAACTCCTGTGCCTCCTCGATTCGATAAGTTGCCCGTCACCACCGATCACGCGCGTTGCATCTGGGGGGCGGTCGTCGACTGGCCCGTGGTCTCGTTCGCTATCCCCGTCATCGCCTCGGCGGTGGCCTGCGTCTCGGTCGCCGCCGCGCTCACCGTCGCCACGATGCCGCCCACCGCCCGCTCGAAGCCGTAGGCCACGACGCGCATGGCCGCCCTGCGCTGTCCCTCCGCGTCGAGCCTGGCCCGCGCGCTCTCCCGCTCCAGGGCCCAGGCGCGGAGCACCCCCTCCCGGATCACTTGCACGATGCGGCCCATCTCGCCGAGCTCGTCCGCGCGATCGCCTCCCGTGACCTCAATGCCGAGATCGCCGCCGGCGAGACGACGCCTCGTCGCCCTCAAGGCTGCCATCGGCCGGGGGGGCCGCCACCGCACGAACGCGAAGCCGGCCGCCGCGATGGCGACTGCGAACGCGAGCAGCGCCATGCCGCGGGCGAGCTCGTTCCGGGCGTCCGTGGCCATCGACACGGCGTGGTCATGCGCAAGCCTGACGGTCGCGTTCGCGATCCCAGCGAAGGCATCCGGCAAGGCGTTCCCCGACCGTGTTCCTGCCGCGATGCCGACACGGCGGCCGCGTTGCCGGATGTCGCGCGACGCGGCATCGCCTACGATACTCGGCATCGCATCCAACGGCCGGAGGCCCATGACCGACGACGAGGCTCAATATGTATGCTCCGCCTGCATCGGGGACGGCTTCCTGAAGGCCGAGATCGAGCGGGCCGATGACCGACGCCTCTGCATGATCTGCGACGGGACGCGCGCGGCGATCGCGTTCGAGGAGCTCTGCGACCGCGTCCACGGCATCGTCAGCGCGGATTTCGTCCCCACGGCCGGCGACCCCGAGCATGCCTGGGGCACGCCTTGGGAGCCAGGGATCGATCGGGTGCGCGCAGGCAGCGACGTCGACGAGGTGCTGTACGAGATCCTGGAGTCGGGAAACGAGCTCCTGGATCAGGTCAAGGAGCGGCTTTCCGACCTCCATCACTCGTTCGACGCGGTGATGGCGGGCGAGGAGGACCCCTATGGCGAGGAGGCGCGCTACAAGGCCCGCAAGCCCGACGACTACGAGCTGCGGGACGACTGGACGCTCTTCCAGGACGAGATCCGTACGCAGGCGCGGTTCTTCAGCGGCACCGCGGAGGCTGTCCTCGGCCGCATCTTCGGGGAGCTGCGGCGATTCAGGACCTTCGACCGGCCGTTGGTGCGCGAGGCCGGTCCCGGCACTGGCACGCGCCACCTGTTCCGCGGCCGCCGGGCCTTCGCCGACGATGAGATCGCGGCGATCGTCGAGCACCCCGCCAGGGAGCTCGGCGCGCCGCCGGCCCGCGCCGCCGGCAGCGGCCGCATGAACCCCCGCTGGATCTCGATGTTCTACGGCGCCTTCGACCCCGACACCTGCGTGGCCGAGCTCCGCGCGCCCGTCGGCAGCGCCGTCGTGATCGGCAGGTTCGACATCGTCAGGCCCCTGCGCCTGCTCGATCTCGAGGCTCTCCGCCACCTGTACGTCGACCAGCCCAGCTATTTCGACCCCGGATTCCGCGGCCTGCGCGACAAGGCCCACTTCCTCAAGCGCCTGGTCGACATCATGAGCCGGCCGGTCATGCCGACGGACGAGGACTACCAATACCTCCCCACCCAGGCCGTCGCCGAGTACCTGTCCGAGAAGGTCGAGCCCAGGCTGGACGGCCTGATCTTCCCGTCGTCCCAACGCGGGGGAAGGGGCGAGAACGTCGTGCTGTTCCGCCGGGCCTCGGCCGTCGAGCCGGACGGCACCGACGGGCTTCGGAGCGAGACGAGCTTCGGGTGGGAGACCGACGACGATCGCGATACCGACGTGACCGTCCGGACCGAGCGCAAGGCCGGGGAAGCGGAGCCGGCCGGGGGCGATCGGCGAGACGTCGCGTCGCCGGGCTCGAACTCCGGCGCGAACCCGCCGACGCTTCGGGTCGACCTTGCGAACATCGAGATCCGCGACGTCAGGGCCATCGAATACGCGGTCGAGCGACGCCGCGTGCGCCGCCACGCGAGGTCCGTCCGGGACCGCGACGATGCCTAGGAGGCGCCCGTCCGTGTCCGACCGGGGCGATGCCCGTGCCGGCCGTGCGCGCCTCGATCTCGGCCTCGCGGACGTCCGGGTCGATCAGGCCGCCTGCCGCGGCGGCATGGGAACTGGAAAGGTTTCGCACCGAGGCGCCTCCGCCAGCGTGCGCAATGCCGCCGGGTGCCACCCGGATGAACGGTTCCGGCGCCACCGGCGCCGTGTCGGAGACGATGGCGTACCTGAGGCTGCGTGGGTCGAGAGCGGCCGTGCCGACGGCTGGGTGAGATCAATGTGCGCCGAGCTGCATGGCCCGATAAGGCATGCGGCAAGGCTCCGGGCGGCACCGTGACGGTGGCCGGACTCCCGGCATAGCTTCCGGACTCTCCGCCGGTGACGACGGGGGCCCTTGGGCCTGCCTGCCCTCTGCATGAACGAGGTCGCGGCTTGTCGACATGCCTCGCCTCGCGGCGGCGAGGCGCCGGACGGGCATCCGCGGGACGGCCGCTGCGTGCCTGCCGGGCCTCCCATGTCCGACGGTCGGCCCCTCCGCGCGATCGTACGGTCACGCCGCGCGACGACCTCGATCGTCGGGCCGACATCGGGATCCGGCCGCGAAGGTCGATGCGCCGGTGAGTCGCGACGACCTGGGATCCATCATGGATCGGTGGCCCGACATCACGGCCGCCAAAGCGCCGACGACGGGCGCCTACGCCCTCGACGTTGCCCGCTTGCCGAGACCCTGGCGCTGCGCGAGCTCCGAGCGCTGGGCCGAGTAGCTCGCTGCCGTCATCGGGTAATCCCGCGGCAGGCCGTAGCGCTCGCGGTATCCGTTCGGGGTCAAGCCGTTCTTCGCCAGGTGCCGCTTGAGCGTCTTGTAAGCCTGGCCATCGATGAAGCTGATCAGCGCGTCGCGCTTGATCGATCTGCGGATCTGCGCCGGGGTGAGGGCGTTGCCGGGCGGTTCGCCCGGTCCATGCGTCCGGCCCAAACCGACGAGGGCGGCATGCACGCTGGCGAGAAGTTGCGGCATGTCGTGGGCCGACACGGCATTGTTCGAGACGTATGCGGACACGATTGCCGCGGTCTTCTCGATGAGGCCCAGCATGCCCACCATTTGCGGTTGTGAAGCCACTTCCATCTTAAACCTGCTTCCTGTTGATTTTGAATGTTTCTCTCGTGAGTCAAGAGTATAGCATTAGATATTTTGAGAATTAATGGATTAGATCGAGATCATCCCGCTGAGGCAGGTACTTTGATGACATGCATTTTCGTCGCTTGGATTTAGAGTTGTTGAGCCGCGTCAGCGACGTCGGAACCGGATGGTCATGGCGGAGACATTGAGTGACCTGGGTGCCGAGGTAGCCGCCGCGCGGGGCGCTCCGGCCGGGACCGGCGCGATCGACGAGCGGCGGGGCGGCCCGCGGTCGGCCCCCGGCCACTCCCGCGCCTGGCGTGCCGGACGGCACCTTTCCGCGCTCCCGATGCGTCCGACCGCCCACGCAGCCGCTCCCCCGTCCCCGTCCCGAACCGAGGGCGGCCTGACGCGCCCTCGACCGTCCCCGGCCCGTCGATGGCGGGCTGCCGCGAGGGATCGGCCCCGGTCGCCGTAGGCCCTGCGGCCATGGACATGACGGGCGAAAGGGAAAAGGCCCGGCCGTGAGGCCGGGCCAGTCGGGTCCCTCTCGGGGGGACACCGGGACCGGAGCTTTGGGGACCCGGTCCCGATCCGGGATCAGAAGTCGCGCTGGATGCGGAGGCGGACCTGGGCGACCGAGTCCTGCGTCGCGGTTCGGGGCACGAAGGTGCCGGCGTTGATGCCGGCGACGTTCGAATAGGCGGTCGGGCTCTTGTCGATGTCGATCGCGCGGCCGTTCTTCAGGCCGATCTGCGTGTAGAGTCCTTCCACGCCAATATCGAGATCCTTGACCGGCGACCAGATGAGGCTGCCGCCCGCCACGAACTCGTAGGTGTCGCGCAACGCTTGGCTGAGTTGGTAGAAACGGGTGCCGGGCACGCCCACCGCGTTGGCGCCGTATGCGTTGGTCCCGTTCGGATTGGCGAGGCCGAAGATCGCGCCCTGCGCCAACCGGGCGCCCTGCGAGAAGCTCTGCTCGCCGTAGGAGCCGAAGAAGGCCGAGCGCCATTCCGGCGACCAGTAGTGTAGGTACGACGCCGTCGCGGTGAAGGTCTGCGAGGTCTGCATCTGGCCGGTGAA
>Ga0182232_1000314_pt1 | contig 12879 bp, 12 predicted proteins | sample G6R1MG_30_FD_155484 | JGI IMG/M metagenome (GOLD analysis project Ga0182232, IMG submission 155484) | Phyllosphere microbial comminities from miscanthus, Michigan, USA - G6R3_NF_07NOV2016_LD2 MG | ecosystem: Host-associated > Plants > Phyllosphere > Phylloplane/Leaf | place: USA: Michigan... | reverse complement strand
CGCTGCTCGAGCTCCTCTACCAGGCCTACGGCTTCGTCGGCGCGCCCTTGCGCGAGGGGGGCGATCCGGCAAGCGCCATGGCGGCGCCCCAGGCCGCCCTGATGACCCAGATCGCCACGGGCATCACGCAGGGCCGGTTGCCCTGGACGATGGTGCTGATCGGCGCCGGGCTCGGCGTGGTGCTGGTGGCGGTCGAGGCGCGGCTGCGGCGGCGCGACCTCACCTTCCCGGCGCTCACCGTGGGGATCGGCATGTACCTGCCCGTCTCTGTCGAGATGACCATCGCGATCGGCGGCATCCTCGGCTGGCTCGCCGAGCGCCGGCTGCGCGGCCGGGTCCGGGGGCCCAGGCGGGAGGCCGTGCTCGGGGCCGCCCGCCGCCGCGGTGTGCTCCTCGCCTCGGGGTTCCTGGTCGGCGAGAGCTGCGTCGGCGTGCTGCTTGCCGGCGCCGACCTGATGGCCGGGCACAGCGGAGCGCTCGCCATCGCCGGGCCGGGCCTTGCGTCGACGGCGACCTGGCTCGGGCTGGCGGTGTTTCTGGGTGGGCTCGGGGTTTATTTCTGGCTGGTCTCCGCGGTCGACGACGCGGCGCGCGTGACGCAAGTCGAATCCAAGACCGCGTGATGAACCGCGCCGGGAGATCGCCATGAGAACGGCCGCATCCGAGACCCGCGCGTTCCCGCTGAGCGCCGGGATCCTGTTCGGGCTGGGGCTCGGCGGGTTCTTCGACGGGATCGTGCTGCACCAGATCCTGCAATGGCATCACATGCTGAGCAGCTGGTACCCGATCGATTCCATCGCCAATCTCGAGCTGAACACCCGCTGGGACGGGATCTTCCACAGCGCCACCTACGTGTTCGTGGTGCTCGGGCTGTTCCTCCTGTGGCGGGCGGCCCATCGCGGGCACCTGTCCTGGTCGAACAAGCTGCTGGTTGGGTCGCTGCTGGTCGGCTGGGGCTTGTTCAACAGCGTCGAGGGCGTGATCGACCACCAGATCCTCGGCGTGCACCACGTCAACGAGGCGATGCCCCGGGACCAGTGGGTGTTCTGGGATATCGGGTTCCTGGCCTGGGGTGTCGCCATGCTGATCGCCGGCGCGCTGCTGGTCCGGGCCGGCCGCCGGGAGCGGGCGGCGTGAGGCTTCAGCGCGCCGCCCTGCCGGCGTTCGTCCCCTGGCTCGTCCTCGGCGCGGCCTTGATCCTGGCGACGATGCCGGCCTGGCGGCCCCTGGTCTTCGGCACCGCGCTCACCCTCGACGACCTGTTGAGCCTGCGCTGCCTGTCCGGCTGATCCTCAGGCGCCGCCTTCGCCGAGCAGCGTCTGGACGAAGCGGCGGGTGCGCGGATCGGCGGGCCGGGCGAACAGCTCGGCCGGCGGTCCCTGCTCCACCACGGTGCCGCCGTCGAGGAACACGACCGTGTCGGCGACCCGGCGGGCGAGGCGCAGGTCGTGGGTCGCCATCAGCATGGTCATGCCCTCGCGGGCGAGGCCGGCCAGCACGTCCACCACCTCGGCGGCGAGCTCGGGATCGAGCGCCGAGGTCGGCTCGTCGCAGAGCAGCAGGCGCGGGGAGGGGGCCAGCGCCCGGGCGATCGCCACCCGCTGCTGCTGGCCGCCGGAGAGGCTCGCCGGCCAGGCCTCGGCTTTCTGCGCGAGGCCGACCCGGTCCAGCAGTTCCAGGGCCCGGGTGCGCGCTGCCTCCTTGGGCCATTGGCCCACGGTGATCAGCCCCTCGGTGACGTTCTCGATCACCGTGCGGTGGGGGAACAGCTGGAAGTTCTGGAACACCATGCCGGTCTGGCGCCGGACGGCCAGCACGTCCCGCCGGGCCGGCGCCGCGCCGGGCCGGAAGTCGAGGCGCAGGGCGCCGAGCACCAGCGTGCCGGCCTGCGGGATCTCCAGCAGGTTCACGCAGCGCAGCAGCGTCGACTTGCCCGAGCCCGACGGGCCGATCAGCGCCGTGACCCGGCCCTCCGGCACCGTGAGATCGACGCCGCGCAGGATCGGGGTGTCGCCGAAGCGCTTCTCGATGGCCTGGAGGGCGATCATGCGCGGGCCTCCAGGTAGCCGCCGTAGCGCCCGAGGCGCCGCTCCAGCCCGCTCTGGAGCCAGGACAGGGCGGAGCAGAGCACGAGGTAGATGAGCGCCGCCTCGACGTAGAGGATCAGCGGCTCGTAGGTCACCGCGACGATGCGCTGGGCCGCCTGGAACATCTCCGGCACGGTGATGGCGGCGGCGAGCGAGGTGTCCTTCACCAGGGCGATGAAGGTGTTGGACAGGGACGGCACTGCCACCCGCGCCGCCTGGGGCAGGATCGTGCGCCGCATCGCCTGGGCCGGGGTCATGCCGGTGGCGTAGGCGGCCTCCCACTGCCCCTTCGGGATCGACGCGATCGCGGCGCGCATGATCTCGGACGCGTAGGCGCCGATATTGAGGGTGAAGCCGATCACCGCGGCGGGAAACGCGTCGATCAGGATGCCGACGCTCGGCAGGCCGTAGAAGATCACGAACAGCTGCACGAGGAGCGGCGTGCCCCGGAAGATCCAGACATAGGTCCAGGCGAGCGCCGCCAGCGGCCGGGGCCCGAACAGCCGCGCGAGGGCGATCACCAGCGCCAGGCTCAACCCGAGCGCGAAGGCGATCAGCGTCAGCGGTATCGTGAACCGGAGACAGGCTTCGAGCAGCGGCCCGAGCGACTGGAGCATGAGGTCGAGCCAGTGCGGCACGGGGCGGTGTTTCCTGCGGGATCGGGCGACGGTCTATACGGCTTTGCACCGCGGATCGCGCGGGGGATTTTTGGCTGGGCCAGCTGGGGGGCACCCGGGGCTTGAAGGGACGCCCGCTCCGGAGGCGCCACGCTCCCTCTCCCCGCAGAGGCGAACGGACCCACACCTCTCCGGACGAGGCGCGGATCCCCTCTCCCGTGCGGGCTAGCGGATTCACGCATCACGTTCGGTCGTAAGAGCCGGAGCCGCCACGGGTTTTCCCCTCCCCCTTGCGGGGAGGGGTCAGGGGTGGGGGTGGTTCCGCATGCGGCTCGGCGGTGCCTTCTGCACCACCCCCACCTCCAACTCCTCCCCGCAAGGGGGAGGAGAGCGGGTCGCGCCCCGCCGAAGACGATGTATGAACATCGTAGCCCGGGGAGGGCGCGTGTTCAGCCGCGGCTTTCAGGCGAAGACCCGCCTACTGCGAAACGTCCGCCCCGAAATATGTCTGCGCGATCGCCGCGTAGCTGCCGTCGGCCTTGATCTCGGCGAGCGCCTTGTCGAGCGCCGCCTTCAGGGCGGGGTTGTTCTTGCGCAGGAGGATGCCGGAGGCGTCGGCGTCGTCCTTCTGGGCGACGATCTTCACCGGGGCGTTCGGCTGCTTCTTGTGGAAGTCGAGGAAGGACAGGTTGTCGTTGATGGTCGCGTCGGCGCGGCCGGTGACGACCAGCTGGATCGACTGGTCGAACCCGTCGGTGCCGACCGGCTCGGCCCCGGCCTCGGTGGCCAGCCGGGCGAAATTGCTGCTCAGGCTCTGGGCGGATTTCTTGCCCTTCAGGTCGGCGAAGGACTCGATCGTGCCGTTGTCGGCCCGGGTGATCACCACCGCCCGGGAGCGGATATAAGGCTCGGAGAAGTCGAACTTCGCCTGGCGCTCCTTGGTGATGCTGACCTGGTTGATCACCACGTCGTAGCGTTTGGCGTCGAGCCCGGCGATCAGGCCGTCCCACTTGCCCTCGACGAACTGGGGCGTGACGCCGAGCTTCTCGGCGACCTTGCGGCCGATCTCCACGTCGAACCCGACCAGCGCCCCGGAGGCGTCGTGGAAGCTGAACGGCGCGTAGGTCCCCTCGGTGCCGATCCGCAGGGTCTTGGCGGCCCGGATCGCGTCGAGGTCCTCGGCCCGCGCGGACGCGCCCATGAGAAGCGCCGCGGCGGCGAAAACGGCCACGCGGGCGGCGGAGACAAGACGCATCACGAAGACCTCCAGGGCGAGACGATCATCCATCCCGGCCACCGGTCCGGGACGGCGGCGCGGACGGCTCGGGAATGGGTGGGAAACGGGTGCGGCGCGTCGCCGATCGTCACCGACGGCGCCGAGCCGGGGATCCTATACCAAGCGGCGCCGGCGGCGCCTACGGTGCCCTGGGACGGGGTTTCGGGGCGGGAGCAGAGTTTTCCAAGACGCCCTGGGTTTCCCGCAGGATGCTTCTTCGGCTGCGTGCGGCGATCGAAGCGTCCGCGTGCCGGGGTAGGGCGTGAACGCAGAGCTGATGACGGAGCAAGACTTTGATCGGCCAATGTTTCCGGGTCCCCGGTACCACGTCAGAGGCTCGAAATGACGGGTTGGATGGTCGAGCACCGATCAGGCGTCCCGGCTGTCGGTAAGGAATAAGATTTCTCGCGCCCGTCCCGGGTCGTTCTGAGCGCCCAAGGCTTGCGGCCGTCCTCCCGGTTCAACCCAAACACATCGCCGCTTTTGTCGAGCCGGCGCCGGGACGGGCGTTGATCTCGGATGATCCTTGGGCACAGTGCCGGCGTGATGCCGATCCTGGGCGGCCGCGTGGCCCCGGAGCGGCCCGGACCGGTCTTGTTCTGTGAGCCGGGGCGTGCGGCCCGCTCCGGCGGAGGATCGCGCATGAGCTCGACGGCCCAGCCCTACCGGGGCGTCTTCCCGGTCGCCCCCACGGTGTTCGACGCGTCGGGCGCCCTCGATCTCGACGGGCAGCGCCGGGCGATCGACTTCATGATCGACGCCGGCAGCCACGGAATCTGCATCCTGGCCAACTTCTCCGAGCAGTTCGTCCTCACCGACGCCGAGCGCGAGACCGTGATGCACGCGGTGCTCGACCACGTCGCCGGCCGGGTGCCGGTGATCGTGACGACCACGCACTTCGCCACCCAGGTCTGCGCCGAGCGCTCGCGCCGGGCTGAAGCAGCCGGCGCCGCCATGGTGATGGTGATGCCGCCCTATCATGGCGCCACGATCCGGGTGCCGGACCTCGGCGTCTACGACTTCTTCCGCGGGGTCTCGGACGCGATCGCGATCCCGATCATGATCCAGGATGCGCCGGTGGCGGGCACGCCGCTCTCGGCCGCGTTCCTGGCCCGCATGGCCCGGGAGATCGAACACGTCTCCTACTTCAAGATCGAGACCCCGGGGGCGGCGGGCAAGCTGCGCGAGCTGATCGCGCAGGGCGGCGACGCGGTGGTCGGCCCCTGGGACGGGGAGGAGGCGATCACCCTGATGGCCGATCTCGATGCCGGCGCCACCGGGGCGATGACCGGCGGCGCCTATCCGGACGGCATCCGCCAGATCACCGACGCCTTCGCGGCCGGCCGCCGGAGCGAGGCGCTCGACGCCTACGCGCGCTGGCTGCCGCTGATCAACCACGAGAACCGGCAATGCGGGCTCCTGGCCTGCAAGGCGCTGATGGCCGAGGGCGGCATCATCGCCCATGAGACCGCCCGCCTGCCGCTCCAGCCGCTCCATCCGGACACCCGCGCGGCGCTGATCGAATTGGCCCGGCGCAACGATGCGCTGGTGCTGCGCTGGGGGCGGTGAGGGTTATTTGCCAGGGGCGGGCGGCGGTCTGACGGGCGCGCGGCCCGCCCTCGCTGTGAGGCTCACATCGGCGTCCGTGAGACGCGACGGACTCCCTCTCCCGTGCGGGCTAACGGATTCACACTGAAAAAGCTCTGTCGCAAGTCTCTGAGACACAACGCGTTTCCCCTCCCCCTTGCGGGGAGGGGTCAGGGGTGGGGGTGGTGCCGGATAAGGCGCAGTGGTGCCGTCTGAGCGACCCCCACCTCCAACTCCTCCCCGCAAGGGGGAGGAGAGCGCGCCGCACCTTCCGCAAGCCGATGTGTGAACATCGTAGCCCGTGCGGGAGAGGGTTGGGGTGAGGGGACAGGTCTTTCCGGAAACGTCGCATCCCTCACCCTGTCCCTCTCCCGCACCCTGTCCCTCTCCCGCACGGGAGAGGGACCTGCGCTTCATCCGACGATGTGGAGAGCCGGCAGCCCCGCGAGCGAGGCGAGGGGATCCCCACGCTGACGCCGGAGTTGAAACGCCGCCCTCCGGATCAGTTCGCCCGTCCGGCCGAACCCGTCCCCAACACCCCCGACAACCGCCGCACCGCCTCCCGGGCCAGCTCCGGGCTGATGGCGAAGCAGATGCGGATCAGGCCTTCCCCCGCGGGGCCGAAGGCGGTGCCCGGGGCGACGCCGACCTTGGCATCGCGCAGCAGGCGGTAGGCGAGTTCGAGGCTCGGCTCGTCGCCGGCGACCCGGGGCATGAGGTAGAAGGCGCCCTCCGGCGGCGCCACGGTCACGCCGGGCAGGCGCGCCAGCCCCTCCACCAGGATCGTCCGAGCCTCGGCGCAGCGGTCGACCATGGTGCGGATGAAGCCGTCGCCTTCGTCGAGGGCCGCGATGCAGGCGTGCTGGATGAAGGTCGGGATCGAGGTGGTGCTGTACTGGCCGAGCTTGGCGAAGGTCGGCGCCAGGCCCCGGGGGAAGATCACCCAGCCGGCGCGCCAGCCGGTCATCGCCCAGTTCTTCGAGAAGGTGTTGGTGACGATCAGCCGGTCGTCCTCCGTGCAGATCTGCAGGAAGGACGGCGCGATCTGATTGCCGTAGGTGAAGTGCGCGTAGACCTCGTCGGAGAGAATCCACAGGCCGCGTTCGCGGGCGAGGTCGCGCAGGGCCGTCATCTCCGCGAGCGGCATGGTCCAGCCGGTCGGGTTCGAGGGCGAGTTGACCATGATCACCCGGGTGCGCGGCGTCAGCGCCGCTTCGATATCGGCGAGCGGCAGCGTGAAGCGACCGTCCGGCTGGATCCGGTAGGGCACCGTCACCGGCACGCCGCCGGTGATGCGGACCGCCTCGGCGAGGTTCGGCCAGGCCGGGGCGGGGATGAGGATCTCGTCACCCGGCTCCAGCAGCGCCTGGGCCGCCTGCATGATCGCGTTCATGCCCCCGGCCGTGACGGCGAACCTTTCCGCCGGGACGTCCACGCCCCAGTGCCGGGCGTGATAGGCGGAAAGCGCCGCCCGCAGGGCCGGCAGGCCCAGCGACGTGGTGTAGCGGGTGTGCCCGGCCTGCATCGCCCGGTGGGCCGCCTCGACGATGAAGGGCGGCGTCGGCAGGTCGCCCTCGCCGATCCAGAGCTTGACCACGTCCGGATCGTCCCGGCCGCGATCTGCCACTAGGCCGATCTGGCTCGTGCCGATGCCGCGGATGCGCTCCGAGAGCGCGGCGGCGAGGTCGACGGGCGAGGCGGCGGGATCGATGGCGACGGCGGCGGATTCGGCCATGGGGTCGACGGCTCTCGTACTGTCCGGGCGCGGGGCGTCTCGCGGCGAGGCGACCCGAGGGCGGGCGCCCGGCCTGCAAGGTCCCGGCATGGGGGGAACGGCGTGAGCCTGCCGCGTCCGCGCCCGCGCGTCCAGGCCCGGAGGAAGGGGCTGACCAGTGCGCGCGACAGGGCCGCGTCGCGATTCGGAAATTATCGACTTTTCAGAAATTACTGAAATTGCTATAGATCAAGACGCTGATCCCGAGCCGGAGATTCGTCGTGCTCGACACCCTCGACCCCCTGATCCTCGCCCGCATCCAGTTCGGCTTCACGGTGGCGTTCCACATCGTGTTCCCGGCCTTCTCGATCGGCCTGGCAAGCTTCCTCGCCGTGCTGGAGGGCCTGTGGCTCGCCACCGGGCGGCAGGTCTTCATGGACCTGTTCAAGTACTGGCTGAAGATCTTCGCCATCGCGTTCGCCATGGGCGTCGTCTCCGGCCTGGTGATGTCCTACCAGTTCGGCACCAACTGGTCGGTCTTCTCCGACAAGACCGGGCCGGTGCTCGGCCCGATGATGGCCTACGAGGTGCTCTCGGCCTTCTTCCTGGAGGCGGGCTTCCTCGGGGTGATGCTGTTCGGGATGAGCAAGGTCGGGCCGCGCCTGCACTTCGCCGCGACCCTGATGGTGGCGTTCGGGACCTTCTTCTCGGCGTTCTGGATCCTGTCGGTGAATTCCTGGATGCAGACGCCGGCGGGCTACGGCACCAACGCCGTGGGCCAGTTCGTGCCGCTGGACTGGTGGGCGATCGTGTTCAACCCGTCCTTCCCGTTCCGCCTCGTCCACATGGTGCTGGCGGCTTACCTGACGACCGCCCTGGTCGTCGGCGCGGTGGGCGCCTGGCACCTGCTGCGCGACCGGGCCAACCCGGCGGCCCGGACGATGTTCTCGATGGCGATGTGGATGGCCGCCCTGGTGGCGCCGGTCCAGATCTTCGCCGGCGACGCCCACGGCCTCAACACCCTGGAGCACCAGCCCGCCAAGGTCATGGCCATGGAGGGCCACTTCCAGAGCCATCCGGACGGGGCGCCGCTCGTGCTGTTCGGCCTGCCCGACCAGGAGGCCGGCACGATCCGCTACGCGGTGGAGATCCCGAAGCTGTCCTCGCTCGTGCTCAAGCACAGCCTCGACGCGCCGCTCGCCGGCCTCGACAGCCTGCCCCGGAAGGACTGGCCGCCGGTGCCGATCGTGTTCTGGTCGTTCCGCATCATGGTCGGGTTGGGCATGCTGATGCTGCTCCTCGGCGCGATCAGCCTGCTCGCGCGCTGGCGCGGGGCGCTCTACCGGTGGAGCCCGCTGCACCGCTTCGCGGTGGCCATGGGCCCCGCCGGGTTCGTGGCGGTGCTGGCCGGCTGGATCACCACCGAGGTCGGGCGCCAGCCCTACACAGTCTACGGCCTGCTGCGGACCGCCCAATCCGCCTCGCCGCTCCACGGTCCGGCGGTGGCCGCTTCGCTCACCGCCTTCGTGGTGATCTATTTTTCCGTCTTCGCCATGGGGGTTCTGTACATCCTGCGCCTGATGGCCCAGCCGCCCCATGCCGGCGAGTCCGGGATCGAGCCCGGCGCGCCGATCCGCACCGCCGGCATCACCCCCGCCCCGTCGGTCGATCCCGACCGCCACCTCCAGCCGGCCGAGTGAGGCAGCCATGGTCTACAGCGTCGATCTCACCGTGATCTGGGCGTTCGTGATCGCCTTCGCGGTCTTCGCCTACATCGTCATGGACGGCTTCGATCTCGGCATCGGGATCCTGTTCCCGGCCCTGCGGCCGGGGCCGGAGCGCGACACCGCGATGAACTCGGTCGCCCCGGTCTGGGACGGCAACGAGACCTGGCTGGTTCTGGGCGGCGGCGGGCTGTTCGCAGCCTTCCCGCTGGCCTACGCGGTGATCCTGCCGGCGCTCTACGCGCCGATCATCGCCATGCTGCTCGGGCTGATCTTCCGGGGTGTTGCCTTCGAGTTCCGCTGGCGCGATCCCGGCCACCGGGCGGCCTGGGACGTGGCCTTCACGGGCGGCTCCGTGGTGGCGGCGCTCGCCCAGGGGATCGCGCTCGGCGCGCTGCTCCAGGGCATCGCGGTCGAGGGCCGGGCCTATGCCGGCGGCTGGTGGGACTGGCTGACCCCGTTCAGCCTGCTGGTCGGCGTCAGCCTCGTGGTCGCCTACGCGCTGCTCGGGGCGACCTGGCTGGTGATGCGCACGGAGGGGCTGCTCCAGCTCCAGGCCCGCCGGTTCGCCCAGCGCCTGACCCTGGCCACCGTGGCGGCGATCGCGCTCGTCAGCGCCGCGACGCCGTTCCTGCAGGGGCGCTACTTCGAGCGCTGGCTGGCGATGCCGAACGTCCTGATCTCGGCGCAGGTGCCGCTGCTGGTCGCGCTGGCCACCGTCGCCCTGTGGCGGTCCCTGCGGGACGGGGGCGAGCGGGCGCCGTTCCTGATCGCGCTCGGCCTGTTCGCCCTGTCGTTCCTGGGGCTCGGGATCAGCATCTTCCCCGACGTGGTGCCGGGCCGGATCACGATCTGGCAGGCCGCCGCACCCGAGGCGAGCCAGATGTTCATGCTGGTCGGCGCCTCGGTCCTGATCCCGATCATCCTGATCTACACCGCGTATTCCTACTGGGTGTTCCGCGGCAAGGTCGACGCGCACGGGTATCACTGATGGCCCCCGCCACCCCGCTCCCGCTGTGGAAACGCCTCGCCTGGTTCGCGGCCATCTGGGCCGGGAGCATCGTCGGCCTCGGGGCCGTGGCGACGCTCCTCCGGTTCTGGCTCAAGAGCTGATAAGCCGGCAAAAACCCCGGCGGTCCCGGGGGCCCAAACCGTTCGACGGATCGCCGCCGTGCACCTGCCTCCCCTGATCCAGACCTTCGTGCTGCATTTCGGCGAGATGGGCTCGCGCTGGGGCATCAACCGGACGGTGGGGCAGATCTACGCCCTGCTGTTCGTGGCCGAGCGACCGCTCAACGCCGACGAGATCGTGGAGCGGTTGGGCGTCTCGCGCTCCAACGTCAGCATGGGCCTCAAGGAGCTGCAGGCCTGGAACCTCGTGCGGCTCCAGCACATGCCCGGCGACCGGCGGGACTACTTCGCCACCCCGGAGGACATCTGGCAGATCGTCCGCACCCTGGTCGAGGAGCGCAAGAAGCGCGAGATCGACCCGACCCTGACCCTGCTGCGCGAATTGCTGATGCAGGACGCCGAGTCCGAGCCGGAGCGTCACGCCCAGGCCCGGCTCCGGGAGATGCACGACCTGTTCGAGCTCTTTGCGGGTTGGTACGCCGACGTGCGCCGCCTCGACACCGAGCGCCTGGTGCAACTCCTCACCCTCGGCGCGAAGGTCCAGAAGGTGCTGGCGATGAAGGACCGCCTGACCGGCCTGCCGGGCCGGCTCGCGGGACGCGCCGAGAAGCTGGAGTGAGCGGCCGCCGCCTCACGGCGTGAGCGCGCGCCGGTAGATCGCGATCAGGGATTGGGCGGCGTACGCGATATGGCTGCGCAGGTGATCGGCCGCCGCGTCGATCTGGCCGGCCTCGCACAGGGCGAGGATCTCCCGGTGCTCCCGGTCGGCCCGGGCGACATCCCCGGAGGCCGAGAGCTGGAGCCGGGTCGGGCGGTCGCAATCCTGCAGCAGGCCGGCAATGATGCTGAGCGAGCGCGGGCGCTCGGCGTGCCGCAGCAGATCGAGATGGAAGCGCTGGTTCAGCTCGCCCCAGCGCCGGATCTCCTTGGCCGCAAGGGCGGCGCTGTATTCCTCGGTGAGACTGTGCAGATCCTCGAAATCCTGCTCGGAGAAGTGCCGCGCGGAGAGAACCAGCAGCTCCGGTTCCAGCTGGACGCGGAGGGCGAAGATGTCCTCCACCTCCTCCACCGACAGGCCCGAGACCACGGCGCCGCGATGCGGCATGATCTTGATCAGGCCGGTGGCTTCGAGCTGCAGCAGGGCCTCCCGGATCGGGATCCGGCTGATCCCGAACTCTTCCGCCAGCGCGTCCTGGCGCAGCTGCATGCCGGCCGGGAACTCCCCGGTCAGGATCCGCTGGCGCAGGGATTCGGCGACGGCGGCCGCGACGGTCTTGTGGACGAGCCGATCGGGCGCAGATCGCGGGAGAGCCCCAGGGGACATCAGGGCCTCGCGGACAGGGATGGGCGTGCCCCGAACCGGGAGCCGCGTGCGCGGGGCACGTTGGAGGGAGCCGGGCGCGCTGACAGGGTGTCCGGAGCGGGCCGATGGGCTGCGCGACGCATGGTTCTCGCAGGCGGCGTCAGCGGGTGGACGCGAGGCCGCACGCCGGCGGCCCTGCGTTCGAGACAACTCCGTGGTCGATCAAGCAACGCATCCGCCCCGTTAAAGCGCCTCTCAACAGCCTAACGGACGCTTGGAGATCGACCGCTTCCCGACACCGACGCCGTCAAGCAAGGGTCGGTATCTAAGCTTCGCGGAACACGCCAGATACGACCGAACAAGTCAACTATATTTGTATAAAATCATGCCGACAGACGCGTTGGTATAAGTCGGACCGAACGCCCGCGTGCGCCCTGGGTTCCTTGATGTGCACGCGCCCGGCCGGATCGGTGCGCGGGGCTTCAGATCGGGGTGGGATCGTGTGCGGGCGACCCTAACGCTGTCCCTCCACCCGAGAGGGCGGATGCATCATCGCCGGCCGCGGACCACATGCGGCGGTCGGATGCGAAACCACGGGCCGCTATCGCGGTGCCGGGCCGGCCCAGGGGGCCTGGGCCAGCCTCTGACTGAGATAGCCGATCAGGGCGGTGATCCGGGCCGGGCGCGGGTCGCCCGGGGGCGTCACGAGGTGGAGCGCGATCGGCGGCGGCGCCCAGTCGGGCAGGACCCGCTCGAGGCGCCCGGCTTCGAGGTCGTCCCAGATCATGAAGTCCGGCTGCAGGGCGAGGCCGAGGCCGGCCCGGAGCGCCGGCGCCAGCGCCTCGGCGTTGTTCGCGCGCAGCTGCCCGCCCGGCACGACCACGGCCTCCGCGCCGGCCGCGTCCACGAACCGCCAGCGGTCGGGCGTCGGCAGATAGGCGTAGCCCAGGCAGGCGTGGCGGGCGAGGTCGTCCGGATGGTCGGGCCGTCCGTTCCGGTCGAGATAGGCGGGCGTGGCCACCAGCGAGCGCCGGATCGCGCAGAGCCGCCGAGCGCGCAGGGACGAATCCGGCAGGGCCGCGATGCGCAGGCCGATATCGAAGCCGCCACCCACGAGATCGACCACCGCGTCGGACAGGTGCAGGTCCACCGAGACGGCGGGGTGCTGGCGCAGGAAATCCGGCAGCAGCGGCGCGACATGCATCACCCCGAAGGTCATCGGCGTGGCCAGGCGCACGAGGCCGCGGGGCTCCGCGGCGCCCGCGATGGCCAGCGCCTCCGCGGCCTCGCCCTCCGCCAGGATCCGCGCGGCGTTGGCCTTGGCGGCGTGGCCGGCCTCCGTCAGGGCGAGCTTGCGCGAGGTGCGGTTGAACAGCCGGGCGCCGATCCGCGCCTCAAGCCGGCCGACCGCCTTCGAGACGGTGCCCTTCGACAGGCCCA
>Ga0182232_1000313_pt1 | contig 12910 bp, 20 predicted proteins | sample G6R1MG_30_FD_155484 | JGI IMG/M metagenome (GOLD analysis project Ga0182232, IMG submission 155484) | Phyllosphere microbial comminities from miscanthus, Michigan, USA - G6R3_NF_07NOV2016_LD2 MG | ecosystem: Host-associated > Plants > Phyllosphere > Phylloplane/Leaf | place: USA: Michigan... | reverse complement strand
CGCTGGAGGCGTGGGCGACGCACGTCGAGACGATCGTCGGTGAGGGGCAGCGTCATGGATGAGGCTTGGAAGAAGGCTCGTCTCGACGAGCTTTGGGACGCTTACGTTCTCAAGGTACCTGACGTCGATGCGCCGGCCGAAGCACAGGATCGAATTCTGCTGGCAGTCGAAATGTTGCACATGTTGCGCACTCTCTATGACGAGGCTGCTCAGGCCGATGACGAAGATCGTGCGATGCACACGGCTGCGCGCGGCCGCATGGTCTGGCAGTTGATATCTCTTGAATTTGGAGATTGGTTGATCGACGGATCTGGATTGAGCCGTCGCCTGACACTTGCCGAAGGTTGGGAGGAACATGAGCGTGTCGCGCTCAAGTACATTCTCGCTATCCATGCTGAGTTGGGGCCACATCCTCATCGTCCAGCATTGGATCCGACGCCTGTCCTCATACCGCGTTGGCTTCTGCAAAAACTGGCGGGTGCGCTTGAAGCGCTGGAGGAAGGTGAGACGCACGACATCGTTCGGCCTGTCGCCCGCGGCCGTCATGGAGATGCATGGTCAAAGGACAGAATGCGCGCCGGCGCCGTCGAGCACGTTGCCTATCTTCATGGGCAAGGGTTCACAAAAGAGATTGCGCAGCAACGCGTGGCTGGCCGCATGGGCATCCCCCCGACAACTCTTCGCGACTGGGAGAGGGACGAAGCTATTAAGGGTGGATGCGAAGCTGCATACGCAGCCGGCAAGCTCAAAATCATCTTCGATGACGATCCGGAATATGCCGAGGGTGACGGTAATTCCGTTGATAGCGGGGCATTGGCGCGTCTGATCCAATTTAGATCTGAACCATCGCTTGCGGAATTTGGACGAGCATACCGTGAGAAATTCGGCGGCCGGCACAACCCCTGACCCGTGTGTGGGCAACTAGGGATCAGTTGCCCACACAGGAGTGTGGGAAAGTTTCAGTCAGTAGTCCGGACGATTTTTCGGGCAGATAAGTCCCAATCACCAGCGTGGACGCAAGTATACGTTCGAAGCACATTGCTTTCGAGCGCGAGAGTTTGCGCGCGTTTGGAGGTGTGAAGATGAGCAATCGACAGAAGCTCTACTGCACTGCGACCCAGGTTCGCCGCCGCTATGGCGGGATCTCCGAGATGGGTCTGTGGCGCTGGATCCATGACGGGAAGATCGATTTCCCGAAGCCCGATCTGATCGTGAACGGCCGGCGGCTCTGGAGCGAGGAAACTCTCGACCGCTTCGACGCACGCATCGCCGTGAAGGAGGCTGCATAAGCCATGAAGCAGAAAACCCGCGCACAGCGCGGGCTGCGGCGGGTCTCTAAAGGTGTCTTCTGCCAGGTCGACACTCAAAGAGATACGACAGCCCAAGCGCTCCGACAAGACTACCTCGCCGCCCGCTTCGGTTTAACGCCGTCCGTGGCCAATCTCCTCGCCGAACTGGCGTTCACGACCACCGATCGTTGGGGGCGCGCATGAGCGCCTCCACCCTGAACCCCAACGATTACGCCTACGGCGACCCGGATAAGCTTCGGGCTCACATCGCCGAGCTGATGGCCCTCGTCAGCATGCGCGCCAACATGGCCGGCGATTATGCAGCCATGCGCGACGATGCCGGCCTCCGGTACTCGATGAAGTGCGCCGCGGCCGAGTTCCGTGCCGCCCTCAACCTGCTCGGTGATCTGACCGAGCAGTTGGAACGCGAGCGCCAGCGTCGGCAGCCCGCGCAGGCCTCCCACACCCACTCGAATCAGGAGGCGTGCGTATGAGAGCGCATCATTTCGCCGCCGAACTTGACCGGCTACGCCCTGATGGACAGGACAATTACGGCCGGGTCCAGTCGGAACAGCTACCGCTGTTCCCACCCCTGCCGCCCGCCGAGCCGTACCCACTAGATGCGCTTGGCCCGATCCTCGGTGAAGCCGCCCGTGCCATCGCCCGCAAAGTTCAGGCTCCGGCCGCTATCGCCGCCCAGTCGGTGCTCGCCGCCGCCTCGCTGGCCGCGCAGGCCCATGCCGACGTTCGCATGCCCTATGGGCAACGCCGGCCGCTGAGCCTCTATCTCGTCAGCAGCGCCTTCTCTGGTGACCGAAAGACCACCACAGACAACGAGGCGCTGTGGTCGGTCTGCCGGCGCGAGGATGCGCTGCAAGAAACCCATGGCCGCGCCTATCAGGACTGGACGGTCACGCATGCCGCTTGGTCGGCCGAGAAGAAAAAGATCGAGAACGATCGGAAGCTGGTTTTTGAGGCTCGCAAGGTCTTGCTGACGGAACTCGGCCCCGAACCGCAAGCGCCAGTGCGGCCGGTGCTCACCTCCGCCGAGCCGACCTTCGAAGGCTTAGTGAAGAGCTGGCCCAACATGCCGCCCGCACTCGGGGTGTTCACAGTCGAGGGCGGCCAGTTCACCGCTGGGCACGGGATGGCGGCCGAAAACCGCCTCCGCACGGCGGCTGGGTTCTCCATCCTTTGGGACGGCAAGCCGGTCACGCGGGTGCGGGCTCTCGATGGAGTGTCGATTCTGAAGGGGCGGCGCCTGGCCATGCACCTGATGGTGCAGCCCGACGCGGCAGCGGCCTTCCTATCGGATCCGGTGTTGCGGGACCAAGGCCTGCTATCGCGAATCCTCGTGGCAGCCCCTGACAGCATCGCCGGCACGCGACTGTTTCGCGCCGTGACAACGGATGATGCCGATCAGATCCGCCGCTACCACGCCTGCATGCTGAACCTATTGGAGAAGGCCCCGGAGGCAGACCGGGTGCAGGGCCTGATGCCGCGTGAGCTCACGATGAGCACCACTGCCGAGGACCGGTGGCGCGACTTCTACAATTGGATTGAGGAGCGCTGCGGCGCGGGCGGCGACCTTCGTCCGATCCGGGACTTTGCCGCCAAGGCCGCCGAACACGCTGCACGGATTGCCGGGGTGCTGGCCATCGTGGCGAACGAGCACGCGTCGCAGATCTCGGCCGAGATTATGACCGCGGCCGTGCGCCTGACGACTTGGTACACCGACGAGGCTTTGCGCCTTCAGCAGGCGTGCCGGACCGATCCGACGCTTCTCCGGGCGAAGGCTCTGTTGGACTGGCTCGGCAACCGCAACGAGGCGGCGGTGAAGTTCAGCGACGTGCTTCGGCTCGGCCCGGCACCGACCCGCACGAAGAAGGAAGCCGATGCCGCCGTCCGCACTCTGATCGAGCACAACCTCGTGGAGGAAGTGAGCGAGCGCCCGCGCCTGATCCGGGTGGCCGGGCGGACGTGAGTGAAACTTCGGAAATCAGCATGCCCGCTGCGAAGATTGCGAAATCTGCGAAAGTTCACGTTCTGAACCTGCGGACTTTCGCAAAATTCGCAAGTTTCGCACGGGGCACCTGCAAAACCGCGAATTTGGGAACCTCGCCATGACCCCGGCGGAACGCGACCGCTTCGAGAAGTGCCTCGCTCTGGCCAAGCGCGGGGCTACAGCCGGCGAACGGGCTGCCGGCCTCGCCGCCGCCGAGCGCGTTGCCGCGTCTGTCGGCATGACACTATCGGAAGCCAAGGCTGCCGTCGGTGTCTCTCGGCCAGCCCCGCCAAGAATGGATTGGCCGCACCCACCACCTCGCACGGCACGGAGGACCCCGCCCAGGGCGAAACCTAAGCGGCCCGTGAAGCCGCCGACCCTGGAGGAGGTGCTTCGGCAGAGGGCTGAAGCTGATGCGGAACGGCGCCGAGCAGCCGCTGCGGCGGATCGTAGGCTGCTGAAGGAATTGGCCGAGCAGGCCGCCTACGAGGCTCAGCAGCGGGAGCTGCAAGCCGAGCGTGATCGGGAGTGGGCGGCGGCCCGGATGGAGCGACGTGCTTGATTCCGAGTATCGATCGCCGCACTCGGTCTACCAACCGATTGGCATCATCACGAAATAGAGCACCACCATCGCGGCACCCAATCCCAGGACTGCCGATACCCCAAGCGGGTTGATCATGATCAGCTGCCGAGCGCGATCAAGCATTGGTATTATCCATTGTGTGATGAGCGGGGGAAACCGGCGGCAGACGCCATAGGTCCACCCTGTTTCGGCCTGCGTCCTTACGCCTTTACTCGGGTTGGAATGCTGGACTGTTCGGCCATCCGCTCAGATACCGACGCTGGCTGCGCCTGCATCAGCAGCCTGCTTGACGGTGGCGCCGTCGCGCAGCGCCGTAGCTATGACAGCCGATGCTGTGTCGATTGCCTCAGCTCGCTCATCTCCGAAGTCGCGCGCGTTGTTCTTCTCGGAGCCCATTCGGGCATGGTAATTATCCGGGAAGCGGTTGCTCATGCGCGTCTTCAGGATATTCGTAGCGGCGCGATAGTCATCGTCGAAGTTTCTGCCCCTACTCTGGTTGCGGCTTTCTTGGCCGCGAACTTCGCCCTCGCCCGCTGCAGAGGAGCTTCTCCGCGCGTCACCTCCGCCGGAGAAGAACTGGGTAACCCTGGAGATCAGCCAACTGATGAAGTTCATCGGGGCGTCCTAAGCGGGCAGCAGCGCATGCGCCCCATCGGACACTGCAACGCAGCTCCCTCGACTTCGGACTACGAGGTGCGGCTATGACAGCCGCCGTGCAGAGGGCCGAGCGGAAGCTCACTCCATCTGCGCGCGGTCTTCGTGGTCATCCCCGGCTTGCTGGTCCATCGCTGGTCTCCCTCGCCGACGGGTCAACCGACCATGGTTGGATCGAGTCGCGCTCATCCATAGGGGACCGGCATGGTTAATGATTCCTTCCACCTCTGTCAGGTGGCCGGATCTTCCACCACAGGTACAGCGAAGAACTTGAACGGATCCTCGGCCATCCCTTCCTGCGCATCCATCGCGTCCGCGCAGTGCTGGCTCTCTATCGGTGTCGAGAGCCGATGCGTGAATGTGGCGTTCGGAGCTTCCGCTCGGGCAGTCTCGATCTGACGCTCAAGATCGCCATCGTGTGTGGCATGGCAGAACATCCAGGGCTCGCCGTTCTTATCGATCGTCACGTAGGCCAAGTTTCACCTCCAGAGTGTTCGGGAGGGGCAACGCGGCAGAACGTGATTAGGCAGCGGGGGATCGACGCGGTGACATGCCGCCTGTTCGCGCATAGCCTCAGCACGAGCCCGTAGCCCGCCCAAGGAATCGCTGGTGTTCGTCCCACCCGATCAGCGATCCGTCCCGCCACCGTGGGAGCCGCCGCGGAAACCATCTCGGGATGCCAAGCGGGCTGAGAACGCCGCCGTCACACTTATCATCCTGATTTCGATCCTCGGGCTGTTCGCGCCGATCGCCGGCGGCACGCTGATCGCGGTGATCGCCGCCCTGTTTGGACACTGAAGATCCGAGCCGCCTTCGCCGTACTCAAACCATCACATTGACGACTTGGCCTGCTACGGCGCCAGCAGCGGGATTAGAGACCGGCGGTGCTGGCGGGGGCGCCGGCTTGTCGATCACAACGGCCATAGACTGCTTGCCGTTCAGGGGCATGCCGGCTCGGATCGCCTCTGTCTCCGCAGCCCGGATCATGCCGAAATAATTGTTAGACGAGACGCTAATCATAAAATGCGACTCCAATTCAGCACAGACTGAATGAGGCCGATTAAAGTGGTGTTAAAGCGCCCAGTACACTGCAATCGTATTCAAAGTACACTTAGGGTCCGCGGGGCGGGACGCTGGTGGCGCTGCCAGCTCCGTCACTCCATGAGGTCGGTCAGAGCCCCGATTTCGTTCGAGCTTTTCCAGACCGTCTCGCAGCCGATCACCTTCTCGGTAGCATCGAACGTCAGCGTGAACTTGTCCGGCACGCGCTCGGTGCCGTCCAATCTGACCCGCACACCCCACTTCGAGATGTCGTGGATCACGCATGGGATCGCCACGTCACCAGGCACAGCGATGTGCCCGATCATGTTGATGGAAACGCGGCGGGCAGTTCGCTGATTGTCCATGGGGCACTCACGTAAAGCGGAGTATCCTGCAGGGCGAATACGCTACAAACCGTTCCTCAATTCCATCGAATTGACCACGCACCTGGCGCCTTGTCAGTTTTGCCGGCTTGGCATCCAACGGGACAGGAAGCGGGGTGACCGAACGACGTTGGTCTCGTCGCGGTCCGACGGCTCCCCATCCGGCAGCAGCGACGCGATCAGCTGCAGAAGGCTGTCCCGCTCTTGGCCATGGAACAGGACCAGGAAGGAACCGAGGTCCAGTTCGACCTCCGGCTCATCGTCCGAGGGGCGGTGGACCACATAAGGCTGCCCCGTATTCAGATCTCGCATCAGTGACCAACGGTCTCCGGCGGATCCAACGTGAAACTCTTTAGCCACCCGCGGCGCCTGATCAATCATAGCTCCTCGACGCAAAACTGTATCCCTAAGGTGCGGCATATTGGCGTGAAAATCTGGGCGGAAATATAACATAACGCAACAGTGGACAACTAAGGGCGACAGCGGGGGGTCGCAGCGATTTGGGTCCTTGCCTCCAATGGCTTGCCGTGTCGCGATAGACGACCCATCGTCTGGCTACGCAGTGACTGAGGCGTAGCCACGTCATGACGAATTCTCTCCGACGAGACGCATTGCTTCGGTTCAAGGTCGAGACTGATCTCGCCCGCGCCGTCGAAACCACCGCCCGGCATCGCGGCCAGACCATGTCGGAGTTCGTGCGCCAGAGCGTCCGCGCGCACCTCGCCCGTCATGGTGTTCGGCTCAGTCCCGACGACGGCCCCCGCACGCCTCCGGCCGCGCCCGCTCTCCGTCAGGCAGCGTGAGGATGGCCGGCATGCACTACGTCAACATCCGCCACAACAATCACGACGGCAACGTCGCGCCGCACGTCAGCTTGGGCCGTAGCTACATTGATCGTCTGCCGGAGATAGTGCCGGTCGAGCCCCGGACTGCCGCACAGATCATAGCGGACCGTGACCTCGCTCAAGCCGAGCGCGAGTCCCTAGAGGCATCCCGTTCCGACGTGCTCGTGAACGGCTCGGTCGAGGATTTGCTCGCCCTCGACACCCGCATCGCGCTGGCGAAGGCGAAGCAGGATCAGGCAGAGGCGCAGCACGCCGCTGCAGTAATCGCCGAGTCCGACGCGAAGGCCGAGAATGAGGCCGAGCAGACCCGCCGCAAAGCTTTGCGCAAGGTCGGCTTGAAGGCCAGCGCCGAGGCCGGCAAGCTCGCGGACAGGTACGTTTTTATGGCTCAGGAGATGGCCGGGCTGCTCAGCCAGTTGCGCGGGCACGAACGGGCAATCGCCGAGGCGAACCAGAACCTGCCTGACGGCGCCGAGCCTGTGCCGCCCGGCGAGCCGTTCAACGGCACCGCAGGCACGTCCACCCGCTACGAGACCTCACACGACCTCGTCTGGGTCGACAGCCGCGACGGCTCCCGTGCGAGCGCGATGGCCGGCGACAACCTAAGGCACCGTGCGGCGAAGCGGATCGAGAAGCAGGTCTGCATCCCCGGCACGCCCGGCGAGACGCACATCCCGCTGTCCCACCGCGTCACGCTGCCCAGCCTCGGCCGCGATGCTCCCCGCATTTGGGGCGGCATCCCCTCTCCCATCACTTCCAACACGGGACGCTGAGCATGAGCATTGATCGACAGAACCCCGGCGAGCACACCGCCTTCTGGCGCCGTGTCCTCAATAAGCCTGACCCGGTGACCGCTGAGCGCAAGCCGACACAGGCTGAACGCCTTGCGGCGTGGTCTGCGCAGAACCGCCAGAACGAGGCCAAGGGCACTCAGACTCGCGCGATCGTCGCGACTCCCGGTGTCGCCTACAAAGTCGGTGCCGAGCGCTTCGCCATGGACGGCACCCGCTGGAAGCGCGTCGCCTGAACGGAATTGCGTGGGCCAGACCCGCAAGGGCCTCCTTCACCCACGCCATTGAGGGCGATGCAGTCAGCCCAATACCGGAAAGCCAGCCTGTCCCTTGCCTGATCCATGGCCATGGAACCGAGGGACACAAAGGCCGGCACGACTGCACCCCTGACCAAGCAGGGACTATCCGGGATCGCGGTGGGAGGGGTCACCCCCGCTGCGGTCCCGACACCCCAACAGTCCGGAGAGCCTTCATGGCCAACACTAAGTCCGACACCACTACCCAGCCCGACGTGCCGGTCATTGAGACCACGCCGGTCGACCATGGTGACGCCCACGGCATCGGCAACGTGGAGCAGGCGCCGATCCGGGCCGACGTGTTGCACGAAACGGCTGCGGAGGTGGCAGCTCGTGACGCAGCGTGGCGATCGGCAGGGGGGCGGTGAGCGACCGTCCCTCACTGCCAGAGGGTGGGACCCAACGGGGATCTCCCTGCGGAGGGTGTCCTGATGCGAGTCGCCGGGTCCTCCTAGGCGGCGGTGGAAAGGAGGGTCCGCGCGAGCGCATCATCTCTCTAGGTGCGGACTTCTGAAATGCCTTTATGTTGTTTATCCCGAGGCCGAACGAATGACTGAAGTCGTCTCGCGCAACGAGTTGGCAAATCAGCTTGGGGTTAGCCTTCCGACCGTCGACTCATGGGTCCGGCGCGGCTGCCCGATCTTGAAATCCGGCCGCCGTGGCGTCGCTGCGCAATTCGATCTGCGCGCCGTTCGCGGCTGGGTCGATCGCTACATCTCGACAGGACGAGTGGTCCGGCACGAAGGCCAGACATTCCAGCTGCCATCAAGCGAGCAAGCGCTGCTTATCAAAGCGTTCGGCTATCTCATCACCCGGCATTACAGCCGCATCGCAGAGATCGCTTTCGCGATGGGCTTAACCTCGAAACAGATCTTCACGCTTGAGTATGAGTCCGCCACTCACATCGGTGAATGCATGGCTGATTATCTCGCTGAAAATGGCATCAGCGATTTTGTGATGGACCGGTACAACAAGCCGAGCACAGAGCCTGACTGGAACCGCGTCGCTTCTATGCGTGGCGAATTCTACGATCACGACGATTTCGAGCGCGATTTCAACGAAGTCCGGGAACGCATCATTCGTCTGCCGCGAACCGGGGAGGCTTGATATGCCCAAGCCGCAGGAAGTCGCCTCCATCAAGGTGAAGGGCCGAGCTTATTCGAATTGGAAAACCGTGTCGGTAACCCGGTCCGGAGTGGACCTGTTTCCGCGGTTCGCCTTCACCGCAGCGGCGCCGGCAGAGAGCGCTCCGGACTACGCCTCCATGAAGCTTGGGATCGGCGATCCTTGCGAGGTGATCCTCGGCGGGCGCCAGGCAGTCTCGGAGGGGCGCATCACCGGCAGGCAGCCCGCCTTCGACGCCCGGGAGCACGGCCTGCAGATCACCGGCACGACCCGCTCGCAGGTGGTCGCCCGCAGCACCGTCGACCATGAGAAGGGCGAATTTAAAAACTACTCGCTGAGCCAGATCGCCAGCGCCGTACTCAAGCCCTACGGCGTGAAGTTCAGCCTGAAGGGCGACACGTCCGGTGCAGACAAGGCGTTCCCAAAGGTCAACGTTCAGGTTGGCGAGACGGTTTTTGAGTTCATTGAACGCCTGTGTCGCTTCCGGAACATCTACCTGTTGCCTGGACAGGGCGCTGACATCGTCGGCTACAGGCTGAAGGCCCAAGCCGGAGCCATCGCTGAGCTGGAGGAAGGCCGCAACATCCTCGGGGCGTCTGCGGTCTTTGATTACGGGGACGCTTTTTCCGAAATCCAGTCCATCGGCCAACAGCCGGGCAACGATCAGACCTTCGGCGACGCCGCTCGGGACGTGACCGCGACAGTGAAGAACTCGGCAGTCACGGAGCATGCGCCGCTCCGCCTAATTGCGGAGATGCCAGGTGACCAGGCCGACATGCGGATGCGGGCGCAACACGAGAACGGCTTCAGTCTCGCCAACCAGATCAATGTGAACGTCAAGGTCCAGGGCTGGTTCAAGGACCAGAACAGCCTCTGGCTCGAACACATCGGCGATGTCGTGTCGGTCTACTCGCCGATGCTGTTCACCAAGGACCGCATGCAGCTGGCGATCCAGGCCGTGACCGCGAGCCAGGGCCCACAGGGCACCACTACCGACATCAGCCTCTGCTTACCGGAAGCCTTCAACGGCGGCGGCCAGACCCAGTCCAACGCCGGCCAGGGCGGCTCCGGCAGCACCCCGCCCGGCCTCTACACCTAACCGAACCAGAGACACGATAGGAGGCCGGCATGGCTGATGAAACTTTGCGGATGCAGGCCGAGGTGGTCGACCGCTTCTCCGGCCCGCTGAAGAGCCTGCGGGCGCAGCTGCTCGATGTCTCCCGGCAGGGGGCCAGCCACGGCGAGACCTTGGCGAAGGGTATGGGCAAGGCCGAGTCTGCGATCCAGACCACGGCACGCTCGGCGACGACGATCCTGAACCCAGCCTTGGCCACGGTCGGCGTCACGGGTCTGACGGCCGGTGCGGCGGTCGCCGGAGTGGCGATGTCGCTGAACAAGCTCTCCAGCAACCTATCGAGCCTCGGCGCACTCAGCCGAGAAACCGGCGTAGCTGCCGGCACGCTGCAGACCTTCGGCGCCGTGGCCCGCAAGTTCGGGCTGGAGCAGGACGCGGTCGCCGCCGGCACCAAGACCTTCGCCGGCAACATGCGGGAGTTCTCCCGCGGGATCGGTGAGACCTACCAGTGGATCAACCGGCAGGGCACCGACGCGGCTGGCCGGCAGGCTTTTCAGTCCTTCGCCAAGGACATCCGCGGGACGACCGACGAGGGCGAGAAGCTCCGCAAGAGCCTCACCTTCATGGAGACGATCAAGAACCCGGTCGAGCGCGGGATCTTCGCTCAGCACGTGTTCGGCAACGCCGACTTCGGGCGCATCGCCGACGGACACCTCGGCAAGCTGGCCGACGTGTGGAACGCGCAGAAGCAGCGGCTCGGCCCGCTGGATCCGAAGGCCATCCTTCAGGCCGAGAAGTTCGAGCAGGCCATCGCCGACCTTCGCACCTCGATGCAGACCATCGGCACGACGATCGCCCGACAGGTACTGCCATACGCGTCCGAGTTCACGCAGTGGGTGGATGGCATCGCAAAGGATCAGCGCGGCGACTTCGTAAAGGGCCTACGCACCGGCCTGGAGGACATTAGCCGCGAGCTGAACGCCATCGACTGGAAGGGAGCCGGCGCCTCCGCGAAGGAGATGCTGGTCTCAACCACCATGCTGGTCCGCCCGCTCGCCGAGAGCGTGAAGGAGATCGCAGCGGCGATCCGTAGCTTCAACGAGGGCAAGTACGTCGAGTCGTTCCGGCACCTCGATGGTGGTAGCGGCCCGCTCGCCCGTCGCCTCGCTCCCCTGGCCGGTGACGATGAGATCGCAGCCCAGGAGAACGTCGACCGGCTGCGCAAGCTGCGGGATGTGTCGAAAGATGCGTCGGACCACCTCATCGGTCGGACCCAACAGCGTATGGGCCTGATCGACGCCCCAGAGGCCGCGCAGCAGAAGCTCACGGCTGCCGAGGCCGAGTTGGCTCGCCTGAAGGCCCGCACGCCTGAGGAGCGCGACCGCGACTATAGGGAGTCGACGGAGAAGCTGCGTCGATCGATCGACGGCTTGTCCGAGCAGATGAAGGCACAGCAGGGTGCTACGGCTCAGAAATCGTCCGCTGATGGCGACGGGCCGTTCGGGGGCGCTCGGGTCCAGACGGCAGCCTACACGGGCGGTGCGGGCTTCCGACGGCCATCTGGGCTCGGTAGTGGTGCGAACCTGCCCGGCGGCGGTTCTGGGCCTGGCTACCGTGGTGAGCAGGGTGAGCGTGAGGCTGTTCGCGAGCAATTCCGCGAGCATCTGAAGCGGACGGTCCCAGGCTATACCGGCGGCGACACGGTGCCGATCAGACCGGGGCAGACGGTGCCGCCTATGGATGGCGGCGGCTCTCGGTCGCCGGGCATCTCAGCCCGCGACATGCGCGACGTGAACCCGCAGATGGCCGAATACATCCGTCAATCCGCCTTGGCCCGCGGCATCGATCCCAACGTGGCGTTGCGTATTGCAAATTCCGAAGGCCTGCGCGGCTCGATCCCAGGCGTCAGGAACACGCCCGGCGACAAGGGCACGAGCTTTGGTCCCTTCCAGTTGCATTACGCCTCCCGGATCCCCGGCTTGAGGAACGGCGGCCTGGGCGATGCTTACACCCGAGCTACTGGGCATCACGCCAGCGATCCGAAGCACTGGCAGGAGCAGATCGACTTCGCCTTGGACCAAGCCCGGAAGGGCGGCTGGGGCCCATGGCATGGCCGGTACGGAGCCCGCATCGGTGTCTGGGATGGCATCGGGACGGTACGGCCCCAAGCGATGCCTAAGCCGGGCGACGGCACGCGCATCCCGCCGGTGACAGAGGGCGACTTCCTACCGAACGGCGCCCCGCGCGTGCTGAAGCCGAACAGCATGAAAGACGCCTCAGGCCTGACGATGGACGAGGCTAAGCGGCTCCGTGGCGGTCAGGCCGACGGCGAGGGTTGGGCGGCCCGGGAGAAGGCCCGCAAAGCCTTCGAGGCGATGCAGCAGGGTGAGGGCCGACTCGATGCCTCAGCCGGCCGTGCCGGTGTCGTGGCTGGCCCCAAGGTCGAGAACAATGGCAGCGTGGTGGTCAACGTGCAGAAGGCTGGGCCGGACGCGAAGGTCACGACCTCAGCCACCGGCAACCTCTTCCGCGACATCGTCCAGAACCATGGACGCCAGATGGCCAAGGCGGGCGGGGGCTGAGCCCCCAGCTCCTCAGCGACCGAGTCTGGCTGGGAGCACCGTCGGAGCGGAGCTCGACGCATTGGACGCAGCGAAGGAAGCTACGAAGCCCGCCAGGGAACGGATATCGTCCGGTTGGCGCGGATCACGCGCGACCGCAGCAGCCTCCCGTTCTAGCCGAAGGTTACAGGCCTTCGAGGGCAGACCGACATCCGGCGTGCAGGCATCGTGTCGGGCACAGGCTGCGTCCAAAGCGTCGATC
>Ga0182232_1000311_pt1 | contig 13011 bp, 13 predicted proteins | sample G6R1MG_30_FD_155484 | JGI IMG/M metagenome (GOLD analysis project Ga0182232, IMG submission 155484) | Phyllosphere microbial comminities from miscanthus, Michigan, USA - G6R3_NF_07NOV2016_LD2 MG | ecosystem: Host-associated > Plants > Phyllosphere > Phylloplane/Leaf | place: USA: Michigan... | reverse complement strand
GCTGAGATCCTGGACCATGTCGACCATCCGGGACAGGGTCCCGGTCCCGGCAGTGGCGCCGCGCAGGTCCTTGATCTTGGTGCTCATCACCTGGGTGTAGCGCGGCAGGTCGGCAGCGAGCTGCGACGCCTCGCTGGCGATCAGGCTACCGATCCCGAACAGGCCGCCGAAGACGATTACCACCACCAGGAGGACCGCTGCCGCCCGCGGCACGCGGATCCGACGCAGGATCCGGACCGCCGGCACCAGGACGAAGCTCAGGAGGATCGCCAGCGTGACCGGCACCAGGATCTCGCGCCCGAGATACAGCGCCGCCATGATCGACACGACGAGGAGGGTGGAGGCCAGCGCGACGATGACCGGCAGGCCCTGCTTGAGGCGCTGGGCGGTGACGGGATCCTCGCTCACGGGTACGCTCCACTAACGTGTCGAACTCGGGTGACGCTGCCGCACCGCGACGGCGGTGCGGTTCGGGAAGCCTGCCGTGTCGGCCGGCGTCAGCCCGCCTGCGCGGTCTCGCCCAGGGCGGCGCTGATCTGGCTGAGCAGCTTGGAGAAATCGACCGGCTTGGGATGGTAGTCGTCGCAGCCCGCCTGGATGGCCTTGTCCCGATCGCCGGACATGGCATGGGCGGTGAGCGCGATGATCGGGATCGCCCGCGTGTCGGACCCGGATTTCAAAGCCCGCGCGGCGGACCAGCCGTCCAGCACCGGCAGGTTCATGTCGAGCAGGATCACGTCGGGCTGGCCCGAGCGGGCCTGCTGAACGCCGGCCTCACCGTCATGCGCCAAAATCACCTCGTAGCCGCGGCGCTTGAGGCGTCGGGACAGGAAGTCCCAGATCTCTTCATGGTCCTCGACCAACAGTATCTTCGCCATCAGAACTCGAATCCCCGGGTCGCGCTGAGCCGGTAGGCACCCCAACGCGCGGCAACGCACAATCGCCCAACGTCCCTGCCGCGATTCCGGTCCCTGCGGAAGAGAGCGACGCGTACAGAACGGCGACGGTTGGAACAGGCGGGACCTATTCGGCCGGCGGGGTGCGCGGCCCGATTGACCCGGTTCCCCGGTCGGACGAAGCGTAAGCCGCGCAAATCACATCATTTGAGAGGGTGCGGCATGACGAATACGCCGGAGATCGCGTTCTACCATGCGCCGAATACCCGGTCGTCGGGCGTACGCGTGCTCCTGGAGGAACTCGGCGCCCCGCATCGCCTGCACGTGCTCAACATGCGGGCCGGCGAGCATCTCGGAGACGCTTATCGCGCGATCAACCCGATGGCGAAGGTGCCGGCGATCCGCCATGGCGAGGCGCTCGTCACCGAGCAGGCGGCGGTCTACCTGTATCTCGCCGACCTGTTCCCGGAGGCCGGCCTCGCGCCCGCCCTCACCGACCCCGCCCGGGGGACGTATCTGCGCTGGATGGTGTTCTACGGCTCCTGCTTCGAGCCTGCGGTGATCGACCGCCATCTCAAGCGCGAGCCCGGGCCGCGGGCCATGTCGGCCTATGCGGATTACGACAGCGTGATCGCGCGCATCACCGAGGCGCTGAATCCGGGGCCGTACCTGCTCGGCGACCGTTTCAGCGCCGCGGACATCCTGTGGGGCAGCGCGCTCGGCTGGACGATGGGCTTCGGCCTGGTCGCACCCGACCCGGTCCTGTCGGCCTATGTCGAGCGCGTTCGCGCCCGGCCGGCCTTCCAGACGGTGGCCGCCGCAGAGGTACGTCTCGCCCGGGAGCACGAGGCTGCGGCAGGCGGCGCGTCCTGACTCACGATCGGAGGACCCCCTCAGCCTCGGCCCAGATGCCCGTGCGCGCCAGTTGCGGCGCGGGCTCGGGGTCGCTCCAGCGCAGGGGAACAACCGCCCGGCGCCGCCAACCGCCCGTGATCGTAACGGACCAAGATCGTTGCGCACCGAGGAGGCCCGCGGCGCCCGTCCAGTCGATTTCGGTGCGGCCCTGCAGGACCAGCAGGTCGCCGCTGGCGAAATCGAGGAACAGTACGGCCGCGCGCGGCTCGCCGATCAGATTGCCCAGCGTGTTGAAGTAGCGGTTGCCGGAGAAATCCGGGACCGTCAGCACGTTGCCGCGGCGGCGGACGAAGCCCGGGCGCCCGCCCCGGTGCGAGATGTCGGCGCCGCCTTCCCGGAGCCCGTCCCGCGACCGGGTGGCGACGAACAGCGTGTCGGCGGCGTCGATCAGCGCCTCGGCCTCCGTATCCAGGGCCGACAGGATCTCGGTCGAGCCCGGCCGGCGTGGCACCGGCTCGACCGCGCGCCGCTGAATGTATTGCGGGCAGTTACCGAAGCTCTGATCGACCGCCACGGCCAGGCCATCCCGATCGCGACCCACGATGCGGCCGTTGGCGCGGTTGCGCCGCCGCGTCGCCAGGTCGATGCCGAGAATCCCGGCCTCGGCGCCCGGCACGAGGGATCCAACCGCCGGGTCGGTGGGGTCGAGGGCCGCGGCGATGGCAAGATGCGTCGCGTCCGGGCTCTGCACGAAGCCGGGCGCGCCGGTCAGCAGGGTCGCGACCGGCGCGCCGGCCGCGTCTGCGGTCCCGATCAGAAGATAGGGCAGCCCCGCGAAGAAGAGGCGGTGCTGCTCTGGCATGAACGGCCGGATCGCCGGGGTGCCGCCGAGGACGTGGCCGGCATGGGCCTGCGCGATCAACTCGTCTGCGTGGAAATCGGCCATGGCGCACCTCACGCCTGTTCGGGGATGGGGGAGGCTGGCATCGGGATGAAGCCCGGCAGGGCCTGCACCCGGGCGATCCAGTCCTGCACGGCGGGGTAGGGGGTGAGCGAGACGCCGCCCTCGGGAGCGTGGGCGACGTAGGAATAGCAGGCGATGTCGGCCAGCGTCGCCCGCTCGGTCGCAAGGTAGCGGCGATCGGCCAGATGCCCGTCCATAAAGGTGAGGATCCGGGCCGCGGTCGCGTGCACGGTCGCCCGGTCGGCGCGCGCGCCGAAGACCACCATCAGTCGGGCGAGGGCCGGCCCGGTCCGGACCTCGCCGGCGGCGATCGAGAGCCAGCGCTGAACCTCGGCGGCGGCGATGGGATCGGCCGGCATCCATCCGCTCTTCGATGCGTAGCGTGCGGCGAGGTAGACGAGGATCGCATTGCTGTCGGCGATTACGGCCGTGCCGTCGGTCAGGACCGGGATCTGGCCGAGCGGGTTGAGGTGCCGGAAGTTGGCGGCGGCGCGCTGCTCCGTGCTGGCTACCTCGACGAAGCGGTAGGGCAGCCCCAGCAGCGACAGGAACAGTTCCGCGCGGTGCGAATGGCCCGAGAGGCGCAGGCCGTAGAGGGTCAGGTCGGGGTCGGACATGGTCGGGGTCTCCAGCGAGGCCCGAACATGGCTCTTGCACGGCGCAGGAATAATCCGGAATTCATGGCATTCAGAATTTCATAAGCTGAAATGATCCATGGACCGGCTGGACGAACTCGCTCTCTTCGTCGCGATCATCGACGCCGGCAGCCTGGCCGGGGCTGCGCGCCGGTCGCACCGCTCGGCCGCTGCCGCGACCCGGGCGCTGGCGAGCCTGGAGGCGCGGGCCGGCACCCGCTTGGTGGAGCGCACCACCCGACGCCTGGCGCCGACCCCGGCGGGGCTCGAACTGGCCGAGCGGGCGCGCGGCCTGCTCGCCGGCTACGAGGCCACCGTCTCGGGGGCGGCGGGCGATGCGGTTCGCGGGCTTGTGCGGATCACGGCCCCGGTTCTGTTCGGGCGCAAGCACGTCGCGCCGATCGTGTCGGGCTTTCTCGATGCCTACGCGGAGGCGCAGGTCGAACTGGTGCTCGCCGATCGCAACCTCGACCTCGTGGAGGAGGGCATCGACGTTGCAGTCCGGATCGGGCACCTCGCGGAATCCCGCTTGGTCGCGCGCCGGGTCGGACAGGTACGCCAAGTGCTCGTGGCGAGTCCGGTCTACCTCGCGGCCCGGGGCACGCCCCGGACCCCCGCCGACTTGAGCGTCCACGACACCATCCTGGGCATGGTCCGCTCCAATGTCCGCGAATGGCGCTTCGGCGCGCACCGCGTCCGCCTCGCGCCGCGCCTGATCGTCAACGAGGTCGAGGCGGCGCTGATCGCGGCCCGGGCCGGGCGTGGCATCGCCCGGGTGCTGTCCTATCAGGCGGCCGAGGACATTGCGGCGGGCCGTCTCGTGCGCCTGCTCGCTTCGCATGAGCCGCCACCGGTGCCGGTGCAGATCGTCACCCCGAGCCAGGGGCTCCGGTCCGCCCGGGTGAACGCCTTCCTCGATTACGCCACCGACGCGTTACGCGCGTTGCCGGTCCTGCACGCCGCGCAGCCGGAGAAATGATCAATATTCCAGCGTTCGGTTCGGTCGGGAACCGGTCTTGGTTCCGCCATCCCGCATCAAAGCGGCCGGACTCTTGCTGAGCGGTGGGTGGAAGCCTGATCCGGCTTCCCGCCGCCCCTCGCGGTCGGCGCCTCGTTGCACGCCCCCGGAGCCCGCCAGCCCATGCGCCTGCTCACCCCGATCCTCGCCGTGCTGCTCGCTGTGCTCCCCCCTGCGGCTCGGGCCGAGCCGCTGACCGGCACCCTCAAGAAGATCCAGGACAACAACCGGCTCGTGCTCGGCGTGCGCGATACCGCGCCGCCGTTCAGCTACCTGGACCAGAACCAGAAGGTGGTCGGCTTCGCGGTCGATATCTGCCTGAAGATCGCCGATGCCGTGAAGCGCGAATTGAAGATGCCGGGGCTCGAGGTCGCGATGGAGTTCGTGAATTCCTCGTCCCGCATCCCGCTGATGACCAACGGCACGACCGATCTCGAATGCGGCACCACGACCAACAACGCGGAGCGCAAGAAGCAGGTCGCTTTCACCAACACCCACTTCCTCACGGCGACCCGGTTCGTCTCCCGCAAGGACCAGAAGATCGGCAGCCTGGAGGACCTGCGCGGCAAGGCGGTGTCGTCGGTGGCCGGCTCGACCAACATCCTGATGCTGATCAAGGCCAACAACGAGCGCAAGCTCGGCATCACGGTGATCTCGGCAAAGGACGTGCCGGAAGGCTTTCTGCTGGTCGAGACCGGTCGGGCGGCGGCCTTCGTCATGGACGACGTGCAGCTCAGCGTCGTGGCAGCCCAGTCGAAGGACCCCGCCGCCTACGTGATCAGCCAGGAGACCCTGTCCAACCCGGAACCCTACGGGATCATGCTGCGCCGGGACGATCCGGCCTTCAAGGCGGTGGTCGATAAGGCCACCGCTGATCTCTATCGCAGCCCCGAGATCAGGACGATCTACGAGACCTGGTTCCTCAAGCCGGTGCCGCCGCGGGGGCTGACCTACAACATCCCCCTGTCCTCGGCGCTCCAGTGGGCGTTCGAGAACCCGAGCGACAATTCGGATCCGGCCTTCTACGCGCACTGATCCGGATGGGTTTCGCTCCGGCCGCGGAGATGCGATGCCGCGGGTCTTGAGTCCCGCCCGCGGCGCGAATCCTCACCATGCTCGACAGACAAGAGCCGGCGCTCACGCCGCCCGCGACCCACGGGTCGGAGCCGGCCGCCGCCTCGATCCCGCGCCTGATCGTCGTCCTGGCCTGCGCGGGATTCGGCAGCACCTTCGCCCTGCGCTCGGTCGAGCCCTTGGTCGGCGTGCTCGCCCGGGACCTCGGCAGCGACGCCCACACGGTGGCGCTGCTCTCGACCGCCTTCGCGCTGCCCTACGCCTTCATCCAGCCGGTGCTCGGTCCGGTGGGTGACGCGCTCGGCAAGGAGCGGGTGATGAGCGTCTGCCTGGCGGTGCTGGCCGGCGCCCTCGTCCTGTGCAGCCTCGCCCCCGATCTCTCCAGCCTGTTCGGTCTGCGCATGCTGGCCGGGGCGGCGGCGGGCGGTTGCATCCCTCTGTCCCTGGCGTTGCTCGGCGACCGGGTGCCGATGGACCGGCGGCAGGTCGCGATCGGGCGCTTCCTGGTGGCGGTCATTCTCGGGCAGCTCACAGGATCGACCTTCGCGGGGCTGATCGAGGCGGCGATCGGCTGGCGCGGCGTGTTCGCGATCACAGCGCTCGTCGCTGCCATCGCCTGTGCCGCGACGGTGTTCGGCTTCGATCGCACCGGCCGCGCGCCCGCGCGCCGTCCCGCCTTCGGGCAGGCGGTGGGGCGCTACCGGACGATCCTGGCCAATCCGCGCGCCCAGATTCTCTTCTCCGCGGTGTTCGTGGAGGCGATCGCGATCTTCGGCGTGTTCCCGCATCTCGCCCCGCTGATCGAGGCCCGCGGCGAGGGCGGCCCGCGGGAGGCCGGCCTGGTGCTGGCCGGCTTCGCCATCGGCGGCCTGCTCTACTCGGCCCTGGTCGGGCTGCTGGTGCGGCTGCTCGGCATGCCCCGGATGCTGATCGGCGGCGGCCTGATCTGCGGCGCCTCGCTGACCGTGGTCGGGCTGGCCGGAAGCTGGCAGGTCGATTGCGCGGCGCTCACCGCCATGGGGCTCGGCTTCTACATGCTGCACAACACCTTCCAGACCCAGGTGACGGAGGTCGCGCCGACGGCCCGGGCCTCCGCGGTGGCGCTGCACGCCTTCTCGTTCTTCTGCGGCCAGGCGCTCGGGGTCGCGGTGCTGGGGCAAGCCCTGCTGCAACTCGGGCAGTTCGGGGCGCTGGCAGCCTGCGCGGTGACGATCCTGGGTCTGGGAATTGCTACCGCCGTGGCCCTGCAGCGGCCGGGCCCGAAGATCGCCTTCTCGGATTGACCGGTCTGTCCCCGGTCAGGGCCGCTTCATCGCCAGGGCCTTGAGATCGAAGCCCGGATCGGCCGCCTGCTCCAGGGTGAGCGGCGTCCCCGCCGCCAACAGGCGCCGGGCGATCATATGGTCGCCCGCCCGGTCGACCGACTCCACGGCCCTCAAGGCATCGTCCCGGAAGCGGAACACCGAGAACGCCGAGCCCGAGCCCCGGACCACGCTGGTATCGCCAGGCCCGGACAGGCCGGCGATCTGCAGCTTGTGCGGACCCTGGTCGCTCCAGAACCACGGCAGCGCCCCGTAGGCCGCCGGCTTGCCGTTGAGCCGCGCGGCGAGGCAGCGGCCCTGGTCGATGGCGTTCTGCACCGACTCGATCCGCACCGTGCCGTCCGGGGTGAGCCCGTGGGCGAACGGGCTCGGGAAGCGGACGCAATCGCCGATCGCCGAGATCGCGGGATCCGGCGTCGCCAGGAAGGCGTCGACCCGCACCCCGTCCTCCGCCGGGAGACCGGCCTCCGCGGCCAGCTCCCGGTTCGGCAGCACGCCGATGCCGATCAGGATGAAGTCGGCGGGGAGTTCCCGGCCATCGGCCAGGACGATCCCGGTGGCGCGGCCCCCCTGGCCGGCGATCGCGGTCACGCCGGCCCCGAAGGCGAAGCGCACCCCCATCGCCTCGTGGGCGGTGCGGAAAAACTGCCCGATCTCCGGCGAGACCGCCCGGGCCATCGGCCGGTCGGCCGCCTCGACCACGGTCACCGCCAGGCCCCGGGCCGCGGCCACGGCGGCGAATTCCAGCCCGATGAAGCCGGCGCCGATCACCAAGATCACCTTGGCCTCGCCGAGCGCCATCCGGAGCGCGTCGGCATCGGCGAGGCCGCGCAATTGGCGCACGTTCGGGAAATCGGCCCCCGGCACCGGCAGCGGCCGGTTGCGGGCGCCGGTGGCCAGAACGAGGTGATCGTAGGCGAGGCTTTGGCCGTCCGAGAGCTGCAGGCGGCGCTCCGCGCGGTCGATCGCCAGGGCGCGGATCCCCGGCCGATGAGTGATCGCGTGTTCGGCGAAGAAGCCGGGCTGGCGCAGGAACAGCCCCTCGGCGTCGGTCTTGCCGGCCAGATAGGCCTTCGACAGGGGCGGGCGCTGATAGGGCAGGGCGGTCTCGTCGCCCACCAGGGTGATCGGGGCCCGGAAGCCGCCCTCGCGCAGGGAGGCGGCCAGCTGGAAACCCGCCTGGCCGGCCCCGGCGACGACGATGCCGGGGGTGCTCACGCCTTGGCCCCGGTGACTTCGGGGAGCGTGACGCCCGGCAGCATGCGCGCGCCGTCGCTCATCAGGTAGGACCAGACGGCGGAGGCCGCCGGCCCCAGCACCTTGTCGGCCCGGCGCACCGCGTACCAGTCGCGCCGGATCGGCAGGCCCTTGACGTCGAGAAGGGCGAGGCGGCCGCTCTCGACCTCGGCCGCGACGGAATGGACCGACAGCAGCGCGATGCCGAGCCCGGCCATCACCGATTGCTTGATGGTCTCGTTGGAGCCGGTGTCGATGTCGAGGAGCGCCCGCTTGACCAGGATGCCGCTCATGAACTCTTCGAAGACCGTGCGCGTGCCGGAGCCCTCTTCGCGGAAAAAGAAGGGCTGATCGGCCAGATCTTCGCGGGACAGGCCGGTCCGGCCGGCGAGCGGATGGCTCGGGGCCGCGACCAGCACCAGCGGGTGTGGCCCGAAGGTCGCGGCCTCGATCGGGAAGTCCCGGGGCGGGCGGCCCATCACGGCGAAGTCGATCTCGTAGCCGCGCAGCGCCTCGACGGTCTGGCCGCGGTTGCGTACCGACAGGCTGATCTCGACGCCGGGGTGCTTCTTGACGAAACCCGCGATCACCTGGGGCGCGAAATACTTCGCGGTCGAGACGACGCCCAGCGCGACCCGGCCGCCCTCAGCGCCGCGCAGGGTCCGCAGCCGGTCGGTGCAGGTCTCCAGGACGGTGTTGATGCTGTCGATCGCCCAGAGCATCTCGCGCCCGGCATCGGTGGGCTTGAGGCCGCCCGGCGTCCGGTCGAACAGCAGCAGTCCGGCCTCTTCCTCCAGCTGGCGGATGCGCGCGTAGAGCGCGGCCGAGGTGACGTTCAGCTCCTGCGCGGCCCGGGTCATGGTCCCCAGGCGGGCCACCGCCGCCACCGCTTGGAGCTGCTTGAGGGAGAGATTGCGCATGGCGGTGATGTCGTTTTTTTTGTCCTATGACACAAGATCCCTCAGAAATCTTGAGCGTGGCGTCCCCGGTTCCTGTCGATCCAGGCGCGCGGCCCGCTATCTTGGTGGTAGAGGGCCCGGTACAGACCCGGCGCGGAACGCGCGATCCCGGCAGGCGGGATTCCAGCAGGAGAGATAGGCCGATGGCAATTTCAGCAGCGATCGGGACGCCTCTCGAGACCTGCCTGGCGCAGGCGGTCGAAACCAACCCGGCGTTGAAGGATGCCGCCGCGGTGATCGGCGCGATCGCGCGCTCGGCGGTGGAGATCAGCGCGCTGATCGGGCGCGGCGCGCTCGGCGGCGACCTCGCGGCAGCGGGCGAGCATAACAGCGACGGCGACGTGCAGAAGGCGCTCGACGTGATCGCCCACGAGAGCGTCACCGCCGCCCTGCAGGGCGCTCCGGTGGCCGAGGTCGCCTCCGAGGAGGCCGAGGAGGTGATGCGGCTGAACCCGGACGCGCCGCTCGCGGTCGCCATCGACCCGCTGGACGGCTCGTCCAACATCGGCGTCAACATGGCGGTGGGGATGATCTTCGGCATCCGCCCGTCGATCAAGGATCCGGCCAACCCGCTGGCCTCGTTCACCACCCCGGGCACCGCCCAGATCGCCGCCGGCTTCGTGACCTACGGTCCGGCCACCGCGCTGATCCTGACGCTCGGCGACGGCACGCAATCCTACGTGCTCGATCGCACCGACGGCGTGTTCCGCCTGACCAGCGCAGGCATGTCCGTTCCGGCCTCGGCCAAGGAATTCGCGATCAACGCCTCCAACGTCCGGCACTGGGATGCTCCGGTGAAGGCCTATATCGAGGATTGCCAGCGCGGCACCGAGGGGCCGCGCGACAAGGACTACAACATGCGCTGGCTCGCCTCCCTGGTGGCCGACATTCAGCGCGTGCTGACCCGGGGCGGCGTGTTCCTGTATCCGGGCGACGCCCGCAAGAACTACGCCCGTGGCCGCCTGCGGCTGCTCTACGAGGTCGCCCCGGTGGCGATGCTCATCGAGCAGGCCGGCGGCGCCGCGACCGACGGCCAGACCCGCATCCTCGACCTGGTGGCCACCGGGATCCACGAGCGCGCGCCGCTGGTCTGCGGCTCCACCGAGGAGGTCGATTGCGTGGCCTCCTATTACGCCGGCGGCAAGCCCGATGCCGGCCGCTCGCCGCTGTTCGGCCAGCGCGGCCTGATGCGCTCATAGGCAGGACGCCAAGAAGAAAAAAATGTCGGCGCGTCACCCCATCATCTCGGTGACCGGCTCCTCCGGGGCCGGCACCACCTCGGTGCGCAACACCTTCGAGCAGATCTTCCGCCGGGAGGACGTGCGCGCGGTGTTCATCGAGGGCGACGGCTTCCACGCCTTCGACCGGGATACGATGCGGGCCATGATGGCGCGCGAGCCGACGCTGTCGCATTTCGCACCCCGGGCGAACCTGCTGCCGGAGCTGGAGGCGGTGTTCCGCAGCTACGCGGAGAACGGCACCGGCCGGACCCGTCACTACGCCCACGACCAGCACGACGCCCGGGCCTATGGCATCCCGGAGGGCAGCTTCTCCGAGTGGGAGGCGTTCCCGCCGGATTCCGACCTGTTGTTCTACGAGGGCCTGCATGGCTGCGTGGCCGACCCGGATGTCGACATCGCCCGCTATGCCGACCTGAAGATCGGCGTGGTGCCGGTGATCAACCTCGAATGGATCCAGAAGCTGCACCGGGACCGCTCGTTCCGCGGCTATTCCACGGATGCCGTCACCGACGTGATCCTGCGCCGGATGCCCGACTACGTGCAGACCATCTGCCCGCAATTCTCGTTCACGGACATCAACTTCCAGCGGGTGCCGACCGTCGACACTTCGAACCCGTTCATCGCCCGCTGGATTCCTACCGCCGACGAGTCGCTGGTGGTCATCCGGTTCAAGGACCCGAAGGGGATCGATTTCTCGTATCTCGTCTCGATGATCCACGACAGCTTCATGAGCCGGGCCAATTCCATCGTGATCCCGGGCGGCAAGCTGGACCTCGCCATGCAGCTGATCCTGACGCCGATGATCATGCAACTCGTGGAACGCCGCCGCCGTCTGGCGTGATCTTTTGGGGATCGGGCCTTCCTGATTGTAGTGCGCGGAGCAGCGATCGCTCGGCCGATCCTGCCCCGCCGTCATCGCGAGCGCAGCGAAGCGACCCAGTGATCCGCTACGCTTAGAGCGCGCGCGCTACGCTGGGTTGCTTCGCTGCGCTCGTAATGACGATCCGGGTCGCCGACACTGGCGACTCGGCCCTCACCGTGGCACCAGCAAAATCCCAAACAAGGGATGTCGGATCGTGCAGATGGAGCCACGGGTTGGATGCGGGGCCGCCATCGTCGGCGATGGCCGCATCCTGCTGTTGCGCCGGAGGACCGAACCGGAGGCCGGGCATTGGGGGTTGGCAGGCGGGAAGGTCGACCTGTTCGAGCCCGTGGCCGATGCCGTGAAGCGCGAGGTCGCCGAGGAACTCGGCATCGGCATCGAGCCGGTCACACTCCTCTGCGTGATCGATCACATCGATCGGAATGCAGGCATCCACTGGGTCGCGCCGGTCTACCGGGTCGAAGCCTATGCTGGGACGCCGAGGCTGGTCGAGCCGGACAAGCACGACGGTCTGGACTGGTTCGATCTGGAGGCACCGCCGCAGCCCCTGACCCTCGCGGCGAAGACCGCCATCGCGCTCATCCGACAGGTCGACACGCAGGGGTAGGAAGAGCCGGCGAGCCGACGTAAATGGATCGACCCTCTTCGGCCTTCAGCGCTCGCCCCGGCCCGCCCGATTCCGGATATCGCATGCTGCCTCCCGTCATCGCCCCGTCGATCCTGTCCGCCGATTTCGCCCGCCTCGCAGAGGAGACCCGCGCGGTGGCCGAGGCCGGGGCCGACTGGATCCATCTCGACGTGATGGACGGGCATTTCGTGCCCAACATCACCTTCGGCCCCCCGGTGGTGAAGGCGCTGCGCCCCTACACCGACACGTTCTTCGACGTGCATCTGATGATCGCGCCGGCCGACCCGTATCTCGCGGCCTTCGCGGAGGCCGGCGCCGACGGGATCACGGTCCATGCCGAGGCCGGGCCGCATATCCACCGCTCGCTCCAGACCATCCGCGACCTCGGCAAGCGGGCCGGCGTGGCGATCAACCCCGGGACCCCCGCCGCCCTGGTCGAGCCGGTGCTCGACATGGTCGACCTCGTGCTGGTGATGACCGTCAATCCCGGTTTCGGCAGCCAGAAATTCCTCAAGAGCACCATGGAGAGCGTGGCGCGGGTCCGGGCCATGGTGGCCGGCCGCGACATCCGCATCCAGGTCGATGGCGGCATCGATGCCGAGACCGTGAAGGCGGCGAGCCGCGCCGGCGCCGACACGTTCGTGGCCGGCAACGCGGTCTTCAGCGGCGGTCCCGACGCCTATGCGGAGCGCATCGCGGCGATCCGGGCCGGCGCGGAGGGCGCCTCCGGCCGCGATCTCTCGTGCTGAGGGCGCTGATCTTCGACGTCGACGGCACGCTGGCCGAGACCGAGGACCTGCACCGGCGGGCGTTCAACCGCGCCTTTGCGGCGCTGGGCCTGCCCTGGCGCTGGGACCCCGCGCTCTACGCCGACCTGCTCACCGTGATGGGCGGCAAGGAGCGGCTGACCCATTACATCGACACAACCCACCCGGGCGAGGCCGCCTCCTTCCACGCGCAGGCGCCCGAGATCCACGCCCGCAAGACGATCGCTTATGGCGAGCTTATCGCCCAGAACGGGCTGCCGCTGCGCCCGGGGATCGCCCGGCTCGTCGCCGAGGCCCGGAGCGCCGGCCTCCTTCTGGCCATCGCCACCACCACCAGCCGGCCCAACGTCGACCGGCTGCTGGCGGCCAATTTTCCGGCCTCCGACGCGCCCTTCGCGGTGATCGCGGCCGGCGACGAAGCGGATCGCAAGAAGCCCGCTCCGGATGTCTTCTTGCTGGCGCTGGAGCGGCTCGGGGTGCCGGCCTCGGAGGCGCTGGCCTTCGAGGACTCCGCCGCCGGCATCGCCTCGGCC
>Ga0182232_1000310_pt1 | contig 13099 bp, 7 predicted proteins | sample G6R1MG_30_FD_155484 | JGI IMG/M metagenome (GOLD analysis project Ga0182232, IMG submission 155484) | Phyllosphere microbial comminities from miscanthus, Michigan, USA - G6R3_NF_07NOV2016_LD2 MG | ecosystem: Host-associated > Plants > Phyllosphere > Phylloplane/Leaf | place: USA: Michigan... | reverse complement strand
AGCCGACCGTAGGAAGACGTTGGCATTAGTGTTAAGGGCGTCAGGCTCCCCCTCTCCTTTTCGGAGAGGGGGTCGGGGGGTGAGGCGCCACGAGCGGCGAGCCCCCGCCCCGCAAACCCCGCCCCCCGCCGCCTACTGCTGGGCCACCGCCACCTTGGCGCCAGCCTTGGCCGCTTCGAGCGAGGTATAGTAGACAGCGTGCAGCTCGTAGCGGTCGCGCTGGGCGGCGGTTTCGTGGGCGTAGCGCTGGGTAGCGAGCTGGCCAAAGACATTGTCGGACACCACCACGCTCACCTCGCGCAGGCCGGCGGCGGTGGCGCGGGGGTTAAACTCGGCAATGAGCCAGGCCTGGGCCTTGGCCGGAATAGCGCCCATGTGCCGCACATCGCCCACAAAGCCCCAGGGGCGCAGCGGGGTAGTGTGCGCCTCGTAGTAGAGCAGGGCGGCCTCTTGCAGGGCAATAAAGTCGGGGCCATTGGCAAAGCTCAGCCACTGCGTAATAACGCAGGGCACGTCGGCATCGACCAGCACGCGCCCGTAGGGCGCCTCAAAGATGATAGTGTCGGGCATGGGAGAAACAAGAAGCGCCGGCCGCCCCTGGGGGCGGCCGGCGCTTGTACGAAGGGCGGCAAAGGCGGGTTTTTGGGAGTGGGCGGGGCGCTTCACGTGTCAGGCTGAGCGCAGCGAAGCACCTTGCCAGGTGCCGCAAACCCTGGCGCCAGCCAGCGCGGGCAGCGAAGCGACCAAGATGCTTCGCTGCGCTCAGCCTGACGACCGCTGACAAACAGCCCGCCCGGCCCTACACCAGGTCGCTGAGTTCGAGCCAGCGCTCGCCCTTGGCGTCGAGTTCCTTCTCGACCACCTGCAAGCGGGCGGGCCAGGCCACGAGGTCTTGGCGGGTGCCCTGGCCGGTGGCGAGGTTGGCCACGAGCTGCTCCTTTTCCTGTTCGAGGGCGGCAATGTCCTTCTCCAATTGCTCAAACTCCTTTTTCTCGGCAAAGCTGGCGCGGCGCTTGGGGGGCGCGGCCACGGGCGCGGGGGCCGGGGCGGCGGGGGCGGCCGCCGCTACCTTGGCGGCGGCGCGGGCGGCTTTGGCGGCTTTTTCTTCGGCCTCCAGGGCGGCTTCGGTGTCGCGCTCGGCCAGGTAGTCGCGGTAGTCGGTGTAGTTGCCGGGGAAATTGAGCACCGCGCCGCCCGGCTCCAACACAAAGAGGTGCTCGGCCAGGTTGTCGAGGAAGTACCGGTCGTGGCTCACGATGAGCAGGCAGCCGCTAAAGTGCAGCAGGAAATCTTCCAGAATGTTGAGCGTACCCAGGTCGAGGTCGTTGGTAGGCTCGTCAAGTATCAGGAAGTTGGGGTTCTTCACCAGCACGCGCAGCAGCTGTAGCCGGCGCTTCTCGCCACCACTTAGCTTGCTCACCAGGGTGTACTGCTGGGCGGGCGGGAACAGGAAGAGGGTGAGAAACTGGCTCGCCGTGAGCACGTCGCCGTTGGCCAGCTCTACCACCTCCGCCACTTCCTTCACAATGTCTATCACGCGCTGGCTGGGGTCAAACTCCAGCTCGGTCTGGGTGTAGTAGCCAAATACCGTGGTTTGCCCCACGTCTACGCGGCCGCTGTCGGGCTGGAGCTTGCCGGTCAGCATATTGAGCAGGGTGCTCTTGCCGGCGCCGTTGGGGCCCACCAGCCCAATGCGGTCCTTCTTCTTGAAGACGTAGCTAAAATCGTCGAGCACCACCTTGTCGCCGAAGCGTTTGTTGAGGTGCTCGGCTTCGATAATCTTGCCCCCCTGGCGGGTCGTCTTCACGCTCAGTTCCAGCTGCTGCTTGCTGAGGTTGGTGCTGGCCTTTTCCTTGGTAATGTAAAAGGCATCGATGCGGGCCTTCTGCTTGGTGCCGCGGGCCTGGGGCATCCGGCGCATCCATTCGAGCTCCTTTTTGAAGAGCTGGCGGGCCTTCTCTACTTCGGTGGCTTCGCGCATTTCGCGGTCGGCCTTTTTCTCCACAAAGTAGGCGTAGTTGCCCTGGTAGCGGTACATCTGGCCTTTGTCCAGCTCCACAATCTCATTGGCCACCTTGTCCAGAAAATACCGGTCGTGGGTCACCATCAGCAGCGTGAGGCTGGGCGAGTTGAGGCGGTTTTCGAGCCACTCGATGGTGGCCAGGTCGAGGTGGTTGGTGGGCTCGTCGAGCAGCAGCACGTCGGGCTCCTCAATGAGCACGCGGGCCAGGGCCACGCGCTTGCGCTGCCCGCCCGAGAGCTTACTCACGTTGCGGGTCAGCAGCTCGCCCAAAATCCCGAGCTTGCCCAGGATTTGCTGCACCTGGCTCTCGTAGTCCCAGGCATTGAGGGCGTCCATGCGCTCCATCACCTTTTGCAGCTCGTCGGGGTCGTGGTTGGGGTCGTTCACGACGTGCTCGTAGGCCTTCACGGCGCGCAGCGTATCATTCTGGGAGGCGAAGATGGTTTCCTCCACCGTCAGCGACTCATCAAAAACCGGCTGCTGCCCCAGGTAGGTGACCCGGATGCCCTGGCGGCGGGTCACGAGGCCAGTGTCGGGGTTTTCGAGGCCGGCCAGCACCTTCATGAGGGTGGTCTTGCCCGTGCCGTTGATGCCGACAAAGGCAATGCGCTGCCCCTGCTGCAGCCCGAAGTTGAGGTTTTGAAACAGCCAGCGGTCGGCGTAGTTCTTCGAGATATTCTCGGCGGATAGCAAGTTCATAAGTACCCCAAAGGTACGGCGGCGGGGGGCGGCCAGGTGTAGCCGGGCAGCCGGGGCGCCTCCCCCCCCGGCCCCCTCTCCGAAAAGGAGAGGAGGAGCCTGACGTTGGTTGTTAGCTTTTAGCTGCTGGCTTTTGGCTCTCTATAAGTAAAAAGCTGGTAGCTAACAGCCAGTGTTCAATAGCTCCGTAAAGGCTCCCCCTCTCCTTTTCGGAGAGGGGGCTGGGGGGTGAGGCGCTACGCTAGAGCAGGCCGCTAACACCCGCTGACCACACAAAAGGCCCCGCCCGAACAACTCGGGCGGGGCCTGTGGCCGCAGCAGCTCTAGCGGCAGTTGCTACGCCAGCTTGGCCAGGCTGGCCTTGATGCGCCGGAAAGCCTCGGCCAGCTTCTCATCGGCGGCGGCGGTGCTAAAGCGCATGCAGTCGGGCGCGCCAAACGAGTCGCCGCCCACCGACGACACGTGGGCGTCATTGAGCAGGTACAGGGCCAGGTCGCCCGAATCGCGGATAACGGAGCCATCGGGCGCGGTGCGCCCGAAAAACGCCGCCACGTTGGGGAAGATGTAAAACGCCCCCTCGGGCGTGGGCGTCACCAGGCCGGGAATATCCTGGGCTAGCGCCAATACCAGGTCGCGGCGCCGGTGGTAAGCCGTCACCATCTCGTCGGCCGAGGCGCGGCCACCCTGCAAGGCGGCGAGGCCCGCGCGCTGCGCGATGGAGCAGGTGCCGGAGGTAATCTGGCCCTGGAGCTTGTCGCAGGCGGCGGCAATATCCTGGTGGGCCGCCAGGTAGCCCAGGCGCCAGCCCGTCATGGCGTAGCCCTTCGAGAAGCCGTTGACGGTGATAACCCGGTCCTTAATCGGGGCAAACTGCGCTAGGCTCACGTGCTCGCCCGTGAAGTTGATGTACTCATAAATCTCGTCGGCGAGGGCGTAGATGCCGGGGTTCTGTTCCAGCACTTCCGCGATAGCCCCCAGCTCGGCGCGGCTGAATACCGCCCCGGTGGGGTTGCAGGGCGAGGAGTACATCACCATCTTGGTGCGCGGCGTGATGGCGGCGGCAAACTCGGCGGCGGTTACCTTATAGTCGTTTTCGAGGCTGCCCATGATGGGCACGGCCACGCCCTCGGCCAGCTCCACGATGGCCGCGTAGCTCACCCAGTACGGCGAAAAAATGATGACCTCATCGCCCGGATTAATGAGCGAGAGCACGGCATTGGTGAGCGACTGCTTGGCCCCGGTGCTCACCACGATGTGGGCGGGGGTGTAGTCGAGGTGGTTGTCGCGCTTGAACTTGTCGCAGATGGCCTGCCGCAAGTCGAGGTAGCCCGGCACGGGCGTATAAAAGGTGTAGCCCTCGTCGAGCGCGCGCTTGGCGGCATCCTTGATGTACTGCGGCGTCTGAAAATCGGGCTCCCCGAAGCTGAGGTTAATTACGTCCACGCCCTTGGCGGCCAGCTCGCGGCTTTTCTTGGCCATCGCGATGGTGGCCGATTCCTGCATATTCAGGATGCGGTCGGAGAGGACGGGAGCCGGGGCCGCCACGGCGGCCGGCAAAGAACTAGGCGACATAAGCAGATGAGCCCGCGTAAGGTAAGCGCCGGGCCAAACGCAAAAGTATCCAATTCTGGGCCTTTTAGGCTGCTCCCGCCGCTTATTTTAGCTGTTCCTGGCCACTACTGGCTGGTCTTTGGCGCGGCGCATCAGGAAGGCCAGCAGGTCGAGGCGCTTGAACCAGCCCAGCAGGGCGGTGCCCACGGCCCCCAGCAGGGCGCCCACCACTTTCCAGTGGGCTTCGCAGTAATCGACGAGTTGCACGACAAAAGCCCGCAGGCTCCAGGGCACGGTTACCTTTTGCTTGAAAACGATAGCTTCCTGCGCCAGCCCGGCGGCGGGGTGTGCCTCGTCCGGTACGATGTACTTGACCTGAATTTTGAGCCAGTGCACGCCCGCCGCCACGGGCTTCACGTTCCAGGTAAACTCGCGGGGGTGGCGGTTATTGATGTACCGCCTAGTAACGGTGCCCTCCGGCTCAAAGGTAAAGGCCTTATCCGGGTCCACGAGGGCCGCCGACATGTGCTCGGTTACCGGCAGCGATTTGATGACCAGGTCCGTAGTATCAGTGCCCACCAGCAGAACAAGCTGGCGTCTTTTGGTTGGCGTAGCGGCTGCCCCCTCACTGTTTTCGATGATGGCGAGCGTGACGGTGCTGGCCGAGTCCATTCCCATCGTAGCCGGGATGCGGGCCGCCAGCAGCCCCGGCTTCTGGTAGTCTTCCAGCAGCTTCTCTCCGGAGGTAGTTGCTTTAGCCCAAGGGCGCAAATAGGCATGTGCGGCCCTGGTTTTAGCTGATAACTTGCTGTACAACTTAACTCTGGGTAAGCCAGGCGAATCAACTGCCAGCTCGTAGGTATCCCGCTGGAGAACCTTTTTTGGAAGCGGACGGTGCTCGCCGGGCGCACCGCGCCAGGCCAATGCGGCGGGCGGGCGGTGCGGCGCAGCCTTGGCGCCAGGGCAGCCGTCGTTGGCCGCCCGGCCAGGGCTGTCGGGGCAGCGGTCCAGCGCGTCGGCCACGCCGTCGCCGTCGCTATCGAGCGGGTAGCCGCCGGGGGGTGGGGCCGTGCTGGCCGGGGGGCGGGGCTGCTGGTCGAAATGGTCCGGCACGCCATCCCCATCGCGGTCTGGCTGCTGGGTGGGCGCGGTGGCAGTGGCTACCTGGGTGCTGCGGGGGCGCGCCGCCTCGCAGCCCGCCAGCAAGCACAAAAGGCTGCCCCACAAAAGCAGCAAGCAGCAGAGCGCGAGTGGGCTGGCAAGTGGCCTGGCGCGATACGTCGGTGCCATAGGAAATAGCGAGTATGGAATTTCTGCCCTAGCTTGCCCAGGAGCGAGTGCCGGCCTTTGCCAGAGCGGAAAATCAGGGTGAGAAAGGCTAAAGATACTAAGTATATAGGTTATTTTTAATATTAAAAAATAATTTAACTAGCCCGCGTAGTCATTTTTGCCGCGCCGGCGCGGCGGCGAGGGGCCAGCCTAGCGGGCCCGGCCAACGGCCCATTGCGGCGCAGGCCGGCGCTGCCTACGGGCAGGAGCGAGCAGCACGACCAAAACCAGGGGCTACCAGCCGCGCCCGAGCCGCGTAGTGAGCCAGGCCACTACAATGCCTGCCGAATAGCTTGCTAGCAGGTGGGGTTAGGGCGGGCGACTCAGCCGCCCAGCCCGCGCCAGCCCCGCCACAGCACGCGCACATCCAGCTCGGGCTCGTAGTCTTTGGCGTAGAGGTGCTCGAGGCGCTGGCGCGTGGCGGCCGAGAGCGGCGCGGTGGCTTCGGCTACATCGGCGGGCGAAAGCACGGCCGGCGGGCCGGCCGCGCCCGGCGTGTAGCGCAGGCCCACCCAGGTGCGGCGGCCGCGCAGCACCTGCCAGCAGTGCGGCAAAAAGCCGCCCGGCCGCCGCTGGCCCCCCAGCAGCAGCGGGGCCACCAGGATAAACGCCACGCTGGCCACGAGGTCGAGCAGGCGCTTGGTGCGGCGCTGGGCGGGCTGGTGCAGGCGCAGGGTGGCATCGAGGGTGTAGTAGTCGCCAGGCGCGTCTTTGCTGCTGCTGCCGATGATATACTGGCTGCCCTCGGGCAAAATCTTGTAGGCCACGGCTGGCTGCGGCGGCAGGCTGCGCATGAGGCCGATAATCTGGCTCACCGACAAATCCTGGCCGCAGAATATCAGCTCGTTCAGCCCATACAGGCGCACCAGCTCGGGCAGCTGGGCGGTGGTGCCGAGGTAGTCGGGCGGGGCAGGAGCGGCGGCGGTGGGCGCCGCCGGCGCGATGTAGCCGATGATATTGGCCGGCACCTGGGCGGCGGCCAGCAGCTGGCGGGCGCGCTGGGCTTCGGCCGCCGAGCCCACCAAAGCCAGGGTTTTGGCCTGCGGCTCGCTCAGGTGCAGGTTGCCGTGGCGCAGCCAGTGGCTAAAGAGGCGCCGGCCCACCAGCGCGGCCACCGCCCAGGCCCCGCCCAGCAGGATGAGCGCCTTCGAAAAGCGCCAGCTATCCAGAAAATTGGTAACGGCCGAAATCAGCAGCGTGCCCACCACGATGCCCCGCACGATGCGGCCGGGGCGCGCCCCCCGGTCGTAGCCGCCGCTGAGCCAGGTGGCCGCCAGCCACCCCACTATGTAGAGCGGCACCGCCACCAGCAGGTACTGCGGCGGGTAGGGCAGGCGCACGTACTTGTGGTTGGTTTCCCAGTACACTTTCAGGGCGTACATGCCGGCGTAGAGCAGGCCCGCATCGAGCAGGGCCGGAGCAGCCGCGGTGGCCAGGCGCTGCGCCACCGCCGCGCCCGCCCGCAGCCAGATGGCGGCGTTGATGAGCCGCGAAAACAGGCCCGCCTGCCCCGGCGCGAAGTGCTTTTGGGCAAAGATGACCATGGCCCGGTAAAACACGAACACGTAGTTGACGCTCGTGCGCTTGGTACTTTCGCCCTTGTAGTGAATGATGCGGGTGCCGGAGAAGTACCAGTTTTGCCAGCCGCCCCGCGTGAGGCAATACGAGAGGTCGATGTCCTCGCCGTACATGAAGTAGTCCTCATCGAGCAGGCCCACCTCGGCTAGCGCGGCCTGGCGCAGCAGCATAAAGGCCCCGCTCAGCACGTCGATTTGGTGCGCCTGGCTGGGGTCGAGAAAGCCCAGGTGGTAGCGCCCAAACCGCCGCGACCTTGGAAACAGCCCGGCCAGCCCGAATATCTTGTAAAAGGCCACGGCCGGCGTGGGTAGCCCGCGCTTACTTTCGGGCAAAAACCGGCCTTGCCCGTCGAGCATCATCACGCCCAGCCCGCCGCAGCGCGGGTGCGCATCCATAAACTCGCAGCACAGCCGGAAGGTGTCTTCCTCCACCAGCGTGTCGGGGTTCAGCAGCAGCTGGTATTGGCCGGTGGCGCAGCGCAGGGCCTGGTTATTAGCCTTCGAGAAGCCGGGGTTGTCCTTGTTTGCCAGTAGTATAACCTCGGGAAAGCGCGCCCGCACCATCGCCACCGAGCCATCGGCCGAGTTGTTATCGACCACGAATACCTCGACCGGCTCGCCCAGCCGCCCGGCCGCCCGCCGCACCGACAGCAGCGCCTGCTCCAGAAAATAGCAGACGTTATAATTGACAATGACGACGGAAAGCTTCACCACAGGGCGGCGAAGTTAGTGTGTGCCGTAAGCTTTAGCTTGCGAGTGAGCGCAGCGAACAGCGACGTAAGCCAACGCCTGCCAGCGCGGCTGCTCGCTCGCAAGCTAACGCTTACGCTACGGCTAGCGCGCCTGGCGCTGGCGCTCCACAATGCTGCGCCCCAGCGTAATCTCATCGGCGTACTCCAGCTCGCCGCCCATCGGAATGCCGCGGGCGATGGTGCTGATATTGAGCTGCTCGAAGTCGCGCAGGCGGCGCGAGAGGTAGAAGGCCGTGGTGTCGCCCTCCATAGTAGGCGAAATGGCCAGGATAACTTCCCGGATTTCGGAATCCTCTGCGGCGGCGCGCACCACCAGCGAGTCGATGTGCAGGTCGGCCGGCCCCACGCCCTCGATGGGCGAGATGACGCCGCCCAGCACGTGGTACACACCCTGGTACTGGCCGGTATTCTCGATAGCGATGACGTCGCGCACATCGGCCACCACGCACACCGTGCTGCGGTCGCGCAGTGGGTTGGCGCAGATACTGCACTGCTCGGCGTCGGAAATACTGTGGCAGCTGCGGCAATACGTGATGTCGAAGCGCATTTTGGCCAGCGCTTCGGCGAGGTTGGCGGTGGTGTCGGTTTCGGCTTTTAGCAGGTGCAGCGCCAGGCGCAAAGCCGTTTTCTTGCCGATGCCGGGCAGGCGCGCCAGCTCCACTACCGCGTTCTCAATCAATTTGGAAGGAAAATCCATATAGGGTCTTAAGGTGCCGTTTTTGGCACGTAGAGGCGCTTTTTAGGGGGAAGTGTATCGGGGTGGTAACGAGCCGTAGTAGCGTGTTATCGAGGCTTATGGGCTACTACTACGTGTACTGGCAGGGCTTTTTCGCCGCCGGCGGCACGCGGCAAAAGCGGCCGTGATGCGGGGTGGGCCAGCCGGTGGTTTTGACGCGCCGCCGAGGCAAAGGTCGCCAAAAAAAACTTCGACAAATAAGCCAAGCTAAGTAAGATGAAAGCGGACGGGGCCGGCTGATGAAAACAAGAAAAGCTACCCGGTACGTTCCCGTTTTCTGGAAGTCTTCGGCCGGATTGTGGCCTAGGGTGGCCTAGCCAAAAACGGGTAGCAAGCCAAAATAAGCGGCCGGGCATGGTGATGGCCAGAAAATCAACCTAGTCGCTTACTCCGCCAGCACCGACTTCGGCCGGTCGGCCGGCGCTACGCCCCAGGTGGGGCTGGGTTGGCTGCCCATTTCAAACACCAGCGTGCCGCCTTGCAGCAAGTCTTGGTGCGTGATGTAAGACTTTGAGTAGGGCCGGCCGTTGCGCGTAACGCGCTGAATGTACTTGTTGGTCAGGCTGTTGTTTTTCGCTTCTATCGTCAGGGTTTTGCCGCTCGCCAGGGCTATGCGGGCCTGGCTGACGCAGGGGCTGCCAAACACGTAGGCTCCGTTGGCCGGGTTTACGGGGTAGAAGCCCAGGGCGGAAAAGACGTGCCAGGCCGACATTTGGCCCACGTCTTCGTTGCCGATGATGCCGTCGGCCTTCGTAGTGTAAAAATTCTCGGTGATGAAGCGCACCTGGTCGGCCGTTTTCCAGGGCTGGCCCACGTAGGGGTAGAGGTAGGTAATGTGGTGGCTGGGCTCGTTGCCGTGCGCGTACATGCCAATCAGCCCCGAAATGTCGCTCGACGCCTGGGCGCCCATGTCGCCGTGCACCACAAACAGCGAATCGAGCTTCTGACTGAAGCGCTGCTCGCCGCCGAGCAGGCCAATCAGGCCCTCCACGTCGTGCGGCACCAGCCAGGTGTATTGCCAGGGGTTGCCCTCCGTGAAGTCGCTTTTTTCGTGCACCGACGTGAACGGGTTGAAGGGCGTGCGCCACTCGGTCGGCGACACCCGGCCGCGCATAAAGCCCACTTGCTTGTCGAAGTAGTTTGCGTAGTTTTTGGCGCGCTGGCTGAAGTAGGCGTAGTCGTCGGCCTTGCCCAGCTGCTTGGCCATCTGCGCGATGCACCAGTCGTCGATAGCGTATTCCAGCCCCTTCGACACGTTTTCCGGCTCGCTATTGGCCGGGATGTACCCGAGCGCTTTCACCGCTTTCAGCCCAAACTCGTCGCGCATGGCGGTGGCGCGCACGGCTTCGTAGGCCAGGGCTGGGTCGAAGCCCGTGAAGCCTTTGAGGTAGGCATCGGCTACCACGGGCACGGCGCTGTAGCCCACCATGCAGTTGGTTTCGTTGCCCATCAGGTGCCACACGGGCAGCTTGCCCTGCTGCTGATAAATAGCCAGCATGCTGCTAACCATGTCGTTGACGCGCGTGGGCTGGAGCAAGGTGAACAGCGGATGCGCCGCCCGGTACGTGTCCCAGAGCGAAAAGGTGGTGAGGTTGCTAAAACCTGGGTTTTGGTGCACCTGCTTGTCGGTGCCCCGGTAGCTGCCGTCGTGGTCATTGAAGACCGAGGGCGCTATCATCGTGTGGTAGAGGGCCGTGTAGAAGGTTTTCAGGCGGGCTTCGCTGGCCTGCACCTGCACTTTGTGCAGCTCCTGGTTCCAGGCAGCGTCGGCCTGGGCCACTACCTTATCGAAGTTCCAGTGCGGAATTTCGGCCCGGATATTAGCCAGCGCCCCAGCGGTGCTCACCGGCGAAATACCTACTTTCAGCTGCACTATTTCGCCGGCTCGCGTGGCGAAGGTGAGCACGCCCTTGAGGCGGTTGCCGGTGGCGGCGGGCGTGGTGTTGCCCAGCGTATCAAGTACCTGCACGCTGGCGAAACTGCGAATGGGCTTCGAGCACACCGCCGCGAAATACAGGCGCTGGTCCACGGCCCAGCCCTTTGAGTAGCGGTAGCCGACGAGGGTACTATCGTTGAGCTGCTCGATGTGCGTGTCCGTCGCCAAATCCCAGCCAATGCCCTGCTGCAAGTCTAAAACCAAGTGCGCCGCGTCCGACTTCGGAAACGTATAGCGGTGAAAACCAACCCGCTCGGTGGCCGTCAGCTCGACCTTGATGTCGTAGCGCCGCAGGCGCACGGCGTAGTAGCCGGGCCGGGCCTGCTCTTCGCGGTGCGAAAAGCGCGATACAAAGCCGCGGTCGGGGTTTTTGAGCGTGCCTTTGCGCACGCGCACCGGCCCGGTGGTCGGCATCACGGCCACGTCGCCCAGGTCGCCGATGCCGGTGCCGCTCAAATGGGTGTGCGAAAACCCGACAATGGTCGAGTCGGAATAATGGTAGCCCGAGCACCAGTCCCAGCCCTCCGACAAGTTCACCGGCCCGAGCTGCACCGCCCCAAACGGCACGTTGGCTCCCAAAAAAACGTGCCCGTGAAACCCCGTGCCGATGTACGGGTCTACGTACCGGGTCAGGCTGCTTTTGGGGCCTTGCGAGGCCAGCGGCCGGGTGCTGGTGCAGGCCGCCAGCGCGGCCAGGCCACCGGCAAAAGCCGTGGCGGAAAGTAAGAATCGAATAGGGCGGCGCTGCATGAGCTAATGGTCGTTAAAATTTCTAAACCCGCCCTTAGTTGGTTTCGACGGGCACGAGCTGTTTGGCTACGTTCCAGCCTTCTACCGCTACTACCGGCGCGGGCGCGCCGGCGGTGGGCCGGTAGTCCAGCGTCACGGTTTTGTGCTCGCCCGGCAGTACCGATACGTAGTTATCGGAGTAAAACACGGGCAGTAACCGCTTCTGGGTTTGCGGGTTTACTAAGGACAGGCGGTTGAAAAAGGCCACCGGCGCACCGGCCGGATTAGTGAGCGTAACGGCAATTTTATCCGGCGCGGTGCGCCGGGCCGCTACGCTCAGGGCCGCCCTGGGCATCTGCTGGAGGCCCGAATACGCGCCTTGGGCATCGGGCAGCCAGTAAAAATTGCTGCTGACTACCTGCTTGCTCAGGTCCAGCAGTTGCAGCGACAAAAACAAGCCTTTTTGGCGGCCCAAACGCCGCACGGCCGACTTGATAGACAGGAAGTTTTTGGCCGAAGAAGGCCCGGCCTCCGCGATTACCTGCGCGAGGTTGGTTTTTTGGCCCGCCATGTCGTAGGCATCCACCACCAGCATCAGGTCGCGCCGGGCCCGAAACAGGTTGTTGGTAATCAATACCATGCTGTCCACGGGGTTGTACAGCACGTGCAGCGGCTCGGCGCCGGCGCGCAGGCCGTAGAGGCCGGCGTTGGGGTCGAGGTAGTAGTCGTAGAGCTGGCCGCGCAGGGCGGTCCAGGGGTTCTGGGTTTTCCAGATGATGGTGCCCGTATACCACTCCCACATGTGCGCGCTGGCGCCTTCCAGCAGGGCGCGGTACTGGTCGTAGTTCACGAGCTGGGCTTTTCGGCCAAAGTCGCGGGCGTCTTGGGGTGCGCCGTAGGGCAGCAGGTAGTGCTCGTAGCCGATGTACTTGTGGTAGTCCCACACCGAATCGACCTTTTCGACCGGCTGGCTGCTCGCCCCCACATACTGCGGCGGCACCAAGTTGGCGGTGGGCAGAAACCGCTCCAGCGACTCATAATCGCCCACGCCCACCGAGCCGATTTCCGAGTTGAAAGGGTACGTGCGGTGCGCCCAAAAGCGGCCAATGGGCTGAATCGTGTACGGCCCGTCGCCGTTGCTGCCTTCGTTGTTGAAGGACATGCTGTCGGCGTTGGAGAAGGGGATAAACCAGCGCGTGCCGTCGAGCCGGGGCAAAATCGAGTCTTGCAGCGCGGCGAGCAGGTCGTGGGGCGGGGTTATTTCGTTGCCGCCGCACCAGATGGCCAGCGAGGCGTGGTTGCGCACCAGTTTCACCTGGTCGGCCGCCGAGGTGGCAAACAGGCGGTGGTCGTCGGGGTAGCGGCGGCGGGCCCACTGGTCGTCCAGCTTCAGCGGGTCTACCCAGCGGCCGTTGGCGTCGCCGCTCATCCAGAAGTCCTGCATCACCAGCAGCCCATACCGGTCGCAGGCCGCGTAAAACTCGGGCCGCTCGACCAGCGCGCCGCCCCACACCCGCAGCAGGTTCAGGTTCATGGCGCGGTGCAGGCGGATTTCGGCGTCGTAGCGCGCCTCCGAGAAGCGCAGCAGCGCGTCAGAAATAATCCAGTTGCCGCCCTTGATGAAGATTTTCTGGCCATTCACCAGCACCTGCATGCTCTGGGTCTTGTCGTTCCACACCCGCCCTATTTCGCGCACGCCTACCGGCACGGCTTCCGCATCCGACACGGTTTGGCCCACCACCACTTGCAGTTGCGAGGGGTACAGGT
>Ga0182232_1000309_pt1 | contig 13101 bp, 7 predicted proteins | sample G6R1MG_30_FD_155484 | JGI IMG/M metagenome (GOLD analysis project Ga0182232, IMG submission 155484) | Phyllosphere microbial comminities from miscanthus, Michigan, USA - G6R3_NF_07NOV2016_LD2 MG | ecosystem: Host-associated > Plants > Phyllosphere > Phylloplane/Leaf | place: USA: Michigan... | reverse complement strand
CGCCCACGGCGTCGCGAAGACGGTTCCGGCCAATGCCGATTCCCGCGGGCTCACCACCATCGACGCCACCTGCCCGCTGGTGACCAAGGTGCACCGCGAGGCCGAGATCCACCACAAGCGCGGCCGCCACGTGCTGCTGGTCGGCCATTCCGGTCACCCCGAGGTGGTCGGCACCATGGGCCAGCTGCCTAAGGGCTCGATCACCCTGGTGGAGGATCTGGACCAGATCCAGGCCCTGACGCCCGAGAACCCCGACAACCTCGCCTGGGTCACCCAGACGACCCTGTCGGTCGACGACACCCGACACATCGTCGAGGCGCTCAAGAAGAAGTTCCCGACCATCACCGGGCCGCACAAGGACGACATCTGCTACGCCACCACCAACCGCCAGGAGGCGGTGAAGCAGGTGGCTCCGCTGGTGGATGCCCTGATCGTGGTCGGCTCCTCGAACTCCTCGAACTCGCAGCGCCTGCGCGAGGTCGCCGAGCGCGTCGGCTGCCCGATCACCCGCCTGGTGCTGCGCGCCGAGGAGATCGACTGGCCGGCCTTCGAGGGTATCCGCAAGCTCGGGCTCACGGCAGGCGCCTCGGCCCCCGAGGTGCTGGTCGAGGAAATCATCGAGGCCTTCGCGGCCCGCTACGACGTGATCGTCGACACGGTCTCGACGGTGGTCGAGGACATGGTCTTCCCGCTGCCGCGCGAATTGCGCAGCGAAGCCGCCGAGTAGGCTTCCCGACCGACCCAGCCGGCACGAACCAGGGGCGCTTCGGCGCCCCTCGTCTTGTTGACCTTCCGAACCAGAGCGCGATCACGTGGCCGTCTACACCGAGGTATCCGACGCGGCGCTCGCTGAGTTCCTGTCCGCCTACGACATCGGCAGCCTGCTCTCCTTCAAGGGCATCGCCGAGGGCGTCGAGAATTCCAACTTCTTCCTGCACACCACCCAGGGCTCCTACATCCTGACCCTCTACGAGAAGCGGGTGCGGGAGGGCGACCTGCCGTTCTTCATCGGGCTGATGGAGCACCTCTCGGCCCGCGGCCTCGCCTGTCCGCAGCCGGTGCGGGACCGGGCCGGCACGGCGCTCGGCCAGCTCTGCGGCCGGCCCGCCGCCATCGTCAGCTTCCTGGAGGGCGTCTCGGTCAAGACGCCCGGCGTCGGGCATTGCCGGGAACTGGGCCGGGCGCTGGCCGAGCTGCACGCCGCCGGCGCCGATTTCGGGATGGTGCGCGCCAACAGCCTTTCGGTGGCCTCCTGGCGCCCGCTCTTCGCCCAGGCCGAGGCCCAGGCCGATTCGGTGGCGCCGGGCCTGGCCGAGCGTACCCGGGCCGACCTTGCGCTGCTCGAAGCCGCCTGGCCCCAGAACCTGCCGGGCGGGGTGATCCATGCGGATCTGTTTACCGACAACGTGTTCTTCATCGGCGACAGCCTCTCGGGGCTGATCGACTTCTATTTCGCCTGCACGGACGCCTTCGCGTACGACCTCGCGGTCTGCCTCAACGCCTGGTGCTTCGAGGCCGATGGCCGGTTCCACCGGGACATGGCGGCGGCCCTGATCGCCGGCTACGAGGCGGTGCGGCCGCTGGAGCCCGCGGAGGTCGCGGCCCTGCCGATCCTGTGCCGGGGCGCGGCGCTCCGCTTCATGCTGACCCGCCTGGTCGACTGGCTGAACGTGCCGCCCGGCGCCCTGGTGAAGCCCAAGGATCCGCGGGAGTTCGATCGCCGGCTGACGTTCCACCGCCAGGCGCAGGACGCGCGGGATTACGGGCGGCAGGCTTGAGGATTGAATGAGCGACAACGTGACCGAGACCGCGGGCGAGCCGACGCGGGTGAAGATCTACACGGATGGCGCCTGCTCGGGGAATCCCGGCCCCGGCGGCTGGGGCGCGATCCTGATCTTCGGCGACACCCAGAAGGAACTCTCGGGCGGCGAGGCCTTCACCACCAACAACCGCATGGAGATCCTGGCGGCGATCGAGTCCCTGGAGGCGCTCAAGCGGCCGTGCCGGGTCGACCTGTTCACGGACTCCCAGTACCTGCGCCAGGGCATCACCAGCTGGATCCACAACTGGAAGGCCCGGGGCTGGCGCACCGCCGACAAGAAGCCGGTGAAGAACGAGGACCTCTGGCGCCGGATCGACACGGCGAACGCCCGCCACGAGGTGGCCTGGCACTGGGTCAAGGGCCATGCCAGCGACCCGCTGAACAACCGGGTCGATGCGCTGGCCGTGGCGGCGATGCTGCCGTTCAAGCGGCGCTGAGATCGCTTCGGATATCTGCTTCGGTCTCGGAAGCTCAACTCGACCGAGGCGGCCATTGCAGAGCGGCGTGCAAGACCCGAAGCATTCGAACAGAAACATCATCGACGTCGTAGACGATGATGTACCGGCGATGGACGATCAGCTCGCGTGTGCCGGCGACACGGCCCGGCCGCCCGAGAGCGGGACGATCCACCAAGCGGGCGGCCTTCTTGGTGAACCGCTCATCGAGCGCGATGGCAGCCGCTGGATTGTCGGTCTCGATGTAATCTTAGATTGCTTCGCGGTCCTGAAGCGCTTCGAGCGTTCTGACCAACGCCTTCATTTCTTGGAATCGAGCCGTTGCCGTGTGGCTGCCCGCTTGGCTGCGAACCGCGCTTCCACGTCCTCAGCGGGGATCACACGGCCACTATTGGCAGAATCCAGTCCAATCTGAACCTGCCGGCGAAACCAAGCGTCATGCTCGGTTTCGTCCCGCTGCTGTCTGACGTACGCCTGCATGAAGTCACGCAGGAGCTGGGCGCCATTGCGGTCGCGGTCCTGTGCGACCTGGGAGAATTCATTCTTCAGGGTTTCATCGACCTGAAAGGTGAATGTCGCCTCGCCCAAAGTAGCCGCCCCTTTGTTCGACGGAACATCTCCATGACGTTCGGAGGGTAACACGTCGCGGCCAACTCGAAAACGACCGGATCCGATGACTTGGCCGTCGGATCCAGCATGGCTATTCGGTCCTCAATCCGTCTTGCCGTCGAGACCCAGCCAGTGGCGGCCGTCCCGGGCCAGGAGGTCGTCGGCGTCCTTCGGCCCGGTGCTGCCGGCCGGATAGGGCTTCACGTCCGCCTGCGGCCAGCCCTTGAGCAGGGGATCGACCGCCGCCCAGCCGGCTTCGATGTTGTCGGCCCGCTGGAACAGGGTCGCGTCGCCGATCATGCAATCGTACAGCAGGGTCTCGTAGCCGACATTCGGCTGGTCGGCGAAGAAGTCCTTGTAGCGGAACGCCGCGCCGACCCGGCCGATCTTCATCTCCGGGCCCGGGACCTTCACGTTGAACTCGGTGCTGACCCCGTGGTCCGGGTCGATCATGATCCGCATCACGGTCGGGCCGAGATCGGCGTTGGGCGTGTCCTCGAACATCTTGAACGGGGCCGGCTTGAACAGCACGGCGATCTCGGTGCGCCGCCCGGTCATCCGCTTGCCGGTGCGGACATAGAACGGCACGCCGGCCCAGCGCCAGTTCTCGATCTTGAGCTTGAGGGCGATGAAGGTCTCGGTGACGGAGTCCTTGGCGACATGCGGCTCGTCGCGATAGCCCGGCACATCGCGCCCCTCCGAGGTGCCGGCCGTGTACTGGCCGCGCACCGCGTCCTCCGGCGGGATCGGCCGGACGGCCTCGGCCAGCTTGGCCTTCTCCGAACGGACCGCCTCGGCACCGAAGGAATTCGGCGGCTCCATGGCGACCATGCAGAGCAGCTGGAACATGTGGTTCGGCACCATGTCCCGGAGCGCCCCGGTCGGCTCGTAGAAGCCGCCGCGCTCCTCGACCCCCACGGTCTCCGCCGCGGTGATCTGGACGCTGTCGATGTATTCCCGCCGCCAGACCGGCTCCAGCAGGCCGTTGGCGAAGCGGAAGGCCATGATCGACTGAACGGTCTCCTTTCCCAGGAAATGGTCGATCCGGTAGAACTGGCTCTCGTCGCCCTGTTTCAGAATCCGGGCGTTGAGCTCCCGGGCGGAGGCGAGGTCGGAGCCGAACGGCTTCTCGATCACCACCCGGCGGAAATCGCCGTTCTCCTGCTTAAGCAGGCCGGCCTGGCCGAGCCCGTCGACGATCGTCCCGAAGAACCGGGCCGCCACCGCGCAATAGAACACCGCGCTGCCGCTGACCTTCTCTTTGACCGCGGCGAAGGTCTCGGGCTTCTCGAAATCGCCCTTCAGGTAATGGAGCCGGTCGCGGATGAAGCCCCAGCTCTTCGGATCGATGTGGTCGGCATGGAACTCCGAGGTCGGGTCCTGGCTGAACGCCTCCATGGTCTTCGTGAGGCTGTCGCGCAGGGATTCGTCGGTGCCGTCGGAATGGTCGACGCCTAAGATCGTGAAACCCTCCGGCAGGAGGCCGGCCCCGGCGAGGTTGTAGAGCGAGGGCATCAGCAGACGCTTGGTCAGGTCGCCGCCGGCACCGAAGATCACCAGCGTGCAGGGGGGCGCGGGCTTGGTGCCGCTGGCCGCATCGTCCTTGAGGGCTATCGTCTGCTCGGCCATGCCTGGCTCCCATCGGGCTGCGGTGCAACAAATCGGCGTGACAACCCGGCTGTCGCAATGCCCGTTCCGGCTTCAGGGAAAGCCTGGCTCGAAATCGGGATCCCAAAGGGCTCAGCCCTTTGGCAGGGCATCGGGGCAGCGGCCCGATAAGCTACTCGTCCACGCGGACGGCTTGGCCGCCCCGGTCGATCGGCAGGGTCGGGCCCTTCAGCTCGGCGTCGCTCGGCAGGGAGCGTACGTCCCAGCCGCCGCCCAGCGCGCGGATCAGCGTGACCGCCGCGGTGAAGCGGCTGAGCCGGACCTGGAGGGCGTTGATCTCGTTAGAGACGAGCAATCCTTGCGCGGTCACCACCGTAGTGAAGTTCTGCGTGCCGGCCCGGTACTCGTTCAGCGTGATCTCGACGGCCTTGCGCGAGGATTCGACAGCCGCGTCCTGCGCGCCCTGTTGCAGGCCGAGGATGCGCAGCGCCGCCATCTGGTTCTCCACCTCCGCCAGGGCGGCGAGCACCACCTGACGGTAATTGGCCACCGCGGCGTCGTAGCCGGCCTCGGCCGAGCGCACGGCCGCGGTGCGGGCGCCGCCGTCGAACAGGACCTCGGTCCCCGCCGCCGTCGTCGACCAGACCTGGTTGGCGGCCGAGAACAGGCCGTTGCGGGTCAGCCCGGAGAGGCCCCCCTGCGCCGAGATCGTGACGGTGGGGAAGAAGGCCGCCACCGCCACGCCGATCCGCTCGCTTTGCCCCTGCACCAGGCGCTCGGCCTGGGCCACGTCCGGCCGCCGCTCGAGCAGGTCGGATGGGATCCCGACCGGCACGGGCGGCGGGTTGCGGCCGATGCCGGCCACTGGGATCGAGACCTCCGAGGGCGGCCGGCCGATTAGGGTGGCGATGGCGTTCACGTACTGGACCCGGGTCAGCCGGATCGCGATGGCCTGGGCCTCGATCGTCTGGACCTGGGTCTGGGCGGTGATCACGTCGGAGCGGGCCGCGACGCCGGCCGCGTACTGGTTCTCGGTGATCCCCAAGGTCTTCTTGAAGTTGGCGACGTTCTCGTCGAGCACCTTCTGGAGGGCGTCGGCGTAGCGGACGGTCAGGTAATCGGCGGCGACCTCGGCCTGGATGGTCAGGCGGGTCAGCGCGAGCGTGGCGGCGTCGGCCTGGGCGAGCGCCGCCTCGCTCTCGATGTTCCGGCGGGTGCCGCCGAACAGGTCGAGTTCCCAGCTTGCCTGGCCGAGCAGCGACGCGCTGGTGCGCACGGTGCTGCCGCTGCCGGTTCGGGTGATGCTCGGGGCGCCGACCACGGTCGGGTACAGGGCGGCCTGGGCAGAGGCGACGAGCGCCCGGGCCTGCCGGTAATTCGCCACCGCCTGCCGCAGGGATTGGTTGTCGACATCGACGAGGCGGATCAGGCGGTCGAGGAGCGGATCCCTGAACACCCGCCACCAGTCGCCGCGCTCCACCGCGTCGTTGGGCCGGGCCTCGCGCCAGCCTTTCCTGCGCGCCGCCACGACGGCCGGGCTGTCCTCCCGCTGGCCGCCCTCCCGGTAGGCGAACGGCGTCTCGACGGAGGGGCGTGTGTAGTCGGGGCCGACCACGCAGCCCGCCAGTGCGGGAATGAGGGGGAGGAGGAGAAAGGCGCGACGCAACCCTCGGTCACCTCCCCCTCCCCCCTCTGCGGGGGAGGGTGGCCCCTGCGTCAGCAGCGGTCTGGAGCGGGGAGCGACGGTGCCGGATCGGTCCCGACGGGCGACATATCCCGAACCGTCGCGCTGCCTCTCTCCCGACCCCCTCCGGGGGCCCCCCTCCCCCGCAGAGGGGGGAGGGAAGGCGGAGGCTGCGTCGCGTCCATCGATCGACGACGCGTGCGCGGAATCCGAAGCGCTCAGAAGGACGGGCGCGCGCACGGGAGCCGCCGGTGTTTCACGTGAAAACGGACGCATCACTCTCCGGCCGGCAGTGCCGCTGCGCCGCCGGGCCCGGCGCGTCGGCGGCGGGCGAGCACCCGGTGCCGGAGGCGGTCGAGGGTCAGGTAGACGACGGGTGTGGTGTACAGGGTCAGGATCTGGCTCACGATCAATCCGCCCACGATGGCGATGCCGAGCGGCCGGCGCAGCTCGGCCCCCTCGCCGGTGGCCAGGATCAACGGCACGGCCCCGAGCATCGCGGCGAGTGTGGTCATCATGATCGGCCGGAAGCGCACGAGACAGGCCTCCCGGATCGCGTCCACGGGATTCGCGCCCCGGGTCCGCTCCGCGTCGAGGGCCACGTCGATCATCATGATCGCGTTCTTCTTCACGATGCCGATCAGCAGGAACACCGCGATCAGCGCGATGATGGTGAATTCGGTGCCGGTCACCAGCAGGGCCAGCACCGCGCCGACGCCCGCCGACGGCAGGGTCGAGAGGATCGTCAGCGGGTGCACGAAGCTCTCGTACAGGATGCCGAGCACCGCGTAGACCGCCAGGATCGCGGCCAGGATCAGCAGCGGCTGGCGCGAGGCGGAGGCCACGTAGTTCTTCGCGGCGCCGGCATATTCGCCGTGGATCGTAGCTGGCAGCCGCAGGGACGACATCGCCCGGTCGATCGCCGCGGTGGCGTCCGACAGGCTCTTGCCCGGCGCCAGGTTGAACGAGATCGTGGTCGCCACGAACAGGCCCTGGTGGCTCACCTGCACGGGGGCGCTGCCGGGCTCGATCCGGGCGAAGGCCGAGAGCGGGACCATGGTCTCCTTGGCGGCCGAGACCGGGGCGCTCGACGAGGCCCCGCCCTTGCTCGCCGCGATGGCGTTGGACGAGGCGTTGCGGGCGGAATCGGAGGCGATCGCGGCGGCGTTCGAGGACGCATCGGCCGTGCTGGCGGCGGCCGCGGCTGCGGCGGCGACGCCGGTGGACGCGCCGCCGACTGCCCCCGTCGCGGCGGCGGCGCCGCTCCCCGGGCTGCTGGTCCCGGTGGCCGCGTTGGTGTTGACGCCGCCCGCCGCCGCCACGGTGCCGGCCACCGCGTTGGTGGTGGCCGAGCCCGGCGCGTTGCCCCCGGAGGTCGAGACGAAGATCTGCTTCAGGGTCTCGGGGGATTCGAGGTAGCGCGGGGCGATCTCCATCACGACGTGGTACTGGTTCAGGGGGTTGTAGATCGTCGAGACCTGGCGCTGGCCGAAGGCGTCGTAGAGGGTGTTGTCGATCTTGTTCGGGGTGATGCCGTACCGGAACGCGGTGGCGCGGTCGATCACCACCCGGGTCTCCAGGCCGCCCTCCTGCTGGTCCGAGGTGACGTCCGCGAAGGTCGGGTCCTTCTGCAGGGCGGCGAGCAGCTTCGGGGCGGCGGCGAACAGCTCCTCGGCGGTGTCGCCCTGGAGGGTGTACTGGTACTGGGCGAAGCTCTGGCGGCCGCCCATCTGCAGATCCTGGCGCGGGAAGACGTAGAGCCGCGCCCCCGCGACCTGGGCGAGCTTCGGCCGCAGCCGCGCCATCACCGCCGAGATCGGCGCCCGCTCGCCGATGGGCTTGAGGCCGATGAACACGTTGGCCGAGTTGGTGCCGCGCCCGCCCGTGAAGCCGACGACGCTCTCCACCGCCGGATCCGCGCCCACGATGGTGGTGGCCTGCCGGAGCTTGGCCTCCATGGACTGGAACGAGATGCGCTGGTCGGCCTGGACGCCGCCCATCATCTGGCCGGTATCCTGCTCGGGGAAGAACCCCTTCGGCACGATGATGTAGAGGTAGACGTTGAGCCCCACGGTGGCGAGCAGGCTCAGCAGCACGAGGCGCGGATGGGCCAGCGCCACCGAGAGGGTCCGGGCATAGGCGTCGAGCAGCCATGAGAAGCCGCCCTCCAGGACGCGGATCAGGATGTTCGGCCGACGTCCCGCCGGGCGTCCGTGCCCCTCGGGCCGCAGCAGCCGGGCGCACATCATCGGTGTCGTGGTCAGCGACAACACCAGCGAGATCAGGATCGACAGCGACAGGGTGACGGAGAATTCCTGGAAGATCCGCCCGATCAGGCCGCCCATCAGCAAAATCGGCAGGAACACCGCGATGAGCGACAGGCTCATCGAGATCACCGTGAAGCCAACCTCCCGGGCGCCGATCAGGGCCGCCTCCAGCCGGGGCTTGCCCTCCTCGATGTGGCGCTGGACATTTTCCAGCACCACGATCGCGTCGTCGACCACGAAGCCGGTGCCGATGATGAGCGCGGTGAGCGACAGGATGTTGAGCGAGTAGCCGAGCAGGTACATCGCCGAGAAGGTGCCGATGATCGAGATCGGCACGGCCACCGCCGGGATCAGGGTCGCCCGGCCGGAGCGCAGGAAGGCGAACACCACCAGGATCACGAGGCCGACCGCCACCAGCAGCGTCTCCTCGGTGGCCGCGAGCGACGCCCGGATCGTGGCGCTGCGGTCGCCGGTGAGCTTGATGTCGATGCCGCCCGGCAGCGCCGCGGTGAGCTGCGGCAGCGCCTTCTTCACGGCGTCGATGGTCTCGACCACGTTGGCGCCAGGCTGCTTGTAGACGAACAGCAGCACCCCGGCCTTGCCGTTGACGATGCCGAGGTTGCGCTTGTCCTCGACGCCGTCGAGCACCTGACCCACATCGGTGAGCTTCACCGCGGCGCCGTTGCGGTAGGCCACGATGATGTCGCGGTAATCCTCGGCCTTGCGGCCCTGGTCGTTGGCGTAGAGCTGGTAGCGCCGTCCTCCGGCGTCGATCTCGCCCTTGGGCGAGTTGGCGTTGGCCGAGGCGAGCGCCGCCCGGATGCCCTCCAGGCCGATGCCGTAGTTGAACAGGGCGGTGGGATCGAGCTCCACCCGCACCGCCGGCAGGGACGAGCCGCCGATATCGACATTGCCGACGCCGGGCAGCTGCGACAGCTTCTGCTGCACCACGGTGGCGGCGGAATCGTACACCTGGCCGCGGGTCAGCGTGTCCGAGGTCATGCCGAGGATGATGATCGGCGTGTCGGCGGGATTGAACTTCCGGTAGGTCGGGTTCTGCCGGAGCGAGGCCGGCAGGTCGGCGCGGGCGGCGTTGATCGCCGCCTGGACGTCGCGCGCCGCCCCGTCGATGTCCCGGTTCAGGCCGAACAGCAGCACGATCCGGGTGGAGCCGAGGGAGTTCGTGGACGTCATCTCGTTGACGTCCGCGATGGCGCCCAGCCGCCGTTCCAGCGGTGCCGCCACGGTGGTCGCCATGGTCTCGGGCGAGCCGCCCGGCATCTGCGCCTGGACCAGGATGACCGGGAAGTCGATCTGCGGCAGCGGCGCCACTGGCAGCTTTAGGAACGCGAACAGGCCGGCGAGCAGCACGCCGATCGTGAGCAGCGTGGTCGCGACCGGCCGGCGGATGAACGGCTCGGAGATGTTCACGGGAGGGCCTCGCCGCTGGCGACAGCCGGACCCCGCCGCCCGGCGATCCGGCGTTCCAGCCGGTCGAAGGCCAAATAAATCACCGGGGTCGTGAACAGGGTCAGCACCTGGCTGACGATCAGCCCGCCCGCGATGCAGATGCCGAGCGGCTGGCGCAGCTCCGAGCCGACGCCGGTGCCTAGGATCAGCGGCACCGCGGCGAACAGGGCGGCCAGCGTGGTCATCAGGATCGGCCGGAAGCGCAGCAGGCAGGCCTGGAAGATCGCTTCCCGGGGATCGAGCCCGTCCTCGCGCTCGGCCTGGAGCGCGAAGTCGATCATCATGATCGCGTTCTTCTTCACGATGCCGATCAAGAGCACGATGCCGATCACCGCGATGATGTCGAGGGACAGGCCGAACAGCATCAGGCCGAGCAGCGCCCCGATCCCGGCCGACGGCAGGGTCGACAGGATCGTGATCGGGTGGATGAAGCTCTCGTAGAGCACGCCCAGCACGATGTAGACGGTGATGATCGCCGCGATCACCAGGAACAGCTCGTTGCTGAGCGCCGACTGGAAGGCGAAGACCGAGCCCTGCGGCACCACCCGGAACGAGGGCGGCAGGTCGATCGCGGCCTTGGCCTGCTCGATCGCCTCGACCGCCTGCCCGAGGGCCGCCCCGGGGGCGAGGTTGAACGACACCGTGGTGGCGGGGAATTGCCCGAGATGCGAGATCAGCAGGGGCGCCCGCCGCTCGCTGATCCGCGCCACCGCGGAGAGCGGCACCTGGCCGTTGGTCGCCGTCGAGGACGGCAGGTAGATCGTCTCCAGGCTGCGCAGGGTCGTGTGCTGGCTCGGGTCCGCCTCCAGGATCACCCGGTACTGGTTGGACTGGGTGAAGATCGTCGAGATGATCCGCTGGCCGAAGGCGTCGTAGAGGGCGTTGTCGATGGTCGCCGGGGTGATGCCGTAGCGGCCGGCGGTGGGACGATCGATGGTGACGTAGGCGGCGAGTCCCTGCGCCTGGTGATCGCTCGCCACGTCGGCGACCACGGGGGATTTCGCCAGGGCTTCGGTGAAGCGCGGCACCCAGGTCTCGAAGTCGTTGAGGTTCGGGGTCTCGAGGATGACCTGGTACTGGGTCGCCGAGACCGCGGTGTCGATGGTCAGGTCCTGGACCGGCTGCATGAACAGGCGCATCCCGGGCTCGGCCCGGGTCGCCGCATTGATCCGCCGGATGATCGCGCTGGCCGACTCCGTCCGCTGGTCGCGGGGCTTGAGGTTGATCAGCATCCGGCCGGAATTGAGCGTGACGTTCTGGCCGTCGACCCCGATGAACGAGGACAGGCTGGCCACGTCCGGATCCTGCAGGATGAGCGCGGCCATCCGCTGCTGCCGCTCGGCCATGGCCCCGTAGGAGACCGACTGGTCGGCTTGCGTGATCCCCTGGATCACGCCCGTGTCCTGGACCGGGAAGAAGCCCTTGGGGATGACAACGAACAGGTAGACGGTCAGCACCAGAGTCCCGAGCGCCACCAGCAGGGTCAGGCCCTGATGGTTCAGCACCACCTGGAGCGCGCGGCCGTAGGCGGCGATCGTGCCGTCGGTGGCGCGCCGGCCCGCGCGGGCGAACACGCCCTCGCGGCGACGGATCTGGGCCTCGGGGGCGTGCTTGAGCAGGCGCGCGCACAGCATCGGCACCAGCGTCAGCGAGACCACCGCGGAGATCACGATGGTGGCCGCCAGCGTGATGGCGAATTCGTGGAACAGGCGCCCGACCACGTCGCCCATGAACAGCAGCGGGATCAGCACCGCGATCAGCGAGACGGTGAGCGAGATGATGGTGAAGCCGATCTCGCGCGACCCCTTCAGGGACGCCTCCAGGGGCGAGTCGCCCGCCTCGACGTGGCGGGCGATGTTCTCGATCACCACGATGGCGTCGTCGACCACGAAGCCGGTGGCGATGGTGAGCGCCATCAGCGACAGGTTGTCGAGGGAGAAGCCGTACAGGTCCATCACCGACAGGGCGCCGATCAGCGACAGGGGCACCGACAGGCTCGGGATCAGCGTGGCCGACAGGCTGCGCAGGAACAGGAAGATGACGAGGACGACCAGCGCGATCGCCAGCCCCAGCTCGAACTGCACGTCCTCCACGGAGGCCCGGATCGTGGTGGTGCGGTCGGTGAGCGGCGTCACCGCCACGGCACTCGGCAGGCTCGCCTGCATCTGCGGCAGGAGCGACTTGATCTTGTCGACCGTGGCGATGACGTTGGCGCCCGGCTGGCGCTGGATGTTGAGGATGACCGCCGGCGTCCCGTCGGCCCAGGCGCCGAGCTTGGTGTTCTCCGGCCCCTCGACCACGTCGGCGACCTCCGAGAGCATCACCGGGGCGCCGTTGCGATACGCGATGATCGCCGCGTTGTAGGCCTTCGGGTCGCGGATCTGGTCGTTGGCGTTGATCGCGTAGGATTGCTTCGGCCCGTCGATCGAGCCCTTGGGGGTGTTGACGTTGAGGTTGGTGATGGTCGTGCGCAGGTCGTCGATGTTCAGCCCGTAGGCGGCCAGCGCCCGGGCGTTGAACCGCACCCGCACGGCCGGCCGCTGGCCGCCCGAGATGCTGACGAGGCCGACGCCGGCCACCTGGCTGATTTTTTGGGCGAGCCGCGACTCGGCCAGGTCCCGGACCTGGGTCAGCGGCATGGTCTTGGAGGTCAGCGCCAGGGTCAGGACGGGCGTGTCGGCCGGGTTGACCTTGGCGTAGATCGGCGGCGCCGGCAGGTCCGACGGGAGCAGGTTGCCGGCGGCGTTGATCGCCGCCTGGACCTGCTGCTCGGCGATGTCCAGCGGCAGGTCGAGGTTGAACTGCAGCGTGATGACCGAGGCGCCCGCGGAGGATTGCGAGGTCATCTGGTTGAGGTTGGCGAGCTGGCCGAACTGGCGCTCCAGCGGCGCCGTGACCGAGGAGGTCATCACCTCGGGGCTCGCGCCCGGATAGAAGGTCTGGATCTGGATCGTCGGGTAATCGACGGCCGGAAGCGCCGAGACCGGCAGGTTCAGGTACGACACCCCGCCGACGATCAGGATCGCCAGCATCAGGAGGGTCGTGGCGACCGGGCGGAGGATGAAGAGGCGGGACGGGTTCATGGCAGGCGCACCATGGCCGGGCTCACTGTGCCGACCGGCGCCCGTGCCGGCGGCCGCCCTCCGGCGCTGCGGGAGGGGCGGTCTCGGCCGCCCCGTCCGGCCC
>Ga0182232_1000307_pt1 | contig 13140 bp, 6 predicted proteins | sample G6R1MG_30_FD_155484 | JGI IMG/M metagenome (GOLD analysis project Ga0182232, IMG submission 155484) | Phyllosphere microbial comminities from miscanthus, Michigan, USA - G6R3_NF_07NOV2016_LD2 MG | ecosystem: Host-associated > Plants > Phyllosphere > Phylloplane/Leaf | place: USA: Michigan... | reverse complement strand
GTGAGATCGCGGCGGGGCGAGGCCTCACACTGCAGCTTGACAAGCCGCCGCTCATGGCAGGTTTCGATCAGGCTAATTTCTTTTTCCCTCAGTTGTTGCTGTTCGATTGGCCGGCGCGGACGTCGAGCAAGTTCGCCATCGGCGAACTGGGGAGGTCGCTAGCGTTCCTCGCCGCCCGCCCCGACGGGCCGAGCGTTCACTTCTTAGATGTTGCCGGCGAGATTGCCCGAGATCCCATGTGGGAAGCGGTGGCACGAGTGGCGCTGGTGATCGAAGAGCCGGCGATCACGCGTGAGAGCCTGCCGTCAGTGCTGCGCTACCTCGCTGCGACCACAGACCTCGCCCCCGGCGCACATCTGCTCGGCCAGCACAGATTCTTCGCGAGCTTCACGGGCCTGATCGACGAACGTGCGAAACTGCCCGCGGTCATCCAGGCGTTCGAGGAGCGCGTGCTGCTGTGCACCGACCCCGCGACGAACCTGTACGACGACACGCGATACCGGCGCGATCTGATTGGGCGGCTGGGACGGCGGTTGCTGCTGCCGCACCTGCGCGATCTCGTGGCCCTGCGCCGGGAGCGCGACCTCGTCGATCTGCTCTGCGGGTTCGACGAGCGCCGGGCGGAGCGGGGCTGGTCGGTCCACGAGCTCGTGACAGTTGTTTACAGGATAACGGGCCGGCTGCTCGAGCCGGTGAGTGATCAGCGTCGATCTCGGTCCGAAGCCCGTTCGCGCGTAGCGCCACACAGGGTCGCCAAGGGGGCGGTGCTATGGGCCGCCCTGCTGCTCGCCTGGGAGGACGCCTTAATTAACAGCGTGCGCGAGGACGAGGCTGGGTACCGGCGGGGCCCAGACCTAATTGTGCCGGCGCTCGCGGGCCTTGGGCGAGATTTCCTGGCACGCGAGGACCGGGCGGAGGCCGGCGACCCGCTGGAGGGGCGGTGGCCGAGCGTCGCCCACACCTTGGGCCGGTGCGGGACGGATGTCCGGGACGATTGGGGCGACCCCTTGGAGGGGGTCCGCGGCGGCTTCTTACGCGGACTCGCCGCCGCCCTCGCGCGCGACCACGACGAGAAGCCGGACTGGTTCAGGGATCTGCAAGAAGGTGTGTCGGCAGCGTGCGATCGGTTCGACGCCAAAGTGCTTCGGGACGAGAAGCGACGGGAAGAACAACAACGGAAGCGAGAGGAGGCGCAGGGGCGAGAGCAGGCAGGGGAAGAGGAGGAAGAGGAGCAGGACGAAGTCCGCTCCCTGATTCCGCCCCCCTCCCCGCTGCACCTGAACTTCGCGAGCGTGATCGGCCGCGGGCAAGCGGTCGCCGGGCTGGGCCGGCACGCGCGCGAGCGGACTGACGGGGTCGACCTGCTGCTGCACGGCCCTGACGGGGTCGGCAAGCGGATCCTGGCGTGGAGCTACGCGCGGATGGTGCTGTGTGATCAGCCCTCCGACGAGGGTGCCGCGTGTGGCAGATGCGAGTCATGCCGAGATTTCGAGACAGGAGACTCCAGCTGCATCGAGGTGGACGGCAAGCTCAGCGACATCGCGCGCCTCACTGAACAGATAGTGAAGCGCATACAGAAGCGTCGAAAATACAAAGGTCAGTTCGTATTTGTGATCCGGAACGCGGACTACTACCCTCCAGAAGTGTTCGATAAGCTGCTAAAACCGATGGAGGACAGCTCGCACTCAAGCTTCGTGCTGCTCGCGCGCGACCGACACAGGGTGCGAGTGGCCGGGCAGTCGCGGTGTTTCGACTACCGCGTGCGCACGCTCAATTGGAAGGAGGCCGAGCGGTTTCTGCGAGAGGTCCTGGTCGAGCGCGGTCAGAGTTGCGACGAAGCGGTGCTCGGGTCGATGATCGACGCCGGCGAGGGACTACCGGAGCGTCTGCTCCAGAACTGCGAGATTGTCGCCAAGGCGAGGTCAGCGAGCCTCGCGGCAATCCGCACAGAACTGGGCATGGGTTGGGCGGAGGGGCTCGCTACGCGTTGGCCTGAGATCATCGCCAGGGGGCCAGCCGTGCTGCCCGAGCTACTGCTATTGTCCGGCACGGATCGCGCGGAGCAGGTGCGCCGCGTTCGAGCTGTGCTGCGGTGGGTCCATGCGGAGGGTATGGTCGGATCCTCGAACGGCGAGGATGTGATGGATCCCGCGCTGCGCTATTTGGATGAGCAGACGCGCGCGGGCTTCGCCGCTGCGATTGCCCGGCAGGCCGCTCATGAGGGCACAACCGTCGGTGTCGTGTGGACGCGTTTGATTGACACGTGGATGGCAGACCGGCTGTCGAGCGAGTGGTGCAACGTACTGCGGACAGTTGCATCCGACACTAAGTGAGTGCGGCAGGTATCGCCGGCCAAAGCTGAGACGAAGTTCTAGCCGTCCTCCCCGGCATGGTGGTGCTGACTGACATCAACGCGCTGGCCTCGCCACACATGGTTTCTGCGTCGCCGCCCACGGGATTCTGCAGACTGATAAGATAGTCGGCGGCACGCGAGGCCTGGGCGGCGGCGGTCGAGAGCGCGCGGGGGTCGGCGCGTAGCAGTGGTGCCCATGATGCACAGTAGGCAGCGTGGTCGGGGTGGGGCGTGCGTGCAATGCCTAGATCTGCAAGGACGAAGGCGGCGCCAAGCTCGGCTACGAGTTCTTCCGCGGCATACGCCTGGGCCCCGAACCGGCCGGTGAGATCACGAGCGAGGCGGTGCGGGGCGCCGGTCCAGTGCACGAGCTCGTGGGCCAGCGTGCCAGCGTAGCCCGTCGGTGTGCGGAAGGCGGCGCGGGTGGGCAGGTGAATTGTGTTGGTGGCCGGCACGTAGCAGGCGCGGGTGCCGCCGTGGCGGACCGCGGCGCCTGTGGACGCGACGAAGGCGTCGAAGGCGGGCAGCGGGTCCAGGGCAATACCTGGCGCTAGTGCGTCGGCGGCCGGCGGTGCATCGACCTGGGCGCCGTTGAAGACGTGGGCAGCGCGGGCGACGAAGGGGGCACCATCGGTGGGCTCCGCGTCGGCGCCGCGGGGCAGCTCCTTGTAGAACAGCACCAGGGTGCCGCGCTCTCCCCTGCGGATCTCAGCGCCGAGCGCAAGCCATTGACGGTAGGTGGCCCAGCGGGCGTCTGTGTAGGCGTGGGTCTGCGCCGCGCACCAAAGCGCCAGCACGTTGATCCCGCGGTAGCGTCGGCCGGTGCGGGCGTTGCGGGGCAACGGATCTGCGCCGTGCCAGGGTGGGGTCCACGAAGCTGGATCGGCGGTCTCGAGCTGGGCGAGAATGGTCGCGGCGAGGCGGGCGTGCAGGTCGTTGCTGGGCATGAGGTGAAGAGCTCCAGAGCTGCCGTGTCGATGGCGGCGTCGGGGCTGGATTCCCGTAGATGCTGCGGTTGTTTACCGAAGCCCCGGTCCGGGCAACGGCGGTCAGCCGGAGCGCTGTGCTCCCTGCCCTGCCCCGGATCCTGGTGGACGTTTGAGAGAGGCCGGCTTGCTGAAGGCAAGGCTTTGCCGGTGGGCGGCAAAGCCACGCTCATCCGAGGAGGTCCGGATCCCGGAGCCACGCCGTCGGTCGACCGGCGGATCAGAAGTGCAACCTTGCTACAGGTAGGCCGGGGCTGTGCGGTCGGCCTTTACACACCGCTTCCCGTCAGCTTGGACGGCCAGCGCGAACGGACCCGTCCGCTGGATCCGCGGGGCGTTGGGGTCGTCCTGGAGGTCTGGGGCAACCCGTTCCCTCCATCCTGCAGTCCGACCGTATGAGCGCGCGGACCGCTTTTCGCCGATGCCCTTCGGCTTGCGACCCGGCTATCCCCATCCCGCATGGTTGGCGGCGGAGGCTCGGGGCTCATAGGGAGCTGGCTCTCTTCTTTCGGCGGGTAAGAGCTTGTCTCTACCTGGTGCAGTTGGCCGACCGTTTCAGCTAGTTGAACGAGCAGAGGACAGACGACGAGCAGTTGATTAGCTGTGGCGCTTCACCCTGACGGAGATGAGCTGTAGGGGTGAAAGAAAGGTGCGAGGGGAGATTGCCGCTGTCTATAGCGAGTTGAAATGAAGAGCTCGTGTGTTGCGGAGCAACCTATTTCCTGATCGGGGTGAAGCGCCGCTGATACGCTGTATCAGCTAGATCTGTATAGATTTTATCTTGTTGGGATCAACAGGCCGCCTTCGCAGCGATTGCGTCGGCGTTTTTATTGATATGAATTGCCGGGGCTGTCTGGAATGATGTATCTAAGCTGCCAATTTACGATCGGCTGAAATTTGGCAGGGATGTAGATCTTGGCATGCCTCAGCAAGGTAGCGTTGCCCTAACCCGAAAGCGGACGTTCCGCTTTGCGCCCATTATGGCCGTTCCGCGGACTCCGGCGTCTTCTCCGAAGCGGACGCTCCCGCACCTCGGTGCATAAGTTACAGTAGCGCTTAATCGCTTCGAAAATTGTCGCACCTAAATCTTGGGTGGCACTAAGTCTGGTTGCTAGTCTTGCCTTGAGAATACCAAACTTATCGAATATATGGAACCAGAACGCCGGATAAATACTCATCATGGCGACAAAGCATTGGCTCGGACACGCCCATCTTCCGGCTGGCCTCATTCACTATCGCACCGTTCGCCGCCGACTGCAGTGCAAAGGCGAACTTTTCGTTTGTGAAGCGGTTTCGAGACATGGCGTCCACCCTCCTTCAGCGTTTAGAATATCAGAAAAACTAGCACTAAGTGCGGACCATTTTGTTGTAACAGGATTAATATGTACTTAAAATTGAATTTAATGGCGACTTTAATCTCCACCGTTGTTTTTATTGTTGATATGACTCATCATGTTAAGTATATGCGATGCGCCTTCTTCCGGACTGATGCGTGAAGTATCAAGCACTGCCATCTCTAGATCACCAGCTAATGCTCGATATGTATTGATACGCTCTTCTGTCATCTGCTCTGATGGATTTGGCACACCCCGAGCAACTAATCGTGCGATCGTCGTCGGGCGGTCGGCCCAGCACATCACCGTGAACGGACGCGGTTCCCAACCCAATCGGAATGTCGGCGATAGGAGCTGGGACGCGGTAAACCAATGGCGGTCGAACACGACTGGTCCCGGTGGGGCATTGTTGATAGCGGCCGCGACGGCCGCGTGGGCTACGTCGTCGGCGAGTCTGTGCTGTCCGGTTCTGGCGAGATAAACCATCACGGCGCCGATCTCGCCGCTGAAGGGGTTCAGCACGGTGGCGCTGATCGCCCTTGCCACATGACGCGCGATGCTCGACTTGCCGGAGCCGTCGAGGCCGTCGACGACGAGCGCGATGCGCCCCGCCTGAGCGGCTTTTTCCTGGGCCCGTGTCAGGTTCGAGGGGTAGATCCGACCCTCGCGCCGGCCATGCTCCAGGTAATGCAGTTCACCCTGCCAGGGCTGCTCGAACAGGGCCGCCAAGTCCGGGTGGAGACGAATGTAGCCCATCGCGTCGAAGTCGCCGGGGAGCGGACCGTGCTTATCTACCAGCTCCGCGATGCGCGTCGCCGTCTCCGGTGTTGGAGGCGGTCGTGACGCCGCCTGGCGTGCGTTCTCGGTGATGGCGTCCGTAACCACCGACAGGAGTCCATCGGCGTAGGCGTCCCAGTGGCTGGTCCGGATCCGGGCACGTCCCGCCTCGGCGCGGCGCGTCGCCTCCGCCGGATCGGCGGAGATCCGCTCGACGGCCTCGGCGATGCTCGCGCCGAGCGCGGTGTCGGGCGCGTCCGCGAGGACGAGGGCGGTGACGTCCTGCTCCGCGAAGGCGAGCGTCCCGTGCACGGTCGTCACCAGCGGCGTACCGCAGGCCATCGCCTCCGCGGCCGGGTTGCACCAGCCGGCATGCGCCTCGGCGCTGCAGAAGGCATCGAGGGCGTGGTACCACGCGGGTAGATCACGCTCGGCTATCGTTCCGTGAGCCACGAGTCGGCCCGACGCTACGAGATCGGCCCGGTCCCCCAGCAGGGCCCAGTCCGGTCGACCGAACCAATGCAGGGCCCACTCATCTCCGAGTCGGTCCAGCGCGGCGAGCTGCGCTGCGGGGCGCTTGTTGGCGATGCCGCCGAGCCGGCGCCGACCGCTCCGCCCCCGTGTTAGGATCGGTGGGGCGAACAGAGCCGGATCGACGGCCCCGATCAGCCGGCGCCAGGGCCGCCCGAGCGCGTCGAGCTCCGCGTCGCTCCAATGGTGGTTGTTCGCCACGATAAGGTCCGGCTCGAGGGCCTTCGTGACGCGCGCGTAGGCGTCCCGCCGCGCCGGGGCGTTGAGGAGATGCTGCACCCGCGCGCCGAAGCCGGGCCCGCGCAGATCTGCGAAGCTCTCGATAACGGCATCCGGGAACCCACCGCCCGGCACCATCACCGCGTCCCAGATTTCTTTGGCGGCCTCCTTTCGGTGAAGGACACGAAGCTGCGTCTCGAAGGCGTCCGCGCCCGTACCGAACGTCATGAACGCGAGCGTGTGTCCGCGCCGCGCGAGGACGCGTCCGACCCGCTCGAACCGCAACAAGCCGCCGGTCAGAGCGAGGTGGTCACAGGCCACGAGCAGCCGCATCACGTCAGCCTCTCCAGGGCGCGCCAAAATCGTCGGGGTAGGCTATCGCCGTGCTTGCGCGGTGCGTCCGCGGCGTCGACGGCTTCCTGTAGACGGTCGCGCGCGCGATGCAGATCCGCCGCATAGGCGATCACGCGATCGGTGCGACGCGCCCCTTCCATCTCAGCGGCCTCGCGCGCCGCCGCGTCGGCCGCGCGCGCGGCCCGCAGGGCTTCGTTCTCCGTGCGCAAGCGTGCGATCTCCGCCTCCGGATCGCACGCTGCTGCGGTTCTCAACGGCACGTGGGTCGCCGCAGCCCAGCTGAGGTCGCGATGTGTCGCTCGACCGCTGACGATCGATTGGAACCGGCTCTCCCGTGTCAGGCGCTCGGTCAGCTGCGCGTCGTCCAGAGCTAGCCCGAGCTTGGGCAAAAGGTGTCGCAACCCGTCCAGCACGCTGGGCACAGGGCCCGTGGGCCGGGCAACCGCCTGTGCGTCGGTTAACGCATTTACGAGTCCGCGGACCGCGAGATGTCCGGCGTCGAGGGGGCGGCCGAGATCCCATTCGAGGTCGATGAAGGTTGGCGCGCGCCCTGCCACCAGGTTCTTCGGGATGGCGTCCAGGGCTGGACCCGGCAGGCTGGTGTCGCGCTCCAGGACCGCGCCGGCCGCGAAGGTCTGCGCGATCGCATCGCGCCATCCCTCAGCCCAGGGCACCAGGGCGTCTAGGCACCAGCCGTCGCGTGCAAGCCGTTCATCGAGCACCGCCGACCACGAAGCCCCAGGCACGAACGCCTCGGATGGGAACAGGTTCGACACGCCCTCGACCATCGCGGGCAGGCTGGGGTCGAGCCGGGTCCGTCGGACCCGCACCCCCACGTCCTCCGCCTCGAAAGTGACGACGCGCTCGAATTCGGGCCGGCGGCGCAAGCCGAGATGAAGTGCCAGACGCTCATCGTCTGGCAGGGGTGCGCGCGAGGCTGCTACGACGAAGGCCGGTGCCAGATCACCGGCGAGGCCCTGATCCACGATTGGCCCCCAGGCCCGGCGCAATGAGAAAAGCCCCGTCCCGGCATCGTACGGATCCAGGTCAGCTGCGGCCATCGCGAGGGCGCCCGCGTCGAAACCACCCGGCCCCGCCAGGGCGCGTTCGGAGACGAGGCTCAGGGGACGGTTCTGATCGGGGAACGGAAACCACCAATCCTGATGGATGAGGCCGCTCGCGAGCAACGAGCGGTGCAGGTCTTTTCGGGTCGGTAGCCGAAAGCCATCCGGCCGCATCCGGCCCTCGAGACTCGGGAAGCCGGGTAGACAAGCGGCTTCCGCACCCCGGGCCAGCCCGTTCAGAGACAGAGCGTTGCCGATGGCCAGGATCATCCGCCCCCCCGTCCGCAACCGCGTGCGACCCCAGGCGATGGTGTCGTCCAGGCGGTGCGGTCCCCGATCTGATTGCTGAGGGAGTAGCCCAGCCAACACGACGGCGTCGAAGCGGGTGGCCTCGGAGAGATCCGATCCGTCCGCGCTCGCTATCACGGAGGCCGCCGCTCCAGACAGCGCGGCACAGAAGCCATCGGCATACTCGGCGAGCACCAGCACGTCGCCCGTCAGCCAGTGTTCAAACGGGCGCAGCACCTCGGCGCGCGGATCGTGTCGTCGTCCGGCGCTCCCAGGGCTTGCCACTTTATCCCAGCCCATAGTTCCTAATTTCCAATACAAAGTTTTCCTATTAGTCCCTTTTGAGGAAAGACCAAGATCGTATTCGACAAGTGACGGTTGTGTGTCTAGTGTTTATCCAAGGATAACGACAAACATAAAAGGCCCGTCCTATGCGGGGTCAAAAGGGATGAATTTCGTCAGCGCCGTCTCGTTGGCCGGCCCGCGCGTTCTGGTGACGAGCACCTTTCCCGATGCGCTCAATCGAAATCCCGGGATCCGGAGCGATCTCGCCGAGGGGTTCGCGGAGCTTCTGGGCTCCGAGCGTGTCCGGCATCTACCGCTGGAATTAGCCGCCTCGGCCATCGCGGCGTCGCGGCCGGACTTGGTCATCGCGGTCGGAAGCCTCGTGCCCGACTTGTCGAACCTGCGTGGGCTGCGCCGAGCGGCGGACGCGGTCGGCGCGGTCCTGGTGTTCTGGCTGACCGACGATCCCTACGAGTTCGACTACGCCTTCAAGGCGGAGCTGTACGCCGACATCGTCGTCACCAATGATTCCTGGGCCGCTCAGCACTATCGACACCCGGACGTCCATCACCTGCCGCTGGCCGCGGCTCCGAACCGCCACTTCCGGCCGGTGCGCCCAGTCAACGAGCGGGACACGGTCATGTTCTTCTGCGGCGTCGCCTATCCCAATCGCGTCGCGCTCATCGGCCGGGTCGATGATCTACTGTCGCGGCACGTCGTCGAGATCCTCGGCGCCGGGTGGCCCGACACCCTGCGCTGCGCGGTGAACCGACGGCTGACTCCCGCGCAGATGGCGGATTACGCCGCCGCGGCCCGGCTGACCCTCAACATCGGCCGTGACCTCGACATCGCGAACCGACGGCTGTCGCTCCCACAGGCGACGCCGGGACCGCGGACGTTCGAGGTCGCCCTGTCAGGGTCGGCGCAGGCCTATTTCGTCACGGGCTTGGAGATCTGCGATCATTTCGAGCCCGAGACGGAGATCCTGCTGATCGACGGCGTCGCCGACATCGCGCGCGCCGTCGAGCGGGCCCTCGACGACCCGGACGCCATCGAAGCTATCGCCCGCCGGGCGCAGGCTCGGGCGCTCCGCGAGCATACCTACCGGCACCGTGCGGCGCGTCTGCTCGACCTGAGCCGCATCACGGTCTCAGTCTGAGCCCTGCGCCTCACCCAACGACGAACACCAGCATGTCCGAACTCTCGATCCTGCTGCTCGACACCGAGCCGCGGACGCACAATCGCTACCTAGTGCTCGCGATAGCGGACGCGCTGCGCCGGCACCCGGCGACCGCCCGCGTCCACGTCGCTGGACACGCCGATGCTTTGGCCGATTTCACCGATCGCGACTTCGATACGCTGATCGCTTTCGGTGGCGCGCGCGCGCACGCGCCGGTGGTCGGGCGACTGGCTAATCTCGCCCGCACCAGCGTGCTGTGGACGACGGAAGATCCCTACGAGCGCGCGGCGAACGTGAGCGGCTCCACAGGCTTCGATCTGGTCTTCACCAACGATCGGGCGAGTGTCGCGGCCTACCATGGCCGCGCGCGGCATCTACCGCTGGCCGCATCCTCGCTGTTTCACGATCTGGCCGTGATCGAGGACGATGCGCGTTACCTCTACGATCTGCTGTTCATCGGAACGGCGTGGCCGAACCGCGTCGCGACGCTGAACAACCTGTCCACCAAGCTGCCGAGAGAGCTGAAGTTTAAGGTCGCACTCCCGTGGAACGAGCACATCGGCCCCCCGGACCTGACGGACGACGTTCTGATCACGGACTGGCGCTGCGGCAACCGAGACTTCGCCCTGTTGGCGAACCGCAGCCGCATCGTCCTCACCTTGCCGCGGGCGTTCTCGTCCGCTCGCGCCGACCAAGCCACCGGTTCGACGCCGCCGCCGCGGCTGTTCGAGACGGCCCTGTCCGGCGGCTACCAAGTCGTCGTCTCGCCTGAGCCGGAGACGAGCGAGTACTACGCGCCCGGCGCGGAGATCGCGCTCTGCACCGACGAGTCCGCGGCAATCGAGGCTATCATGGCCGCGCTCGCACGCCCGGATCAGCGTATCGCCCACGCGCGCGCCGCTCAGGACAGGACGCGCGCGGAGCATCTCTACGAGCATCGCGTCGCAGAGATCTTGGGAGGCGTGCTCGAACATCGACGAGCGTCGGCGGAACGATCCTCGGGAGCGATGGCACCCACTCGCACGATCCTGATGGTCACGCACAACCGCGCGGGATACCGGCCCGGCGGCGGCGTCGAGGTCTATCAGGAGTTGCTCGGCGAACTCGGAGGCGAATACCAGGTCCTATTCCTCTTTCCGACGTTTCGAGACGGCCACTGGGCCCTACGCCTCGAAGGCGTCGACGTCGAGGAGACGCACGCGTGCGGCGCCGTCGCACCGCCGTGCTCGACCGATCCGTTCATCGAAGGCCTATTCCAGCGGATCCTGTTCGAGCATCGCGTCGATCTCGTCCATATCCATCACCTGATGCACCTGCCGCTGTCGTTGCCGCTGATCGCGCGGGCCTGCGGCGTACCGAGCGTGTACCATGTCCACGATCACTACTTGATCTGCGAGCGCTGGCTGCTGCTGGATCACGCCGGTCAATTCTGTGACGTGGTGAACCGGGGCTCGCATCAGTGCGATGCGTGCTTGGTCGCCGGGAACGATTACCCACCCGGCTCGAAGGCGCGGCGCGACGGCTTCATGGAACTCGTGACCGGCGCGATCGACGCCTTCGTCACGAGCACGCCGGAGACCGCCCGATCTCTGTGCCGGTTCTTCCCCGGTATTCCCGACGAGCGCGTCGTCGAGATCGAGATGGTCTCGCCGAGCCCGATCGCTTCGGGCTCGGCGCCGGCACCGAGGCGGAAACATGAGGCCCGCGCGCTGACCGTCGCGTTCGTGGGCAATTTCTCGCCTCACAAGGGCGGCATGCACGCGATCAACCTCATCCGGAGTTGTGAGGGTTATCCGATCCGCTTCAAGCTGATCGGTCGGATCGACGATCAGTATCGCGCTATGATCGCCCATTTGCCGCCGGAGCAGGTGAGCGTGACCGGACCCTACGATCAACACGCCGTCGGGATGCTGCTGGCTGGGTGCGATGTCTCGCTACACCTCTCGACGTGGCCCGAGACGTTCGTAATCGCGTTGACCGAAGCGTGGCAAGCCGGGTTGGTGCCGATCGTCACCGACATCGGCGCGCTCGCCGAGCGCGTCCGTGACGGAGTCGACGGCTTCAAGGTGCGGCCGGGCGACACCGGCGCGGTTCGCGATCGCCTCATTGAGCTGCATTACGATCGAGCGCGACTGGCACAAATGGGCTCGGCGGTCGCGCGCAAGACGTTCATCACGGTCGAGGATCACCTGGCTTCAGTTCGCGCCCTCTACGAGCGCCTGATCGCGGCCCGGCCTTGTCCGCATGAGCGGGTGCCAGATCGTCTGCGGGTGGGGTTCGACCTGAGCTTAGATAGCCTCGGCTTGCGTACGAACGCCCCGACATGGACGAGCCGGTCGATCCGGTGGGACGAGGCCGCAGATCCAACCGCTGCGCAGACCGCCGCGCCGAAATCGGCGCGTGCTTACCCGACATCTGACCTTCCAGACCTGTATCGACAGCTGACCCTCAGGTCGGTGCGTCGCAGCGAATGCGGCTGGAGCCTCGATGTCATGCGCACCGACGATCGGTTGAGCCGGAGCTTGGATGCTCCACCGCTCGCAAGAACGTCTGTGTTTCTGCGTGGCTGGCTGCACGTCTCAGGCCCCGCGCCCAAGGCGACGTTCCTGCGGTTGACCAGCGGGAGCGGCGAAGCCTGGGCCCCCCTTCAGGCAGATCGACGCCCGGATGTCGCCAAATGGCACGGCGAGCCATCGGCTGCTAATTCCGGATTCACCGGTCAGATCGACGTCGCGGGATTGCCTTTCGGACGGCACAAACTCTCCGTCGCGCAGGTCGTGGGCGATCGCATCCTGATTTTGGAAGATGTCGCTGCGATCTTCGTAGCGCCTGACGCTGAACCGCCGACGCGCTTCGTCCCGGAGCCGCGGCAACTCAAGATCGGGACGCCAAGCGCCTTTACCCTGCAACACAGTCTACCTGAGTTGGACGGGGCGATCTCGGCTTCGCCTGGCTCGGTATGGGTCGCCGAGATGAGGCTAGACACCGCTCTTCCAAGCCATTGTGATAAAATCACCTTAGTTTTCCAGAGCAAGAAGCGACTGTGGCGCACTCCCGTCACCAAAATCGATGACCAAACCATCCGCGTCAACGCATTTTTGCCGATTGATGCATCCGGAGATGGCAGCTTATCGCTCGCCGAATCGGGCAGCCAAACGATGCGGCGCATGACGAGCACGATCGCCGTAAAAATAAAAGACGTCGCCCTCATCTGAGTCTGTGAGCTGACGACGCTCCATCATGCCGCTCGTCGACAGTTTACTACGGGACCGCGATCTGGGGCGCGTTTCGACCGCAATCGAGGATGCAATCAGGATATTTTGGCAATCGGCGATGCGGTTTTGCCATCTTACCATGGGATAGGTGCTTACGATCACGTAACGATAGAGTTTTGACAGCAGAAGATTTTCTTTTGATTGTCGATTTGGTGCAACGCGCGTCATTGTGAAAAACGAGGACAAGCGGAGGATCGTTTTGAGTTGAACGCGAATGTGATCGCTCTGCTGAGGACTTGTCATTGTTCAATGAATATGAATTCCGCCGGGCATTGTAGAATTTGAGATGCGACTGAAGTTCCTCCTCCTGTTCAATGTCGTCGCGGCGGGGTCCATCGGCGGCTGCACATATCTGCCCGCGGCGGGTCCGACGGCGAGCGCGATCGAGGCGGGCGCGGAAGTCGCGACGGCCGACGGGGGCGTGCTCGCCCGCTACGAGATCATCGACGTCACCCCATCCGTGATCGAGGCCCTGCGCGGACGCCCCCTCGACA
>Ga0182232_1000305_pt1 | contig 13148 bp, 10 predicted proteins | sample G6R1MG_30_FD_155484 | JGI IMG/M metagenome (GOLD analysis project Ga0182232, IMG submission 155484) | Phyllosphere microbial comminities from miscanthus, Michigan, USA - G6R3_NF_07NOV2016_LD2 MG | ecosystem: Host-associated > Plants > Phyllosphere > Phylloplane/Leaf | place: USA: Michigan... | reverse complement strand
CTTCGACCACGCCGATGGGGCCCACGCCGGGGCCGCCGCCGCCGTGCGGAATGCAGAAGGTTTTGTGCAGGTTGAGGTGGCACACGTCGGCCCCGATGCTGGCGGGCGACGTGAGGCCCACCTGGGCGTTCATGTTGGCGCCGTCCATGTACACCCGGCCGCCAGCCTGGTGGATGAGCTCGCAGATTTCGATGATAGTTTCCTCGTACACGCCGTGCGTGCTGGGGTACGTCACCATAAGGCAGCTGAGGCGGTCGGCGTGCTGGGCGATTTTGGCGCGCAGGTCGTCCATGTCCACGTTGCCTTCGTCGGTGCTCTTCACTACCACTACCTGCATACCGGCCATCACGGCCGAGGCGGGGTTGGTACCGTGGGCCGAGGCCGGAATGAGGGCTACCGTGCGGTGGTTGTCGCCGCGGCTGAGGTGGTAGCCGCGGATGGCCAGCAGGCCAGCGTACTCGCCGTTGGCCCCCGAGTTGGGCTGGAGGCTCACGGCCGCGAAGCCGGTTACCTCGCACAGCCAGGCTTGCAGGTCGCGGATGATTTGCTGGTAGCCTACCGTTTGGTCGGCCGGGGCGAAGGGGTGTAGCTGGCCGATTTCGGGCCAAGTCACGGGTATCATTTCGGCCGTGGCGTTGAGCTTCATGGTGCACGAGCCCAGCGGAATCATGCTGTGCGCGAGGCTCAAGTCCTTGTTTTCGAGCTGCTTCATGTAGCGCAGCAGCTCGTGCTCGGCGTGGTGCGTGTTGAAGACGGGGTGCGTGAGGTATTCACTGGTGCGTTGCAGGTGCGCGGGCCAGGTCAAGGTCAGCTCGGCCTCGGCGGTGGGGGCCGCCGTGGTGGCTACCTCCTTACCTAGGACCTTAGCGAAGATGTCCACGATGTCGCGCACGTCGTCGAACTCCACATTCTGATGCAGGCTGATGCCTACCAACGTATCCTCGTAGTAGCGGAAGTTGATGCCCGCGGCCTCAGCTTCCTGCTTCAAAGCCTGCTGCATTTCATGGCTTTCAAGGCGCAGGCTAAGGGTGTCGAAGTAGTGGCTGTTGAGCTGCTCGACCCCTAGCGCCTTCAGCTCGGCTTCCAGAATCTGGGCGAACAGGTGCGTATTCACGGCAAACTGGCGGATGCCTTTCGGGCCGTGGTATACGGTGTACATGCCCGCCAGCACGCTCAGCAGCACCTGCGCGGTGCAGATGTTGGAGGTCGCTTTTTCGCGGCGAATGTGCTGCTCGCGGGTTTGCAGCGCCATGCGGTAGGCCTTGTTGCCGGCCGCGTCCACGCTCTGCCCGATAATGCGGCCCGGAATGACGCGCTTGAACTGGTCCTTGCACGAGAAGAAGCCCGCGTGCGGACCGCCAAAGCCCATCGGCACGCCGAAGCGCTGCGACGAGCCCACGCAGATATCCGCACCCAGCTCGCCGGGCGACGTCAGCAGCGTGAGGGCCAGCAAGTCGGCCGCCATCACCACAAACTGGTTGTTGGCCTGCGCGTTGGCGATAAATTCCTTGTAGTCAAAAATCGTCCCGTTGGCGCCGGGGTACTGCACCATCACGCCGAAGAAAGCGTCGTCGCTGAGGTCGGCCGTGCGGTGGTCGCCGATGACTAATTCGATACCTAGGGGCGTGGCGCGGGTGCGCAGCACGTCGATGGTCTGGGGCAGCACTTGCTCCGACACGAAAAACTTGGTGGCGTTTTTCTTCTTGGTTTGCGAATGCAGCAGGTGCAGGGCCTCGGCGGCGGCGGTGGCCTCATCGAGCAGGCTGGCGTTGGCGATGGGCAGGCCGGTGAGGTCAATTACCATCGTCTGGTAATTGATGAGCGCCTCCAGGCGGCCCTGGGCGATTTCGGCCTGGTAGGGCGTGTAGGCGGTATACCAGCCCGGGTTTTCGAGGATGTTGCGCTGAATAACGGGCGGCAGCGTCGTATCGTGGTAGCCGAGGCCGATGTAGCTCTTATACACCTTGTTCTGCCCGGCAATCTGCTTGAAGCGCTTCAAAAACTGGCGCTCGGTGAGGGCCGGCGGCAGGGCCAGCGCCTGGGGCAGGCGGATGGCGGCGGGTACCGTTTCGGCGATGAGCTGGGCCAGGTCGGCGGCGCCCACGGCTTGCAGCATAGCTTGCTGGCTGGTGTGGTCAGGCGCGTTGTGGCGGGTTTCAAACACGTCGGCGGGCTTGAATCTGAACGACATAAGGAGGGGTATGAGGCGAGATTAGCAATAGTAGCTTTCCGATAACAAAGGTACGCCCCGAATGGAGCGGCGCGGGCGCTTTTTAGGCTTATTCGTATCCTCATTAGTATCCGCGTCCACCGCGTTTGGCGGTCATGCTGAGGGCAGCGCTTCGACTGCGCTGCGCTCAGCATGACCGCCAGATGTATTGCTCAACAACGCCAAGACGCAAGTATGCGTCTCTACCTCCCATGTCCCCAACCCCGCTCACCGGCCTCTACCGTCCCTCGCTCGCCCTACTCACCGACCTCTACCAGCTCACGATGGCTTACGGCTACTGGAAGCAGGGCCTGCACGAGCGCGAAGCCGTGTTTCACCTCTACTTCCGCAAAGCGCCGTTTGAAGGCGGCTACGCCGTGGCCGCCGGGCTAGCGCTGGCAGTCGATTACCTTACAACCCTGCGTTTTGAGGACGAGGATATCGCCTACTTAGCCAGCCTGAAAGGTAGCCAGAACGCCCGCCTGTTCCCCGACGATTTCCTGACTTACCTACGGGATTTAACCTTCACCTGCGACGTAGACGCCGTGGCCGAAGGCACGGTAGTATTTGGCAATGAGCCGCTAGTGCGCGTGCAGGGCCCGCTGCTGCAAGCCCAGCTGGTCGAAACTGCCCTGCTCACTGTTATCAATTTTCAAACGCTCGTCGCCACCAAAGCCGCCCGCGTGCGCGACGCCGCCGGCCCCGAGGCCACGGTGCTGGAATTTGGCCTGCGCCGCGCCCAGGGCCCCGATGGTGGCCTGGGAGCCGCCCGCGCCGCCTACCTCGGTGGGGCCGATGGCACCAGCAACGTGCTGGCCGGCCGGCTCTACGGCATCCCGGTGCGCGGTACACACGCCCACAGTTGGGTGCAGGCCTTTGGCGACGAAAAGCAGGCTTTCGCCACCTACGCCGCTGCCTTCCCCGACGACTCGACCTTCCTAGTCGATACTTACGATACACTCGACGGCGTGCGCCACGCCATCGAAGTAGCCCTAGAAATGCGCCAAAACGGCCACGAACTAGGCGGCATCCGCCTCGACTCGGGCGACCTGGCTTATTTATCAAAAGAAGCGCGCAAACTGCTCGACGCCGCCGGCCTGCCGGGCGTCCGCATCGTGGCCAGCAATGACCTAGAGGAAAACCTTATCACCAGCCTGCGGCAGCAGGGCGCTCGCATCGACGTGTGGGCCGTGGGCACGCAGCTCGTTACGGCCTACAACCAACCTGCCCTGGGGGGCGTGTACAAGCTCGCCGCCCTGCGCACCGCCGATGGCCAAGGCTGGGATTTCACTCTCAAGCTTTCCGAGCAGCAGGCCAAAACCAGCATCCCCGGCATCTTGCAGGTGCGCCGCTACCTAGGCGACCACGGCCAGCCCCGCGCCGACATGATTTACAACATCGCCGCGCCCGAACCGCTGCCCGCCGCACCCACTATCATCGACCCTGCCGACCTCACCCGCCGCCGGCCCGTGCCCCCTGGTGCACCCTTCCGCGACCTGCTGGCCCCAGTGCTGCGCCAGGGCCAGCTAGTGCAGCCGCTACCAACGCTGAAGGAGAACCGGGAGCTGGCTCGCCAGGAAGTTAACAATCTGGATACCAGTATTCGGCGCTTCCTCAATCCGCACGTGTACCCGGTGGGTTTGGAGCAGGGGCTGCACGAGTTCCGCACGCAACTGATGCTGGCGAAGCGACCGGTGCGGCCAGCGTAATTAGCAGGTTACATTGCCTTTTATCTACCGAGGAGCCGACTAAACCAACTAGGTGGTGGTGGCTCGAAAGCCCAGATTGGCTCTAATTCGTGCTTATTAATCTGTAATTGCCTATTTTTAAAGAACTTATGATACGCAAAGCCTTGTGTTGCTGACTCGGTTCGCAAATCAGCTATCAGAAAATCAGAAGACTGCTGCGCTGCAAACTGCCTCAAGACGGTATCAGTAGAAGCTACTAAAACAGCAGCTTTCATCAACCCGGTATGCGTAGCACGTTCCTGCCAGATTTTAGAAGACAACCGCTCATACACTTCATCAAACCGCGAAGCTGACTTAAGCCGGCCGTATTCCTGAAGCTGCATTAGAAAATCTAGTAAGTTGTCGGCCTGTTTGACAATGACTTGGGGGTCATGGCAAACGTAGAATACGGCACCCCACTGACCGGCCTGGTTAATATTAAGCACCCAGTAATTACCGGCTCCATCGTGCGTCAATTCAACGCAGGCCAGGAATAATCCTAGCCGCCCAAAATCACTGAAAGCGTCAAATCTTACTTCCTCAAGCCAACCGAAAGTTAAGCCTTTACTGTAGCGCAATAGCTCCTCAATATCTTGTGGCAAAGCAGCGGTGGGTACCTGCGCCGCCAAAGCTGCAAGTTCGTCGGCGAGTAAGCCCGGCAATAATTCTCCGCGGTACGCTTCATCTTCATCATCAAGAAACTCTTCTGAGATAAGTTTGTGAAGCTGTTGTATCAGCGCTGACATCAGTGCCTTGGCTTACTTTCTACGCATACTTCAACTCCCCCGCCGCCACGCGTAGCGTCACGCCCGCTTCGGCGGTGAGGTAGCCGGCCACCTGGGCCGCGTAGCCGCTTTGGGCGAGCTGCTGCACGAGGGCTTCGGCGGCTTCGGGGGCCGTGACGAGCAGCATGCCGTTGCCCATGTTCCAGTAGAGGTAAGCGGTTTCGGGGCTGATGCCGCCGATTTCGCAGAGGCGCTGCATGGCGGGCAGGGGCGCAAAGAGGTTGTCGAGCACCGCGCCGAGGCCATTTTTGAGCACCCGCTTGAAGTTGTCGGCCACGCCGCCGCCCGTGATGTGGGCCGCGCCGCGCAGGGGCAGGCCAGCGTCGAGCACCGCCGTGAGGGCGGGCGCGTAGATGAGCGAGGGCGCGAGCAGGGCCTCGCCCCAGGTGGCGTACTGGTCGGCGTCGGTGCCATCGTAGGGCTGGCGGTGCCAGTTGTCGCCGAAGAGGCGCTGCAAGGTCTTGCGGGCCAGCGAGTAGCCGTTGGAGCGGAACGAGGGCGAGCGCAGGGCTACCACGGCATCGCCGGCCTGGGCGGTAGCACCGCTCAGCGGCTGCGCCAGGCTGGGGTGCAGCACGCCGATGGCCGTGGAGCACCAGTTGAAGTTCATCCGAGCGCCGGGGAAGCCGCCGATGCGGTTGCCCAGCTCAGCAATCTCGCCGCCGGTGATGGCGATTTTCGAGAACTGGCAGGCGTCGTGCAGGCCGCGCATCATCTCGTCTACCACGTCGTAGTCGAGGGTATTCACGTCGATGATGTTCGAGAGGTTGGTGGGCACGAAGCCGGCTGCGATTAGGTCGTCGGCGGTCATGGCCACCAGGTCGTAGCCCAGGGTGTCGTACTTGTCGAGGCGCTCGCCCAGCTCGATTTTGGTCCCAATACCGTCCGAGCTGATGCCCAGGCGCTCCTGGCCGAAGCGGATTTCGTTGCTAAAGCCGCCGTCGAGGTCGCGGGCGGGCTCGCCGGGCAGGCCGGCGCGGGTAGCGAACGTCTTTTTCGACCAGTTGTAGGCGTTTTTCGAGGCGGCGTTGCCGAGGTCGATGGAGTAGCCGGCGTCGGGAGTTTGGGCGTTGTTCATACTGTTCAGGCGAGGCGCCTCACCCCCCGGCCCCCTCTCCGAAAAGGAGAGGGGGAGCCAGACGGCAGGATTATATAGTTGCTTATTTCTTACAGTCTAAAATCGTCAGGCTCCCCCTCTCCTTTTTCGGAGAGGGGGCCGGGGGGTGAGGCGCCCACGCTAGGGCAGCCCCACCACCCTAGTGCTCCGTCGGCGCGGGCGCCTTAGCGCTCACCGACAGCGTCTTCTCCGGCTCGCGGTGGCTCTGACGCTCCTCCTGGATGTGGCGCAGATAGCGCGTCACATCGCCCGTGGGGTACTTGCCGGTGAAGCACGCGAAGCACGAGCCGCCGTGGCCGCGCTCCTCGGCAAAGAGGTCCTGCAAGTCGCTCAAATCCTGGTAGATAACCTTATCCGCCTCGATGTAGCGGCAGATTTCCTCCTCCGTGTAGTTGGCCGCAATCAGCTCGGTGCTCATGGCCATGTCGATGCCGTAGATGCAGGGCGAGACAAGCGGCGGCGCGCTCGAAATGAAGTACACCTCAGCCGCGCCCGCCTCGCGCAGCAGCCGCACGATGCGGCGCGACGTGGTGCCGCGCACGATGCTATCGTCCACCACGGCTACCTTTTTGCCTTCGACAAAGGCGCGGATGGGGTTCAGTTTTTTCTTCACCACGTCTTCGCGGCCGGCCTGGGTCGGCACGATGAACGAGCGGCCCATGTGGTTGTTTTTCACCATGGCGCGGCGGTAGGGCACGCCGATGGCTTCGGCCAGGCCCGAGGCCGAGAAGTAGCCCGACGATGGCACATCAATCACCATATCAGGCTTTAAGCCAGCATCGACTACCTTGCGGGCGATGATTTTGCCGAGGCGTACGCGCTCGCGGGCCACCAGGCGGCCGTGGATGGTCGAGTCTTCGCGGGCGAAGTAAATCTGCTCAAACACGCAGAACGCCTTGGGCAGCTCCTGCTGGTTTTTGTAGTGAACCTTAAAATCGTTGTCGATAAAAATTGCCTGGCCCGGCCCTACGTTCTCCACAAACTCGAAGTCGAGGTAGTCGAAGCAGGTGCTTTCGGAAGCGAAGGCGTACACCGGGCCCTCGGGCGTGTCGCGGCGGCCCATCACGAGCGGGCGGATGCCCAGCGGGTCGGTGAAGGCCAGCAGGCCCTGCCCGGCAATAATGGTAACGGTGGCATACGCGCCCTTCACCAGCTCCTGGGTCGTCTCCACGGCGTCGAAAATATCGACTACCGAAATCCGGTCCAAGTCCTTCACCCGCAGCTCCGAGGCGAAGGTGTACATGATGAGTTCTAGGTCGTTAGTCGTCTTGGGCAGCACGTGGTACTTCTCGTGCAGCAGCTTGGCCACGTCGCGGAAGTTGATAACATTGCCGTTGTGCACCATCGCCAGGCCGAAGGGGTAGCTCGTGGTGAAGGGCTGCGCCAGGTCCGAGTCGTTGGCGCCCTGCGTGGTGTAGCGCACGTGCCCGATGCCGGTATTGCCGGTCAGCTTCTTGGTATGCTTGGGTTTAAAAACGTCGTTGACCAAGCCCTGCCCCTTGTGCAGGTGAAAGGCGTCGCCGTCAAACGTTGCAATGCCGGCGGCATCCTGCCCCCGGTGTTGCAGGGCGGTGAGGCCGATAATCATATCGCCCACCACGCGCTCGGGGCCGTGAAAACCTACGATGCCACACATAATCAGTTAAGAGTTATGAGTTAAAAGTTATGATTCAGTAATTTGGGAAGGAGGGGTGGGCGGGTAGGCAGGGCAGTAATTATAACATTCGTCATGCTGAGCGGAGCGCAGCGCAGTCGAAGCATCTCTTTAGCATAGTAATTTCTAACGCCAGCAACGGAACGGTAGAGATGCTTCGATTCCGCTCCGCTCAGCATGACGAGGTAGGCTTTTCAATCAACTCGCGTAGCGTTTCCGCATACAGCACATGTTCAACAGCTAAACCACGGTGCTGCACTTCAGCCAGGGTATCAGCCCCTACCAAATTTACGACCCGCTGCGCCAAAATCGGCCCCGTATCCAAGCCTTCGTCTACCAAGTGCACGGTTATTTTGGTTTCCGTCAGGCGGTTATCGAAGGCCCACTCGTAGGCGTGCAGGCCCTGGTGCTGGTGCGTATCGGCGGGGTGAATGTTGACGATGCGGCCCGCGAAGGCGCGCACAAACGTGGGCGAGAGCACCCGCATGTAGCCCGCCAGCACCACGTAGTCGGGCTGGTAGGCTTGCAGAATGGCCACTACCTCGCGGTCAAACTCTTCGCGCTTACGGCCTTTCGAGCTGAGGCTAGCGGTGGGCAGCCCGAGGGCAGCGGCCGAGTCGAGGCCTGGCGCGGCCGGGTCGTTGCTGAACACTACCACTACCTCGGCCAGGCCTTGGAGCAAGCCCGCGCGCACCGCTTCGGCCAGGGCGAGCATGTTGGAGCCGCGGCCGGAAAGCAGGATGGCAAGACGGGCAGGACGTTGGTCGGTCATTTAGTAAGCGCTGGTTTCGAGCAGCGGGGCGGGGCGCTGGCCGATGTCGGGGCGCACGTATTTATCTTGGAAATAAACCAGCTCGGCTTCGGCGTAGGCCACTTGCACGGCGGTGGGCAGGTCGGGGCCGTGGGCCACCACCACCGCCACCCGGCCGCCGTTGGTGAGCAGCTCGCCGGGCTGCGCGCCCGCCTTTACGCCGCCCACAAACACTTGGGTATCTTGCCCTTGCTGGCCGATACCGTGGATGGGGAAGCCCGTCGGGAACTGCGCCGCCGGGTAGCCACCCGAGGCCAGCACCACGCCCACAAACGCGCCGGGGCGCTGCCGCGTGATGGTCTGGGCCAGCGAGCCGTCGAGGGTCGCCTCAATCAGCTCCAGCAGGCTGCTTTCCAGCGCGGGCAGGATAACCTCGGCCTCGGGGTCGCCGAGGCGCACGTTGTATTCGAGTAGCTTGGGGCCGGTGGGCGTCAGCATGACGCCGAAGTAGAGGAAGCCCACGAAGTCGAACGGCTCGGCTTGCAGGCCGCGCAGCGTGGGGTCGATGATGTCTTTGCGAATGGCGGCCAGCCAGTTATCGTCCAGGAACGGCACCGGGCAATACGCGCCCATGCCGCCCGTATTGGGGCCTTCGTCGTTGGCCAGCAGTTGCTTGTGGTCCTGGGCCGGGGCCAGCAGCCGGATGCGGTTGCCATCGGTGAGGCCGATGAGGCTCACTTCGGGGCCGGTCAATTTCTCTTCGAGCAGGAAGCTAAACCAGCCTTCGTGCAGGCTGCGCAGTTCGGTGAGGGCGGCCGTGGCCTCGGCTACCGAGCTGCACACGTACACGCCCTTGCCAGCGGCCAGGCCGTCGTATTTAATCACCACGTGGCCAGCCAGTTCCTCGGCCTGGGTTTGCGCCTCGGCAAACTGGTCGCTGCGGTAGCTCCAGGCGCGGGCTGTGGCGATGCCGTGGCGGCGCATGAAGTCCTTGCTCCACACCTTCGAGCTTTCGAGCGTGGCCGCCTGCCGCCGCGGGCCAAACACCCGGATGTCGGTATCGAGGAAATAATCGGCTACGCCGGCCGCCAGCGGCGCTTCCGGCCCCACTACGATGAGCTTGACGTTCTGCTCGTTGCAGAAATTTTGGATAGCCAAAAAATCGGTGGCGCTGATGCTAGCCACGCTGCCGGGGATGCCCGCGTTGCCGGGCAGCACGTGCACGGTCGCGCCATCCTGGCGCAGCTTGATGGCTAGGGCGTGCTCGCGGGCACCGGAGCCGAGGAGGACGAGTTGTTGGGGGTTGCCGCTCACGTTACGAGAGAGTATTCTTTAGCTAAAATCCTGAATGAAAGCGATTAACTCGTCGCGAAAAGAGAAGACGGAACGACCTGAGAACTGCAACGTGGTGCCCGCTTTTATGCCGTTGGGCAAGTCGGTAGCAGTAATGGCGAAGTAGTCAATGGTTGCTTCGGCCTGCTCATCTTGCCAGCGAAAAGCGGTGACGCGCTGCGTGCGCTCCGAGAACCAGGCAGCCGCGCGGGTAGCCTGCCCCTCAAAAGCCGCTCTGCCATCCAGCCGCACCGTTACGTCGCCGTTGGTCGAGTGCTCAAACTGCACGTCAGGATGCAGGCAAGCCAGCATGCCGGGTACGTCGAAGCCGTTGTAGGCTTCAATGTAGCTGTCTACCAACTTTTCAGCTTGCGTTGCATCCATTGTAGCGGGTGTAGTTGCAGTGCTTCTGATGCCGCGTTGCTACTTTAGTAAGCCAGCCTTTACTAGGTTGCGGGTCAGGCGCTCGGTTACGTCCTCGGTATCACCGGCCGTGGCCAGGGGCTGGCCCACGATGCGCTGGTAGATGTCGAGGTAGCGGTTGACGGCCTCCTGCGTTACCTCGGGGGTGAGGGCGCGGGGGTAGGCGCCATCCTTCTTATTGGCAATCAGCCACTGCCGGATGTACTCCTTATCCATCTGCTCGGCCCCCTCGGGGTTCTGGGCGTAGTCGGCGGCGCTCCAGAAGCGCGACGAGTCGGGCGTGTGGATTTCGTCAATCAGAATCAACTCACCATCCAGCAGGCCGAATTCGTACTTGGTATCGACCAGAATGATGCCCTGCGCGGCCAGCAAGTCGGAACCGACTTTGAACAGCTCCAACGCCTTTTCGGCCATCTTATCGTACAATTCCTGGCTTACCCAGCCTTCGCGCGCGAGGTTTTCGGGGGTGATTTCGCGGTCCGATTCCTCCTTAGTGGTCGGCGTCACGATGGGCGTGGGGAACTGCTGGTGCTTGGTGAGGCCATCGGGCACGGTCACGCCCGAAAACGTGCGCTGGCCGCTCTGGTAGCCGCGCAGCATCGAGCCAGTGAGGTAGTTGCGCACCACCATCTCTACCTTAATGGGTTGCGCCTCCTTCACCAGCATGGCGTTGGCGTCCACCATGCCCTTCACGTGGTTGGGGATGATGTGGGCCGTCTTCTCGAACCAGAAGTTGGCTAGCCCATTGAGCACCGCGCCCTTATGGGGGATGGCCGTTTCGAGCACTGAGTCGAAGGCCGAGAGGCGGTCCGACACCACAATGAGGCGGGTGCTATCGTCGACGCGGAAGCTGTCGCGGACTTTGCCGCGGTGCAAAAGCTGGAGCTGGGGGGTAGCGAAATGCGGGAGCGTGTTCATACCGAATAACTTACGCGTGGGTAGCAGGCGCACTGGCTTCCTGGGTCCGGCGGGTGAGGTGCGTGACAATATTCTTGAAAATCGCCAGGCCCTCCCCTTCTTCCTTCAGCTCGCCGCGGCGCTTTTTCAGGCCCCAGTCGGGGTGATTGCAGCCGGCCAGGTAGGCCTCGGGGTGCGGCATGAGGCCGAAGATGTGGCCCGTAGGGTCGGTGAGGCCGGCGCAGTTGAGGTCGGCACCGTTGGGGTTGAGGGGGTAGGTGCCGGTTTCCTGGTCGTCGCCGTCGGCGTAGGTCAGGCAGTTGAGGCCTAGGTCGCTGATGCGGTCGCGGGTGGCCGCGTCGGGCACTACCAGGCGGCCTTCGCCGTGGCGCACAGGCACTTCAAACGTCGTGAGGCCGCTCAGGAAGGGCGTGGGCGTTTTGGTTTGGGCGTTCACCTTGAGACGCACCCAGCGGTTTTCGTATCTACCCGACGCATTATGCGTCAGCGTTACTTCGGGCTGAAAATCGCCGCCCAGGTTGGGCAGCAGCCCGAGCTTCACCAGCACCTGGAAGCCGTTGCAGATGCCGAGCACAAACTTGCCGGCGGCCACAAACTCGCGGATGTCGGTGAGCAGCGTGCGGCCGTCGGCCCCGGTTTGGCGGTAGCGCAGCTTGTTAGCTAGCACCACGCCCGAGCCCAGGTCGTCGCCGAACGAGAAGCCGCCCGGAAAATTCAGAATGTCAAAATCGTGGATGCTCACCCGGCCGTGCAGCACCTCGTTGAGGTGAACGATGGTGGCTTCGCCGCCCGCCAGGCGGTAGGCGGCGGCCATTTCCTCTTCGCAATTGATGCCGAAGCCGGTCAGGATGAGGGCTTTGGGGGCCTGGGCTAGGTCTGCCATGTTAGGTACTATCACTATGTTCTTCCTCAACAGGAATTAGGAAGCTATTTAGCAGCGGGTTTATTTTTCTCTTGCGGATTCATCTGATAAAATAATACATTGCATTTTTTTAGATAATCCTCAATCGGCTCTAATCCTACAGATTTTCTTCGTTCGTTTAGTTTAGCAGGGGCAACGCAGGGTTTCATCTTGGTATCGCCGCTCATCATTACTTGAGTTCCGTAGATTTGAGGCTTACCTTGATTAACAGCAATTCTATCGACAAGAAAAGCATACTGCTGTCCCGAAGCATTTTGATTAGCAACCTCCCGTTTCATGATTTTCAACACTCGCTGTTGAAAAGGCAGGTCAAAATCGCTGTGCTGAACAAGTAGAAAATAATGCTTAGCGCTTTCCTTACCTACTAAAGCATAAGTAGGAAAGCCATATGTATTCAGAATCTTTTTAACGACCGGAAAATTCGTTCTTATTACTCGTTGGTAAGCTGCCGCTGCACTATCTGCTGGTTTAATCTTAACTGTGCTTTGGTCTGCCGAATACAAGCTGTCTATAACACCAGCCAGCTTTTGATTAGAGCCAGCCGTTTGGCAAGCCGCGTGTAAGCTATTAAGAATTATCAAGCAAAGAATAAGCGTGAAAGTCTTCATACTAAAGGCTTATTAAGCAAGATAAAACTCGGGGGCAGCCTATTATCGTTTATTGATGGTTCTGGGCGCTAACCTCCAGGCCGATGGTTTGGTTTACCGGGCCGTTGGTCCAGGCGGTGCGCAGGGCTAGGGTGCTGGCGCGCAGTAGCTCGTGGCCGCCGTGCTGCACGTGCAGCTGGCCGTCGCTCGTAACGACGCCCAGGCGGGTGGCGCGGTCTTTCAGAATGCCTTCGAAAGCCACCACGTCTTCCGGGGCCACCGTGACCACGAAGCGCGAGTGCGACTCCGAAAACAGCTGCGCCACCGGCGACAAGCCCGTTTCGGGCAGCGTGAGGCTAGCGCCTAGGCCATCGCGGCCGAAGGTGCACTCGGCCAGCGCCACGGCCAGACCGCCGTCGCTGAGGTCGTGGCTGCTCTGGATGAGGCCTTGCGCGTTGGCCTCGCCCACCAGCGTGTACAGCGCCTTGGCTTTGGCAAAATCAACCTTGGGCACGTTGGCTCCCAGCTCGTTGTAGAGCTGGTAGAACTCCGAGCCACCCAGCTCGTCGTGGGTTTCGCCGAGCAGGTATATCACGTCGTCGGCCTGCTTGAAGTCGGAGGTCACGACTTGGCGCACGTCCTCGACCTTGGCGGTCATGGAGTAGAGCACCGTGGGCGGCACCGAGATTTTCACCCCATCGGCCTTGAAGTCGTTCTTCATCG
>Ga0182232_1000304_pt1 | contig 13208 bp, 9 predicted proteins | sample G6R1MG_30_FD_155484 | JGI IMG/M metagenome (GOLD analysis project Ga0182232, IMG submission 155484) | Phyllosphere microbial comminities from miscanthus, Michigan, USA - G6R3_NF_07NOV2016_LD2 MG | ecosystem: Host-associated > Plants > Phyllosphere > Phylloplane/Leaf | place: USA: Michigan... | reverse complement strand
CCAGGCCGGCATCCCAGCCGGTCAGGGGCGCGATCTGGCGGCGATGCTCGTGTGCCGCCAGGATGGTGCGGGCATGGGTGGCGGCGGGGACGGGATCGCGCATCCCCGCTCTGTAGCATGGCGGTCGGGGCCGATGCTGTCGGGCTTTCGAATCCGGAGCGTCCGTATCCGAGAGCCGGAAGCCAGTTTTCGGGACGAGGCCCTACCAGACCAGCCGCTCGATCACCGCATCCGGATGCACCACTTGGCGGCCGAGCCACTCGGCGACGTCGCCGAGACGGTGGTGCTCGGCCGAGACGCCGAGCTCCTCCGCGTGGATGCCGCGGGCCACCAGCAGGCTGGCGATGCCGAAGCCGCGGGCACCGGCGATGTCCGTGCGGATCGCATCGCCGATCGCCATCACCCGGGCCGGATCCACCGGCGCGCCGGTGAGCTCGGCCCCCTTGGCGAGCGCAGCCTCGTAGACCGGGCGGTGCGGCTTACCGGCATAGATCACGGTGCCGCCGAGCTCGGCATAGGCGGCCGCCAGCAGGCCGGCGCAGGGGATCAGCCGGTTGCCGCTCTCGACCACGAGGTCGGGATTGGCGCAGATCATCGTCACCCCCCGGCCCGCGAGGCGTGTGAGCTCGTCGCGATAATCGTCGGCGGTCTCGCTGCGGTCGTCGAACAGGCCGGTGCAGACCACGAGGTCTGCCTCCTCCTCGGAGACGAGGCTGAGATCGAGGTCCTGGAAGATGCCGAGGTCGCGCTCCGGCCCGAGATGCCGGATCCGGGCCCCCGGGCGCCCAGCGATCAGCTCGCGAGTGAGATCCCCCGAGGTCAGGATCGCGTCGTAGGCCTCGCGCGGCACCCCGAACCGGTCGAGGATGCGGCCGACCCCGTCCCCGGGCCGCGGGGCGTTCGAGACCAGGACCACCCGGCGCGGCCGCGGCCCCGGCAGGCCGCGGAACCGGATCAGCGCCTCGCCGGCCGGGACATGGGCCTTCTGGCCGTCATGCAGCACGCCCCAGACGTCGCAGAGGAGGAGGTCGTAGCGCTCCGCCACCTGCGCGAGGCCGTCGAGGGTCGGGATCGGTGCGGTCATGGAGGGGTCCGGTCACGGTTTCAAAAGGTCCCGGACCTTTTGCGGGTGCAGGGCCGTGCCCTGCAAGCCTCGAGGCCGAGCCCGACCCCAATCGTGGTTTTACCGCGGCCCGAGCCGATGCTCGGCGAAGAAGTCGAGCATCGCGCGCGAGGCGTCGGGGCCGTCGGCATCGGTGTAGCTGCCCTCGGGGCGGCCGCCCGACCAGGCGTGGCCGGCGCCGCGCACCCGCCAATCCTCGACCACGACCCGGCCGGTCCCGTCCCGATAGCGGGTGCGGGTGAAGGGGTGGCCACGGTCTTCGAAGGTCTCGGATTGCGCCGTCAGGCCGGCGACGTTGGCCTGGGCCAGAACCTGATCGGCATTGCGCACGCTGACGGTGCCGTCCTCATCGCCGTGGAACACGATGGTGGGGATGCGCTGCCCGGCCGGGGAGGCGCCGAACGGCGCCGCGGTACCGAGGCCCGGGGCGCCGACCTGCATGGCCATCAGCGCCGAGCCGAGATCGCGGGCGCAGCCGGCGGCGAGGCCCGAATGCACGCCCACGGCGGCGTAGAGGTCCGGATAGGCCCGGGCGATGTTCAGGGCCGCGGCGCCCCCCGCCGACATGCCGGCAATGTAGACCTGAGCCGGGTCGATCGGGTGGGCCGCCATCACGGCTCGGGTGAGGCCCGCGATGATCGCCGCTTCGCCGGATTCCCGGCGCTGGTCACGCGGCTCGTACCAGTTCCAGCAGCGCTGGACATGGGCCTGCCGGCTCTGGGCCGGGTAGACAACGAAGAACCCTTCGCGCTCGGCCAGCACGTTCATGCCGGTGCCGGCGGCGAAATCGTCCGGGTTCTGCATGCAGCCGTGCAGCATCACGATCAGCGGCGCCGGCTCGACCGAATCACCCGGGATAAACAGTTTGTAGTCGCGGCTGCCGGCCGGCTCGGCGTGGCTGAGGGCAACGAAGCGGCTCTCGGCCGGCGGCTTCCGGGCCACGGGCGACCGCGCGGGTCCGCGGCGCGGCTGGCCGAGCCCCTTCAGCACGGGCGCGAGCCCGCGCACGACCTTGACGACCGCTTTGCGCACCCGCACCGCGGGCTCGGCGCGCGTCTCGCCCCGGGTCTTGTGGGGAGCTTCTCGCCGGGCATCCTGAGGAGCCTCTTCGCGGTGGGTCGAGGGCTGGGGCGCCGGCGTCTGCGGTTCCGAGGGCGGTGCGGCCGCGTAGCCGCCGAGGCTGCGCTGGATCAGGGCGGTCGCCTCGTCCAGGCGGCCGAGGCTGGTCAGACGGGTGATTTCGATCATATCGGCGAAGGGGGAGCTGGCGGCCCGGTCGCGCGCGCCGTCCTGCAGTGCCTTCAGCTTGCTGAAGGGGTCCATGTTGGGTGCGCGCTTGGTCACATCAGCGTCCGTGCCGCGGCCGGGATAGCGCGACGATCAGCATATGGTGCGATGCAATAGAGGCCGATGTGCGATGCGGCAAGACCGGTCAGGCCGGGTCGTCGGCACCGATATACTCGGCCCAGATCGGTGCCGCCCCGAGGCTCGCTCGGAAGCTGTCGTGACGGGTCCGCTCCTCATCCGTAAGGCGGCTTCGATACGGCCGGGGGGCCGCCGGCGTGGCCTGGACGACAGCCTGGACCGCCGGGCCGGCCTGTGCGTCCAGGAGTCCAAGACTGGTCTGCTTCCCGCCGAGCAGCTCGACATAGACCTCGGCCAGGATCTGCGCGTCGAGGAGCGCCCCGTGCTTGGTGCGCCGGCTGGTGTCGATCCCGTAGCGGTTGCACAGGGCATCGAGGTTGTTGGCCGCGCCCGGGTGCTTGCGCCGGGCCATCGGCAGGGTGTCGACCACGTCGTCCAGCTGGATCGGCGGCGGCGCGTTGGCCCCGAGCCGGGCGTATTCCATGTTGAGGAAGCCGACATCGAACGGCGCGTTGTGGATCACGAGGCGCCCGTCGGCCAGGAAGGCCAACAGCTCGCCCACGATCTCGGCAAAGAGCGGCTTGTCGGACAGGAAGGCGTCCGACAGCCCGTGGACGTTGAACGCACCCTCGGAGACCGCCCGCTGCGGGTTGCAGTAGCGGTGGAAGGTCCGGCCCGTGGGGATGTGGTTGAGGAGCTCGACCGCACCGATCTCGATCAGCCGGTCGCCGTTCCGCGCCTCCGTGCCGGTGGTCTCGGTGTCGAGGACGATCTCGCGCAGCATGTTTTGTGACTCAGAGGGTCAGGATGCCTCGCCCGATCGGACCGGGCTCCGGGGGCGGATGACCGCCCCCGGAAGACTCTGTCTCCCGAAAGATTGAGACTTCCTTGGCTGCAGGCTGATCGGCGCCGGTCTCTCACGCCGCCAGGGCCAGCCGCCCCTCGCTCTCGTCGGCCTCCGCCGCCATGAACTGGGCCCGGGCGAGCTCGGCGAAGCGGCCGTTCTCGGCGACCAGCGCGTCGAACGTACCGGCCTCGACGATCCGGCCCTCGTGGAAGACCAGGATCCGGTCGGCATTGCGGATCGTGGCGAGCCGGTGGGCGATCACGAAGGTGGTGCGCCCCTCCATCACGGCCTCCAGGGCGCCCTGGAGCCTGCGCTCGGTGGCCGCGTCCAGCGCCGAGGTCGCCTCGTCGAGGATCAGGATCGGCGGGTTCTTCAGCAGCGCCCGGGCGATCGAGAGCCGCTGACGCTCGCCGCCGGAGAGTGAGCGGCCACGCTCGCCGATCACCGTGTCGAGCCCCGCGGGCTGGCGCGCCATGAAGGCGCCGGCCTGAGCCCGCTCCAGGGCGTCGAGCATCTCGGCATCGGTGGCGTCGGGACGGCCGACCTGCAGGTTCTCGCGGATCGAGCGGGCGAACAGCATCGGCTCCTGGAAGACCACGCCGATGTTGTGGCGCAGGGATGAGAGGCCGATGTCGCGCACGTCGATATCGTCGATCCGGATCGACCCGGAAGCCGGATCGAAGCTGCGGTGCAGGAGGCCGAGCGTCGTCGACTTGCCCGAGCCGGTGGTGCCGACCAGCGCCACGGTCTCGCCGGGCCGCGCCGAGAACGAGACGCCGTCGAGCGCCTTGCGCTGTCCGTCATACGAGAAGGCGACGTCGTGGAAGGTGACCTCGCCTTCGAAGCGGGCGACCTGCCGGGCATGCGGGCGGTCGGCCACCGCCGGCACGGTGTCGTAGATCTCGAAGAACTCGGCGATCTTGGGGGCCTGCTGGAACAGTCCGTTAACGAAACCGACCACATGATCGAGCCGCGCCACGAAGGCGGTGGCCAGGCTCATGAAGGCCACGACCTCGCCCACCGTGGTGGTGCCGGCCTGGTACAGCCAGATGCCGGTGACGAAGATCGCCGTCATGGTGATGGTGGCGGAGGCCCGGGTCGCCACGTTGGCGAGGGCCCACCAGGACAGGACCGGGATCTGCGCGGCGAGCAGGTTCGTGATGATGCCGCGCATCGCATCCTTCTCGGCCTTGGCGCGGGTGAAGGACTGGATCACCGCGACGTTGCCGAGCGCATCGGAGGCGTGGGCGGCGAGGCCGGAATTGAATTCCTCGACCTGGCCCTGGAGCGTCTCGGTCCGGCGCATCACGAAGGTGGTGAGCGCCGTGAAGGCCAGCATCAGGACGACCAGGATCGAGCCGAGCTGCCAGTTGATGAACAGGGTCATCGGCAGGAGCACGACCAGCGACAACAGGGCGACGAGGTGGTCCCGGAAGAAGCCGAGCCACAGCCAGGCCATGCCGTTCGTGCCCTCCAGCATCGCCTTCAGCACCCGGCCGGAATGGTTGGCCGAGTGGAAGGCGAGCGGCAGGTCGAGCACGTGCTCGAAGTAGCTCGCCATCGAGGACAGGCGGTTGCGGTGGGCCAGCCGGTCGGCGTGGAGCGCGATGAACACGCCCGCCGCGATGGTGAAGAACCCGAACGCGACCCAGGCCGCCAGCAGGGGCAGCATGCTGGCCATGGCGTTGCCGCCGCGCTGGAGGTGGGTCAGCTGATCGATGATCCGGCCCATGAGCAGCGGTTCGGCGAAGGCCGCGATCGCCAGCACGACGTTGGTGACTGCCAGACCGATGGCCAGCCGCCGTTCCGCCTTCAGGAAACCCAGGACCCGCCCGTACAGACGAACCATCGCCACAGCTCCGACACCCCCGGCGCGGCCCGTGTGTCCGGGTCTCGCGCCAACTCTTAAGGTCCGGGCGGCGGGCGGATATCGCTGATTCCGCCGCCAAACCCCTCACACGACACGGCTTATGCCCGGGCCCGCCTGAACGGGCGATGACGGCCCTATACAGGGTCGAAGTCATCGCCTTTACGGTTCGTTCAGCAAGATTTCCTAGCGCTGTGAATGACCCGGCCGCAAGCGATCGCGGGAACCGATCGTTTACGTGTCTGGTCCGGGCTGCTGCGGCAGGGATCTCGCAACCGCACTCGGCCTCCTCTCGGGCCACGGCCGGTTCGTGACCTTCGCCGGCCGGATGGCGCTCCTGATGAGCTTCTTCGTGATGGTCGCGGCCTATTCGACGCAGGGCCAGAAAACGATGCAGGTGGTCGCCGGCTCGATGCGCGACGCCTTCGGGGTGGACAGGGAATCGGAGTTCGCCGGCCTCCTCGAATCCGAAGGTTTGCCGGCCGCCGGCCACGTTATATCCCTGCGCACCCTCCCGCCCGAGAAGGCCGCCGACCGGACCACACCGCCTCGGCGCGACCAGAGCAGCGCGTTCGGCCTGACCGAGACCGGCGAGCCGGACCATGTCGGCCTCGCGGTGGCCTCCTTGCGGCAGGCGCTGCCGGACATCGCCGAACTGTCGAAGAGCGTGGTGATCGTCCGGTCCGACCAGGACCTCGACCTATCGATCGTCGACCAAGACGGGCGCTCGCTGGTCCCGGACGGCTCGACCGGCCCGAACGAGCGCACCCGGCGCCTGCTGGAGACGCTCGCCCCGACCCTGCGCCAGATGCCGAACCGCATCGCCGTCACGGGTTTCGCCGCCACCGACGACCGGTTCGCCTCGGTGTCCGGCAGGGCCGACACCGAGGCGATGTTCCCCGACAACCCGTATCTGGCGGCCAACCGGCGGGTGACGGTGACGCTGCTGAAGGAGGCGTCTCCGGTGCCGAACGTGAAGGGGCTTCCGTAGAGGACGCCCCTACTTGGCGGTGAGCAGCGCCCAGTAAACCTTGTACTTCGAGCCCGGTGCATAGGCCGTGGCGATCCCCATCCGGGTCGCCTCGGGCGCGAGCATCGTGGCGTCGTGCGGGGCGCTCTCGCGCCAGCCGGAGAACGCCTCCGCCAGGGTGTGGTAGCCGGCTGACAGGTTGGCGTTCACGTCGGCGAACCCGAGCCGCCCCACTGCAGCCTTCACGGTCTGCGCCTTGCTCGGCCGGTCGGCGAGCGCCATGGCGGCGGCCTCGGCCTCCGCCAGCCGCTGCAACTCGGGATCGACCGTGAGGGGCCCGGCGCCGCGGTTGCGACGATAGGACGAGATCATGTCCCGGGCGGCGTCGGTGTCGACATGGGCGGCCTGGCTGGCCAGCGGCAGGTAGATGCTTGGCAGCGCCGTCGTGGTCGGCGCCTCGGCGGCGCAGGCACCCAGCAGGGCCAACGCCGGAACGCAGACCGCCGCCCCAAAGCCTCGTCTCAGGTTGCGTCCGCCCACGTTCGAAGATCCATGCTTGCGCATCCGGCTCGGACGCCCGGGCCATATAGGGAGCGCCGGGCGATCGTGCATCCGTGCCCGATGAAGCCGGGCGCCTGCCCTCAGCCCCCGGCGCTCCGGAGGCCGCGGTCACGCTGCGGCTGGGCCGGTGATGCCCCGGTCTCGTTGGAATCCTGAAGGGGCTTGGACTCCCGGGGTTCGGGCGCCTGTGCCGCCTGGCCGAACCGGCTCGCGATCTCGCCCATCGCGCTCTGCATCGCCTCGAAACCCTGCACCGTCACGATGCTGGCGCCGGGGCCGAGCGGCGGGATGAAGCCCGCCCCCGACAGGGTGGCGAACACCGCGTAGTTCAGGTCGGTCTGAACCTTCTGGCCCAGGCTGACGTCGACGATCCAGACCAGCAGCTCGAATTCCAGGAACGGGTCGCCGATCTTCTTGAACACCACCCGGGGGGCGGGGTCCTTCAGCACGTCGGCATGACCTTGAGCGCAGCCGACGATCATCTCGGCGGCCCGCACCGGGTCCTGGTTGCGCAGCACGCTGACCGTGATGCTGACCCGGCCCGAGCGGTCGCCGCGCACCCGGTTCTTGACCACCCCGGAGATTAGGTTCGAGTTCGGCACGATCACGGACGACCGGTCGAAGGTCTGGATCTCGGTGGAGCGCACCGAGATGCGCTTCACGATGCCTTCCGAATCGCCGATCACCACCTGATCGCCGACCCGGATCGGCCGCTCCCACAGGAGCAGCAGGCCGGAGACGAAGTTGTTGACGATCGACTGCAGACCGAACCCGATACCGACCGACAGGGCGCCGGCCACGATGGTCAGCTTCTCCAGGCTGAGGCCGAGATACGAGAAGGCGAGGGCCAGCGAGAGCAGGAAGCCGAAATAGCCCGCGATCGTGGTGATCGAGTTGCGCAGGCCGGCGTCCAAGTCGGTGGCTGGCAGGTAGGTCAGTTCCAGCCAGCGCTGCACCGCCCGGGTGACGAACACGCCGAGCACCAGGATCCCGATGCCGAACGCGATGCTCGACAGCGAGATCGTCACGTCCCCGACCTTGAAGCCGAAGAAGGCCTGCCGGATCGACGAGACGATATCGGTGGAATCGAGCCCCCAGGGCGCCAGCACGAGAAGTGCCGCCACCAGGATCAGGATCACCCGGGCGGCCCCGGTCGCCAGGACCGAGATCTGGGTCAGCGAGCGCTTGCGCAGGCCGGTATTGGCCTGGAGCGCGGTGGCCAGCCGGGTCTCGTCGCAGAGCGCGCGGCCGATGAAGGTGTCGACGCTCTGGACCAGCAGGTAGAGCAGCACCAGGACGCTCGCGGTCCAGATCAGCTGATCGATCAGGAAGGCCGCGAAGGCGACGTAACCCACGAGCGCCCCGACCCCGATCAGCGCCACCGCGGCCCAGCCGAGCAGCCGGGCCGGGCCGCCGATGCCCGTGGTGGTCTTGGTCGGCACATAGGGGCCGAAGCAGGCTTCCTCCTCCTGCTCGGTATCGGCGAACCGGTGGAGGCCGACCGCCAGGATCAGCGCCGTGGCGACAGCCCCGAGGCCGCGGGTCGCGATCGAGATCGGCAGGGCCGCCGAGATCCCGGAATTCAGCGCCTCCACGGATTTCACCACGGTCAGCACCGTGGCGATGCCGACCGCAAGCCGGGTCAGCCGGGTCGCGGCCGCATCGCCGACCGGGGCCGGGCGCCAGGCGGGCTTATCGGGGCTGAGCAGGCCGTCGCACAGGGCCTCGACGAAGGCGATGAAGGCCAATCCGCCCAGGATCGCGGCGGCCACCGGCAGCAGCCGGGAGGGCAGCAGGTTGGTGGCGTCGAGCGCGTAGTAGACCGCGTAGGAGCCGGCCACCGCCGGTACGGTGCCGAGCAGGATCACCCGCCAGGCGGCCAGCAGGGTGGCGCGCCGCGACGGTTCCGTGGCGGAGGCATCCCGTCGGGCGGCCCGGGGGGCGATGTTGCGCCGCCCGAAATACAGCGCGATCGAGATCCCGAAGGCGAGTCCGAGGAACAGCAGGTTGCCGATGCTGCCGTTGCGGGAGAACAGCAGCCCGATATCCGACAGGGCGCTCTGCAGCGAGCGCGTGTCCCGCGGCACATCGGCCATGACCTTGGCCCAAAGGCCGGGGCCGACCAGGGGCTGCGAGCGCTGGAACAGGTCGCGGGTGAACGATTCGCGCCGGCGGTTCGAGACGCGGTCGATGATCTGATCGCCCTGCACCAGCAGGGAGCGGGCGAGCCGCTGGGTCTCGTCGATGCGGGTCACCGCGGCCTCGCGCTCGACGCGCTGCTCGGCGACGTCCGCGCTCTCCTGGGTGTCCTTCGGCTTCGGGCCGAGCTGCGTCAGCCGCTCCCGCGCCGCCTCGAGCGGCGTGTCGAGCCGGGTGATCAGCGCGCGGATCTCCTCGGTGACGGTCCCGGCACTGTCGCGAATCGCCGACAGATCCGCGACGGTCAAATCGGGATGCCCCAGCTGCTTCTCACGCGCCTCAAGTTCGGCCTTGGCGGTGTCGAGCTGGGCTCGGACCGCCTTGAGCTGCTCGGACATCTCGGGCTTGGGCGCCGCGGGCTTGGCCTCGACCGGCTTGGCCTCGACCGGCTTGGCGTCGGGCGCCTTCGCGTCGGCGGGCTTGGCGTCGGCCGGCTTGGTTCCCGGGTGCTGCCCGGCCGGGGTCTCGCCCTGAGCCCAGGCCACAGGTGGCGCGACGGCCGGGATCGCCAGCATCAGCGCGGCCACGAGGGCCAGCACGGGCCGATGCGGCGCGGCGTTGAGCTTCCGGGAGCGCACCAGCGTGCGGATCATAAGCTACCTCTCGTCGGGCGCGCCGGGCGCGCAAGCGGTGCCCGGCATCGGCGGACCGGCGGCATCGGGAACCGCGCGGGCCTTCTCGAGCGCTCGCCGCCGAAGGCGACACCGGATCGGCGTCGGCGAGCGCGTCGAATCGAAGCCTGAGGGGCGAGCGGGATGGCAAGGCGATCGAGCTCGCCTCTCGAGGCCGGGCGCTGTGGGCTTCCAATAGGGCGAAACCGTGCCCCTGCCCACCCTCGGGCGGATCGCCGGGGCCAAGGCCCGCTGTGGGTGCGTCCCCGGGACCCGGCGGGAAAAGCTTCACAAGGGTGTCACGGTGGGATTAGATGAACACCAGATGGACAGGGCCTTTTCGTCGTCACGCGAAAGGGTTCGGCCGGCTCTGATGCCGGTCCGGCCCGGCCGCGTTCCGGTTGCTACCGCACCGACTGGCGTCACCGCGCGCCGGCCCGCCGCCCTGTTGCTCCTTCCGCCTCTCCCGCTGAGCCGACGCCCCGTCCGCCGGCCCGTCCTGCACCGGCTTCTGGCCGCGTCGGACGGGCCGGCGGGGCGCCGGCGCGTTCCCGCGCGTTACACGCGTCAGAGATAGTCTGAAGAGTCGCGCCGATGATGGATCTCCAAACCCTCGTCCTGAACGCGGATTATCGGCCGCTCTCCTACAATCCGCTCTCTCTCTGGTCGTGGAAGGACGCCTTCACGGCCCTGTTCCTCGACCGCGTCACCCTGGTGGCGAGCTACGATGTCGAGGCGCGCTCGCCGTCCCGGGCCCTGCGGGTGCCGAGCGTGGTGGCGCTGAAGAACTACGTCACGCTGGCCCGCAGCCCGGCCTTCACCCGCTACAACATCTACCTGCGCGACGGTTTCAGCTGCCAGTATTGCGGGCTCCGGCTACCCTCGGGCGGCCTGACCTTCGACCACGTGGTGCCGCGCTCCCGGGGCGGCCTCTCGAGTTGGGAGAACGTCGTGGCGGCCTGCTCGCCCTGCAACCTGCGCAAGGCCAACCGCACGCCGCAGGAGGCGGACATGCCGCTGGCGACCGAGCCGCGCCGGCCGACCCGCTACGAGCTGCACCATCGGCAGCCCGAGTTCGACCATCGCCAGTATCACCACACCTGGCTCGACTACCTGTACTGGGACAGCGAACTGGAGAGCTGAGCGCGCGCCCGATCGCGCGATCTCGGCCGCCCGACGCTCGGTGCGCGCCGCCGAAACACCACACGCCTTCAGCCGGTCGCCCGACCCGGGAGGCCTATGTGGAGGCCGCGCCCCATCCCGCCGGAAGAGGGGAGGATTGGCATATCGGCCGGGCTCGATCGGGTTTGGACGCTACGACCGCGTCAGGAACATCCCGGTGAGCAGCAGCGCGAAGGCTGCCAGGCCGAACGGCCCTTCCTTGCGGTGCGTGGGATCGAGGAAATGGGCTGCGGCGCCGGCCGCGCAGCAGGCGACGCCGAGGCCGATCGTCAGAGATGACATCGCAATCCCTCCTCATCGCGCGTCGCCCTCGACGCTGCGAAACAGTCCCGGTCTCGGGGCCTGCCGGACGCCGTTGTCCGCTCAGGATGTTTTGTATTTGAATGCTTGCACGCCTGATGAAAGCTGGCAAGTCGCGGGCGACATCTCATGAATTGCGGTTGTTTCGGTGAGATGTATCAGAGTGATCGACATATCGGCCTCGATGTCTGAAGAGATGAAGTAAATGCCGTATTCGGTGCGATGGCTCGCCGGGCGCCGAATCCTCGGCGGTAGCGCACCCCGAAAAGAAAGCCCCCTGCCCGCATCGATGCCGTGATCCCGGACGCGTTGACCGTCCCGGCCACGCCCGCGTAATCACCTGCATGCTTACCACCTCATCCAGCCGGTTCGACGTCGTTGTCGTCGGCGGCGGCCATGCCGGCGTCGAGGCGGCCGCGGCGGCTGCGCGCTGCGGCGCCTGCACGGCCCTGGTCACTCACGACCCTGCCACGATCGGGGCCATGTCGTGCAATCCCGCCATCGGGGGGCTCGGCAAGGGCCATCTCGTGCGCGAGGTCGACGCCCTCGACGGCCTGATGGGCCGGGTCGCGGATGCGGCCGGTATCCAGTTCCGCCTGCTCAACCGCCGGAAGGGGCCGGCCGTGCGCGGACCCCGCACCCAGGCCGACCGCAAGCTCTACGCCGCCGCCATGCAGGCGGCCGTCGCCGAGACCGCGGGCCTCACCGTGGTGGCGGGCGCCTGCGAGGATCTCGTCCGCGATCCGGCGGGGCAGCTCTCCGGCCTCGTGCTCGCGGATGGCCGGACGATCGCCTGCGCCGCCGTGGTGCTGACCACCGGCACCTTCCTGCGCGGGCTGATCCATATCGGCGAGCGCCAGATCCCGGCCGGCCGGGTCGGCGAGGCGCCAGCGATCGGGCTAGCCCAGACCCTCGACAGGCTCGGCCTGCGCCTGGGCCGGCTGAAGACAGGCACCCCGCCCCGCCTTGACGGCCGGACCATCGACTGGTCGGGCCTGGAGATGCAGGAGGCCGATGCCGAGCCGGTGCCATTCTCGACGCTGACCCAGAAGATCACCACGCCGCAGATCCGCTGCGGCATCACCCGGACCACCCAGGCGGTCCACGACCTGATCCGGGCCAACCTGCATCGCTCGCCGATGTATTCCGGCGGCATCGCCAGCCGGGGACCGCGCTACTGCCCGTCGATCGAGGACAAGGTGGTCCGCTTCGGCGACCGGGAAGGTCACCAGATCTTCCTCGAGCCGGAGGGGCTGGACGATCCGACGATCTATCCGAACGGCATCTCCACGGCCCTGCCGGAGGAGGTCCAGCGGGACATCATCCGGCTGATCCCGGGGCTCGAACGCGCCACGATCCTGCGGCCGGGCTACGCCATCGAGTACGATTACGTCGATCCGCGCGAGCTCGATGCCGGGCTCCAGATGAAGCGCCTGCCCGGCCTGTTCCTGGCCGGCCAGATCAACGGCACCACCGGTTACGAGGAGGCGGCGGGCCAGGGGCTGGTCGCCGGGCTCAACGCTGCCCGGTGCGCCGGCGGCGGCGACGTCGCGACCTTCGATCGGGCCGAATCCTATCTTGGGGTGATGATCGACGACCTCGTGACCCACGGGGTCAGCGAGCCGTACCGGATGTTCACCTCTCGGTCCGAGTACCGCCTGTCCCTGCGGGTGGACAATGCCGACGAGCGGCTGACGCCGCGGGGAATCGCGCTGGGCTGCGTCGGCCGACCGCGGGCCGATCACTTTTCGGTCTCGCAGACGGAGCTTCGAGAAGCGCGCAGCCTGCTCGATTCTCTGAGCCTCACGCCGAATCAGGCGGCCCTGCAGGGCATCGGCTTGAACCGCGACGGCATCCGTCGAAGCGCGTTCCAGTTGCTGGCCTATCCCGAGATCAGCTGGGGACAGCTCGCTGCGATCTGGCCGCAGCTCGCCGAGAAGTCGCCGCGCGTCGCCGACCGGCTGAAGACCGACGCGACCTACGCGGTCTATCTGGATCGGCAGAATGCCGACATCGCCGCCTTTCGGCGCGACGAAGCCGTGCGTCTGCCCGCTAGCCTCGACTATGCCGGGATCAGCGGCCTCTCGAACGAGATGCGGGTGAAGCTCGAGACCGTCCGGCCGGGCACCCTGGGTCAGGCGGCGCGGATCGAGGGCGTGACCCCGGCCGCCCTCACCCTCCTG
>Ga0182232_1000303_pt1 | contig 13221 bp, 10 predicted proteins | sample G6R1MG_30_FD_155484 | JGI IMG/M metagenome (GOLD analysis project Ga0182232, IMG submission 155484) | Phyllosphere microbial comminities from miscanthus, Michigan, USA - G6R3_NF_07NOV2016_LD2 MG | ecosystem: Host-associated > Plants > Phyllosphere > Phylloplane/Leaf | place: USA: Michigan... | reverse complement strand
CCCGGGGAGGCCGCCATCCGGCGATCGGACGCATGATACCGGGGTGCGGCCGACCACCCTGGGTTTCCACCCCCTCGCCCGCGGCGCGGGTCTTCGCGCGCGCGGCCGAGGCCGGCACGATCCGCCGCTTCTCCTTCGATACGTACCCGGACGCGCGAGCCGATGTCAGGCGCAAGATAATGCTGCCGCCGTTCGTGCTCTCAGCCCACCGCCCGCGCGGCGTCGCGCACTTGGCGGGTTGCTGCGTCGACCTGCTCGCTCGCCCTGGCGATCGCCTCCATGCCGCCGGCGATCGTCGCCACCCCGTGCGCGGCCGTGTGCATGCTGCCCGACATCTCCCGGGTCACCGCGGACTGCTCCTCGACCGCCGCCGCGATCGCCGCCGAGACCTCGTCGAGCTTGCCGATCGTGCCCTGGATCGAGCCGATCGCGCCGACCGCCTCGCGCGTGGCCGCCTGGGTCGCCGTGATCTGACCGCGGATCTGATCCGTCGCCTTGGCGGTCTACTCGGCCAAGGCCTTCACCTCGGAGGCGACGACCGCGAAGCCCTTGCCGGCGGCGCCGGCGCGGGCCGCCTCGATGGTCGCATTGAGGGCCAGAAGGTTGGTCTGCGCGGCGATCCCCTGGATCATCGTCACGACCTCGCCGATCTGGGCCGCCTGCCCGCTCAGACCCGCGACGATGCCGCTCGTGTGCCGCGCCTGCTCGACGGCCTCGCCGGCCATGCGCGCGGCGTGGCTGACCTGCTGGCTGATCTCGCCGACCGAGGCCGACAGTTCCTCCGCGCCCGAGGCGACGCACTGGATGTCGTTCGAGACCTGACCGACCGTCCCGACCGCCTCGGCGGTCTGCCGGGTCACGTGCTCGATCGCGATGCCGATCGCGTCGAGGTCGGTGCCGATCGCCCGCTGAGCCTCGGCCCGGCGCTGGCGCTCGTGCACCTGCGCGGTGATGTCGGTGGCGAACTTAACAACCTTCAGCACCGTCCCGTCCGTGTCGGCGATCGGGTTGTAGGTCGCCTGGATCCAGACCTCGCGGCCACCCCGGGCAATGCGCCGGACCTCACCCGCGGCGAACTCGCCCCGTCCAAGCTTCTCCCAGAACGCGCGATAGGCGGCGCACGCCCGCTCGGTGGCATCCACGAACAGGCTATGATGCTGACCCCGAATCTCGTCGAGCCGGTAGCCCATCGCGTCGAGGAAATTTTGGTTGGCGTCGAGGATCGCGCCGGTGGGATCGAAAGCGATGACCGCCTGCGAGCGGTTCAGCGCGGCGATCTGGCCGTCGTTGTCCAAAGCGCGCAGTTTCTGCGCGCTGATGTCGGCGGCGAACTTGACGATCTTCACGACGCGGCCGGCGTGATCGAGCACCGGGTTGTAGCTCGCCTGGAGCCACACGGCGCGGCCGCCCTTTGCGACACGCTTGAACTCGGCGGACTGGTGCGTGCCTCGCCGCAGGGCGTCCCAGAACGCGCGGTACCCCGGGCTATCGCTGTGGGCTTCCTCCACGAACATCGCGTGATGCTGTCCCTGCACCTCGGGCAGGATATAGCCCATCGCGTCGAGGAAGTTCGCGTTGGCGGTGAGGATGGTGCCATCGGGAGTGAATTCTATGACGGCCTGCGAACGGCTCAAAGCATCGAACTTGGCCGCCAGCTCTGCGTGCGTGCGCAATGCACCGAACATAACCTTGGACCCCCTTAGATACTTGACTGATCGATGCCTGATTGCACGCTAGGCAAGCAGAATCTTGCCGCGCGAATGCGTATTCGGTACTATCAGGATTATATGTATTGATACGTAGCGATATTTACTTTAGTATTAATGCGCTAATTTGGTTCGGATATTGACATATTAGTTTCGCCGTACGTATCGACAGTCAAATTGAACGTAATATCAAAATTTTTCGTCACCCGCTGATGATTTTTGACATGAGACGCAGAAATTCGATACATTAAATTCTGATTTTATTGTCATCTATCTACCGCAATAGGCTCAATAATTCCGTTTCTTCGACGGCCGAATAACAGCTTCCAATTCCAAGACTTGGATTAAAAAAGAGACATCGATTGGCACGTCCAGATCTTTCGAGATCCCTGCAAGTAGTCGACTAGGCGATTGTCTCTCTTGATTAGCCATTTCATTCGCCGCAATATTCATTAAGACTCGTAACCATTTGATAAAAGACAGATCAGTTGACGCTCGTTTCTTCAAATCAAGGTTGAACCAGTTCGATTGGCATAGTTTAAATGTGCCTTCCGGAACCGCGACCTTGGGTATATCCGGGCAAAACGCCTGTCTCATTCCCGCGGAGCTTGAAATGGTTTATCATGCATACGGGAGCGCGCTTTCAAGATCGGGAACGGGTTTATTGAAATGGGAACTCGACGTCTCTGTAATCAGGCCGGTCTTCACCGCCTGTTGCGAAAATGCGACGGTGGAATGCCGAGAAGTTGTCGGAAGGTGGCGGTCATCTGGCTGTGGTGACCGAAGCCCGTTGCGGAGGCGACTTCGGCTAGGGACAGGTCGCTTCCTTCGATGAGCGCGCGCCAAGCTCACCCGACGCCTGATGATGAATTGATGCGGCGATAGGCCGGTCGAGCGTCGGAATGCGCGGCAGAAATATCGCGTACTGACATTCAGCGCGGACGCGAGTTCGACGAGGCTGGGCCGACCGAGAAGCTGGGCCTCGATCATGTCGATGGCCATGGTGAGTTGATATCGCGAGAGACCGCCGCGCGAGGCGGCAAACTCTGCTTTGGTCCACGGAGCAGGCAGGGCATGATGGACCAGCGCCAACACGATCGTCTGCATGAAAACGGCTTCGCCAGGATTTCCGTCGCGGATGTGGACGGACATCGCTCCGAGCAGGTTGCGGATGATCGTATCCGCGCCGTCACACTCTCGCTGGTAGGCGAAGCGCCGCCTAGGAACAGCCCTGGCATCCACATCGCGTTCGAAAGCGGCTGCGACAAAGATGGGCGAGACCTTGACGTGCTGGCCGCGTCCACGCCCCTACCAGGCGCCCGTCAAATGATCGCCGGGTGCGCTGATCGCCGCGCTCGAGGCAACGGTTCGAAAAGGGGTCCGCGCCGATCCAAGGCGCTGACGGATCGGATCCGGATGGGCCGCGATGTGCAGGCACGTGGTGACGACGTCCCACACCCCCCCCTGGGCCGTACTCAACCTCGGCAAACTGCCATTCGGGTTCTTCGTGGTGCAACAGCGTGGTCGTAGGACTGCTCCAATGCTCCCATTCCTTGGCGGGACGCAGGATATTCGCCATCGCCTCTCATCCAAGGACCGAATCGCCGGGGCCCCAGCCAGACACTGTCTAGCGAAACCCTGATTGGTGGATGTGTTGCCCATCTCGGATTTGGCTGACGTCGGCAACTGTTCGTCATGCCGACAATCGACAGAATTTCTCCGCGCGTAGCGTCGGACCGTCGAGTGGTGCACCGGAGTTCCGCCGCATGGCCCGATCGTCGACGCCGAACCCGATGACGGTCCGCGCTCGTCCGGCCCCGGCAAACGCGCGGCGCGCGCGAAACAAGGGCTTAGGCCCGGGGCTGGCCCAGTTTGTAGAAGCCTCGCCTATCCCGAGCCCAGGTAAATCCGTCGTCGACGGCCAAGACCTGCATCGTACAGAGGGTCTCACCCTCCGCGATGCTTGGGAGGTCGCGCGCCGTGTCGCGCGGATCGCCGATGAGACGCCAAAGCGGCTCGCCCTCGCGGAAGGCGATGCCCCATTGCTCGAGGCGGGGAGCACCGGCCAGGTCGTCCTCGGCCGGCGACCACCCGCGTTCCAGACGCTCCAGGTCGTCGCGCAGCGTGCCCATCTCGTCTCCCGCAGTCATGGAGTTGCCGTTGCCCGACGGCGCCAGCCAATAGCGATTCGCCGGGTCGGCCCGAACCTCGCGGGCCAGCATGAATAAGTGGATGCCCCGCGACGTCGTCGCGAGGCGGTGCTCGAACAGGTCTACATCGGGCATGAATGCTCCGGGGATGCCAGAACGTCACGGAACCGCCCGCGAATCGCTTGGTCATGATTCTCCGGCGCGCCGCAACGATCCGCAAGCGCGCTCGACCCAGGGTCGAACGCCGCGTCCCGGGACGGGAAGGCCCGTGGTCGGCACGATCCGAAAGGCGCGAGATGGGGAGGTCGATTTCCGCGCGATGTGTGCGAACGGCGGCGATCGACGGACGGATCGCGGACATGCGATCCTTCTTCGCCATCGGAGCGGCCGCGTCCGGCACCCTACTCGACGCGAACCGTCGCCTGGCTGCGGATTACCGCCATCGTAAACGCGGCCGCGTCGCCGCCTTGGCGAGCACCGCGGAGGGCCTTCTCGTCTAGGTCGGGCGATCCTGGCGACCGGGAACGTCGCCGAGGTCGAGGCCGCGCGGGCGGGCGTGCTGCAGGGCGTACCGAATCGGTGCTCCCCCACCTCGAGACCGCATCCGAAGCGAAGGCCCCGGCCGACCCGGGCGCCGTACTCTACGAGGGCGCCGCCGACGGGCTTCGAGCGGTGACCCGGGAGGTGGCTTCCAGCCAGGGAGGCATCGTGCGGTCCAGGCGACTACGGTCGAGGGGCGCGAGGCCGGCGACGACTACGATTACAACCGCCTCAAGGAAGGGCGCACGGCCTCGACGAACACCGCAGCGGCGGGCGGCAACGCCGACCTCATTGCCATCGGCTGACGCCTCCCGCGTCCGACAGGATGCGTGACAGGCGTCTGTTGAATCGGGCGCTCTCGTACTTTCCCGCCCGACCCACTCGCCATCTGCGGGACGAGGCGTGGGCTGATCCGGCCGAACGGCTCCACGTCGCGCCGGCGGATGAAGTGACCGGGAAGGTCCTGCCGTCGCATGCCCAGCGGCCGCGACGCGATCGCCGCGTTGTGGCTTTCATCCGTCCGTCGGACGCTCCCCGAGAAGCGAAGCCGAGACCGAAGATGACCCGTCGATCGATCCTCTACCGCGCCCGCCTGCCACGGAACAAGCCGCGGCCGCCGATGTCCGGCTACCTTCAGTCGACCGGCGCGGATGCCACCGTCTGGAGCGTGTACAAGGTCCCGGGACTGGTCTTCTTCGACCCGGACAGGCGGTTGATCCAGGTCGCGGGACGGGGTCGGCTCTTCCTGACCCACGGCCCGGAATGGCGCGAGATCCCGGCGCCGCCCGGTGCCGCCGATCGGCGACGCCCAGTCCTCGGGACACGACCCCGGGTCAGCCGAGGATCCGGATGCGGCGCCGTCGGCTACCCCACGTTGATCTGGCGGGGCGCCGGCTCCTGCGGGACATCGCCGGCTTCCCGCTCGTCGGGGGATGTCGGCCTCCCGGCTTTCCATGCCGCACGGTACGCATCCTGCAATCGAGCCGACACGCCGATCGCCCGGAGCGCCAAGGCCGGGGTGGGGATACGGTCGATCATGACGGGCGGTCCCGGCACTGGGCCACGAACCGTTCCAGCCCGGCCAGCAAGTCCCGCGTGCGCTGCGTCGTCGGGCCGGCGTCCCCCCCCAACCTCGTGTCGGCGTCGACCAGCAGGTGCCTCAGCTCGATGAGGAGCTTCACCGCGGTGGCAAGCGCCTGGTCCGTCGATTCGGCGCCCGACAGCTGGCGGTGGAGCCGGCGCAACCCCTCGGCCTGGTTCCGCGCGCCACGCTTGGCTCCTTTGGCCTCGCGATGCGGCCCGGCCAGGGGCGTGCGCCGCGGATCGTCCACGGAGGCCAGGAACGGCTTTGCCAGGTTGGCGTAGGCTTCGATCGCGGCGACGCAATGGAGCACGGCCGACAACGGAGCGGCGGAATGCGTGGCGTCGGCGAGAGCACGCCTGCAGGCATCCCCCGCCGCCGCCATGTGCCGATCGCACATATCCGGCAGCACGTGGGGCGCAATTTCGCCGGTGTCGACGGGCGCGGCTGAAAAGGCGAAGCTCGTGGTGGTCCCGTCCAGGTCCATCAGGCGATCGAGCGCCGGCGTCTCCGGCACGGGTATCGCGCCGGCGTTGATCCTCGGCGACGGGACGAGCCGCAGGCGGGGCCGAGTCTCCCCGAGGGCGCTCGCGCATACGCCGATCCGTCGGACGAGGTCCTTGGCACGGGCGCCTGCGGCGTTTTCGGTTCCGCCGGCTATCGCGGACGCCTGCAAGGCCTTCTGCCGCGCACCGGCAAAGTCGCCGTCCTCGAGCAGCGGGAGGCACGTCGACAGGCGCGACGCGACCCACTCCTCGAGCCTGGGCGAGCGATCCGCCCGGGCGAGGCGCGCCAGCGCCGGGCCCAGTGGCGTGTCGGGCTCCGCGGGTGCCCCGTCAGGCTTGCTCCCGGTGCCGGTCGATCGCGCGGCCCGGGCCGGCTGGGGAGGACAGCGGCTCGCGCGGCGGCACGGCGGACCGCCCGAACCGGCTCGGCATCCGTGGCCGCCTCCCACCACGATGCGGGGCGATCGGGATAATCCTCATCCGGGTCGTCCCTCTCGGGAATGGACGTGACGATCCATTCGAGGTCTTTGGGATCGATCGCAGGCATGGGGCTTCGTTCCGCACGTGCGTCGAGGTCAGGACGAACCGCTCAACGACGCCTGTCCTTGGGATGCGCCTCGTGTGGCGGCCCCGAGACGATCCGCGGACGGAAGCGTGCACGCGGAGGTGAAGCTTGGGTCAGCATCATCGCGGCTGCCGGCGCGGCTGCCTCGCCGTTCGGTCCGGGCCCGATCGCCGACTGCGTCGCAAGGCGCCGGCTCACGGCTGAGGGGACGCAGGCTGCCGGAAAAACGCCTCGCTCGCCTCCTCCCAATCCGGAAACGCCTCGTCGTGCAGCGTGCCGTAAGCATAACGATGCAGGACCTCCACGCCGGCAACCCGCTCCATGACTTCCGCGTCCATGCGTTGCAGGGCGCCGCAGAGCAGGTCTGTCGCCAGACCCTCGCCGCACGGCGCGCCGGTCGAGCCCAGGCCGGTCAACGTGAACGTCCGGGCGGCGGGGACGGGGCGCAAGGTCAGGCTGGGCACGTCCGTAGGCTGCATCCCCCACCCGACGACGCCGAGGCGCAGGCCGTCGTCCTCCGGGACCGCGAACGCGAGGTTGCCTGTGCGGGTGACCACGCCGAAGGGCGCTGCCGGCATGCCGGCGGCCAGGCCGCAGGCCATGTCCAGCGCGTTCGCCGCCACCCGGAGCGCCGGGGCCGCGGTGCGGTGCTTACGGGGGGCGGGGGTGACCCTGGCTGCCGTCGCGAGCGCCGCCCGCAGCCGGAACCTGTGGCGGCGCTCCGCCTCGGTCGGGTCGCGGCCCGCTGGCGGGGCCGCCATCGCGTGGGCTGCCGGATCGAGGAGCGCGAATCGCGCCGTCGGCAAAGCGCCGGCGATGGCGGCGACCACGCGCCCCAGAGAGACCTGGAACCCCGGGTCCTCGACGCCGGGATCGAGGACGTGACCGAGCGGGGACGCCACGAACCCCAGCTCCCACGCGAGCGCGGGGTTTCGCTCCCCCCCGTGGAGCCAGAGCCCTTCACCGAACGGCAAGTCCGTCACCGGCACGATCGTCATGCCCCAGGGATCCATGAGGTCGGGGTAGGCCTGTACCGGCATCGACTTGCTCCCGTTCACCGCGTCCACGACGAGGCTACGGGCCGTGCTGGCAAGCCACAAACGCGGCGGGCGCACTTGCCTACGGCGCCACCCGCCTTCCGTTCACCAACGGGGCAAGTCCCGTCGTAAAGGTCAGGAAGGCTTAGGGGATCTCCTGCGAACTTCTTGCGAACGCGTGGAGCCGCCGATGTCCGAGTCCCCCCCCGATGCAGACACTGGAACGTTGCCGGGGACGATGGACGGGCGGTCCGGGGCCGAGCTCGGCCAGGCGACCGACGTGGGGGCGACGAGCCCGCGGCAGCCATCCGGGTCGGGGATGATCGTCACGCGGCTGGAAGGAAGCGGGATACTGATGCGCGACGCGAGGGACCGCCTCCGCGGCGCGGACCTCACTTTGGCGAACCTCGGTGCGGTCGTCGCGCTCCTGGAGGCTCGCGAGGCGCTATGGAGGGCGGCCGACGCGGCGCTCGGTGCCGAGCATACCGCCTGGGACGGCATCCAGATGACATCCCTTTGGTTCCACCTGCCACGGGGATGGACGCCGGCCGGGGAGGCTCTCGGTCGGCTGACGCCAGCTGAGAGCGGCGCGTGGCTGATACCACGCGCGCAGCTCCCGGCGCTACGGCGGGCCGCCGCGGCGGCGGGGGCGGCCACGGCTATCCTGGCTAGGCATCGGCGGGGCGAACGTCTCGGCGCGGCCGACATCGACCGGGCGGTCTCGCTCCTGGACGAGGTCGTCCTTCTCAAGTGGCGGCTCGGCGTCCTGGATCAATGCGCGGCCGAGTTCCTCGCCCTGGCCGAGCTCCTCCTCGCGGTCCGGCCCGAGGAGGCGCTGGCCCATGCCAGGCGTGCGATCGCTTGCGCCGAGCGTGGGGACGAAACGGCCTCCCTAGCCGTGGCGAGACAGATCGCCCGCGCGGCATGCCGCCTCGTCGCGGGCGGCCAGACGGGCCTGCGGGCTGCCGACGGCCCGGGCGGCCCCGCGGGACGAGGCTGCGCCCCTGACGGATCGGCGTGCCCGGGCGACGGGACCGCCGTACCCCCCTGCCGCGACGTTCCGAAGGACTTGGAGGCCTTGTTCCTCGTCTCGACGGGCCTTCGATCGGGCATGCCCATCGGTCCGTTCGAGCCGTTGGGCGGCGGGGAGGCGCGCACCGGGCTGCAACAGCTCATGGCCGGGGACGCGGTTCCGTCGCCGGTCGCGACGCTCTTGGAATGGCGGCGGAAGGATGGGCTTTGGGTGGCGCTGACCCGGGAGGACGGCGTGAGCCGACGTCTCTGGGACGCGCGTGAGTCCGTGCGGCTCGCGCGGGGGACGCCAAGGCATGAGACGCATGTGCGCGCGGCGTTCAAGCATGCCGTGGTGGCCCTGGAGTCGTTCGTCAACCTGACGGTGCATTTCATCGTCGTCGACGGGAGGCAGGCCTGGAAGGACGCTCCCCTTGACCACGTGTTCGATCCCAAGGCGCGGCGCATCCGCAAGATGAAGATGGTGGACCGGCTGCAATACCTCGCCAAGGGCTTGTTCGATGAGCCCTGGCTTCCGCCAAGTCTGGAGGAGGAATTGCGCGAGGTGCTGGCCGCGCGGAACAGGATGGTGCATCCGCCCGTCGGCGATGCCGAGCCCCTGCGCGTCGGCGGGCGCGTGCTCGCCGTTCAGGAAGCCGGCCCGGCAGGCCCGGGGATAGCGCCGATCGAGATCTACGATGCGATAGGCGTGCCGGGGCACGAGCGCGCAGCGCATGCGGTGGCGGTCATCGAGAGGACGATCGAAGCGTTCCGTGCCGCCTACGGACGGGCCCGCGCCCGCTCCCACGAGCACCCGGCGTGACCTCCTCGGTCCGACCCGGGGCATGGCGCCGGTTCGGCGGAGCGGAGAGCGAGAACCTTTCCGCCCGTCCCTCGGGCCGGGGCCGTTCTCAACCTGCGCAAGGTCGATGCGGCCGTCACGGCCCAGGGGATCATCCGCCCGGGGGCTAACGTCGCGGACGCCCGCGCGAGGGGAAGGGCGCAAAGCCGGGGTCTGCCAGGGCGACGGCCCAGGGAGAGCACGGGGGCAGCCGGTATCCCACGCCGCCGGCGCTCTCTCATCGGCGCGGCTTGCAAGCCCGCTGTGATCACGTCGAGGCGGTGCTCCAACGTCTCCAAGCGGAAGCCTCCCGCCCGAGGGGCTGCGCCGGCGGCCGCGCCTCGTACCGGCAGGCCGCGGCGCGGGACGCATCCCGCGACGCGGGCCTCACGGCCGGAGCGGTCCCCAGGTCGTCTGTTGCGAATGTTTCGCCGCCTCCGCGACGTACCCACGAAGCACCCTCAGCATCGTACGGCAATCATCGTCGCGGGAGAGGAAGTAGAATGGCAGCTCGGGCATGGGCGGAGCGCTTTCCAGGCGGATCAGCTCGCCGCGATCCACCCAGGGCTGCATGAACGCGGAGGGAAGGAAGCAGAGCCCGAGATCGGCGATCGCGAGGCCGACGATGGCCATGAGGCTGTTGCTGGCGACGACGCGCTCCATGCGCAGGCCCTGCCTCGCCGCCCAGGCGTCGAAAAGCTGCGTCAGTGCGGATCCCTCGGTCATCGTGATGACGGGATGGCGTGCGAGCTCGTCCGCATCCAGGATGGTGCCGGCGGCGACGCGCCCGGGCGCCGACATCCAGGCGAGGCGGACCTCCCCGAGGAAATGCGAAACGACGTGGGCGCCTACGGGATGCCCCGATGCGATCGCGCAATCCAGGTCACCGCGCACGACCTGGCGCTCGAGCTGCCGCCCGAGGTCGACATGGGGCCGCAGCGCGAGATCCGGATGTTCCGAGTGGATGCGGGCCGCGAACCGCGGCAGCCAGGTGAGAGCGCCGAGCTCGCTGATCCCGAACCGGCATGTGCCGCCCAGCTTCGACGGGGCCTCCATCGTCGCGCGAGCGGCCTCCTGCAGGCCGAGCATCTCCGAAGCGGTCGGGAGGAGGCGCTGGCCTGCATCCGTCAGCGCCGCTTTCCTGGCGGTCCGGTCGAAGAGATCGACTCCCGCCCACGCCTCCAGGTCAGCGATGCGCTTGGATATGGTGGACTGCGTCACGTGCACCCGCGCCGCCGCGAGGGCGAAGCTCCCGAGGGTGGCGCTGAGGTAGAAGGCTTCGAGTTGCTTGAGCGTCATGATGCGGACCCGCGCCATCGCCGCACGACGTCGCGCCAACACGCCGCCAGTTATGTCGTTTTCTCGATACATCGCAAAGCGGAAATATCGTTTTTCTCGTGCCCGGCCGTCCCCTATCAAGGATGGCATGCCGGTCGCGGCGTTGCTGACGGCCTTTGGGCGACGCAACGATGCGGTTTTCCCGGCTAGCAATCTCAGGCGGATACCGCCGAGCGGGAATCGGCCGGAACCGTGCCCGCGAGCGTTCGTGGAGGAGATCGTGGCGACCGTACGGCTTGACCGATCCGCCCCATCCGTCGACGGCCCCCCGGGGGGCACGCGCCGGATGGTCGCGCCACCATCGAGCGGCGACGGCATCGCCAGCCCACCGGGTGCGGCCGGGCCGAACGCGTCCCGCAGGCCCCGCAATCCGGCCCGCTCCCCCGGATGCGCGGTCTCGCGCTGGGTGGCACATCGCCATCCATTCGATGCGGGCTCAACGGGGGACGGCGGCACGATGAAGATTGGCGCCAAGTGCGGAGGAGTCGCCCGTCGCGGCCCCGGTAACCCTTTTTGTGATTCCACCGTGTTTCCAGCCACGCCTGCCATGCAAGGGCGACGAGCGCTCACGATTCCGTGAGACCCGGTCGGCGACGGCCTCGCCGTCGGCGGAGGAAGGGCCTGGCCGTCGCCCTCCGACCATCCCCAGCGCCTTCGCTCGCCGGATCCAGCAGCGAGCGGGAACGGCGCGACGTGGGTGCGGCCGCGATGATCGGCGCGGTCCGCCGCCGCGGTCGCGACGCTATGCCATTCAGGCGAGCGCGACGGCGTCGAACACGGCACGCTGGATCCGTGGGAGGCGCCCAGGCCGCGGCTGACCCCGCCCGAGCGTCGACCCAGCCGGCGATCGAAGTGTCGCCTGTTCGGTCCGTACAGAGAGACAGCCGCCGAAGAGCGGTCGCCTGGGAGGAGTTGGCATGCGGTCACGAGCAATGCCGGAAACGGAAACCGATGGCCGGGACGCCAAGCCGACCGCGAGCAGGTTCCGATGGGTCGTCCTGGCCCTCTGCTTCCTCGTCTACCTCGTGGCCGGCGCCGACCGAGCCAACATCGGCGTGGTCATTCCCTACATCCGAGAGGAGTTTCCCCTGACCAACACCGAGGTCGGCGCCCTGGCGAGCCTATTTCATCTTGGCTACGCGCTGATCCAGGTGCCCTTCGGGCTGCTCTACCAGCGACACGGCGTGCGCTGGCTGTTCAGCTTGTCCATCCTCGCCACCTCCCTCGCCACCCTGGCCCTCGGCTTCGCCGGCAGCGCAGCCCAGCTGAAGCTCGGCCGCGTGGCGCTTGGCTTCGCGGAGGGCCCCATCAACATCGGCATCCTGACGATCATCAACCGTTGGTTCCCGCCCCGGGAAAAGGGCACCGCCACCGGCGTCTTCCTGGCCTCGGTCAAGGCCGCCCCGGCGATCGTGCCGCCGCTGTGCGCAGTGATCCTCTATCATTTCGGCTGGCGAGCGGTGTTCTACCTGTTCTCCGTGCCGGGGTTGTTCCTGGCGGCAGCTTGGCTGCTCCTGGTTCGCGACACCCCGCAGCAGAGCCGCCACTGCTCGCAGGCGGAGATCGACCACATCGAGGCCGGCGCCGGCACCGGTGCGGTCGGGGGCGCCGGCGGGACGCTCGCGCCCCGGCGGCCAACGGCGATGCCGGTGCTTGACCAGCTGATCCGCGCCCGTACGTGCGCCCCGCTGTCGAGCGGCCACGCGGTGCTGCGCTCCTGGGACGTGTGGGGCTGCGCGATCGGGTACTTCTTCCTGGTCGGCATCGCCTACGCGATCATGACCTGGGTGCCGACCTACCTGGTCAGCGTGAAGCGCTACCCGCTGTTCGCGATGGGCTTCGTCGCCGCCGCGCCGTGGGTCGGCGCCATCCTCGGCAACGTGCTCGGCGGCCTCGTCTCCGACCGGCTGCTCGGGGGCCGGCGCAAGCCGATGATGATGCTGACCTCGGCGGCGACCGTCGCCACGATGTACGCCCTGGTCTACGCCCCGGCCGACCCCTGGATGCTGGCGCTGCTGTTCACCGCCACCGGCGTCCTGCTGAACCTCGGGTACTCGACCTTCCTGGTTTACCCGATGGGGCTGGCCGACAGGCAGGTGACCCCGCTCGCGGCTGCCATCGTCAATACCGGCGGCTCGCTCGGGGGCGCCTTCGCCCCCTTCGCCGTCGGCGTCGTCCTAGACCGGGCGAGCTGGGACGCGGCGTTCCTGTTTCTCGCCGCGACCTCCCTCCTCACCTTCCTCGTCGTCCTCACCCTGCGCGAGCCCCTCCCCATCGAGCCGGCGCCGCCCCCGGGGGCCTGACGCCCGCGCCGGCCCCGTCCCGGCAGGCGCCTTCCGCTTCCATCCTCGCCACGCCAGCCCCGCTGCGCCCTGAACGTCCCTTCCGGAGCCACGAGAATGTCCGACATCGCCCAGCCCCCCGGTCTCTCCGGCAACCTCACGAA
>Ga0182232_1000302_pt1 | contig 13257 bp, 13 predicted proteins | sample G6R1MG_30_FD_155484 | JGI IMG/M metagenome (GOLD analysis project Ga0182232, IMG submission 155484) | Phyllosphere microbial comminities from miscanthus, Michigan, USA - G6R3_NF_07NOV2016_LD2 MG | ecosystem: Host-associated > Plants > Phyllosphere > Phylloplane/Leaf | place: USA: Michigan... | reverse complement strand
GTGGTTACCTGCATCCCCAGCTCGCTGGCGTATTCGTGCAGGTAATCAACGATTTCATCATCTTGCCCGGTGATGCGGCAGTTGCCCGACGCGCCATCGCCCAGCCACACGCCCAGAAAGTACGGGTCGAGCGGCAGCGCTTTTTCTGCAAACTCCACGGCCACTTTGTAGCCTTTGTAGTTCGAGCGAAACTTCGGGCTTTTCTGGAGCCACTCGCGCACTTCGATGTTGAGTACGTCGCCGTGGCGGTGCGGACCTTCATTGCGCGAGCGCTTGAGCGACAGGATGTGGCTTTCGTTCACGCGGTAGTCGTCGCCCTTGTTCTGGCGCACCCAGTACATGTTTTCGCGGCCCCGCGCCAAACTCAGCACGCGGCGCGGCGTCGAGTCGTCGCCCATCAGCAGGTCGCCTTCGCGCACGTCTTCCACGTTGCGCAGCGTGCCGTCAAACATGACTATCCGCGTGCCTTTTGCTACGCACTTGCCCATGCCCGGCCGCGCCGCAATAATCACCAGGTCAGATGGTTGCCAGCCACTCGTGACGCGGTCGAGCGCCGAAAAGCCGGTGGGCACGCCGGTGAGGCCGTCCTTCTGGTGCTTCTTTTCTTCGAGCTCCTTGATGGCCTTCACCATCAAGTCCTGCATCGAATCGACACCCTTGCGCATGTTGTCCTCCGACACCTGGAAGATGTTTTTCTCGGTAGAGTCGAGCAGCTCAAATACGTCGGTGGTTTCCTCGTAGGCGTCGCGCAGCACGTCGGTAGCCATGCGGATGAGCTCGCGCTTGATGGCCGCTTCCAGAATGACGCGGGCGTGCGCCTCGATGTTGGCCGCCGAGTTGATGTGCATGGTGAGGCCGGCCACGTAGCCTACGCCGCCGGCGGCTTCGAGCTCTCCCATCTCGCGCAGCTCCTGCACCACCGTGAGCTGGTCGATGGGCTCCGACTTATCAAACAAGTTACTGATGGCCTTGTAGATGCGCTGATGGCCATCCTTATAGAAGCTTACCGGCTTCAGGATGTCGACTACCGTGGTCAGGGCGTCTTTTTCGAGCATGAGCGCGCCGAGCACGGCGGCTTCCATTTCGAGGCGCTGCGGGGGCAGCTTGCCGGTGGGCGACATGGGCACGGGCACGCGGGTGCCGCGCACGCCCTGGAAAGCGGCGGCGGCGCGGGCCGCAGATTGCTTGAGGCGGTCGTCCATACGGTCAGACATAAGTAGTAGTGGGAAGGCGAATCAGAAGGAGGATAACAGCACGGCGGCCGGCTGCGAGTAACCCGGGGCGGCCGATTTCAATTCCGCCCGGCCGGTTTTAAGGGCCAGGCGCAGCACCCCGGCGCGAGCGCCGGAACTAACAAAGCTAACCTATTTGGAAAAAGCTTACAACGCCGGGGCTGGCCTGCACCTGCCCAATCGCCGCAACCCACAGCAGCAACTACTTCACTGCCAAGCCGGGAAAAATAAAGCTGGATTTTGCAGATTTTTGGGCTTACCTTCTACGGCCCGGCTCCGCGCCCAAGCCGGCGGTGAGCCGTACTTTCGCCCCCCGCAAATAGCCCTTCTCCCCTGCTTTGGAAAGTATTCACCTGATTGCCGTTGGCGGCAGCATCATGCACAATCTGGCGCTGGCCCTGCACCAGCGCGGCGCCCACATCACGGGCTCCGACGACGAAATTTTTGAGCCTGCCCGCTCGCGCCTCGCCAGGGCCGGTATTTTGCCCGCCACCGAAGGCTGGAACGCCGAAAATATTCACGCTGGCCTGTCGGCCGTTATCGTGGGGATGCACGCCCGGCCCGACAACCCCGAGCTGGTGCGGGCCCAGGCGCTGGGCTTGAAAATCTACTCGTTTCCGGAGTATATCTACGAGGCCAGCAAAGACAAGCAGCGCGTGGTTATCGGCGGCTCGCACGGCAAAACGAGTATTACCGCGCTCATTCTGCACGTGTTACGGTTCCACGGGCGGCAGTTCGACTACGCCGTGGGGGCGCAGCTGGCGGGCTTCGACCTGATGGTGCAGCTCACCGACGACGCGCCGATTATCATCATCGAGGGCGATGAGTACCTGTCGTCGCCGGTGGATAGGCGGCCCAAGTTTCACCTTTACCAGCACCACATCGGCGTGATTTCGGGCATCAGCTGGGACCACATCAACGTCTTTCCGACCGAGGAAATTTACCGCGAGCAGTTCGAGATTTTTGCCCGCCAAACGCCCAAGGCCGGCACGCTCATCTACGACCGCGACGACGAGCAAACCCAGCTCGTGGCCGTGCATACCAGCCCCGACGTCACCTACGTGGGCTACGGCCCGCACGAGCACGTGATTCGGGGCGGCCAGACGTTTTTGATTACCAAGCGCGACGAGGAAGTGCCCATCCAGGTGTTTGGCGAGCACAACCTGCGCAACATCTCGGCGGCCAAGGAAGTATGCAAGCAGCTGGGCATCAAGGGTAAGGATTTTTACCAGGCCATTGCCAGCTTTAAGGGCGCGGCGCGGCGGCTCGAGCTGGTGCAGGCCGGCGCTACCTCCGTGGTGTACAAAGACTTTGCCCACGCGCCCAGCAAGCTCAAGGCCACGGCGGCGGCCCTGAAACGCCAGTTTCCCGAGCGGCGCTTGGTGGCCTGCCTGGAGCTGCACACCTTCAGCTCGCTCAACCCGGCTTTTTTGCCGCAGTACGCGCACTGCTTCGACGCGCCCGATGTGGCGGTGGTGTATTTCAACCCCCACGTGCTGGCGCACAAGCGCTTGCCGCCGCTGGCACCCGAGGCTGTGCAGCAAGCCTTCCAGCGGCCCGACCTGAAAGTGTTCACCGACTCGGCCGCGCTGGCCGAGTTTCTGCACGCGCAGCAGTGGGCCAGCACCAACCTGCTGCTGATGACGAGTGGCACGTTCGACGGGCTCGATTTGGGGGCGCTAGCCAGTGAGGTAGTGAAATAAATTCGGCCTTATGCGCTACCTCATTTCGCCCTGCACCGTGTACACGGGCACTGCCACCCTGCCCCACCACGCGGTGGTAGTCAACGGCGACCGCATCGAGGCGCTACTGCCCGCCGTGGCCGCCCCGCACGGCCTGCCCCGTCGCGACGGGCGCGGCCTCAGCCTGTGCCCCGGCTTTGTGGACGTGCAGCTGTATGGCGGCGGGGGCGTGCTGTTTTCGGTCGAGCCCACGGCAGCGGTGTTAACGAAGCTGGGCGCGTACCTGCGGCGCCACGGCACCACCAGCTTCGTGCCCACCATGCCCACCAACGCGCCCGCCCTGATGACGGCCGCCGCGCAGGCCGTGCGCGCGGCCCAGGCCACCGTGCCCGGCCTGCTGGGGCTGCATCTGGAAGGCCCCTACATCAACCCTGGCAAAAAAGGCGCCCACCAAGCCGAGTTTATTCAAGCCCCGACCAGCGAAATAGTTGATGCGCTACTGCGCGAAACCCAGGATGTGCTGCGTATTATGACCCTGGCCCCCGAATGCATAGCGCCGGAGCTGGCGCTGCGGCTGCGGCGGGCGGGCGTGGTGCTGTCGGCCGGCCACTCGCTGGCCACGTATGCGCAGGCCACGGCCGCCTTCAACGGCAGCTACCTGGCGGCTACGCACTTATTCAATGCCATGTCGGGCTTTGAAAGCCGGGCACCCGGCCTGGTGGGCGCCGTGTACGACCATCCTGCGGCCATGGCCAGCATCATTGCCGACGGTGTGCACTGCGACTACGCGGCCCTGCGCGTCAGCCACAAACTGATGGGCGAGCGGCTTTTTCTCATCACCGACGCCGTGGATGGCAGCACTCAGGGCGCCTACCGCTTTCACCGTGAGGGCGACTACTTTGTGAACGAGCAGGGTACGCTGGCCGGCTCGGCCCTCACCATGCCGCAGGCCGTGGCCAACTGCGTGCGCCACGCCGGCCTGCCGCTAGAGGAGGCGCTGCGCATGGCTACCCTCTACCCCGCCCGCCTGCTGGGGCTGGATGGCGAAATCGGGCAAATAAGCGTCGGCGCACGAGCCGACTTGTGCTTGCTCGACCATGATTGCAACGTGCTCGCCACCGCGCAGGGCGGCGACTGGCAGGAGAACTAAGAGCTGCGCCTGTCCTTGCGAGCGCAACTCTTAACTCTTAACTCTTAACTCTTTTCTTCCCGCTGTCATTAGCCAGCAGCAAGGCCAAGGCGGTGAGGGAGAGGCGCAAGAGCCACTTGGTCGAAGTTTTCATTGGCGGGCAAATAGCGTATTATTATCCAGCACCTGAAAGGTGCAGGTACTGCCAGCTTCTACGTTGTCGCCGCAGGTCGAGCCCACGATGCGGTCGCCCTCAAAGTCGAAGACGCAAGTGGGGCAGCCGGTGCCCGTGAGCACGTAGCGCTCGGCATCGGGCGTGAGGTAAAGCGCACCGCTGCCACTGTCGCGCAGCGGCAGGGCCATGGCCCGGAAGTGGCCGTCCCTCAGGCCCATACCGATGAGGTAGTACGTCGTGCGCTCTTTGGGCGCGCTGGGCGCGGGGCGCACCAATATCTTATCAATCACGGTACCGTCGCCAAACTGCCGGATGAAGGCGGCGGCCACCACCGACTCGGCCGTTTTGAAAACCGGCAGGCCAGCCTCACGGGTTTGGGCTATCTGCTTGCTTACCAACGAGCTGCGGCGAGCGGCGGCCTCGTCGGTCATGCGCTGGGCTTCGCGAGTGGGGTCGCTGCTTTCGCGGGTGCGGGTGGCTTCACACGAGGTTAATAGCAGCAGCCCAGCCAGCAGACCTAACAAACTGAAACCTAACAAACGGGGTAAAATACGCATAGGAATAAAAAGCTATAAGTGGTAGATTATCAAGTATAAACTAATGGCTCTTGCAAGCGTAGCGAAGCAACTTTCCCGGCTGCGCAAGTGCCCGGCAGCTATGCCGGAAGGAAGGCGGCGGCTACGCCCGCAAGGCCAAATGCCCGCTAACGGGCCTTATAGTACTTCTGCGCCTCGGGCAGCAGGCGCTCGATGTCGGCGATGCGGGTAGCATCGGCGGGGTGGCTCGACAAAAACTCGGGGGTGCCGCCCTGGCTCTGGGCTGCCATGCGCTGCCAGAACGGGATGGCCTGGGCCGGGTTGTAGCCCGCCATCGCCATGAAAATCAGACCCAAATGGTCGGCCTCACTCTCCTGGTTGCGGCTGAATTTGAGCAGCAGCACCTGGCTGCCGAGCTGCGTGCCGGTGCCCACGGCACTGGCAAAAATGCTCTGGGTAGCGGCCGGGTTTTTGGTGAGGGCCGTGGAGATGGCCGACGTGCCGAGCTGGGCCAGCATCTGGTCGCTCATGCGCTCCGAGCCGTGCTTGGCCACGGCGTGGGCTATTTCGTGGCCCATTACCACGGCCAGGCCGGTTTCGTCGCGCGTGATGGGCAAAATACCGGTGTACACGGCCACCTTGCCGCCGGGCATACACCAGGCGTTCACCATCTTATCGTCCTGGATAAGATTAAATTCCCAGGCGTAGCCGGCAAGCTGGTCGCTCTGGCCCTGGTCGCGGAAGTACTTCTCGACGGCGGCCTGAATGCGCTGGCCCACGCGCCGCACCATGGCCACGTCGGCCGAGTTGTTCGAGAGCTTGGCGGTACTCAGCGTTTCCTTGTACTGGGTCACGGCCAGGGCATTCATCTCGCTGTCCGACACCAGGTTGAGGGTGCGGCGGCCGGTGATGGGCACTGTAGTGCAGCCGGCGGCGAGGGCAAGGCTAGCGGCGAGAACAACTTTCTTGAACATAAAAAGAGGGTCGGGTTGGAAAGAGAAAGAATAGCTACCAGGGCCATCCCAAAAACAGCTCGTTTGGGGCCAATTTTGGCGGGCAATAGTCTGGGCTATACGCAACCGGGCGGGGTGAATGTTTACTTTGTGCCTGGAGCCCCGCTCCTCTAGCCAATGGCGAATACTGCGAAGGAACGCGCTGCCTCCCAAAACTCGCGTCTTTTCCGGGCAGTATCCAACTTTTTCTTATTTGCCTGCCGCGCCCCGGCGCGGCCCCTCCCCTGCCCCCATGAAAATTATCTGCATCGGCCGCAACTACGCCGACCACGTAGCCGAGCTGCAAAACGAGATTCCTACCGCGCCCGTCATTTTTATGAAGCCCGAAACGGCGCTCATCCAGCGCGGCCAGCCCTTCTTCTACCCCGACTTTTCGAAGGATGTGCACTACGAGCTGGAGCTGGTGCTGCGCATCAGCAAAAACGGCCGCCACATCGAGGAGCAGTTTGCCAATACCTACTTCGACGCCATCTCGCTGGGCATCGACTTCACGGCCCGCGACCTGCAAAGTGAGCTGAAAAAGAAGGGCTTGCCCTGGGAGCTGGCCAAGGCCTTCGACGGCTCGGCGCCCGTGTCGCCCACCTTCCGGCCCGCCACCGAGTTTGCCGATTTCGCCAACATCAATTTTCGCCTCGAAGTGAACGGCGAGGTGCGCCAGCAGGGCAATTCGAGCCTGATGATGTACCCGTTTGCCAAGATTATCAGCTTCGTATCGCGCTACATCACCCTCAAGCAGGGCGACCTCATTTTCACGGGCACGCCAGCCGGCGTGGGCCCGGTGCAGGTGGGCGACCAGCTGGTGGGCTACCTGGAAGACGAGAAAATTTTGGAGGTCGCCGTGCGTTAAGCAGTGTAGGGTAAGCTTTAGCTTGCCTCGTGCCTACTACCGTCATGGCAAGCTAAAGCTTACCCTACAAAACAAGTTATTATATTTTGCTGACTACCAAACTAATGCGCCGGCTCGTGCTGCCGGCCGCAGGTGGCTTACTATTGCTGGCTACCACCACCCACGGCCAGGACGACGGGAGCGACGACACGACCACCCGCCGGGCCAGCGGCCCCATCCGGCCCACCGCGGCGGCGGCCCCGGTGGCGGTGCCGCCGGGCTACTTCTTGTTTCCCATTATGCCCGGCCAGCCCAATTTTCTGGCTGCCAGCATGGGCGAGCTGCGGCCCAACCACTTTCACGGCGGGCTCGACATCAAGACCGCCAGCGTGATAAACAAGCCCGTGTACGCGGCCGCCGATGGCTACGTGTCGCGCCTCAAGCAGTCGTCGTTTGGCTACGGCAACGTGCTGTATATCACGCACCCCAACGGCCTCACGACCGTGTACGGCCACCTCAACGAGTTTCTGGACCCGGTGCTGGCCGAGCTGCGCCGCCAGCAGTACGAGCGGCAAACCTACGAGTTGGAGCTGCACTTCAAGCCCGGCCAATTCCCCGTAAAGCGCGGCGAGGTGGTGGCCAAATCGGGCAATACCGGCGGCTCGGCCGGCCCGCACGTGCACTGGGAAGTGCGCGACGGCCAGGACCGCCAGCTGAACCCCTTGCAGTGGGGCGGCTTTTCGGAAATCCAGGACCATTTGGGGCCGATTTTGCAGGCGCTGGCCGTCGAGCCGCTGGGCATCGGGGCGCGGGTGCGTGGGCAGTTCGAGCGGGCGGTGCTGGTGCCCAAAACCCAGCCCGCGCCGGGCGCGGCCACGGTTTTCCCGGACACGGTAAGCTGCACGGGGCAGGTGGGCTTGCTACTGCAAGGCTTCGACCGCTTCGATGGGGCGTGGAACAAGAACGGCATCCAGCGCGTGACGGTGCGCGTGAACGGGCAGCCCCACTACCAGCACGTTATCGACGCGGTGCCGTTTCCGAACGGCTCGCGGCAGGTCAATAACTTCGTGGACTACGCCTACCACTTTCAGGCGGGCCGCATGCTGCAAAAGCTGTGGGTAGACGAGGGCAACGACCTGCCGTTTTACACGCCGCCCGGCCTCGGCCAGGGCAAGCTGACGGTAGAGCCGGGCAAGGTGTACACCATTGACTACGAGCTGGCCGACTCGTATAATAACAAAGCCACCGCGCGGCTGGTGCTGCGCGGCGAGAAGGCCGCTGACTACGTGGCGCTCGCGCCCAAAGCCGCCCCCAGCGCCGCCCGGCCGCTGCTGCGCTACGACATCACGCGCAACCTGCTGCGCGCCGTGGTTACGCACGCCACCGACACGGCCGGCGTGCCCGCAAACCTGCTGCTGCGGCGCGGCGGCCGGCAGCTGGCGCTGCGCCCCAGCTACACCAAAGGCGCCGAAACCACCTACCTCTACGACCTGCGCGCCGGCCTGCCCGACTCGCTGGTTTTTGGCGAGGTATCGAAGCGCCTCGACCGGCAGGTGATGATTCCGGCCGGGCAGGAAACGAGCTACACCACGCCGCACCTCAACCTGGTTTTTGGGCCGCAAACGCTGTTTGCCCCGCTCTACCTGAACACCGCGCACCGCCCGGCCACGGCCGCCGCGCCCGAAACCTGGGTGGTGGGCTCAGCCAGCACGCCGCTCTACCTGCCGCTGCGCATCACGCTGAAAGCCAGCGCGCCCGTGCTCGACCGCACGCGCACGGCCGTGTACAGCATCACGCCCAAGGGCGGCCGCGCCTACGTGGGCGGCATCTGGGACGCGGCCGGCCAGCAGGTTTCGTTTAATACGAAAGTCTTCGGCCAGTACCGCCTCTACATCGACACCAAGGCGCCCGAAGGCCGCCTGCTGGGCCGGCCCGGCGGGCAATTGCTGTTTCGGGTGGGCGACGATTTGTCGGGGCTGGCATCGTATAAGCTGTTCATCGGCGGGCGGTTTCGGCTGCTGCGCTTTGAGCACAAAAACAGCACGCTGTTTACCGTAGCCAACGACCCCGACGCGCCCGCCCTGCGCGGCCCGGCCGAGCTGCGGCTGACCGACCAGGCGGGCAACGAGCGGGTGATTCCGCTGAGCTTGTAGTAAACGGCTTTAAGCACACGCCTGCCATGCTGAACGCAGTGAAGCATCCTGGCCGCTTCGTTGCTTACGTAAAGAGGTACTGCACCACGCGCGGTGCCTCACTGCGTTCAGCATGCCAAGATTTACAGTTTCTACTTCATCATCCACCATATGCTTCCCGAAACCGGCACCCCCGCTCCCGACTTCACCGCGCCCGACCAGCACGGCAATCCTTTCACGCTCAGCAGCCTGCGCGGCCACAAAGTGGCCCTGTATTTTTACCCTAAAGACGATACGCCGGGCTGCACCGCCCAGGCCTGCAACCTGCGCGACAACGAGAGCCAGCTCGCCGCCCAGGGCATCAAGGTGGTGGGCGTGAGCATCGACGACGCGGCCTCGCACGCCAAATTTGCCCAGAAATACGACCTGAGTTTTCCGCTCGTCGCCGATGCCGATAAAGCGATTGTGAATGCCTACGGCGTGTGGCAGGAAAAGAAAAACTACGGCAAAACCTACTGGGGCATCGTGCGCACCACGTTTTTGCTGGATGAGCAGGGCGTAATTACCCGCGTTATCAAGCGGCCCGATACCAAGGACCACGCCGCGCAACTGCTGAAGTAGCGCTAAGCTGGCTTTTGCTTACCTTGCGCTCATGCACCTCGCTTTCTGCCCGCCCGCCCGCCCGCTTTTTGCAATGCCTCGGTATTTGCGCTTTCTACTGCTGGTCAGTTTATTGCTCGCTATAAACAGCAGCTTACCAGCGCAGGCCCAAAACGCGCCCACCGAGCGGCCCAAGGTCACGCGCATCTTATTCTTGCTTGATGCCTCGGGCTCGATGATGGCGCCCTGGGAAGGCCAGCCGCGCTGGGAGGTGGCCAAGCGCCTACTGGCCAAAATGGCCGACTCGCTCAACGCTTACCCTAACCTGGAACTGGGCCTGCGCGTGTACGGCCACCAGCACCCCAACGCCGAGCAAAACTGCGAGGACTCGCGCCTCGAAGTGCCGTTTGCGCCCAAGAATGCGGCCGCCATCAAGGCCAAGCTGAAGGCGCTGAAGGCGCAGGGGAATACGCCGATAACGTACTCGCTGGGGCAGTCGGCCCAGGATTTTCCGGCCGATAAAACCTCGCGCAACGTACTGCTGCTCATTACGGATGGCGTCGAATCGTGCAAGGGCGACCCCTGCGCCATTTCGCTGGCTTTGCAGCGCAAGCGGGTGTTTTTGAAGCCTTTCGTGATTGGCATCGGGGCGCAGAAGGAGTTTGGTAAGGCCCTCGAATGCCTGGGCCAGTACTACAACGCGGCCGAGGTCAAGACCTTTAAAACCGTGCTCAACGACGTGATTGCCCAGACGCTGGCCAAAACCACGGTGGCCGTGAACCTGACCGACGAAAACGGCCGCCCGGTGGAGTCGAACGTGAACATGACGTTCGTGAATAACGTGACCGACCAGCCCGAGTACAACTACGTGCACTACCGCGACGCGCAGGGCAAGGCCGACGTGCTCGACATCGACGCCTTGCAGAGCTACGACTTGACTATCAACACGGTGCCGCCCGTGCGCCAGGCCAACCTGGCCATCAAAGCCGGCAAGGCCAACGTGCTCACCTACCGCACGCCGCAGGGCACGCTGGCCCTGCAAGGCCCCAACGTGAGCCCCAACCCCTACGGCACGGTGCAGGCCGTGGTGCGCACGCCGGCCGGGGCCACGGCCGTGGCGCTGCCTTTTGGGGCCCGGCAAAAGCTGCTGGCCGGCAACTACGAGGTCGAAATGCTGACCCTGCCGCGCACGGTGCAGCGCATTGCCATCCGGCAGGGCCAGACCACCACGCTGACCTACGCCGCGCCCGGCACCCTCAACATTACCAGCGACTTGAAGGGCTACGGCAGCATCTACCAGGTCGGCGCCGACGACGCGCAAACCTGGGTAGCCAACCTGCCCGAAGCCAGTAGCAAAATCAACCTGGCCATGCAGCCGGGCGTGTACCGGCTGGTATTTCGCACCGCCACCAGCAACGGCAGCAAGTTTACCGACGTGCGCAATTTCACCATTCGCTCGACGCAGACTACTTCGGTGGCGATTTTTGGGCGATAAGGGCGAGCAGATTTCAGCGATTCTAGCTAAGTCTATAAGTAGCCTCTTACTTTGATTAGCCTGATAAGCATTTCGTTATCAGTTGCGTAGCCATCCGAATAAAGCGCGTCGGTGACTCCTGTTTCTTCTGCCAATGTAGCGGCCCTTATTTTCCACCACTCATACAGCGTCGTCAATTCTCGGTGAGCCTCTCGCACCGTATCGTCGTGGTCCCAGCTAACATGGCCGCTGAGTAGATTTTCCTGTTCTACGCAATCAGTAAGGCATTGAAAGCAAGCGTGCAACAGGATAAAATCCCGGTCAACCCAGCCAGTATCTAAGGTTTGGATAAGAAGCTGACGCGGCATAAAAGTAGCGGGTTATTTTGGCTGGGATTAAACCAAAAGTAGCCCCCACCATCCAACCAGCCCGCCTGCCCCGCCCCGCCGCTTGGAAGACCACGAAATCCTCCTCAAATTTCAAAACCCCGCCAGTCGCAACCTGGCGTTTAACCATCTCGTGCGCAAGTACCAGCAGAAGGTGTACTGGCACGTGCGCAAGATGGTTATCGACCACGCCGATGCCGACGACCTCACGCAGGACGTATTTGTGAAGGTGTGGAAACACCTGGAAAACTTCCGGCAGGATGCCCAGCTGTTTACCTGGATTTACCGCATCGCCACCAACGAGTGCCTGGGCTTTCTGCAAAGCAAGCGGCGCAAGTTTTTCCTACCCCTGAACGACGTGGGGGCCGAGCTGGCGGCCAAGCTCGAAGCCGACCCCGCCGTGGCGGGCGACGCGATTGAGCTGAAGCTGCAACGCGCCATCCTGCGCCTGCCCGACAAGCAGCGCCTGGTGTTCAACCTGCGCTACTACGACGAGATGCCCTACGAGCAGATGGCCGAAATCACGGGCACCAGCGTGGGTGCGCTCAAGGCCAGCTACCACCACGCGGTGCGCAAAATTGAGGACTACGTGACCAATGCCGACACGCCCGGCTATTCTTCCGACGAAGCCGATTAAACCCTGGGCCACCGCATTCATCCAATGTTTATATGAAACCTTCTTTTCGTCTTGACCAGCACCCGCGCCGCTGGCCGCAGCCGCTGAGCAGCCCGCCCGCCGGCTACTTCGAGCAATTGCCCACGCGGGTGATGGACCAGGTGGCCGCCACCGCGCCGGTCCGCCGCCCGCTGCTGCCGGGCTGGCTGTGGCACGCGCCCGCCTACGTGCGCACCAGCCTGGCCTCGGGGGTGCTGCTGGGCACGTTTGCCGCCGCGCTGTGGCTGGGCGGCGGGCCACTGGGGCAGCCTGCGCCAGCCGCCCCCCTCGCCAACGTGCCCCAAGAACAATTGCTTGATTACCTAGCCACCGACGCCCATCTTACCACGCTGGATTTGGCCGAGCTGCCCGCCCAAAACCTGGCTTTTACCCGGCACTACCTCCACCCTTCGGCTGCCGAGCTCACCGAGGCGCTCGATGCCCAACCCACCGAAGAAGCACCTGTGCTTTAGTCTTTGCCATGAATTCAGTACGCACTCTCATTTTCAGTACCCTTTGCCTGCTGGCACTGGCTGCCGGCGCGCCGGCCCAGGCCCAGGCGCGCCTCGGCGGCCGGGGCCGGCTGGCCCAGCCGGGCGGCCGCCTCAACCAACTCGACAACGCCCGCATTGCTTTTATCACGGGCCGTCTCACGCTGAGCCAGGACCAGGCCCAGCGCTTCTGGCCGGTATACAACGATTTTGTGACCAAGCGCCGCGACCTCAACCGTGCCGCCCGCCAGCTGCGCCTGGCCACCACCAACAACGCTGCCCTCACCGATGCTCAGCTGCGCGACAATTTCACCCAGGATTTTGCCCTCCGCCAGCAGCAGCTTAATCTGGAAAAGGATTACTTCGAGCGCGCCCAAAAGGTACTGACTTTGCGCCAGTTAGCCCAGCTCTACCAGGCCGAGCGCGACTTTACCAAGGAAGTATTGCAGCGCGTGGCTGGCCGGCCGGCCGCCGCGCCCGAGCCGGAGTAGCGCGGACTTTCAGTCCGCGAGTGTTAACGCTGAGACTCGCGGACTGAAAGTCCGCGCTACGGCGGGCAGTACCTTTGCGGGTGTTATGCTCACCCCCCGCCAGCTTTTTCTGCGCCACCAGGCCCAGACCTCCGAGTTTCCCTTGTTGCTAGAAATCGAGCGGGCCGAGGGCGTGTACATGTACACGCCCGAAGGCCGGCCCATCCTTGATTTAATTTCCGGCATCGGCGTCAGCAACGTGGGCCACCGCCACCCACGGGTGCTGCAAGCTATTCACGAGCAGCTCGATAAGTACTTGCACCTGATGGTGTATGGCGAGCTGGTGCAGGCCCCGCCCGCCCGGCTGGCCCACGCGCTGGCCGCTACCCTGCCTGCCCCGCTCGATACGGTGTACTTCACCAATTCGGGCACCGAGGCCATTGAGGGGGCGCTCAA